>WBZS01000567.1_pt1 | contig 43618 bp, 31 predicted proteins | sample 5204201 | NCBI WGS metagenome assembly WBZS01 (sample SAMN12344357, study PRJNA552823) | activated sludge metagenome | biome: Activated sludge suspended growth; feature: Nitrification reactor; material: Wastewater; isolation source: activated sludge from nitrification reactor of wastewater...
GTGAGGGTTCAAGTCCCTTCTCCGGCACCTGAAAATTGCTGTGTGACTAGTCGTGATATCAGCAGATGTCCCGAAATTGCCGTTTCGTGCACCATGGGTGCAATCGCGACGAGTGCGGCTGGTTCGCCGAATCCGCCCGGCTTCTCCTAAGCCAGGAGCGCTTTCACCGTTCCGGCAGGCCCCAGCCATGAAAGGTCGGGGCTAGGTCCCCTTCTTCGTCGGGGCGGCTGGTGCGACGAACGGGACCACTGCGCCCCCTTGCGGATGCCGGTAGGTCGGGGTGAACACGATCCGGCTGGCGGCCGCGCGTGCGGCAACACCGGTGGTCGCGGCGCGTTCCACTGCGGCGCGCAGCTCCTCGGCCCGCCGGCCCACCATGGCGTCGACGTTCACGACGACTCGGACGTCGCCGACCCGCTTGCCGTCGGCGGCCTCGACGGTGGCCTGGGCCAGGGCCACCAGCCGCGTGGCCTCGGCATCGGCATCGAACGCGCCCGTGCCCGGACCCTCGTGCACGACCTGGACCGGGCGCCCGTTCGAGTCCACCAGGTAGCGGCGCCCCAGCGCCCAGCGCACCTCACCCTCGATCGGCGATCCCGGGCTCTGCCGGGCCCTGACCACGGCCCGGGCGGTGGTGATCGATTCCTGCGTCTGGCCCTGGGGGCCGTTGGAGAGGTTCTTGAAGGTGGCGTTGTCTGGATCGTCGGCGCCGCGGGAGCGGAACTGCTCAGCGTCGATCCACAGCTCCGACCCCTCGTCGAGGGCCTCCTCGCTGACCCGTCGTGGATCGTGGGTGACCCGCACGGGCGCGCCCTTGCGGCCCCGGTTGGCCCGGTTCTGCAACCGGGCGAGATCGCGGGGGTCGACGCTGGTCGACTGGGTCGTCCGGACGATGATGTTCACCTGCCGGGTGCGCAGCGCCTCGATGGCAGCAGTCACCTGGGCCCGGGTCATTCCGGCCTCCTCGTAGGCGGTGTCGTCGCCGCGGCTGGTGGCGCGGGCCTGGATCTCGCGGAGCCGCCGCGTCGCCAACTCGACGTTGGCTCGGAAGTTCTCCTCGATGGCCGAGAAACTCGACACGGTGCCGTCGTAGTTCTTGACCTCGTAGACCGAAGCTCGGCAGGTCATCACGCCACCGACCACCTCGAACCGGAACCACAGGTCGTCCAGGCCCGCGCCCGTGCCCTTCTGGGCGCCCAGCTGCCGGACGGCCACGGTCGCTGACTCCTGCGCCAGTGCCCATCGGGCGTGCTCGACACGCGCTCCGAACTCGGCGATGCCGCCGCGCTCGCGTCCGACCCGGCCGGACAGGCGCCAGGCGCCGTCCCTCCAGCGCTGCAGCACCATCTCGGTCACCTCGCCGTCGACCCGCACGGCCGTCCAGCGTGCCCACCGACCGCCCACCCTCTCGGGGGCCTCGGCCTCATAGACCCGGCCGTTCTCGGTATAGGTTTCGGCGACCATCGGCGGCGACTTCGCCTTGCCGAACAGCCGCGGCTCCTCGTGCAGGTAGGCCGGCCCCTCGGCCTCGCCGGTGGTGATCCGGGCGACGTCGGCCGGGGTCAGGCCGTCCAGTTCGCCGCGGCGCCGGCTGAGGACGTCCAACGCGCTGCGCGCCTCGTCCAGCATCGCGCGCAGCTCGGCGGCGCGTTGGGCGCTCAGGTTCGGATCCCGCAGCGCCGCTTCGAAGTCGGGGATGTCGGCGCGCTGTGCCTCGATCTCGAGGTCGAGCTTGGCCTGCCAGGCCTCGATCCGACGCTGCGGCGTCCACTCCGAGTAGGACCGCAGGCCGCCCTCGTCCAGCAGGGCGAGCCGGACCCGGTGCGCGGGGTCGACGAACTGGGCGATGTGCCGTGCCTCCGCGGCGATCCGGATCGACGGGGTGCCCTCCCGGACGAGAATCACCGGACGCCCACCGTCGTTCAGGGTCACCGCGTACCCGCTGGACTCCGAGCCGCTGCGGGTGAAGAACTCGGCGTCGGACACCACCTCGATGCGAGCCCGCAAGGCCAGCTCGCGGGCGGGGCCGGTGAGGCTCCTCGCCAGCTCGGAGCGGAGTTCCGGCAACTGTGCCCTGATCGCCTCCGCCCTGACTCCGGCCTCGCTGGAGCCCGCCCGCAGGGCGCCCTCGAATTCCGCGCGGGTGGCGTCGGGGAACCGCTCCCGGTAGTCCATGAACGCCAGTTGGCGTTCCACCCAGCCACCACGGGAGGACGCGGCCTCGACGTCACCGACGTTCGCCGACCGCCGCGCCGACGACAGCGTGACGTGACCCCCCCCGAGGGAGGCTGCGAAATGGGTCTGCCTCAAGCCCGCAGCTCCGGCCGACACCAGGCCGATCACCGGACGCATCCCGGCGTGCATCACCCCGCCGATCAAGAGGGAGTGGGTGCTCGCCCCCCAGGCGACGGTCGCGAAGTTCGCCAGCGGATCGCCGCGCCAGGTGTCGCGGTTCAACGCGGCGCCGGTCAGCGCCGTGGGGACGGCCTGGGCGACGTTCTCGGCCGCGAAGGCGCCCAGCCTGGCCAGCATCGGACGCGACTTCCGGGCCACCTCGATGGCCTCGGCGGTCGCCTGGCGGGCCAGCGCGTTCGCCCCGGCCATCCGGGGCAGGCGCAGCAGCTTGTCACCGAGCCCGGCAGTGAGGGCGGCGATGATCAGATCGACGGCGCCGACCGCCAGGTCGGTGCGCATCGCGTTCTGCCCGTAGGCGGCGCCCAGGGCGTGGTTCTTGTAGGCCATCGAGGCGGCGGTGCCGGCGGCCGAGGCGGCCATCGCGCTGATCACCGCTACCCACGCCGGAGCGGCCAACCCGCCGGTGACGAAGGAGGTAATCGCCGCGGCGATCAGCATCACCGCGATCGCGGCCCCCATTGCGATCTTCTGAGCGCGTCCCTCGACGACGACGTCGACCGCGCGCCGGTAGTCGTCCGCCGCCGTGCTCACCCCGTCCCGGGACGCCGAGAGCCGCGCCTCCAGCCGGGCCGCGCGCTCGGTGTCGCCGCTCGCCCGGGCGGCCTCCGCCTCGCGGGCGCGAGCCTCGACCCGATCCAGTTGGCGCTGCAGGGTCGCGAACTCGGCGGTCACGGCGTCCGGACGATCGGAGCTGCCCCCGAAGTAGACCGTGGACTCGTAGGCGAATCGACGGCGGGCCGAGTCGCGCTCCTCGGTCGGGGTGGTCGGGACGCCCCGCATCGCCTCGCGGATGTCGAAGGCGTCGCGCTCCAGCTCGGTGTCGGGCGTGGTGTCGGTCCACGAGCCGGTCTCGGAGCGCAGGTCGGCGAGCATGTCCCCGCCTCCGGTGTTCGCGCGGTAGGCGGCCGCGATCCGGCCGAGTTGCTCGCGGGTTCGTCCGGAGATACCGGACATCGCCATCTCGCGGTCAGTCCCCCAGCCGAGCTGGGCGATCTCGACCGCACGCGCCGGGGTCAGCCCGCCGCCGGTGTCGTAGCGGGCCAGCGCCTCGGTCTCGCCGGCGAACTGGGTTTCGGATTCGATCATGTCGCGCAGCGGGTCCGCGCCGCCTCCCCAGCGCCGCCCATAGCGATCGCCGAAGGCCCGGCTCACCCGGTCCCGCCACTCCGCCGACAGTGCGCGGGCCGCCTCCTCTTCGGCCTCCGTCCGGTAGGCGGTCAGCACCCGGGCGATCGGCGGGCTCTCGTTGTGGCCGTCGTTGTGCATCAGTTCGAGTGCCCGGGCCTCAACGGCCCGGCGCCGGCCGGCGTTGCGCCGCACCTCGGCCAGCGCGTCGTCGTAGAGCCGCTTGAGCTCGTTGTTCACGTCCGAGTCGGAGGTGTGCAGCCCCTCGGTGGTCCGCTGGAACCGCGCCGCACCTTCGCGGGCCCGGTCGGCATCCAGCAGCGATTGGCGCAGGTCGAGCGTGGTGCCGGAGGAGTAGCGGGCGACGGCGGTCCGCAGGGCGCTGACCCCGCCGGTGGGCAGCTCGGCGCCGAACTCGGTCTCGTAGGCGTTCTCCATCGCCCGGACGCGGCGGCGTACCTCGGCGTCCAGCTGGGCCTCCGACCAGGTGGCCGGAGCAGTCTCGCGGACGTTGCGCCGGATCCGGTCCATCACCACCTCGAAGCTCGGTGCGTCGCCGCGGGTGCCGTGCCGGATCGCGCGGTCGAAGTCGATGGCATCTGCACGGGCCTGCTGGTCGCGGCGGTTCGCGGCGTCCAGGGGGTTGGTGGCGTCCGCCGGACGGTTGATAGCGACCAGCAGGTTCAACTCGCGCATCCCTCGGTCGTCCGTCACCGAGCCGCGGGCGTCGACCCAGCGGGTGCCGCCCGCCAGGACGCTCGAGAGGTGTTCGCGGGTCTCGGCGTCGTTCACCACCGCGGCGGCCTCGCCGGGCGGCAGGCTACGGACCGCGTCCAGGGCGGCCTCGGAGTCGTGGGAGTACCAGTGGTCGGAGTCGGCGATGGCGGCCCGCGCGACGGCGGCGCGTCCCTCGACGCCGCCTCGGGCCAGGCCGTCCGCGCGCTGGAACTCGGTGCCGCTCATCTCGGAATCGATGCGGGCGCGCAGGACTTCGTGCTTGAGGAGCTGATACCCGGTGTTCAGCAGCGCCATCTCGTGATCGTCCAGGCCGCTGAGCTCGGTGTTGACGGAGTTCACGTCCGTCCCCAGCCCCTCGAACGCGGTCCACAGCCGGTTCACCCGGCCCTCCAGCCCGGCGCTGCCGCCGTGGAAGTAGGTTTCGGCCAGGTCGTCCAGCTCGCGCTCACTGCCCGGCACTTTCGCGTAGATCAGCGTCCGAAGGGCGGTGACCCGGGTCGCCTTCGCCTGGGCGGCCGCGCGATGCAGCAGCGTGTTTGCGACCCCCGACAGCGGGTCCGTCGCCTCGCCCGCCGCGAGCAGGGCGCGCCCGTCGGCCAGCTGCTGGTCGTTGAGGACGACCGCGTGGGCGCGCGTGACCGAGGCGGCGTCGTCCATCGCCCGCAGTCGCGCGCCGGTGGCCAACTGGATCTCGCGCACCAGGCGCGAGCGCGTGGCGGACTGTTCGGCCGCTGTGCGCGCGGCGACCACGGAGGCGTTCGTCGCGTCGATGTCGGTGGTCGTCCGGGCGATGCGCTCGGCGTCGGAGAGGTGGCGGCGCAGCCTGGTGTCCGACCAGATGCGGACGGCGGCCTTGGTCGACAGGCCGGCCTCCCGGATCCGGTTGGCGATGGCCGCGGCGTCGTTCTCGGTCCGCGTGCGTCGGGAGGCCATGGCGGTGGTGAGCTCGTCGCGGACGACGTTGAGCCACAGCGCCCCGTTCTCGTTCGGTGGCGCGCGGGGGTTCTCGGTGCCGATCCGCTGGAAATCGTTGTCGGCGTTGACGTAGGCGGTGTCGTAGGCGGCCTCGTAGCGGTCGATGAGGGCGAGGCGGCGGATCTTGGCGGTGTCCACGCCAGTCGTTCCACGTCCGACGTCGGCGTCGATGAAGCCCATCCGGGCGGTGGCCAGGGACTCCACCAGGCTCGGGTCATGGGAATACCGCGCCCGGCGGAACTGGACGACCTGCCGTGCGCGTTCCCGGGCGGCGGCCGCCTCGGTGCGGGCGTTCTCGCGCTCGGCGTCGCGGATCAGCGCGGTGTTGGACTGATCCACCTCGAGTTCGGCGGCGGTCGCGACGTGACTTGCCTGGTTGGCCAGCTCGAGTTTGCGGGCGGTGACGGCGGCCTGCAGGGTATCGATCGCGACGCCTGCGGCCGTCGCGAGCTGGCGGATCTGCGGCTCGAGGAGGGTGCGGATCTCCTCGCCCCAGGGGTCGGTGTCGCCGCGGTAGAGCTCGCCCAGGGTCGGGAAGGCCTCGTCGCGGATCTCCTGGACGACGCGGGTGGCGCGCGGGCCGAGGTCGGCGAGGATCAGCGCCAGGACCCGGGTGAGCTGGGTCTCCAACAGCGCGGCGTCCGCGGCCGGCAGCGGATCGGGCTCCGGGAACCGGAAGTCCAGCAGGACCGGGGGCACCACGGGCACCGCTGCCGGCGTGGGTGCGGGGTCGGGGCGCCCCGGTCGGGTCGAGGACGTGCGTCGCCCGGCCTCGGTCGCGTTGGCGTCCGAGGTGGCGACGTCCGGCAGAGTGACCTCGACGTCCAACTCCTGCGGGGCGACCGCGTCGGCCATGCTCGGCAGGACCGGAACGTAGCCGTCGGGACGGTTGTGCAGCGCCGGAAGCTCCAGGTTGGGCAGCCGCGCGTTCATCGCCGTCGACAGGACGCCCGTCGCCTCCGGAACTGGATCGATCTCGATCGGCTCCACCGGGCGTGGAGGTGGATAGCCCCGGCCGCTGCCGAGCCAGGGCACGGCTCGGGAGGGCGTCGCCGGCCCCTGGGTGAGCGACTGGCTCAGCGTGGCCCGTCCACCGATCGGGTGCGGCACGGCGTCGCCGGCGGCCCGGGCGGCGTCGATCAGCCCCTCGGGGGTGGTGATCGAACCGGGGGCGGTCCAGGGGGTCTGGCCGGCACCCTGGCTCGGATCGCCGGGGACGCCGGTGGGCGAACGAGTCGCCCCGTCGGTGCGCCTCGGACCGTTTGCGGCCGTCCCTTCCTGGGCCGTGGCGTCGTCGTGGGCGGGATCTGGTGCGTCGGGCTCGGAGGTTGGTGCCGACGCGTCACCGGCCTGCGACCTCCCGGCGGCGACTGCCGCCCCGTCGTCCGCGGCGACGTGGGCCCGGGCCTGGGCGTCGTCCTCCTCGGTGCGCCGGTAGCCCGCGCCCCCGAACGCCGCCCGGTCGACCGCCGGGCCTGCGGCGGTCGCCGCCGGGCCACCGTCCTGAGCGGCTGCCGCCCGGCGGGCCGCCGCCGCGACGGCGAAGGCGCGGGCCTGGGCGTCGTCCTCCGCGGTGCGGCTGTAGGCGAAGCCGCCGAAGCGCAGGCTGCCCTCGGCGGCCGACGCCTCACGGAGGGCACCTGCGGCGCGGTTCGTCAGGGGGCGGGCGCGGATGACGAGCGGCTCCATCTCGACGATCCCCGGCGGGGTGGTCCGTCCCCGGGTGGGGGCTGGGGTGTCGGCGCCCGGGTCGGGCAACCGGCCGCGGATCAGCAGCGGCTCCATCGTCAGCACGGTCATCCGGCGTCCCCCAGGTGCTCCTCGAGGTCGCCGAGGTCGGAGCGGGTGGGCGTCCGGCCGGCCTTCGCCAGCTCACGCACGGTGGCCCGGACCAGCTGCGGCAGCCCGATGTCGGCCCGGTCGGCGGCGGCCTCGTAGGCGGCGTTGAGGGCGGCGGTCCGGATCGCCCCGCCGGCCAGTTCGAACCGATCGGCGACCACGTCGAGGGCGTCCCGGGAGATCACCGGGGCCTCGGCCGGCATGGACGCCGCCCACAGTCGGCGCCGCAGCCTGGCGTCCGGGATGGTGAACTCGACCCGCTGGCTCATCCGGCGGGCGAAGGCCTCATCGAGGTGATGGGACACGTTGGTGGTGAGCGCGGTGACCCCGTCGTGCTCCTCGATCCGCTGCAACAGGAACGCGACCTCGACATTGGCCCAGCGGTCCTTGGCCTCCTTGACCTCGCCGCGGCGGCCGAACAGGGCGTCCGCCTCGTCGAAGAGCAGCATCGCCCCGGACGATTCGGCGGCCCGCAGCACCTTGTCGATCGCCTTCTCGGTCTCACCGAGATACTTGTCGACCACGCGCGCGAGGTCGACCACCCACAACTCCAGCCCGGTCGCATCGGCGATCACGCCGGCCGACATCGTCTTGCCCGTGCCGGACGGCCCCGCGAACAGGACGTGGTAACCGCGCGAGCCTGGACGGCCGCCGAAACCCCACTCGTCCAGCACCCGGCCGCGCTGGCCGATGGCGGCGGCGATGTCTCGCAGCTGGCCGTGGACGGCGTCGGTGACCACCAGGTCGTCCCAGGTGTTGCCGGTCGGTCCGGGCCGCGCGCAACTGGACAGGTCCCGCCAGGCGGTGTGGCGGGCGGCGAGCCGCAGATCGGCCAGGCTCGGCAGGAGCGGGTCACCGGAGGCGCACGCGGTGGCCGCGCGGCGGGCGGCCTCCTCGATGGCGTCCAGGCCGAGGGCGTACTCGGACGCCAGGGTCGCGACGTCCTCGTCCCGGGCGATGGCGCCGGCGCGAGCCAGGGCGTCGGCCCAGCGGCGTGCCCGCTCGGCGGGAGCGGCGGGCGAGAGCTGCAGCCCCCGCCAGGCCGGGGGAGCCACCCAGGTCAGCCCGGGCGCCAGGCTCACCGCCACCGGGCAGTCCTGCTCGTTCGCCCGGGTCAGCGCGTCGATCAGGCCGGCGGCCGGGGCATCCTGCACGGCAGCGACCAGCGTCGCGCCCGCCATCAGGGCCGCCCGCACCGCCCGGCCGGCGTCCTCGGGGCCGGGGGACGACCACAGGGCGGCCAGACCGGCCGGGCCACCCACCGCCTCGGCGTGGCGCCGGTGGTCGGCACCCGACACCACGATCGGAGGGCGGACCGGCGATGCGGGCGTGTCCACCCAGGCGAGCCGGACCGGATCGGCGGGTGCGCAGCCGTCGGTCACCGCGACCAGCCAGGGCGAGGCGAGCACCAGGGCGTCTGCGGGCGAGGGACGCCCCGCGACCGGCACCGTGGTGACCAGGTCGAGGAACGCCAGCCGCCCGTCCGGGCTCACCGCGGCGCGCACGGCCGCCGGGCTGACGCCCACCGCACCGGCCAGCTCGACCGCCAGCGTGACGGTCGGCTGCCGCGACCCCGGGTCGTCGGTGAGCGCGGCGACCAGCGGCCGCAGCCGGGGCTCCAGTTCCACCGTCACCGCCAGCGCGGCGACCAGGGCCTCGGCCCGGTCGAGGCCGAGCGCCGCGGGCAGCACCGAGATGACCTCGGCGAATTCCCGGGCCAACCGCTCGGGCCAGGGGCCGGACGGCTCCGCGGCCGCGCGCCAACTCGCCAGGGCGTCCGCGGGGTCGATGTGCAGCGCCCGGAAGTCGTCGGCTCCCCGGTAGCGTCCCTCGTGCTCCTGCCGTTGCCAGGCCGCCAGCAGCGCCTCGGCTACCCAGGCGGTCAGCGGGGTCACGGCCCGACCTCGTGACTGACCAGGACGCGGGCCGCCAGCCACGCCGGCCGGCAGGCGAAGGCGTCCAGGCCGGCGAGCGCGAGCAGCACCTCCAGCTGCGGGCGCGGCAGCACGGCCTCGATCAACTCGTCGGTCACGGTTACCCTTCCGCCGAGCGGCAGCGTGCGTGGCACCAGGTGCGCCGCACTCGCCCGTCCGAACCCGTGCAGGTGCCGGGCGAACGACCGCAGCAGGGCGTTCGCGACGACGGGGAGCGGGTCGCGCCCGAAGCGCCCGGCATCGGCCTCGTGGACGAACCCCAGCACCGGGTCGTCGGCCACCGCCGCGCCGAGTGTGGCCAGCGGCCCGGCGACCAGTGCCGCCAGTTCGCCGGGGTCGGGCTCGTTGCCCGCCGCCCACCCCCCGGCCGCGAGCGCGAGCGCCGGGTCGCCGCGGTCGAGCGCGCCGCCGAAGACTCCCGCCAGGATGCCGGCGCGGACGAGCGCGGCCGCCGGCCCCGCCGCGGCCAACTCGGGGGCCGGGGCGAGCAGGACCTCCAGGTCGGGCAGCAGCAGGAACGCGACCGCGCCCGGGGTTGCGAACGACAGCGGACCGGCCGGTTCGGCGTCCCACCCCGGCCCCATCGACGGCGGGGCTACCCAGCCGTCCGCGGGGCCCGGGCGCGGGGTCGTGCGGGCGGATGCCGAGGCGGGACCATCGGCATTGGGCGTCCCCGACGCCGATGTCTCGGACGCGTCGCGCCACAGCGCGGCGACTAGTGCCGGGGTCAGCGGCCCGGCGGCGGCCAACTCGCCGAGCAGCAGCAGCCGGACGGCGTCCCTGCCGCGGCGCAGGGCCGGCACCCAGCGCCCGGTGGCCGTCCACGAGGCCCGGATGCCCGCGACGTGCGCCACGGCGTCCGCGTTCGGGCTCGCCCCCCCAACCGAACGGACCAGAGCCGCGGCCACTCGGCCCGCCTCCGCTGGCGACAGCCCGAGTACCAGCCGTTCCCAGCCGCCGCCCGGTCCGGCCAGGACGGCGATCACCTCCAGCACGTCGGTCTCGACCGCCCGGGCGGCGGCGAGCAGGGCGTCCCCGGCGCTCAGCACGTCGAAGGACCTCAGCCGGGCGAACACCCAGCCGAGCCCGGACGCCGCCGTCCGTGCCCGGACGAACGCCGCCACGTAGTCGGCCCGGGAGACGAACCGGATCGCGTCGGCCGACGGCCCACGCCGCACGACCAACTCGACCGCGGCCGCCAGCCCGTCGGCGATCCGCCGGGCCTGCCGTCCGGGATCGGGGTCGGACGCCGGCACCGACACCTGGACGGCGAGTTCGCGCAGCACCCAGTAGGCGCCCGGGTCGAGGTCGTCCAGGACGCCGAAGGCCTCGGCCAGGCAGCCCTGGAGCGGGCCGTCGACCGCGCGGCGCAGCCGCTCGGCGGCGGCGCCGCCGAGTCCGCGCGGGACCAGGCCCCGCACGGCCAGCGACTCCACCACCGCCCGCGGCACGGCGTCCCCTCAGGCGGCCGGGCTTGCGGCCTGCGAGCGGTGAGCCGCCTGGGCCCCGACCCGTCCTGGGCCCGTACCGCCGGGCACCTCGGCGGCTTCGGCGGCCAGTTCGGCCAGCACCTGGGCGGCGCCGGAGAGCCGCAGCAGGTTCGCGACCAGCTGTTCGCGCCGGGCGTCCAGGTCGGCGAGCGCCCGCTCGCCCTCGGCCAGCTGCGCCCGCAATTCGGCCAGCCGAGCCTCGACGAGTTCGTTCATGGCAGTTTCCTTCCGATTGCGACGACGGTGAAGGCCACGCAGTTGTCGCCCTCCCATGCCTTCTCCGACTCCGAGCAGAACGAGCGGCCCCAGGCGCCGGCGACGCTGTGCCCGTCGAGCTTGGTCCAGACCCACTGCGGGATGGTGTCCGCGGATGCCGATCGGTGCGGAGAAGGCCGGAACATGTCCGCCGTGATCAACCCGAAGCCGGTCAGCACGCAGTAGACGCTGTAGACCTCGTCGAGTTCCCCGGCCCAGCTGGTCGACCAGTTCGTGGGGAGTCCCTCAGTGCCGTTGAAGGTGTTCTGGATGACGAGGTCGCGGGTGACGACCTTGATCACCGACTGGACGGCAGGCAGGCCTCCGCCGCGCACCCGGATGCCGCCCGATACGTCCAGGGCGGACGCCCGCCCGCCGCCGCCGACGTAGACGTCCAGCCCGGTGGCCCAGTTCAGGTAGAGATGGTCGGCGTTGTCGTTGGCGCTCGACTTGCCGTTGACGTGCCGGACGAGCACCTTCGCGTTGCCTCCGGCCCCGACCGTCAGGTCGCCGGACACCTTCTCGGCGCCGAACACCTGCAGCAGCGAGTTGTCGTCCAGCTTCATCGCCAGCGTGCCGCCGTTGCCCGCTCCGCTGCGGACGTCGACGTGGGAGCCGTCACGGAACCAGCAGAAGTCGGCATCGGTGCGGAAGTACAGCGTCCAGGGCTGGACGCCGACGCCGTAGACGGTGGTGCCCGGGGCGCTCCACAGCTTGAGCATCTGGTGGGTGACCGCCCCGAAGTCGAGCGAGCCCTCGGCGTCCAGCACCAGCCGCCGGACGCCGGGGCCGGAGGTGCCGGTGCCCGGGTCGAGCGCGGGGTTGCTGTGGACACCGCCGGTGTACCAGGCGAACATCGACGGGCTGCGGGCGTACAGCACCCCCTCTTGGGTGCCCAGGCCGTAGTCGGCGGTCTTCAACTCGACTTCCTGGCGGTGCGTGGTGCCCAGGTCGAGCGGGCCGAGCGGGACCCGTACCCGCCCGTCGCCGCGCACCTCGACGACCGGGTCGGGCTGGGCGGCATCCGCGGCGGTTCCGATCGACAGCGTCACGTCTGGGCTGGGGGAGGCGCCCAGGGTGAGCCGGAGCCGATTCTTGCCCCCGGACGGCCCGGTGTCTCGGCCGAGGGTCAGCTGCTTGCCGACCGGCTCGTTGCCGCCGGCGAGGGTGAACCGGATCTCGTCGCCCTCCATCCACAGCTCGCGCTCGGCGTTGATCCGTCCTTTCGCGCGCAGCCGACCCTCGACGGTCGCGAAGTCGGCGGCATCGGGGTTCGGGAACGCCATCCGGGGGGCCACCCGCAGCGTGTCCGCCGGGGCCAGCAACTCGGCGGCGACGGCACCGACCCAGCGCCGGCCCTGGGTGAGCTTGGTGCCGGCCGGGCGGAAGCGCCGCACGCCGCCGTCCCAGAACAGCCAACCGATCGGGATCAGCCAGCGAGCGATGGGCGGCTCGGACGGCAACTCCTGGAACGGCACCGAGGTGTCGGCGGGGATGGTGGCGTCCGCCGCCGGTGGCGGCTCTGCCACTGCCCCGTCCACGACCACGTCGGTGGTGGCGTCCACCGGGTCGATCACCAGCCGGAAGGTCTCGATCGCCCGGGTGCGCTGGGCGTCGGCGCAATCGGCGTAGCCGTCCGGGGTGGGGGCGGCGTCGAACGCCGTGTACTGCAGCCAGACGCTGCGGTGCGCGGCGTCGGTGAACGCCGCGAACAGGGTCGGGTCGACCTGGATGCGCCAGAATGACACCAGTTGGCGTCCGTAGCCGTCGACGGCCAGGCCGGGGGAGAGGAAGGCGTCCACCAGGCCGGCGTCGGCCGGGTCGGTGACTTCGACCAATTCGAACCCCACCACGACCCCCCAGGTGTGCTGCCCGGTCTCGTGGCGGGCCTGGGCATGGCGGTGGTAGTCCTGCTCGGCCTGGAAGTCGGCGGCCGACAGGAATTGTCCCTCGGCGTAGGTGGGGCGGGCCACCTCGGGGAACGCGCCGGTGGTGACGGTCACTTCATCCTCCCGCTGAGATCGATGCCCTCTGAGCCGCGGACGCCCACCACCCGGCCCCCCATCACGAACAGGGTGGCCCGGCTCCCCTCGGCGACCCGCGGGATCAGGTCGGACGACAGTCCCTCGGCGAGGTCGGACACCTTCACCACGTTGACCTCGACGCCCTTCTTCGCCAGGGCATTGGCGGCTTCGGCGGCGTCCGAATGCAGGTAGGACGCCAGCCGCACCGACCCGCGGGTCCTCTCCAGCGACCGTTCGGCCGACGCCAGGACCGCACCGACCCGCAGTTTGGCCATCGCCTGGGCGGCCCGGCGCCGCCAAAGGCCGATCAGCGCGAAGTCGTCGGCGCGCAGCGCGCTCAGCAGGTTGTCGTAGCGGCGCAGGCTGAGCGGACGGACCGCATTCGTGGTGACGCGGGCGCGGTCGTTGTCGGAAATGTCGCGGCCGATCCGGGGCAGGCTGAGCGGGAAGCAGCAGAGCTTGGCGGCCAGCAGGCTGAGGACCGGACCGATCGGTAGCCAGTAGTCGCGGTTCACGAACGAGCCCGCGTACCGGCGGCAGGCGTGGTTGCAGATCCGGGTGACCACCCCCTGCTTCACCGTGAGGCAGGCCAGCACGACCCGGTCGTCGCAGGCCGGTCCCGGGCAGGGCGGCAGCGCCGCATAGCAGACGCAGTCGCGCAGGTAGAGCAGAACCAGCATGACCAGTTGCTGCAGCCCCAACACGAGCCGGTTGGCGTAGTCGTTGGTGGATTCGTTGGGGCCCTTGGGGGAGCAGTCGATCTCCCGGAGCTCCTCGGGCACGACGCACTGGGTGCGCATCGGGTCGTTGCGGTAGAGGTCGAGCACATTGGCGTAGAGCTGGCACAGGGCGTCGCGGGCGACCCCGGTGGACAACCCCTTGGTGCCCCCGGTGACCATCGACAGCGCGCTCGCCTGGTAGTTCCTGCTCATCCCTTTCGTGAGCAGCGGCTGCAGGTGCTGGACGCACTCGACGACCTTCGCCGGGAACGTGCCGGCCAGCGCAGTGGCCCAGTCGTCGCACGAGTCGTCGGACGGGGCGACCCCGAACTCGATGCACTCGTAGACCCGAGAGGGTTCGCAGCCGGCCGGTCGGGACGCCTGGGCGGGCGCATTCGTGCAGCCGCAGGTGGTGGCCCGGGAGGTGTGTCCGGTGCCTCCGCAGCCACAGCCCGAGGTCGCCCGGGTCGTGCCGACGTTCGTGCCCCCGCATCCGCAGCCGCCGGTCCTGGTGCCGCCGCAGCCGCAGGCGGTCGTCACCGTGCTCGCCGGTGCCCCGCCGAGCGGCGTCACCGGCCGGGCCTGCTGCTCGCGATAGCGGACCCACAGGCACCAGGTCTGCTCGCCGTCGTCGCACCCCTTGGCGCTCGGGTAACGGGACGGATCGCAGTCGGCGGACTTCCGGGTGGTTTCGCAGGCGGCGATCAGCGTGTCGATGGGGATGCTCATCGAGTCGGGGACCACCAGGTCGTTGCCGCACTGGTCGAGGGCGTAGCCCGGACGCACGATCACGCCCGGCCCACAGCCGTCGCACTCCACCTGCAGGCCGCACACCACGCCGTAGCCGTGCAGATAGCGGTTGTGCAGGCGTTGCTTGTCGAGCACGTAGGAGGTCAGCGAGGTCAGCTCGGTGTCGGTGAGCAGCTGGCCCGCGAAGAAGCGGGGCCGGACGAACGTGTGCAGGCCCTGGCACACCGGGCAGGCGCACCCCGCGGCGTGACCGCCGCAGCCGCAACCGGCGTCGTGGCCGGCGTGGGCCCTGGGCGCCTGGCTGGTCGCCCGGCGGGAGCCCTCCTGGGTGTAGATGGTCACAGCTGCTCCTCTCCGAGGATGAACCAACTCGTGAACCGGCCGCCTTCGATCAGGTCGCCGGTGGGGCAGCGGTCCGGGAGTCCCGGCGCCAGATGGTTGCCGTCGAGGGCCAGCTGGCCCTCCGAGCCGTCCAGGCGTCTGCCGGTGCGGACGCTCAACAGCGAGTCGCCCTCGAGGACGACCAGGTACACCCCCGGTGGAGCGTCGGCGCCCAGCGGGAGCAGGACGCCGTTGGCGTTGTCGGTCGGTGGCTTGGTGTCGAGGATCTCCCGGATCGGCTTGCCGCAGGCGGCGTCCACAGTGACCGGCGTGACCGGCACCCGCAGGCCGACCCAGCGGTAGCCGGTGAAACCCCCCACCTGGTCGGGCTGGCGCAGGTAGACCGCGCAGGAGATGGCGTCCATGGTGGTGGGATCCATCGGCTCACTGAAGCCGATCACGACGCCGAGATCGCGCAGCCGTTGCATCGCGACCCGCGTCTGGACCTGGCCGCGGTGCGGCCACGACAGCGAGCAGACCTTCGGCAGCTCGATCGCCAGCAGATCCGTGCCCGGGTCGCCCGGGTCACCCTTAGGTCCCTGCTCGCCCGGCGGTCCCTGCTCACCCGGAGTCCCCGGGTCGCCTTTGGGTCCCGGGTCGCCTTTGGGTCCCGGGTCGCCCTGGGGCCCGGGGTCGCCCTTGGGACCGGTGTCACCGGTTTCGCCGGGGAGGCCGTCCTCGCCGCCCGTGCCGGCATCCCCCTTGGGCCCCTGCGGGCCGGTGGCACCGGTGGGGCCGGCCGGACCCTGCGTTCCGATGCCTCCGGTAGGCCGGGCCAGCAGGCAGCGGACGGTGTCGGCGAGGGCGGCGACGCTCGGCAGGTCCCGGCGCCCGGTGCCGGTCAGGTTCCCGTCGGTGAACTCGTCGCCGGGCTGCCAGTCCTCGATGGTGGCCAGCACTAGGCAGTCGTCGGAGCAGCTGGGGCACGGCCCCGGGCCGAGACCGCAGGGGTGGACGGAGGCGTCCAGCACCGCGATCCCCGCGGTCTCCGCCTTGCCGGCGCCACCCAGGTAGCCGACCAGCACCCGGGACCGGACCTCGTCGATAGCCACTGAGCCGAGCGCGCCGGCACCGATTGGCACGGCCGGCCCGGCCGCCACGGCCGCGGTGTTCATGCCGGCGACGTCCAGGACGCGAGCACCCGGCTGCCCGGCCCCGTCGGTCCCGCTGACAACCGCCCAGGCGCCGTCGCTGGAGACCGCCACCGCGCCCGGCGCGTCCAGGCCGGTGGCCCCGAAGCCGACCGCCGCGACGGTCTCGGCGCTCACATCGGCCTCAAGCAGGGCGGCGGTCCGGTCGGCCCGGACGGCCAGCAGCCGCTGTTCGCCCCCGGACGCCGCGACGGCGGCCAGCGCGACCACGTCGCCACCGACGGCCGACACGGCCGCCCCCGAGACGCCGGCCTTGATCAGGTGCGCGGTGCCGTCGCGGCAGGCGACCACCCAGTAGGGTTCCCCGGCCAAGGCCGCGACCGCGTGCGGGTCGGCCCCGACCGTGACCGTCGAGGTCAGCGAGGTCGTCGAGTCGGCACCGGTCTCGGCGCCGGCGTCCCACCCGTATACGGTGGCCGCCGCGACGTCGAGCGCCACCACCCCACCGGAGGTCGGCACGGCCAGCCGGACCACGCCCGCCGGGGCGGTCGGCACGGCCAGGGCAACCACCGGGGTGCCCAGATCTGCCGCGTCCAACACCACCACCGCGTCGGTGGACGCTTGCGCCACGAACACTCGGTCGCCAGCCCGGCTGACCGCCACATCGAGTCCGGTCGCCGGCAGGGCGTGCGCCGAGATCACAGCCCCGGTAGCGGCGGCGAAGACCATCAGCGTCGATCCGGCCAGCACATAGAGCCGGTCGCCGGCGGCGTCCAGGGCGGACCGGGTGGCGCCGGCCACGCCGATCGTCGAGTCCCAGGCCAGCGACGCCGGCTGCGCGGGGGGCGGCAGCGGTGTGTCCAGGCGGACGCCGAAGGCGTAGGAGTCGAGGATCCGGTTCGGCCGGCAGGCGGTGTCGTCGCAGGGGTCGATCAGTGATTCGGTGTCCTCGGTGAGGCATTCGCGGTAGGCGATGCAGAGCTGCACCCGGTGCGTCCCGGTGATGGCGACCTCGCCGTGGGCGTCTCTCCAGGCTCGCTCGACCAGCCGCGCCAGCGGGACGACCTCGTCGTGGGTGAGCAGGATCTCCTTGCCGCAGCAGTCGACGGCCAGCCCGGGGGAGACGACGACCAACTCCTCGCGGCAGGCGGGGTTGGGGTGCTGGCCGACCTCCAGCCCGCAGGCGATGCCGGACCCGTGCAGGTAGGAATTGTGGCGGCTGAGCTTGCCCAGCAGGTAGCGCTGCTCGTCGGTGAGGTCGCGCTCGGTGAGCAGCTTGCCGGTGAACCAGGTGTTGCGGGCCAGCTGCGGGGTGCCGCATTCCTCGCAGGTGCTCATGCGCATCGTGGTCACGTCGATTCCCTTCACCCGATGGTCGCCCGGGTGCCGACCCGGGCGTCGATTCCGAGACTGGTGGCGCCACCGGCGCGGGGGTCGGCGGCGATGGCGAGCCCGAGCGGGTCGCCCAGGTGGCCGGGGGTGGGCGCTCCGGCGACGAGGGCGTCCAGCCCGACCCGCGCCTGGACGCCGACGATCGCCGTCGGCCGGATCACGCAGACCGTCACCGCCACATGGCCGGGGGAGACCGCCCGGGCGATCCGGGACGCGGCGGCGGCCAGCGCGTCGCCGTCGTCGGTGCCGCGGGCGTAGACGAACAGCGTGTAGGCGTGGGCGAAGACCCGGAACGGGTCCGTCCGTGGCGACGGGACCCCGACCAGCGCGAAATCGCCGATGGCCGAGTACTCGCCGAGCTCGAGTCGCCGGACGGCCCCCGGCCCGAACAGGACGCTCGCGTCGCCCAGCCGGGACGAGTTCGCCACCGCCCAGCGGCGCAGCTTGAAGTGCTCCAGCACCGCGGTCCGGCGGCCGAGCCACAGCCCGGCGTGGCGGGCGACGCCGTCGGGAGTGCCGCGGCGCCGGTACAACTCGGCCGCTGCGGCGATCAGCTGGCGCTGCCGGGCGACGGGCAGGGCGGCGATGTCGTCCATGCCCACCCAGCCACCGAGCCAGCCGAGGAAGTCGCGCCGGTCGTCCGCGTCGGCCGAACGCGGGTCGAGTTGCCAGCCGAGGTGGTCGAGCAGTTCCGTGACAGACGCCCGGACCGTGTCGGTGAGCGCCAGGAAACGGTCGAGGAAGTCGGAATCCCCGGCCGCAAAGACCGCGGGCAGGTGGCGCAGGGAGGTCTGCCTCGGGAAGTGGACGCCCACCTCGGTCAGCGCGGGGCTCCGGGTGCCGTCGCCGCGCAGCACCAGGCGCAGCCACAGGTATTGCCCGGGCGGCGACTGCACCAGGGCGTCCCAGGGCGGGGTCGAGCCCGCCGAGGCCGCGGGCCATTCGCCCATCACGCCGGCCGTCACCCAGCGGTCGTCCAGTCCGGCGATCTCGCCGGCGGTGTGGTCGGCGTCCGAGGTGAGGGTATGCACCTCGACGTTGCAGCCGCTCGGCACGACCCCGGCCACCTCGATGCGGTGCCAGCGGCAGCCGGGCAGTCCCGAGTCGAGGGCGACGGTGACGAAGATGCCTTCGGGGGCATAGGCCGGCGGACGCTCCGCGGCGCACGGCCCGGGCAGCTCGGCCAGGGTCTCGGCGTAGCCGAACCGGCAGTCCAGGACGTGGATCCCCCGGGTGCGGTCGAGGACGCCCGGCCGGCCGTCCGGCAGCAGCACGAGCCCGATCGGCTGCCAGGTCCCGGACGGCCAGGTCACCTCAGCGCCGCAGCCCGGACCGGCCAGCGCCTGGGTCGCGCACACCGCTTCGGCCGACCCGTCGGCGATCCGCCACGGGCCGGCGATCCGGACGACCTGCCCGGTTCCCGAGACCAGCAGCGCCCGGCGCCCGCCGACGTCCAGCACCGCCCGCCGGCAGCCCGGCAGTTCGAGCAGCGTGACCAGGGGGCAGTCGAACACCGACGGCGGCGGCGGGGTCGCCAGCCGCAGCACGCCGGCGGCGGCCTCGATCCCGGACGACAGCAGCACCTCGCTCCGCCAGCCGGGCCGGCGCGACAGCAGGAAGAACGGCGCGGCACTCATGAGTAGGTCACCCGCAGGTCGGGGTCGACCGGGCGCAGAAGATCGCCGGGATCCACCTCCACGTCGCGGCAGAACGGCTGCCTCTCGCCGTCCAGGTCGACGGTCAGCTGGTTGTCGCGGACGCGTTGCACGCCGGCGACGGCGAGGACGACCCGGAACAGGTCGGAGGAGAAGATCGTCCCGCCGAACGGCCAGCCCTGGCCGGTGCGCCCGCCGGTCAGCGGGTGCAGCCAGCCGACCAGGGCGTCCGCCACGCCGCGGCGCACCCCGGCGAGGTCGGCGTCCGGGTCGATCACGATGTCGGCGACGACCCGGACATCCCGGTAGCGCGGCGCGGTGGCGAACACCTCGGTGGTGATCAGCCGGTGGGCGTCGAGCCAGGCGCACACGGCGGCCAGCGTCGCCGGCGTGGGGGTGGGGGAGTTGCCTGGCGCGTTGGGCACCACCAGCACGGTCACCGCGCCGGGAACCTCGATGCGGGGGAACGAGGGGTGGGTGAGCGCCAACGCGTGCGCCCGGATCACGTTGGCCGGCGCCTCCCGGGCCAGCAACTCGAAGTCCTCGGCGGTGACCGCCCGGCCCTTCGCCTTGAGCTCGGCGGGCGCCCGCAGCTTCGCCGCGTCGACCGTCTCGCCCTCCGCGCCGCCGGAGGACGGCAGCTGGTTGGTCACCTTCCCGAGCCCGGGCACGGCGGTGACAAGCGTGGTGATCGTGCCGGCCCCCAGGTTGCCGCGGGCACCCCCGCCGGCCAGCCAGCGCCGGGCGACGATGTTGGACGCCGGCAGCGCCGGGTTGGCGGTCGGGATCGCCCCATGCCGGCCGTCCCCGAACCGGACCTCGCCGGTCGTCGGGTCCAGGGTGTAGACCAGGTCGTCGCCGCCGTAGCTCCCCAGGTCGTCGACCTGCTGCCAGACCCGGAAGCCGCTGCCCTCGTCGACCTCCAATCGCAGGCCGCTGACGGTCACCACCGAGCCGTCGTCGTTACGCACTGTGAGCGGACGCGGCAGCGGCACGACCGGGGCCTGTGGCAGCCGGAAGGGTCCTTGGTTGGCTAGGCCGTTCGACCCGCCGAGCACCTCGTCGCGCACCGTCACCGCCGCCACGGCGGGCACGGTGTTGGGCACGACTCGCTCCAGTTGCGGGCCGCGTTCGTAGCCGCCGCCGGTCATCCGGATCCGCAGCCAGTACAGCGGCGTGGCGACCTGGCCGAGCGCGGCCTTGGCGGCGCGGGCACCCGGGCCGAAGACCACGATCCTGCCGGTCGCGGTGAACGCGGCGGTCTCGTCCCGCTCTACACCCAGCGGCTGCCAGGTGACGCCGTCGAAGAATTCGTAGCCGAACGTCGCCGGCGGCGGTACCCGCCGGGCGCCGGCCTGGGCGACCGCACGCCCCCGGCCGCCGTCCACATAGGCCATCAGCGTGATCGGGGCCGCGGTGCACGGGCCCGGTCCGCCCAGCCCCAGCAGCACCGACGCCCCCAACTTCGGGTAGGCGCCGAACGGGGCCAGCAACTGCCCGGCGGTCGCATTCGCGGTGGTCACGTCCCGGTAGGCGAAGCCGTCAAAGGTCTGACACGCGGCCAGCGGGGCGGCGATCGCGGTGAACCCCTCGGGCAGTTCGAACACCACGGGCTTGCCGTCCGGGCCGGGGCCGGACACCTGGGTGCCGCTGGGCACGACGACGTCGGTGGTCGGCTTGGCGGTGCTGAAGGTGAGGTCGACCGCGGCGGGCACGGCGGGGGCGGTCTGGATCCCCAGCAACTGCAGGTACTTGACGAAGTTCAACTCGGGGACCTGATTGACCCGGTAGACCAGCAGATCGGTGTACCAGGCGAACAGCTGCAGCAGCGTGATGCCCGGGTCGGCGTCGTTGTGGTTGGTCCACTCGGGTAGGTAGCGCGGGATCAGCGAACGGGCCTCGGCGACCAGGCCGTCGTAGCGGCGGTCGTCCAGGTTGGGCGCGGTCAACGGCATCGCTCACGCTCCCGTCCGGGCGAAGCCCTCGGTGATGTAGAACGGGTAGACGAGGTTGTTCAGCGTGTTGTTGTCGCGCACCCGGTAGTCGACGGCGATCAGCAGCACGTTGTCGAGGTCGCCCTCGCCGGCGACGCGGACGTCCAGCACCTCGATGCGCGGCTCGAAGCGAAGCAGGGCCTCCTCGACGTGGTGGGCGACCTCGGCGTGGGTGGCCGAGGAGTTCGGGGCGAACACCAGGTTCTGGATGCCGCAGCCGAATTCGGGGTGCATCACCCGTTCGCCGGGTGCGGTGGAGAGCACCACCCAGATGGCCTCGGTGATCGAGCGTTCGCCCGAGCTCAGGCCGACGCCCCCGTGCGGGCCTACCCGCACCGGGAAGGCCAGCCCGGTGCCGAGGAACGAGCGGTTGTCGGCCATCTCACTCACCCACGATCGCGGTCAGGGCGTCGACCGCCGCCTGCAGGGTGGCGATCAGTGGTTCGAGGGCGTCCGCACCCTCGGCCGAAGGGGATGCCTCCAGCGACAGTTCCAGGTTGAGCCCGGCGATCTGCGCGAACGGCTGGATGAGCGCGATCATCCCGGCGATGGGGTCGATCGACGACATCAGGGCCTGGCTCTGGGCCGCCGCGTTGTCCTGGGCGCACTGGATCGTCGCCCGCAGGTCGGGGTTGCCCTCCGCCTCGCCGAATCGCAGCGCGAGGCCGTCCATCAGGTCGTGCAGGGTTCGCAGCTGGCCGAGCAGGCAGTTCAGCACCGACCGGACGAGCCTGAGCAGGTCCTTGACGAACGGCAGCATGCCGGCCGGGGTGAGCGCCAGGAAACACGGACCGAGGTCCTCGTTGACCTGGTCGATGAAGGCCGGGATCTTGGTCACGTTGGGCAGCCCGGTGAGGATGTCGAGCAGGCCCTTGATCGTCTTGAGGATCTTCATCGGGCAGTCCAGCGCGGCCAGCAGCGGGGCGATCTGGACGAGCATGTTCACGTTCAACTGGCAGTCGGTGGGGACGCCGCGGCTCACGTCGGTGAACGCCTTCAGCGTGCCGCCGGTGGGCAGGTGCACCTCCAGCGGCTTCGGCTTGGGCAGTGCGATCACCGCGCACGACAGGGGTTGCAGGGCCTTCTGCAGCGGTTCCGAGACCGGGATGTCGAGGTCGACCATCACGCCTCCTCAGATCGGGTTTCCGTTGGGGCTGACGACGCGGCGGACGCCGGACGAGGTGAGCACGATCGTCGCGGCGTCCAGTTCCAGGACGCCGACCGAATGGACCGTGACCTTGCCGTTGGTGAGGACGATCGAGTTGCCGGAGGCGTCCTCGATCGCCAGGGCGCCGGAGTTGCCGCCCGAGGTCGGCGTTGAGTCGATGAACCGGATGGTGTGCCCGTTGACCGAGCGGATCATCCGCTCGCGGTCCGCCGTCGACGGCGGGGCGTCCTCTCCATTCCACATGAAGCCCAAGACGACCGGACGGCACGGGTCGCCGCGGTCGAAGGCGACGACGCACTCGTCGCCGACCTCGGGGACGAACCAGCAGCCGCGGTCGTTGCCGGCCATCGGGGCCGCGATCGGCGCCCAGTTGGTCAGCGTGGGTGTGCCCAGCCAGCCGAACCTGACTCGGACGCGGCCCTGGCCGAGGGGGTCGGTGACGTCCTCGACCTGGCCGATGACCAGGCCGTCGATCCGGCCGGAGGTGTGATTCACGGGGTCACCGCCTGCCTGCCCTCCATGCGGGCCTTGAACTGGGTGCGATAGCCGCTGTCGTTGAGGACGTGCTTGGTCCAGGTGACCAGGTAGGTGCCGTTCAGGTGCGGACCGACCCGGGCGAGGATGACGTTGCGGCCGGCGCGTAGGTCGGGCAGGCCGATCACGGTGCCCTCGACCTCGATGAGCCGGGACGCGTTATGGGTGAGCAGGTCGGACGCCATGCGGCGGGCCTGCTCCTCGGTGCTGACGACCGGGTAGGTGACGACCTCTTCGCGTCCCGTGGCGCGGGCCAGCGCGCGGACGGTGTCGGGAACGTCCACCTCGTCGATGGTCGCGACGCCCGAGAAGGCCCGCTTGGCGACGCGGTCCCAGCCGACGACCGTCATCTTCTTGACCTGGCGGGCCGTGGAGATGGTCGCCTTCAGCGAGGTCAGCGTCTTGCCCCACTCGAGCATGTAGGTGACGTCGTGCAACTGGTCGGAGGGCCCGAAGTAGAGTTGCGGCCGGTCGTCCACGATTTGGTAGACGACCTCGTAGCCGTTGCGCCGGGCCAACTGCATCAGGAAGACGATGGGGTACTGGTTGTTCATGTAGACGTGCTCCTGGGCCACCTCGCGGCCCTTGGCCGTCGCGTTCGTGATCACCCGGTCGATGCCGACCAGGCCGGGGTGGCCGGCCGGTGAGCCCGGCGCCTGCCCGAACTCCTCGGCGATCTCGGAGTCCTTCTTCGGTGCCTCCGTCCCCGCCGGCCACGACCAGGTGTATTGGGTGTCCCGGAAGCGGTCGAGGACGTTGAGCCCCCGGACCGTCGCCTTGGTGAAGCCGGATTCGGGGAATTCGACCTCCAGAGCGGTGAAGTACCCGGTGGTCATCAGGCGCAGGTCGTCGACGTAGCCGAGGCGCAACTCGACCCCGTTGCCCGGTTGCAGGTCGCCCCAGCGGGCCTCGTCGGCGCCCTCGCCGACGTAGGCCGGGCGCAGCTGGTCGGTGTCCCAGTTGTTGAACGACAAGGTGAACGAGTCGATGGCGTCGAGGGAGTCCTCGTAGCTGACCTCCGTCAGATCCCGCACCGTCTCGCGGTTGGCCGGACGCCCGTTCACCGTGAGTTCGAAGGCGGGGACGTAGAAAGCCTGGCCGGTCTTGTTCAGCGGGATCACGACGGTCATCGGCCGGCCCCCTTCGGGATTCGCAGGATCTGACCGGGCCGGAGCGCCAGTGGGTCGGTGACCCCGTTGGCGTCGGCGATCAGCCGCCAGGAGCGATCGTCGCCGTACTCACGGTGGGCGACCGCGGTGATGGTGTCGGCCTCCCGGACGACGGTGGCCTTGGTGTGGTCGGTGGATTGGAAGCCCAGCTCGGCCAGGTGCAGGGTGAGCGGCTTGTACTCCTTGAGCTCGACGGTGAGCTTGGCGCGCAGTGGCTTGCCGTCGGGGGCGAACATGGTGAACTGCTGACGCACGGAGGTCACCACGCAGCGGAAGCCGTTGTCGCGGCGCTTGCCCGGGAACGACGTCCCGCCCCACAGGAAGAGCAGCACCGGTGGAGCGTGGGTGGCCTTCTCGGCCTTGATCAGGGAGTAGAACTTGTCGGTCTTTTCGGTGACCGGCTTCGCCGTGGCGCCGGTGCCGTCCTCGGTGGAGTCGAAGAACAGTTCCAGGCTGAGCGTCTCGGCGTGCCCGCGGACGTACTGCAGCAGGGGGGTGTCGAGGCCGGGGATGCCGATCTCGGCGACCTGGGCGGTCTTGGCGAAGTTGAGCTCGGTGGGGTTGAACTGGACGCTCAGCGACTGGCTGCCCGAGGGGGCGTCCGGAGTCGGCAGCCGGACGAACTTGGCCTTGGCGAGGACGGTCATCGCGCCTCCTCCCGCACCGAGTTCCACAGGGTCGCCTCGTCGCGTCGGGCGGCCTCGCTCGAGCGTTGCGACTCCAGCCGCCGGAGCACCTCGCGGGCCACGACGTCGACGACCTCGGGACTGGCCAGCGTCCGGTCATCGACCGCCCGGACGGTCGCGCTGAATGTGGAGATCGAGACGTCCATCAGCCACCCCCGAAGATCGAGGCGACGGTGTTGGCGAACTCGCCGACCACGCCGCCGGTCTGCACGAACAGGCCCTCGTGGGCGATCTCCAGCTCCTCGACGGCGACCGCCGATGAGACGGCGTTGAACGCCGGCCCGGCCCAGCGCACCGGCAGCCCGCGGCGGAACCGCCAGGTGCGAACGGACTCTCCGGTGTCGTTGAGCAGCTCGATCACGCCGTCGCGGCGCTTGCCCTTACCCTGGATAAATTGCTCGTGCCACTTCCACAGCTCGTCGCTGACCGCCAGGCCGCGGCGCAGCCGCAGGTTGGGGTGGGTGATCCGGCCGGGAAAGCGGAGCACCGCGTCGTTGCGGCCGCCCTCGCGAAGCTCGTCGACGGCCATGGTGGCCTCGAGGCCGCCGCACTCGCTGAACCCTCCGGCGATCGGCGGCGCGAACGTCCCGACCATCGCCGATACGGGCTTGGCCGTCTCGATCAGCCGCAGGTTGAAGTTGAACGCGCCGACCAGCGTCATATCCCACCCCCGGCGAGGACGAGCGTGGGCGCCTCGGTGATCTCGAGGCGGTTGCCGGTTTTCGTCACCCGGGCCAGCACGAACTCGGCCGGGCGCGCCAGCGCGGCGCCGACCACGATCTGCAGTTGGCCCACGGGGGCGCGCGAGGAGTCGACGGCCACCGCGTAGGCGTCCTCGGCGGTGTCACCCGCGAGACCCCCGACCTCCCAGATGCCGGTCAGCAGGGTGGCGATCGAACCGGCCAGCAGCGTGGCGAGGCCCGCATCGTTGGGCTCGAAGGGCACCCAGGCCAGGTGGTGACGCAGGGTGCGGCGCAGGAAGATCATCGTCCGGCGGACCGACACGAACCGCCACTGGTCGTCGGCGGCCAGCGTGCGCGAGCCCATCGGCACCAGCCCGCGCCCCGGGAGGGCACGGATCATGTTGATTCCGGCGTCGTTGGCGACGGCGGCCCCGGACTCGTCCAGGGTCAGCGCCACGCCGTGGGACCACGGTAGCGTCCGGTTGGCCGGCGACTGCCACGGGCCGACGTCGGCGTCGCAGCGGGCGATCAGACCGGCGAGGTGGCCGCAGGCGGGCAGCAGCCGGAGCCGAGAGCTGTCGCGGGGCTCGACCACGCTCACCCAGGGTGCGACCGTCACGGCGTAGCTGGACGAGAATCGGGCGGCCCAGGCGCGCAGGTCGGCCAAGGTGCGGGCATGGTGGGGCGGGTCGAGCAGGACGATTCGTTCGGTGTTCCGCTCGCAGGATTCGATCGCCAGCCGTTGGGCCGCCACCACCTCGTCGTCGCCGAACGATGCGCCCGCCTCGATCAGGATCGCCTCCAGCGGCGCCGGGGCGTCGGCGTCGGGCTCGGCGCACGGGTCGCACGGGTCCGCGGGCGGCGGCCGGTCGAGGACCCGGGCGGTGGTCGGCGGGGACACGAGGTCGGGCAGGGCGAGCATGGCCGGCTCGTCGACGTCCAGCAGGGCGGCCAGGCCGATGCGGTCGTCGAGCAACTCGTCGCCGATGACGTCGGCGGTGGTGAGCGCCGCGGTGCCGTCGCGGCCGCCGGCGAGCCGGACGCGAGCGGGCGCCGGCTGGGCGGTCCCGGCGGCGGCGCCGCGGACGTAGCCGGACGCTACCAGCAGGGCGGGTGCGTAGCGTGGGTGGGCCGGTTCCAGGGACAGGTCCGGCCAGCTCTCGACCACGGCGCCGTCGAACAGGACGCCGAGGGCGAACGTGGTCGCCTCGATGGTCAGCGGCTTGGTCAGGTCGAGGGTGCCGGGCAGGGAAGCGGACCAGGTGAGGGTGCGGCGTCCGGCGTCGACGGCGACCACGAGGGCGTCGGCGACCGTGGTGGCCCCGCCGACATCCTGGCTGATCCGGCAGGACTCGCCGACCCGGAAGCCGGCCGTGGTGACCACCGCGGTGACCAGCGTCCCGCTGGGCGTCCCTGGTCGGGTGGTCGTGGTGGCTCGGCCGCCAGGGCCGGCCACCACCTCCAGCCTTGACCCCCACGCGCCGGGCGAAGACGCCTGGACGACCAGGCTCGGCACCCCGCCGCCGTCGGCCAGGGTGACCGTGGCCACCCCGACCCCCGTCGCCACGTCCGCGCTCACCGTCAGGTCGAAGCCGGGGTGCAACGGACGGTCCCAGCCGACCGTCGAGGTTCCGGCATCGACCGCGGTCACCAGATAGTCGCGACCGATCCCGGGCTGGGTGAGGGTGGCGACCGCTCCCGGGACGAGCCCGGTGAGGTCCGCCACCACGCTGCTGCGCCGGTCGGCGGGCTGCGGACCGGTGGTGGCGGTCGTCCGCTCGGGCGCGGCCACCCGCACCACCCACAGCGGTGCCGCACCGCCGTCGAAGGCGGCCTTCGCGGTGTAGGCGCCCAGCCCGTTCGGCACGAAGTCGCCGAAGATGTGCGCGAATGCCGTCCAGGAGCCCAGGCGCACCGGGGTGTTCACGGGCCCGCGTTCGGTCACGCAGACCAGCGCGAGTACATCGACGCGCGTCGGCTCGATCGCCGGCGCAGCCTCGACGAACTCGACGAACACACCCGGGGCCCGGCCGTCCATCAGAGGAACTCGATCTTTTCGACAGCCAGCTCGAGGGTCTCGACGGCGACCTCGTTGGTGGTGGCGTTGAACGCGGGCCAGTCCAGCTTGCAGGGCCAGGCCTCGTAGAAGTTCCACCGCAGGGTGTCGTTGTGCTCCTCGTCCAACAGGACGATCGCGCCGTTGCGGCGGTCGGCGATGCCGTTGACGATCTGCCGGTACCAGACCCACAGCTCGCTGTTGGTGGTGATGCCCCGCTTCAGGACGATGTTGGAGTACTTGCGCAGCCCGAATAGCTTCTTCGGGTGCAGGTCCTTCGAGTTCCCGTCCCGGTACTCGGCGATGTCGATGTTGGCGGTGAGCCCGGTCACCTCGCGGAAGGCGGCCACCACCTCGGAGGTGGCGCTGATCTCCACCCGGAAGTTGAACCCGCGGAACGGGTCGACCCGATCTCCAGTTGCCATGACGGCCCCTTCCTCACAACTCCTGGACGGCCGAGCCGCCCAGCCATTGACCGATACGCAGGATCACGAACTCGGCCGGACGCACCGGCGCGATGCCGATCTCGACCACGAGGCGTCCGTTGAGGATGTCGTCGTCGTCCATGGTCGTCCGGTCGCAGGTGACGAAGAACGCCTCCGTCGCCTTGGCGCCCATCAGGGCTCCGTCGCGCCAGACGCCGGTGAGGAAGATCGAGATCGAGTCCTTGACCCGCTGCCAGAGCCGCTGGTCGTTCGGCTCGAACACCACCCACTGGCTGCCCTCGGCGAGCGACTCCTCGATGAAGATGAACAGCCGTCGGACGTTCACGTAGATCCAGTCCTGCTCGCTGGTCAGGCAGCGGGCGCCGAAGACGCGCAGCCCGCGGCGGTCGCTGCGCATGTCGCGTAGCACGTTGATGCCGCGCGGGTTGAGGATCTCTTGCTGGCCCTTGGAGACGAACGTCTCCAGGCCGGTGATGCCGAGGATCACCTCGTTCGCCGGGGCCTTGTGGACGCCGCGGGTGTTGTCGACCCGGGCGTAGACGCCGAGCACGTGGCCCGATGGGGCGACGACCCGCGAGCCGCCCGACAGCGGGTCGGTCACCACCACCCGGGGGTAGTAGATGGCGGCGTACCGGGTGTCGAAGTAGGCCGCGTGCCCCTGGATCTGGTCGAGGGTGGCGGGCGTCCCGGAGGTCCCGTGCGGCGGGTCCAGGACGGCGAACCGATCCATGAGCCGGGTGGCCTGCTCGATCATCCCGCCCTGGACGGCCACCGTGGTCACGCCCGGGGCGGCGAGCAGAGCGACCTCGTCCACATCCTCGAGGGCCAACAGGCCGGTCTTGGCGTTGGGCCCCAGGTCGGAGCCCAGGTATTCGGCGTCGGTGACCGCCGCCGCGCCGTCGTTGCCGCCGGCGAGGGCGGCCGCGAGACCGTCCGCCGGGGCCGGGAAGCGGAACGGGTCGTCGGCCGGCGCCGCGACGGTGCCGTCCACTCGCGCCAATGCGGACGCCGCCAGCGCGGTCACGTAGTAGCGGCCCGGGACGTTCGCGAGCGTCAGCCCGGTGTAGCGCTCGGTGACCGTGGTGCGCTCCACCGGGTCGACGTAGGCCAGGGTCAGGTCGAACTCGCAGGTGGCGATCCGGGTGTCGGGAACGCCGACGGGGTTCCACGCGCCGGCGGGGATGTTCGCCCCGTCGAGGACCAGGGACCCGCCGCTGATCGCGGTGACCTTGCGGTAGACGCGCTGGGCGGCGGCGGTGCCGAAGTTCACCTCGACCCAGGCACCCACGTAGAAGCCGGCGGTGGTGGTCACCGGCACGACGGTGTTGCCGCCGCTGATCGAGGCGTGCTTGACGACGGCCCGGCCGGCGGACCGGTAGGCCGCCGAGATGCGCAGGTCGCGGCCCCAGGTACCGTCGCTGGTCGCAACCAGCCCGAAGGACGCCGGCTTCGCCGCGCCCGGATCGGCCAGGGCGGTCGGTGAGCCGCCGCCGGTCAGCGTGCCTACGTCGGTGAGGACGGTTGTGTATCGGGCCTCGTAGCCGACCGGCAGGGCGGCGACGGTGACTTCCTCGGTGACCCGGTCGTAGGCCGTGATCGCCAGGTCAGTGCTGGTGGTGGGAACCCCGTCCTTGATCTGAACGAGGCGGATCCTGCTGCCGACCCGCAGGCCCCGGGTCGTCGAGAGGGCGAGCACGGTCGCGCCGCCGAGCGCGTCCCGGCGCAGCCGGGTGACGGTGCCGCCGGCCAGGGTGAGGGTGCTCGCGGTCGCCGTGGCGGGTGCGACGCGGCTGACATAGAGCCGGCGTCCGCCGTTGGCAAAGAAGCCCTTGACGGCGTATGGCAGTTCCTGCTGGTCGGTAAAAGGCGGCCCGAAGTCGAACGGGCCGCCGAAGACCCGGACGAACTCGGAGTAGTTGGTGACGAGGGTGGGTGGCCCCTGGGTAGGTCCGCGGCGGGTGAGCCCGATCATCCCGGTGGTCGTCGTGCCGACGCCGGCGATCGGCGGTGGGCCCGAGGAGACCTCCTCCACGAACACGCCAGGGGCGAGGTATTCGGGCATGGACGGCTCCTCTCAGATCTTCAATGCGGTGTCGATGACGTACGGGTCGGTTGGGGCGAGCGGGTGGGTCCGAGGCCCGTCGGTCAGGAACCCGGGCGCGGCCGTGGTGATGCGCAGCTCGGGAATGCCGCGGACGCCCGACAGCCGCCAGCGTCCGTCGGCGTCCGTCCCCAGGCCGACGGAGCGGTACTCGGTGCCGGGGCCGTCGACGAGTTCCACCAGAGTTCCGGCGAGAGCCGCGGCGACCGGCAGGACGCCGTCCCCGGCGAGGGCGTCGCGGCTCAGGGTGGTCGCGGCACCGACCCCGCCGAGATTCCGGCGGGTCACCGTCGAACCGGACGCCTGCGACGTCCGCAACGGCAGCCGCAGCAGCACCACCTGGCCCCGGACGGCGTCCACCACGGTGTGCTCGCCGGTGCCCAGCAGCAGCACGCGCCCGGCGGCCACGCCGGCGGTGGAGGCGAGGGTGAGGGTGGTCGCCCCAGCGACGGCCAGCCCGGTGAGGGTCGTGGTGCCCGCGCTGGTGAGCGTCCGCAACTGGACGGTGCAGCCGGACGCGTGGGCTGCCGACAACGGGACGTCTAGCGCGACCAGGGGTGCCGCCGGTGCGCCGGCGAATTGCAGGGTGGCGGCGGCGATCGGGGCGTGCGGGAAGGCGGCGGCGGTGACGCGTCCGGCGGCGGCGATAGCGGTGGAGGCCACAGCCAGGCCCGCGGCAGTGAACGGCAGGGGCGAGGCGGCCGGCACCCGGATCGTGACCCGCTGCTCGGCGTGGCCCGGACGGAGCAGGGAGACGGTCACGAACTGAGCGGTGGTGGCCAGCTGGGGCCAGGCCTGCTCGGGGCGCCCGGTGAGCACCAGCGTTCCGCGGGTGACGTGGGCGTACACGTGAGGGCTCAACGACCGGGCGAACACGACGGGGGGTGGCGCCTGGGTCCATTCGTCGAGCAGCGGGACCAGGGCGAGGGCCTGGGTGCGCCAGGCCTCCGCGGGGAGCGTCCGGAAGGTGCCGGTGGCGGTCACGGTCAGCTGGGTCATCCGACGACCCCCACGATCTGGGCGAGGGGCGCCCGGACGTCCAGGACCGGGTGGGAAGCAAGATCGTCCAGATGGCTGTCGATGACGACGCCGGCTACCCGGACGCCGACGCCGGGCCGCTGCACGGTCTGCTGCCCCGACCACAGCAGACTCAGTTCGTAGGGACCCGGCAGGTCCAGGCCGAGGGTGAGAACGGTGCCGGATGCGGCGAGGGTGCCGGCCAGCTGAGTGCCGACCAGGCGGCGGTGGTCGGAGAGCACCTGGATGACCCGGCCCAGCAGCAGCTGGGCAGTCGGGGCGTCGCTGTTCATCGGCACGACGACCAGCGCCAACTCGACTGGCGTCGGCCGGTGCGGCTCACGCGTCGGGTTCGGCCGGGCGGGGACGGCGTTCAGCTTGTCGGCCTGCACCTCGACCCGGTGCAGCCAGACCGCGACCGCGTTGGCGACGTTCGCCTGCTCCACCTCGCGCGGGGAATTCACCCGGACGGGGACGCCGGCGAGCCCCGCTTCCCCCGAGTCGGTGATGTGAGCCCTGAGCAGGACCGCGATCGAGTCCATCGCGTCCCGGATGGCGCCAAACCCTGCCATGGGGCCATTGAAGGCGCCCTCCGTCACCGCGGCGTCGTCTCGCTGCGTATCCCTGCCACCTAGGCGGGACTTCTCCGGGGGGTTAGTTTGATCGCGTCGGCAGGGCTTCACCGCCGCGCCGGCCTGAAACGGCCCAGTCAACGGGGAAATGGCCGGTGGGTGAGCGGGTGACGGAGCGGTGACGCCCTGGTGACGTCAGACGGCCCCAATCTGACAGGCGGGTACAGCAGATGACGACTCCCCTCAGGCCGCCCACCCACGGCCGGCCGAGCTCCCGATCCTGGGGCGGACCCCTGTTCTCGGTGAAGATCCTCGGCGATTTCGAGTTGTGTCACCGGGGTGCGCCTATCCTGCTCGCCGAGTCCACCCAGCGGTTCGTCGCCCTGCTTGCGCTTGCCGGGCATCCGTTGCGCCGCAATCGCGTGGCCGCCCAGTTGTGGCCGGATCGCGACGACGAGCGGTCCCAGGCCAACCTGCGTTCCTGCTTGTGGCGGTTGCGTCAGGTGGCGCCCGGCGTGATCGGGGCGTCCTGTGACCCGTTGGGTTTCGCCCCGGGCGTCCGGGTGGACCTCGCCGAACTCACCGAGTTGGCCCGCCGACTCGACGCAGGGCTGGTGGTGGACCTCGGCGCGATCGATCCGGACCTGTGCTGCGCGGATCTGCTGCCGGAGTTCTGCGACGACTTCGTGGCGCGCCAGCGGGAACTCGTCCGCCAGCTGAGGTTGCGGACCCTGGAGCAGCTCTCCCGCCTGCTCAGCGATGCCGGCTGCTTCGGAAAGGCGCTTCGGCTCGCCCTGCTGGCGGTTTCGCAGGCTCCCCTGCGCGAGAGCGCGCACGAACTCGTCCTGGAGATCCACCTGGCCGAGGGCAACACCTCCGAGGCGCTGCGCCACTACCAGGTGCTCAAGAACACCCTCTGGCAGGAGCTTGGGATCCGGCCCTCGGACCAGATCCGGGCGACGATGAGCCCCTGGACTCGCACGGACGACGTGGTTGCCGCCAGCGCGGTGGGTCGCAGGCAGCGGCCGACGAACTGAATCAGGCGACTGTTCAGTCGTGACCGGTCTGCGCTGCCTCGAAGTGGGAGCGTACTTTCAACGGTGTTCCTCCTTGATCGGAGTTACGCCGTTGAAAGTACGGTCCCCAGGTCCTTCGTCGTGTCAGCAGTCGCGGTCGCGATGACTGTCCTTCCACTCCGAGAGCGCGCTGAGTGGGTGGTGAGAGTGCCTGGGACGAGCCTGTTGGGCAGGTGAACACACCTACTCCTTGGGAGGAGCCCCATGCTGGCCACGAACGCACCCCAGGTTCCGGTTTCCCGGCCGGCCGACCTCGACTGGCTCGACGCGGGTGATTCGCTCGCCGTCCTCGGCGACCTCCGTCTCGCGGAGGACGACTTCGACGGCTCCTGCCGGTGCTACCTCGTCGCGGCTTGGTGCTTCGCGGAAGCCTCGCGCTGCGGCCAGGACGCTGACGGGACCGCGCGGGCGTCCTACCACTACGCGCTGTCTGCTGGCTGCGGGCTGCTGCCGCTCACGCCGGAGTCGGGAAGCAGCGCGTCCAGCAACACCGACGGGTCGGGCGCCGTGCCCAGCCGCTCCCCGGAACGCCACAGCCGCCCATAGAGGGAGGCCGGCATCGATGCGGTGAGCTCGGCCATCACCTGCTGCGATGCGGGCAGCCGCGGCCACGGCAGGCCGTCGCGGGCGTGCCGTGCCGACGCTGCGGCAAGTGACCGGACCGCGTCGCCCTCGTGCCCTGCCCGATGCAGCAGCCCGCCGAGGTCTTCCAGCAGTTCGCTGGGCGGATGCATCGCGAGTCGCCGGTGGGCCTGCGCGAGGCGTCCCACCCAGCCCATCGCCGCGGTATGGTCACCGTCCTGGGAGGCAGCCAAGGCACACAGGTAGGACGCCACGAAGACGGCGAACTCGTTGCCGGTCGGGTCGCGAAGGATCTGCTGCGCATCCCTCACCGCGTCCGGACGATCCGCGGACCTGAGCCGCTGCATGTCCGCCAGCGCGCGAGCCCGGATGTGCACCGACGGCAGGTCATACCGCTCGGCCACGCGTAGCGCAGTCCGGCTTACCAGCAGACCCACCTCGGGGGTCTGGGCTACCCACGTGCTCACCGCGGCCACCACCAGGACCTGGCCGACCAGAGCTGCCGACCCGGCCACCAGATCATCAGGGGTCGGCACCGCGTTCGCGATGCTCAGGGCGGCGTCCCGGTCCTGGCTCAGCGCTCGTGCGCACAGATCCAGGAGCCTGGCCAACGTCGCGTGGATTCCTGTGAACCTGCCACCATCAGCAGCGGCGACGGCCGCCCGATACCAGCGGGCTGCGTCGAGCAGCTGGCCTCTTTCGAACCAGTAGAGGGTCAGTTGGGAGAGCAGCCCCAGCCCGGCGGGGGCGGGCGAATCGACGAGGATCGAGGCGAGCGTTGCCGCCACGGCGGTCTGGTTGGCCGTGATCCACGCCGCCGCCTCGGCCTGACCGTCGCGGCCGTCCAGGGCAGCCCGTCGGAGCGACTCGATCACCCAGCGGTCGCAGGCGTCCTGGACGGCGGCACGGTCGGTGGCGTCAAGCAGCCGTTCCGCGTGGGCCCGGGTCGGAACGAGTTGGCGGAAGGTGGTGACCCCTGAGCGCGCGTCCGGACGCGCGGAGATCAGCAGTGACCGATGGACCAGCCCGGCGACGAGCCCCGCCGCCTGGTCCGGGCTGAGCGGGGCAACCGAACACAGTGCCCCGGCGGCCTCCAGCGTCACCGGCCCGGAGAACACGGCGAGACGCCTATGCAGGAGTTGCTCATTGCGACGGGCCAACCGGTAGCTCCAGTCGACGGTGTCCAGCATGCTGGCCTGGCGCTCGGGGCCGCGTCCGTTCCGGGACAACCCGGCCGCGTTGTCGGTGAGGCTCGCGGCAACCTCGCTCAGCTCGAACACCCGCGCGCGGGCGGCCGCCAACTCGATGCCGAGCGGCAGTCCGCCGACCGACTCGCAGATGTCGATGATCTCCTGGCGTTCGTCTGCGGCCGGATCGAGATCGGGGCGTGCCCGCGCCAGACGGTCGACGAAGAGTGCGACCGCGTCCTCCTCGGCCAGCGGCGACAGCTGGACGATCGACTCGCCGGCCAGATCGAGCGGCTCCCTGCTGGTGGCCAGAACACGGACGCCGGGAGCGCTGTCGAGGAGCTCGTCGACGACCACGCAGACGGCGTCGAGAACCTGCTCGCAGTTGTCGATCACGAGCAGCAGCCGGCGCGACCGTAGCTGTTCGGCCAGGACGCCGCCGACCGGCACGTCCGCCCGCGGGGCGAGTTCGAGGGTGGTGGCGAGAATCTCGCGGAGTCTGGCAGCGTCGGCCTCTTCGGGACGGACGCCGGCCAGGTCGACGAACCAGACGCCGTCCGGACAGTCGGGATGGAGGCGATGCGCTGCCTCGATCGCGACCCGCGTCTTGCCCACTCCACCGGGGCCGGTGATGGTGACCAGACGGTGGGCGTCAGCGCGCTCCGCCAGGTCGGCCACCGCGTCTTCTCGCCCGATGAGGGCACTGCGGCGGCTCGGCAGGTGGAGCGGGCCGGCCTGGCCGACCAGCCGTGCGGTGATCGGCGGATCGAGCTCGGGCGCGTGTTTGAGGACAGCGGCCTGGACGGCGCGGAGGGCCGGGCCCGGATCGATCCCGAGTTCCTCGGCGAGAATCCGTTGAGCGGTGCCGAAGGCCGCCAGGGCGTCCGCCTGCCGTCCCGTCCGGTACAGGGCGAGCATCCGCTGCCCCCACAGCCGCTCGTCGAAGGGGTGCTCCTCCAGCAGCGGCAGCAAGGCGCTCAGGCCCCGCTCAGGCTCGCCGGTGTCAAGCAGCGCCTGCACGTGGCACGTGGCGAGGTCGAGACGACGCTGCACCAGTTCCTGTCGGACGCCTGCCAGCCAGGGTGCGTCCACGACGCCGGCGTAAGGTTCGCCGCGCCACAGCGCCAGTCCAGCTTCGCTGATGGCGAGCGCGTCCCGGGGAGCTGCCGCGCCGAGTGCACTGCTCGCTTGTTCGGCGTAGGCGGTGAACCGGCGGGAGTCGACGCTGTCGGGCGGTACCGCAAGGACGTAGCCGTCGGCGCTCTTGCGCACCACCGTGGCTGCCGCCCGGGCGCTGCGTCCGGGCTCCAGCGCGCTGCGGAGCCGCCAGACCACGGTTTCGAGCGCCTGAAATGCGCGCGCCGGCGGTTGCACACCCCACGTGGCCTCGACCAAGGCATCGGCAGAGACCGGTTCACCGACGGACGCCAGCAGGCGGGCCAGCACGGACGCGATCCGGCGGCCGGGCAGCGGAACCTCGAGGTCGTCCACGTCAACCCGCAACGTGCCCAGATCACGGAACTGCACGAGGTCACCCTATTCGGGCGGTCAGTGCCAAGGGCAGGAGGATGGTCCCTCAGGAGCGGCCGATGAGGAACGCGACCGCTGCGAACCAGCCGAGAAAGCCGAGGTAGATGACCCGCTCGGCCAGTCCGAACACGGACCTCGCGGCAGGGTGCGCGAACCCGGCGATCACGCCCGCGGAGCCGACTGCCATCACGATCCCGGCCAGCCCGGAGACGGCCGAAAGGGTCGGATGGGAGGCGGACAGCGGCCCCGCCGCCCAGAATGCAGCAGCCGTCACCGTCGCGAAAGCGAGGATTGCGAGCACCGAGTGGACGCGTCCGGACGGGGACCTGCCCGCGTCCGGCGCGTCCATGGGGAAGAACGGGATCAGCGCACGGGCGACGGCGAACGTGACCAGGAGACCGACGCTGGGGCCGGTCCCGGGTACCTGGGAGCAGAGCAGCGCGACGGCCAGCCCAGAGACGGCGGCGGCGCCGGCCGCGACAGCGTAGGCCGCCCGATGACGGGTCAGCGCGTAGCCGCTGACCGGATCGCGTACGGGTGAGAGCCCGGTTCGCGCCGCGTGCAGGAACACCAGTGCGGCGACGAGGACGGCGACGCCGGCCAGCGCGATGGTCGCGGTCACGTCCATGACTGCTCCTGCATCGCGGACACGTCCGGGACTCCACCGGCTGCTCTGCTCACATCCGCCTCCTTTGTCGGCACTCGGACGTCCGCTGCCTGGGCCGCTGCGGGATCCTGCCACCCAGTGTTGGCACTGGGACTCTCACGGCACTCTCGCCCACACCCGGCCTGGTTTCGGCCGTCGAGCGCGCGTTCGTGGTCAAGGTGGCGGCCTGGCGGACGGGGCGAGAGTTCGGCGAGAGCCACGTGAGAGAGCCCTACGCGAGGGTGGCGCTCGGTGGTCGGATCTGGCCGGCTCGCCCAGGATTCCCGGGAGAACGCACATGGGTCTTCATCGTCGCGGCATCGCGTCCGTGCTTGCCGTCGTCGTTGGCGCGACGCTCGCTGCGGTCTTCGCGCCGCCGCCGACCGCACAGGCCGACGGCACAGGGGTGGATCACACCGTGAACACGGCCACCAGCAGCGGTGCGCTCAGCGCTCCCGCGCCGCCCAGCGACATCGTGGGCCGCCCGGCGGCGAGCCTTGTGGTCCGCACCGACGACCTGATGATCACCAAGACGGTCGCGCACACCGGTGTCGGGTCTCGCTGGGCCCAGGTGGCTCCTGACCTGAGCGGGTACGCGGCCCAGGGCGACCAGGGCACCCAAGACCTTCGGGACCGACTCGAGCCGTATCTGGTCACTCGTTCGGCCCGTCTCCTCGATCCGCAGGCCGAACGAACCCTTTCCCTGCAGCACAGCGCGGCCGGCTCGGACGGCCTGTGGCAACTCTCATCGCTCAACGCTGCCGCCGAGCCGGACTGGCAGCGGGCGAATAAGACCGATGCTGTGGACGCGGACCCCGGTGGCACCTACAACTTGAGCCTCAACGGAACCGCGAGCGTGTCTGCCCAGCCGTCGCCGGCAGGCTTCGACAAGCCCCTCGCGACAGCACCGACGAGCCCGACAGCCGCTCGGCAGCAGTGGACGTTCCAGGCCGACCCGGCGGGCACCGGCTATCTGCGGCTGCTGAACCGTTCGGACGGCCTGTGCCTGCGTCCGCTCGTCACCAACCCGGCGCAGGACCCGGCGGTGGGATCCCAGCCCTGTTCGGACGCCTTCGCGGACGCCGAACTCTGGCGGCCCGACCTCGTCGGCACCAGCACGAACAGCTACACGTTCACCAACAAGGTGACCGGCTCCGTCCTGACCACCAGCAACCTCGAGGGCGGCGTACTGAGCGCGAGCGCCCGCGGAACTGCTGGCTCGTCGATCCTCAGGCGGCAGACGTTCCGGCTCGTCCGGATCGTTGAGCCGGGCGGCACGATCCCGACCTGGTCCGCCGGCAGCGCGGCCGCGGCCGGCTTGCCTGGCGCCCTGGCGACCGGAGATCTGGACCGGTCGACCAACGCCGCCGGGCAGTACGGCGACGAGGCTGTGGTGGCTTACACCGGCTATGACCACCAGCTGCAGGTGCGGGTGATCGACTACAACGCCAATGAGTCGCATCTGCTGGCGACGGCGCCCAGCGGGACACTGCCCCAGATCGGCGCCACGGTGGACGGTGTCTGGTACCCCGGCTCGGTGGGAGTGGCTGTCGGCGACTTCGACGGTGACCTGCTCAACGAGGTGGCTGTGACGTGGCAGAACGCGAGTGGCTTCCACGCAACCATCATGAGGTACGCCCAGGCTGCCGATGGCAGCCGGACGCTCGCCATCGTGTCCCCTGATCTCGCCCTCCAAGCGAAGGGCGCCGCTGAGCCCTCACTGGTGACCGGGCTGGCCGAGACCACCAGTGGTGACTTCGACGGCGACCGGAGCGACGACCTGGCGATCGGCTTCGTGGCTCCGGACACCAATGGCCAGCCGACCGTCTGGGCGGGGGTGACGACGTTCACCGGCAAGGACACCGTCGAAGCGGAGGCGCAGGCCAAGATCTTCAGCGCGGCGTCGATCTTCAAGGCGCTGGTGCCTGCAGCTGGGGTCACCTGGACCGCCCGGCAGCTTCACGCTGTGCCCGGATTGTTCCGGATGGACACGGCGTCCGGCCGGACGATGCACCGGCGGCAGCTCGAGATCGTGTGGACCAACAGCGAGTCCGGCCTTGACGGCAGCACCATCGCCTTCGTCCACGCCGTCGGCTTCGAGGTCAGCCAGACGGCAGTCAGCTCAAAGCTGGCGCTCTCGGCAACGGCGGTCGCGAACCTCGGCTGGTCTCCAGACGCGAGCGCAGCCCTCTCTCAGCCGCTGTCTGTGGCGAGCGGCGGGTTCGCCGGACGCGGCAAGGCAGACGCGATCCCCACCTGGGGGCTTGCCGTTGCCGGCGAGTTCATGCAGGACGATGCCGCCCCCGACGATGCGGCACGGACGGCTGTGCGGCTGTTCCGATTCGGATCCGACGGCGTGCCCAAACCAGCCGCCTTCCTCGATGAGGGGGACGCGGGCGCCACGATCGAGGTGACGGCCTACGACCGCTCCGGTACCAGCATCGTCCTGGGGGCACCGGTGGTGATGACCGTCGATCAGTACGTCCGGGCCACCCTCGTCGCGGCGCAACCCCCGGCCCACGCCGACTGGCTCGACGGGCAGTTCCTGAACGTCTCCCGCACCCCGGACTTCGCGGTCACCCTCGGCAGTGGTTCGTCGACGTCCTACAGCTTCACCCACACCACCAAGGCGTCCACCACCTTGGGCGTCGCGGAGGGTTTCAATTCCACGACCACGGTGAAAGCGGGCCTGTTCGGCTTCGCCGGCACCGGCGGATCCCTCGAAGTCACCCAGAAGTTCGGGGAGGACTGGGAGTCCGACCAGGTCGACACCTCCAAGTACCAGACGACCATCACCCAGTCGGAGAAGGCCACCGGCACCGATGACGACCTCATCGACGGGCTGGTCGTGACCAACACCGTCTATCGCTATCCCATTCTCGGTGGCGCGCTCACCACGACCGCCGGAACCCCTTTCACCACGGACACGTGCCAGACCAACTGCTACGGCTACTACGAGGTCACCATCCCGGGCAATGTCACGCAGATCCACAGCCTCGGACGGGACGACGCCTGGTATCAGCCCACGTGGCAGAACGGCAACGCCCTGTCGTACCCGAGGCTGGTTGACGGCCGAGTTCCGACCCCTGACGTCGGCTCGTACAGCTACGTGGACGACAACGGCAAGACGGTCAGGCAATCCGGTGCGCTGTTCAACGAGACCAACGACCTGGGTGGCGGCAACGCCTCCTACGAGCTGGACCTCGACAGCAGCGTCGGCGGTGATCACGAGCGGACCTCCAGCGGAAGCATGATCAACAGCCAGGAGGTCAAGACCGGGGTCAAGGTGAAGTTCAACGTTGGCATCGCCAAGGGATCGGAGGGCGTCACCGCCTCGGCTGGCGTGCAGGAGGGGTCGACCTGGGCGATCACCGACAACAGCTCGACCGAGACCAGGACTTCCTCGTCGTTCGGCCTGGACGTGCCGGCCGTTTCCGAGACCAGGGCGTACCGAGTGGGCACCGCCTACTACACCGACAACGCAGGAACCCAGAAAGTGGTCCACGGCGTCGACCTGACGGCGAGCGCACAGGGCAACGAGTGGTGGCTGGCCCACTACGGACGCGCCCCCGACCTCGCGCTGAACCTCCCGCTGTCGACGGGCCTGGCCAAGAATGACCTCGGCGTGTTCGAGGTTCCGCAGTGGAGCTCGCTGAACAACCGTCAGCGGATCCGCGGTTTCTGGGCCGAGATACCTGCCGACCCCGCAGCGCCGGCCACCTCGGGCGTCCCCTACGCCGACAACCCGCGAGACGGCGACCCGGTGGTCTTCGCCGTCTAAGTGCACAACTACAGCCTGAAGGCCGCCGACGCAGCAGCGGTGCGGTTCTATGCGGTACCGGTGTCCGACGACGGTCTGGACGTGAGCGGGCCGCCGACGCTGATCGGCACCACCTCGACGCCCGCCTTGGACGCCCAGGGAATGGCCACGATCTATTCCCCGACGTGGACTGCCGTGGGGCCGAGTTCGGGCCCCGGGATGCAGAACTACCGGATCTTCGTGGTGCTCGACCCGGACGACACGCTCAACGAGATCCATCCGCTGACCGGTCAAGCTGCCTGCCCGGCGGATTCCACCGATGACGGTCTGCCGCTGGTCGATCCGATGACCGGCAAGACTGAGACCCTGTCGTGCGGCCAGAACAACCAGGGCTACGGCGAGATCACGGTGATGAGTGGCGGGTTGCAGGGGGGGCCACGGCCAGGGCAGGGTGTCGCTCAACGGCTCCAGCCTTCACCTGGGCGGCCATAACCTGCGGCCGCCCAGCTCTGGCGGTACACCCCAGGTCGTCGTCGGCCAGCGCGTCCAGGGCCTCGTCCACGCCAAGGCGACGGCCGACAACAGCAGGCTGAGCCAGGTGTTCGTCTACGACGGGGCGCCGAGCAAGGGCGAACTGATCGCTCACGCGAAGCTCGCCGGCGCCGACGGAAGCACTGGCGGGTACGCGGCGTACACGTGGCAGCCGACCACCCCGGGACGCCACGTCCTCTACCAGGTCCTCTCCACCGATGACGGTGCTGCCGACCAGGTGCAGAAGGTGACCGTAGAGGTGCTCAGCAGCGGGGAGGCCATCCGGCTCGCCCTGGTGCCCGCCAGCACGTCGACGACTGCCGGAAGCAGCGTTGAGTACCACGCCTGGACCGTCGATCGCTGGGGCAACCGGGTTCGCGACGTCACCCGGAATGCCACGTTCGCCATCACCCCGGACGGCACCTGCGGCCAAGGAGTCTGCCGGCCGGCCGAGGTGGGCGTTCACACGGTCAAGGCGAGCTATCGCGGTTTCAAGGGAGCCTCAACGCTCACCGTCACGCCGTCTGTCGCCGTCCAGGTGGCTGCGTCCGGCGGAGTCGGCCAGGCAGCGGCGCCCGGTACCGGGTACGCAGCGCCGCTGCAGGTCACGGTGACGGACTCGGCAGGGAGTCCGGTGCGGAACGCAGACGTCGAGTTCCGGATTCGATCGGGCAGCGCGACCTTCCCCGGAGGGGAGACCGTGGCCACGGTGAAGGGGGACGCCTCGGGCATCGCCACCTCACCGGCGGTCACAGCCGGGCCGAAAGCCGGGCCGGTGGTGATCACCGCGACCAGTGAGAAGGCGGAGACGTCGCTGCCGCTGTCCGTGACAGCCCCCGGCAAGCAGCGCGCCGATCTCGAGGTGAAAGTCAAGGTGCCGAAGACGGTCAAGGCGGGTCGGACGGTCATGGTCACGTTCACCGTCACCAACCGCGGTTTGGCTCGTTCTGCAGCGAGCGCGCTCTGGCTGGGGATCCCGGCCGCCACGCGGGTCCAGAAGGCGCCCGGCGGAGTGCGAGTCGGCTCCTCTGTCCTGTTCGATCCACACCGGCTCGGGGCCGGCAGATCGAAGAGTTGGACCGTGAGCCTGAAGCTGACCACACGGGGGAAGGTGCCGCTCACCGCCATCGTCGTGACCGGCAGTGACCGTCGCTACAGCAACAACGTGCGCACGGTCGTCCTCCACAGCCGCTGACCCATCGGTTCGGCGCCGCCAGCCAGCGGCGCCGAACCGCGGCGACCCGCGACTTCGTCTCGGTGCGGAGCCGCTGAACACGCGGGCGGCTCACCCCCTTTACTGGTTGGGCAGCGTCACGCCGAAGGAGCGATCAGCAGCGGAACGCCGGCGCGCGTGGCGGCCCTGGTCAGCCGTTCGTCGAGGGTGGCCAGCGGCAGTCCCGCTCGCTCGGCCAGCAGCAGATAGGACGCGTCGTACGAACTCAACGCGTGCGTTCGGCCCAGCGCAACCAGGCTGGCAATGTCGGGACCAGTCTCATCGACGTCGACCGGGAGTTGGGCCAGCAGGCGCACGAACCGGCCGATCTGTGCCTCGCTGACACGTCCGCGGCGCTGGGCGACCAGAAGGACGTTCGCCACCTCCAGCGGCCAGATCTCCGGTACCAACGCTCGTTCGGACCGGAGCCGATCGAGGACGGCATCGGTCGCTTCCGTCGCCTCGTCCTCGAAGCACCAGGCCATCGTGACGCTCGCGTCCACCACGAACACGATCAGCGTCGCCCTTCGTCGATCATGGCGCGGACCGACTCCTCGCCGCGACGGACGCCCACGCGGGCCGCGCGAAGGGCCTCGATCACGGCATCGGGGCGCTCCGCCTCGGACTTCACCGGGACGAGGCGGGCGACCGCGCGGCCATGCTTCGTGATCGTGATGGACTCACCGCGCTCGACTTCGTCCAGCAGGCGCGGCAGGTGCGTCTTCGCCTCGTAGGCGCCGACGTGCTCGGCAGTCACGCAATCAGACTAGTTGTAGACCAGTCTGACCACAATCAGGCCCGGCTCGGACCCTTCCACAGGTTGATCCCGCCCTCGACGGCGTGCCGGTCGATGGCGTCCAACTCCTCGTCGCTGAACTCCAGGTTCGCCACGGCGCCGACGCTGTTCTCCAGCTGGGTCACGCTGGAGGCGCCGATCAGCGCCGAGGTGACACGGGCGTCCCGCAGGATCCAGGCCAGGGCCAGCTGGGCCAGACTCTGCCCGCGGGCCTGCGCCAGCTCGTTCAGGGCGCGGACGTGGGTCAGGTTCTGCTCGGTCAGCAGGTTCGGCGACAGCGACTTGCCCTGCGACGCTCGCGAGCCCGCCGGGACGCCGTCCAGGTACTTGTCGGTCAGCATCCCCTGGGCGAGCGGCGAGAAGGCGATGCAGCCGACGCCCTCCTCGCCGAGGACGTCGAGCAGATCCTCCTCGACCCAGCGGTTCAGCATCGAATACGACGGCTGGTGGATCAGCAGGGGAGTGCCGAGTTCGCGCAGGATCGCGATCGCCTCGCGGGTGCGGGCGCCCGAGTAGGACGAGACGCCGATGTAGCGCGCCTTGCCCGAACGCACGGCGAAGTCCAGCGCGCCCATCGTCTCTTCCAGCGGCATGTCCGGGTCGAAGCGGTGGTGGTAGAAGATGTCGACGTAGTCGAGGCCCATCCGCTGCAGGGACGCGTCCAGCGAGCCGAGCAGGTATTTGCGCGAGCCCAGGTCGCCGTACGGGCCGGGCCAGAAATCCCAGCCGGCCTTGGACGAGATCACCAGCTCGTCGCGGTAGCGGGCGAAGTCCTCGCGCAGATGGCGGCCGAAATTGGTCTCGGCGGAGCCGTAGGGCGGGCCGTAGTTGTTGGCCAGGTCGAAGTGGGTGATGCCGAGATCGAACGCCCGCCGCAGGATCGACCGTTGCCGGTCGAACGGCACGTCGTCGCCGAAGTTGTGCCACAGCCCGAGCGAGATGGCCGGCAGCAGCAACCCGCTGCGTCCGGTGCGCCGGTAGGGCATCCGGCCGTCGTAGCGGTCGGCGTCGGGAACGAAGACGGGCTGCAGGGGCATGAAGGGGTCCTTTCGGTTCCGAACGATCCTACTCACGCCCGACGGGGCCAG
>WBZS01000568.1_pt1 | contig 43612 bp, 41 predicted proteins | sample 5204201 | NCBI WGS metagenome assembly WBZS01 (sample SAMN12344357, study PRJNA552823) | activated sludge metagenome | biome: Activated sludge suspended growth; feature: Nitrification reactor; material: Wastewater; isolation source: activated sludge from nitrification reactor of wastewater...
TACGCTGCTTTTTGGCCATCGTGGCACTCCTAAGGTTCGGCTTCCAAGCCTACAATCTTAGAGGTTAGCGCGCCCGTCAACCGTGGGCCGCCTCAAACCCTTCCTGGCAAGTTGATGCGATACAAAAAGCCAGGGAGGGTTTTTCAATGCGCTCGATACCAAATCCGAATCGTGGACGGAAGTTCGATTTTGGCGATACGATCAAGGCTTTTCTGTTGCAGGACGGCTTGCCGTTTTCTGACTTGCTCAGTGCCGAAACGATCGCGCAGACTTTCTCGCGGTTTTGTGTCCCGCTGACGGGCATCTATACGCACGCCATTGTGTTGTGGGCATTTCTCAGTCAAGTCTTGCGGGATGGCAAAGAGGCGTCTTGTCAGTCGGCGTTGGCCCGCATCATCTCGCACTTGACCGCGCGAGGTTGCCAGGCACCGACCGCCGACACCGGCGACTATTGCCGGGCCCGCGCGAAAATCCCAGAAGCTGCGCTGAAAGAACTGGTGACTCATGTTGCCGACGAAGCCGAGGCCCAAGTCGATCCTAAATAGCTATGGAAGGGTCGCCACGCGAAGATAATCGACGGCTTTACGTTCATGATGCCGGACACCCCACGGAATCAGAAAGCCTTTCCTCAACACACCGCTCAACAGGCCGGCATCGGCTTTCCGATCGCTCGTGTCGTGGGCGTCTTGTCGTTGGCCACCGGCTGTCTACTGGCGGCAGCGATTGGCCCTTTCGCCGGAAAGGAAACCGGTGAAACGGCATTGCTGCGTCGGTTGTTGGGCTTCTTTCGAAAGGGTGACGTCGTGGTGGCCGATCGCTACTTCTGTTGCTATTGGTTGGTGGCAACACTGATGCAGCTGGGCGTTGATGTTTGCTTTCGCAAGACCGAAGGACGCGCGGTCTCAATGTTCAAGCTCAAACGACTGGGGCGTAACGATCATCTAATGATTTGGTATCGCCCGGTCAAGTCTTCGTGGATGCCGCGTGCGTTCTATATGGGCCTGCCAGAGAAAATCGTGGTGCGGCGAATGACGTATCGGGTCAGCATCCCCGGGCGCAAACAGTAACCTTTCGTGATCCTCACGACGTTGACCCAAGTCGAAGGCAAGCAGGCGGTGAGCTACGATAATCTTGCTGATCTGTACAAGTTCCGATGGAATACCGAACTGGATATTCGCAGTATCAAAACGTTTCTAAACTTGCATCATGTTCGCTGCAAATCACCTGCAATGGTACAGCGCGAAGTCTGGACGACTCTGCTGGCGTACAACCTGATCCGCTTGACGCTGGCCAACTCGGCGGCGGTGCATGATCGAGAGCCACGTGAACTGAGCTTTGTGAGCGCCTGTCAATTTGTGCTCGCCGCCTGGCAGGAAATCGCCTACATTCAAGACGCCCAGCAACGAATGATCTATTGCTTGCAACTGCTCAAGAGAATTTCCACTTGCCGGGTCCGCAACCGACCCGGACGAATCGAACCGCGAGTACTCAAGAAACGAAGAGATCGCTATCGACTGATGACGCAACCAAGGCACGAACTTCGCCAACGTCTCCACAAAAGCGATAACGCCTTCGAAACCTAGCAAAAACCACGACAGTACCATTCGTGGATGGCACCTTTTGTTTACCCACACTAAACCGTGATGGACCTTGATTTACTCCGTGCTCCTTTGTGCTTTTGCATTCTGACCATATGGCCATTCGACTATAAATACCATTCAAGCGTCTCGTTAGAGTACCCCGATGCATTGCATTCCAGAGAAAAAATCTCACGCAATTCCTTTTCTATGTCAGTTCCAGATGCCACGATCCAATCGATGGCTATAGCGTATTGCCACAGATCAAGTCTAGCTCGATAGACAACAAAAACATTGCCATCTGCTTCAACGGAAACACCTTCAAGGTTTACCCTGTCACCTTGCCCCAAAAGCCAACTCCTAATTTCGTTAACCCGGCTTTTTCCACATACAATTGTCGTTTTATCGTACCGCCCCTTAAGCACACGGTTATAAATTCGCGAGTACCAAAGAATCGGACGAACAATCAAAGATTCGTATTCCTCTTTATCTGAAATACGATAAAAAACATCATAATAAGAATAGACCGCACCACTACTAGGACCGGCCCCGCGATATTGGCCAAATTGAAAAAAACCAACCTCTGCGTTTCCTTCACGCCAATAGACCCGTTCCTCAAACTTGTTACAAACTGAGGATGTCTTTCTCGAAAAACGAGGGAGTCGTCCCTCAAAGATATGCTGTAACTGTTCGGAGGGGTCGTCATCAAACTGCCGATCGCTGTGCTGAAGCATATAGCGATCTCTTTCGCGCGAATAACAAATAAACCTTACAAAAACAACTATTATCGCAGAAAGCAAAACAATTCCAAACAATGCGGCAGCAAAAAAACGATCAAATTTCATATGACACCGAATCGCTTGAAAAACGCTCCCTTTTGCCGCCAGTCAAACGCATCCTATTGACCTCATATCGAGTGACACAATTCAGAAAAGCGGCCAATCATGATTGTAGCAAAACATGCCGTAACCGTTCACCCGTTGGTGGTTGATTATGACACCTCTCTGGCTTCGATTGCTTGAGTGAGGAACTCAAAGGGCGATCGATTTTGTTGTCGGCATGTTTCGACGACAGTGAGCATTCTTTCGAGAAAACGGCTGCCAGCCGGGCTTTGGGGGCCGAAGCTCAACTTGCGTTGAATCACGGCGGGGCGCAGCGCACGTTCGGCCGCGTTGTTGGTCGGCTCCAGCCCTTCCACTTTGGTAAAGGTCCACAACCAGTCCACGTGCTTCAGCAGTTCTTCGCACATCCCAGACATGGCGGGATTGACCGCGAACTTGCCGCGCAGGAGGTAGATGGAGAACTGGTGGCGAATCGGTTCGACATCGTCTTGAAAGATTTTCCAACTTATATCACCCTGTTCATAACGATGCCATCGTTCGAATAATTTCTGATGTTCTCGCATCAAATCCCGCCCCAGCCGTTCGGCTTGTCCATCGCGGTGATCGATCAACTGCTGCAGGTCCCGTTTGAGGTGAGCCCAGCACCACTGCAAGCGATCGGCGTCGAGATACATTTTGGCCGCCCGGTCACAGTTGATGATCGTTCCTGAGTAGTTTCCCAAGAGTTGCTGGAGCGAGCCCTGCGTCCGGTCGGGAAAGACGCCGAAGACGGTGAACTCGCTGGCCACGGCGACCCACAACCAAGCCTTCTTGTTTTGTTCCTTGGTCGGTGATTCATCGACGAAGAGTTGTGGCTGGTTCGGCAGTTGTTGGCGAAGTTCTTCGTAGGATTTTTCCAGGGCGTCGCTGACGGCGTTCTGGATCTTGATCGTCCAGCCGGTCGAGCATGGGACGTTGAGGAGGTTGCTCAGGAAAGCGGCGGCGCGGCGGCGGCTTTGCCGAAAGTGTCCCAGCAACAGCCCGCAAAAGGCGGCCAATCGCGGCCCGAATTGCTTGGGCGTCACGCCCGCAGGCAACGACGCGCACGTCTGCGTCCCGCACTTGCAAGTCAACCGATGAAGTCGATATTCCGAGACGCTGGGGTGAATCTCCGGCAGCTCGAGGACTTGGTGGCGAAGTGGTTCGGGGTCGCTGCCAACCAAAATCATCACAAGAGAACTAGCGACGTTCTGTCAGACGAACGGCCTTACCGATCCGATCTCGCAAGAAGTAAAGTTTCGCGCGACGCACGATTGACGAGCGTTTCACTTCAACTTTGTCCACTTTTGGTGAGTGGATAGGGAATTTGCGTTCGACACCTTCACCGGCGACGATACGACGAACCGTGAACATTTCATTCACGCCTGAACCGGACCGACCGAGAACAACTCCAGAAAAAATCTGTGTTCGTGATTTCGTGCCTTCTAAAATCAGGCAATGCACGTCCACGGTATCACCTACCGAAAACTGAGGGATTTCAGAGCGGAGGCTGGAAGCGGCAACTTGTTTAAGAATTTCTTGAGTCATGAAAATTCAGCGGTTAAGGTTCTACTTCAGTTAAGTCACTTTTATATGCTATTTTGCTTGGTTTGAAAACGCCACCCTGCGAAAAATCAGTTTTTTGGAGGAGTTTTCTCGTCTAAACGTGGTTCCTGCGGCAACAAGTCCGCCCGGCGAGCCAAGGTGCGCTCGAGCGATTGTTGGCGTCGCCATTCTTCAATTTTCGCATGATTACCCGAGAGCAGAATCTCCGGAACCTCTTGACCGCGAAAATCGCGAGGTCTGGTGTATTGTGGGAATTCCAACAGACGATTGTCGGTTGAGAAGGAATCGTTACGACTGCTTTCTTCATCGCCGAGCACGCCGGGGATCAATCGGATCACGGCGTCAATGATCGTCATTGCCGCCACCTCTCCTCCGTTCAAAACGAAATCACCGATTGAAACTTCGGTAGGGCGAATGATATCGATGATACGATGATCAAAACCCTCGTAACGGCCGCAGACCAGCAGCAACCGAGGCAAGGTCGCGAGTTGTTCGACGAGCCGTTGATCAAGTCGACGTCCTTGTGGAGTCAGCAGGACAACTTCGGCAGATATTTCGCTCTGTTGTAGTACCGATTCGATCGCGTCGACGACGGGCTCGACCATCAAGACCATTCCGGGTCCGCCCCCAAAAGGACGATCGTCGACCCGGTTGAATTTGTCTTTTGACCAAGAACGAATGTCGTGCAGGTGAATGCTGACGAGGCCGCTTTGAATGGCCTTGTGCAGCAACGACTGGCTGACGTATCCCGAAAAAATCTCGGGAAAGAGAGTCAACACGTCGACTCGCATAATATCAACTCAGTTTAGGATTGTTCGCCTTCAGCGGCTGCAACAACGGGTTCTGGTGCAGGCGCTGCTTCCGGAGCAGGCGGCGGTGGCGAAGGCAAATTGGATGCTGATTCGAGCGCTGCAGCGATGTTTTTCGCACGGCGTTCGCCCAAACGTGCAATGGCCTTGTGTTGTGCGTCGAGGTGGGTTCCACTCGCACCATACTTGCGAATCAAAACGGCGACTTTAGGGCTCGGTTGGGCGCCAACGCTCAACCAATAATTCACACGATCGTTATTCAAGATTACGCGGGCATCGGTTTCAGGCACGAATGGATCATACGAGCCGACTTCTTCAATGACGCGACCATCGCGTGGGGCTCGGCTATCCGTTGCACAAATGCGGAAGAAAGGTCGATTCTTTCTGCCCATTTTCTTCATGCGGATTTTTACTGACACAATATCTATCCTTGTAGTGAAAACAAAAATTTTCGATTTGCCAGTTTAGCGTTACCCGCGTTTTTTCGCAAGCTTGCCAGCGTTTACGCGTATTTCGGCGGCGAAATTGCCGCAGTTCGGCGTCGGGAGTCGATTCGATTCGTTCATCGTTCGCTGGTTGCGGGAACGATTCGGTAGTTTCTGAGCAGGTGCGAAGCGGGTCGAAAACGGTCATTACTGACGTTTCTTTTTTTGACGAAGCATCTTTTCGCGTTGTTTGCGGATCTTTTCGCGTTCTTTATCCGTCAAACGTTTACCGGTCGACTTCTTTTCGCGAGCCATCATCGCACCCGGGTTGACCATTTTCTCTTGCATCCGCTCAAACATCTGGCGTTTCTGGTCAGGATTTCCGGAAGCAATGCCCGTAATCATGGGCTTCATAAAGTCATATTGTTTGATGAGTTCGTTTACTTGTTTTGCTTGAACGCCGGACCCCATGGCAATTCGTTGGCGACGGCTCATGTCGATGATGGTTGGGTTCTTTCGTTCGGCGGGGGTCATTGAATCAATGATGCCCATAAGGCGTCGCATTTCACGAACGGTGTCTGCGTTCCCCATCATTTCTTGAACTTGCTTCATCTGCCCGCCAATACCGGGGAGCAAACCGAGCATCTTCATCATCAAGCCCGGTTTTGCCATTCGTTGGATCTGGTCGCGGAAATCGTCGAGTGTAAACTGGCCTTTTTCCAGTTGTTCCTGAATACGTTGTTGTTCTTTTTCGTCGACCAGCTTGTGAGCTTCTTCAACGAGGGCGAGGACGTCTCCCATGCCCAGAATTCGGCTGGCCATGCCTTCCGGGCGAAACAGCTCCAGGTTATCGAGGTGTTCTCCCGTGCCGATAAACTTAATGGGCACGCCAGTGACCTGTTTCACGGACAGCAGAGCGCCACCGCGGGCGTCACCGTCGAGCTTGGTCATGATCACGCCGTTGAGTTCCAAAGCAGCGTGGAAGGCACCGGCGCTGTTCACGGCATCCTGGCCGGTCATCCCGTCGACCACCAAAAATACCTGGTCGGGTTGAACTTCACGGTCAATGGTTTTGAGCTGTTCCATCAACTCTTGATCAATCGCCAGTCGGCCAGCGGTGTCGAGAATTACGAGTGGAATCTTTTCCTTGCGAGCCTTGGCGACCGCGTTGCGGCAGACTTTAACGGGATCCTTTTCACCGGGCTCTGAATAGACGGGAACGTCCAGTTGCCGGCCGATGACGTGCAACTGTTCAATGGCGGCGGGGCGCTGCAAGTCAGCAGCGACCAACAACGGTTTGATCTTATTGGTTCGCATCAACAACTGAGCGAGCTTGCCGCACGTTGTCGTTTTGCCGCTACCTTGCAAGCCGCACATCATGATGATGTTGACGTCTTTGGACATCGGGAGTGAATGGTCGACGGGGCCCAAAAGCTCGATCAAATGCTTGTTAACAATGCCGATCAATTGTTCTTGGGGCTGAAGAGACAGCAGGACCTTCTCGCCGAGTGCATCTTCTGTGACACTTCGCATAAAGTCGCGAACGACGGTGATGTTAACGTCGGCATCGAGCAACGACTGTTCCACGAGCCGCAGCCCGTCGCGCATATTCGACTCGGTCAATTTCCCCTTGCCGGTGAAAGTCTTGAAGGCGGACTGGAGGCTTTCTTGTAGGGAATCAAACATTGATTAATCTGCCGAAAGGCAGCGGCTTCAGGGGTTAAATGGATTGCAGCTTTTGACCAAGTCCGAACAAAACGGCGGCTCACTCTGAGCGGCAGTAAATCTCCGCAAATACGTTAAAACGCCGAGTATCAATGATACAGAAACGGCAGCACATTTGTAAATGCGGTCGATAAATCGTACGTGGCTGCTTTGACTGCCAAAGTGGTCGTCCCGTGGACGGTATGGGTTCTGCTTGTTTCAGCCTAATTAGAGCGACCGCCCAAAATTGTTAATCGCGTTTGATAACCACGGCGCCTAAGGGCGGAAGAGTCAGATTCAATGAACAGGGTTGCCCGGTGTGAGGAATCGAATCGGCAAACATTTCATGGGAGTTGCCAACGTTGGATCCGCCGTAATATTCCGAATCGGAATTAATCAATTCGCGATAAACACCTGGATGTGGAACACCGATTCGTACGTTCGTGCGGACGATTGGAGTGAAGTTGCATGCGACAATGACCTCTTCACCGTGCAGCGATCGGCGTACGAAGACCAGGCGGCTATCGTCGCGGTTATGACACTCGACCCATTCGAATCCTCTGCCGTCGAAATCGAGCTCGTGTAACGCAAGCTCCCGACGGTAGATTCCGTTCAGGTCGCGGATCAAGTGCTGGAGTCCGCGGTGGCGATCAAAACCCAAGAGCGCCCAATCGAGCTCGGTATTGCAGTTCCATTCCAGCCATTGTCCGAATTCGCACCCCATGAACATTAACTTTTTGCCGGGGTGCATCCACATGTAGGTGTACAGTAATCTCAAGTTTGCGAACTTCTGCCAGTTGTCTCCGGGCATCTGGGACAACAACGAGCGCTTTCCATGGACGACTTCATCGTGTGAAAATGGCAGCATGAAATTTTCATGGAAGGCATATACCAAACTAAAGGTCAGTTGGTCATGATGGTATTTGCGGTGAACTGGATCTTGCCGCATGTAGCGCAGCGTGTCGTTCATCCAGCCCATATTCCACTTGATGCTAAAACCTAGCCCTCCGGAGTCGGTCGGTCGGGAGACGCCAGGCCACGCCGTCGATTCCTCGGCAATTGTCAAGACTCCGGGAAATTGGCCGTGGGCCTCACGGTTAAATTGCTGCAAGACTTCAATCGCCGCGAAATTCTCTCTCCCACCCAAGTGATTGGGAATCCATTGGCCTTCCTTGCGACTGTAGTCGAGGTACAACATGGAGGCGACGGCGTCCACGCGGAGTCCGTCAATGTGGTACTTGTCGAACCAGAAGAGGGCGCTGGCGACAAGGAAATTACGAACTTCATTTCGTCCGTAGTTGAAAATCAGCGTGCTCCAGTCGGGATGTTCACCTTGTCGCGGGTCAGCGTGCTCGTACAAGGCCGTTCCGTCAAAGCGAGCCAGGCCATGCGCGTCCTTCGGGAAGTGAGCGGGTACCCAATCGACGATTACACCGATTCCATTGTTGTGGCAATGATTGACGAAGTACATGAAGTCGTCGGGATTTCCATATCGACTTGTCGCCGCGAAATAACCGGTCGTCTGGTAACCCCAACTGCCGGTGTAGGGGTGTTCGGAAATCGGCAACAATTCGATATGCGTAAAATTCAGCTCGCGACAATACTCGACGATTTCATGAGCCAGAGTGCGGTAGTCGATCCAGCCATGTGGTCGACCGGAACGTTGCCGCCAACTTCCTAGATGTAACTCATAGATTGAAATCGGCTGTTGGAGTTGGTTCTGCTCACGGCGCCGGTTCATCCAATTCTCGTCGTTCCATTCGAATTGGTCGAGGTCGTGAACGATGGACGCTGTTCGGGGTGGCAGTTCGGCATAGAAAGCGTAGGGATCCGATTTGTCGGTTTGATGCCCTTGGGAATCTGTCACGCGAAACTTGTAGGCATCTCCATTTTTCGCGTGGGGAATAAAGAGCTCCCAAATACCAGAAAAATTGACGTTCTGCATCGGGTGGAGATGGCCATTCCAATCGTTGAAGCTGCCGATCAAAGTCACTTGACGGGCATTCGGAGCCCAAACCGCGAAATTGACTCCGGTCTCGCCGTTGACTTCGCGCGGGTGTGCACCCAGCTTCTCGTAAATCTGAAAATGGTTGCCCTGGCCGTAAAGAAAGAAATCGAACTCGCCAAAAATTGACGTGACAGCGTATGGGTCTGGCATGATTTTCGAGTGACCTTCCATACAGTATTCGAACTCGTAATTCCCTTGGGCGATCAAGCGGGCACTTTCGCCAATGACACGCGATTCAAACAATCCCGCCGGGTCGACGCACTGCATCGTGGTGCCAACGTTTGGAGAGTTGCCAACTCTTAATCGTACTTGGCCGCCCTTGGGATTCCAAGTTCGAACAATGACTTCTTCGCTGCTTGAGCACATTCGACGCCACCCCAAGACACTTTTGGGGTCGCTTAACTCGCCTGCATTGATTTGATGAGAGAGTGTCTTTGCTGATTGGGGGATGAGTGTGCGGCTGGAGGTCATCTTCACTTTCAGGGTTAAAAGTTTGCTGCAATCGCAGCGCGGGGTAATAGTCGGCCGACGCCACGAACCAAGGCATTGGGGAGTTGCGTCCACCGGCTGATTCGCGATATCGGAGTTGCCGTGATCTCCCGATTTGATGCGGGGACCACTGGGGATTGGACATTCGGTTCGGCCTGAAGCCGCCAGACTCGACATTCGATTGTGTGGAACGATAGCGCTCGATCAATTCGACGCCACAAATCGCAATTGCTGATTTGCGTCATCTCGCCAAAGCGTTCCCACTGCCAATCGTTTTCGCGCCATTGCTCAAGGCCGAACCGAATCCCATGGACAACGTAACGACTCGAGGTAACCAAAGTGACATGGGCCATTCCGTCGATTGCCTCCAAACCACGAACAACTGCCAATAGTTGCAATCGCTCGCCGCAGATTCCAGGCTCGGAATCCGAAACCTCCAGACGGTTTTTGCCGTCGGTTTGTTGCAAGACAAAACGCCATTGTCCACCTATGTTCTCGCCGGGTTCAGGATAGGTCTCGGTGAGCAACACGAAATTAGTTACTTCGGTGATCATTTTTTTCTCTTGTCAAATCGGTCTGAAAAACTGGACACGCTTTGACACTCCGTTGTCTGCCGCCGAGTTTGAACTCTTGGGCAATCCTCTGCACCAGCTATCGACAAACTTTCGCCAACACCAAAAGTCTTCGGGACTGGAAAAGGAAGAAAATTTTGACAGGCCCTGTCACGGTCGACAAAGGTAGAATAATCCGTCGAGGTTTCGAAGCGTTTGAAACTTGTTAAACTAGAGGCATAGGTTGGAACGGCAGGCGGGCAATTATTGAATGGGGACAGACAGATGAACCTTCGATTGACGATTCTAATGATTGGGCTTTTGGTGTTGTGTCGGATTGGTTGGGCAATTCAAGGCACTGAATCCGCGACGGAAGTCCGTCAAGATTTTTGCGAGTATCCACCGCCGCCGGAAATCGCCAACGGAAAGCGGATTGTGTTGTTGGCCGGCGACGAAGAGTACCGATCGGAAGAATCGCTGCCAATGCTGGGAAAAATTCTTTCACAACGGCACGGCTTTCATTGTGTGGTGTTGTTTTCGATAAACCCCACCACTGGCGAAATCGACCCGGATAATCAGACGAACATTCCGGGGATGCGACATCTGCAAGACGCGGATCTGGTCATTATCTCATGGCGTTTCCGTCGCCCCGCAGACGACGACATGAAGTTTTTCGTCGATTACATCGCTGCCGGAAAGCCGTTGATCGGTTTGCGAACTGCCACTCATTCATTTCGATTCACGAATGAAGACAAGTCCAAGTACGCCGACTTCAGCTATGATAGCGCGGAAAATCCCGGTGGATTTGGAAGAAAGTACTTGGGTGAAACGTGGATTTCTCATCACGGGAAGCACGGCAGCGAGAGCACCCGAGGCGTGATTGAGCCAGCCAACGCCTCCCATCCAATCCTGAAGGGTGTCGACGACGTCTGGGGACCAACTGATGTCTACGGAGTAACAACGTTGCCTGAGAATTCGGTCGTGTTAATGCGCGGGTCAATTCGTGGCGGAATGCAACCGACCGATGAAGCTGTTGTAGATAAAAGGAATGACCCCATGATGCCACTGGTTTGGGTTCGTGAACTCGATGCCGGCGGGAAAAAGCAGAAGGTCTTTGCGACGACCATGGGCTCTTCAACTGATTTGGCTTGCGAGGACTTGCGGCGTTTGGTGGTCAATGCGGCCTTTTGGTGTCTTGGTCAAACCGAAAAAATCACGGAGGCATTAAACGTTGAACCAATCGGCGAGTATGCTCCGACGCCGTTTGGCTTCGGTAAATTTACTCGCGGCAAGTTTCCGCGCGATCATCATTTGCCTGCCAAATAACTCAATTGAAATTTTTTGAATAACCGGGTAACTCAATGGAAAATAAGTACTGGATAGGTTTTGACTTGGGCGGCACCAAAATGCTGGGGGTTGTCTACGACTCTAAATTTCAAGAGGTTGGGCGCTGCCGAAAAAAGACCAAGGGGCATGAGGGAGCGGACGCCGGGATCGAAAGAATCTGTGACATTGTATCAAACGCGTTGGCGGTTGCGCAAATCTCACCGGAACAAGTTGGCGGGATGGGGATTGGTTGTCCTGGTCCGTTGGACTTGAAAAAAGGAGTTTTGAAGGAGGCCCCGAACCTTGGTTGGATCGATGTTCCGATTCGTGCGAAAATTGAAAAACGGTTTGGCTTTCCGGTTGTCGTCGGCAACGACGTTGACTTCGGAGTTTTTGGCGAGTATTCATTTGGAGCGGGTAGGGGAGCCCGATGCGTCGTCGGCCTTTTTCCAGGCACGGGCATCGGCGGAGGCTGCGTCTACGAAGGCAAAATTCTTCGTGGTGCAAACTGTACGGCGATGGAAATTGGTCACATTCCAATTTCGTCGGGAGGCATTCTCGATGGTGCTGGAAATACCGGTACGCTGGAGGGACTCGCCTCGCGGTTGGCAATTTCCGGAGCTGCAGCACAAGCCGCCTATCGGGGTCAGGCGCCCGTTTTACTGAAAATTGCCGGAACGGATATTAGCGAAATCCGCAGCGGCCAATTGGCTCAATCCATCGAAGGCGGCGACAAAGCAGTCGAGGCGATTGTCAAACAGGCTTGCAACCATATGGCACTTGGGATTGTGACTTTGATTCATTTGTTGGCGCCGGATGTTGTGGTGTTGGGTGGAGGGTTGGTTGAAGCGATGCCAGAATTCTTCTTGCAAAACGTATCGAAAGCCGTCGAAAAACGTGTCTTGCCCTCGCTGAAGGGTGTCTTCAAGATCGTCGTTGCTGAATTGGGCGATGAATCAACAGTGAAAGGGGCTGCGGCTGCTGCGCGTCAGGATATCCTCGCCAGGGAACCTGTCGCAGAAGTTGCGGTCCCAGCTATCTCATAATTCCTCGCCACCGGACTTCTTCTGAAGAAACGCTATGGACATCCGAAACAACGAATTGAAGCCGAATGGCGAGGCCAAACTCGTCGCGGTGATCGATCTCGGCACGACTTCCATTCGCATGCAAATTTCGCAAATCAAACCAACCGGGGAAATCGAGAAGGTTGAGTCCCTGGTCCACGGCGTAAGTATCGGCAAAGACTCCTTCACGTCCGGCGTGATTTCCCGAACGACGATTGAAGACTGCATTCGAGTTCTGAAAATTTACCGTCGTAAACTCCAAGAATACGGAATCGTCGAACCGCGTAAGATTCGTGTAGTGGCCACCAGCGGAGTACGCGAGGCGACTAACCGACTGGCGTTCCAAGATCGAGTGTTCATTGCAACTGGACTCGACATTGAGGCCTTCGACGAGGCAGAACTTCATCGCGTGACCTATTTGGGGATCCAACCGTTTTTCGAGAGTAACCCAGAGGCTTTTTCCGGACGCAGCCTGGTCGCGGAGGTCGGCGGGGGCTCGACCGAATTAATACTGTTGAACGATATTGACGTGATCATCTCGCGCACCGTCAGGCTAGGAAGTTTGCGACTGCGAAAGGCCTTGGAGGTTTTCGATGCACCCGTCGCCAAAACACGAAAACTGCTCGAGTCGCAGATCCAGCAGGTCGTCCAACAGATTTACCATATTGCTGAGGAGCAACCCGCACGCTATATCGCGATGGGGGGCGACATCCGATTCGTCGTGGCCCATCTCGGTTTGCTTTTTCACCAAAACCGCTTGGCGGTTCTGCCGGTCGAAGCGTTGAGTAAATTCACGAGCGACATCTTGCAGGTTTCGCCCAATCGGCTGATGGCATTATTTCATTTAAGTCAAGCTGATGCTGAATCGTTGGGCCCGGCCTTGCTGACTCACTTGATGATTGCCGAGAAATTCAAATCCAAAGAGATTTTCGTCGCCAACGTCAATTTGCGAGATGGTTTGATTAAGGAAATTGCCCAAGGTGTTACTTGGAACGAGTCGGTGCAGAGTCAAATCGTTCGCACGGCAACGCGTTTGGGAAGGCGTTACGACTTCGACCAGCAACATGCAAATCAAGTGTCGTTTCTGGCATGCCGCTTGTTCGAACAACTAAAAGCTTTCCATGGGATTGAGGACCGGCATCAGGTCATTTTGCATATGGCTGGTTTGCTCCACGAGATTGGAATTTATGTCAACAATCGGAGTTACCATAAACACTCGATGTACTTGATTCGCAATTCGGAATTTTTTGGTGTCAGCTCACACGATCTGATGTTGATTTCATTGGTGGCTCGATATCATCGCCGGGCCATGCCGTTGCCAAATCACGAAGGCTACTCAGTTTTGACTCGGCACGATCGCATTTTAGTGGCCAAATTGGCTTCAATCCTGCGCATCGCTGTGGCGTTGGATTCGACGCGGCAACAACGAATTCAAGCTTTCGACTGTTCGGTCGCAGGTAAAGAAGTACAAATTGTGGTCGATAACATCGGTGAGTTAGCCATCGAATCCGCAGAGTTACAACATGGGGCGGAGATGTTTGAGCAACTATTTGGTGCGCGAGTTTCATTAGTAGGAAAGAATGATGAATAAGGAAGTGGCCGCGATAGAGCCAAAATATGTCAATCGCGAACTGAGTTGGCTCGGGTTTGATCTCCGAGTTTTGGAGTTGGCGCTCGATGCGAATCTGAAATTGTTGGAACGACTCAAGTTTCTGGCGATTTCTGCCTCGAATCTGGATGAGTTTTTCATGGTTCGCGTCGGTAGTTTGAAATTGACGCGATCGGTGGCCCTCGATCCGGCAGGGATGTCTCCGCAAGCTCAGTTGGCGGCGATTCGCGAAAAGGTGATCGAACTAAATTCTTTGCAAGATCGATGTTTGCTGGAGCAACTCGATCCGCAACTCGCAACGTCCGGAATCGTTCGGTTGCATCCTGACGACCTGGCTGAATCGCAACTGAGGTTCCTGCGCCAATTTTTTCAGGAAGAGGTCAGTTCCATCGTTTCACCCATCGCAGTCGTGAAAGGTCGCCCGATAACGGTGATGAAGGGCGCTCGATTGTGTGTTTGCGTGAAACTTGCCGGGCAAAAGGGCAACAAATTGTTGCCGATTGCTGATGAGCAGGACGGTACCAGTGATCGCTATTGCCTAATCCCCATTCCAAGTGTGGTCAACCGCATTGTGGTCGTGCCATCGGAACGGGGGCTGGAATACATTTTCCTTGAGGAAATCATTGGTCTATTTTTGGCTGAACTTTTTCCAATGGAGGCCGTTCAAGAGTGGACGACGTTGCGAATTACTCGCAATGCCGATTTCGAGTTGGATGACGATACCGATGATTTTCTTTCCGAAATGGAAGAGCTGTTGGATTTGCGGGCGAAGAGCAAGTGTATTCGTTTGCGAGTTGCCCATGGAACCAGTGTTGAGATGCGGGAGTTCTTGCGCCTGGCTTTTGAGTTGGAGTCCAGCGACGTTTATGATTCGCGGGCACCGCTCGATCTTTCCGCGTTGATGTTTTTGGCAAATCATCCTCGATTTCCGGAACTGCGAGACCCGCCTTGGGCGCCGGTCCCTGTTTTCGAATTGCGTGAGGGAGAAAATCTGTTTCAGAAAATTGAAGAACGCGATCATGTGCTGTTTCATCCCTATCAGTCCTTCGATCCCGTCGTCGAGTTTGTCAGACAGGCGGCCAACGATCCACAGGTCATCGCCATCAAACAAACGCTTTATCGCACCAGCCGCTTTAGCAAACTGGTTCGCGCGTTGGCCGATGCATCAGCAAACGGCAAACATGTAACGGCGATCGTTGAGTTAAAGGCACGATTTGATGAAGAACGAAACATCGACTGGGCCCAGTATCTGGAACGGGCTGGGGTCGACGTGATTTATGGTGTGGTCGGTTACAAGGTGCACGCCAAACTTTGTATTGTGGTTCGCCGGGAAAAGGCGGGAATTCGTCGTTACGTGCATTTCGGTACTGGCAACTACAACGAAAGCACCGCGGGATTGTATAGCGACATTAGCCTGTTCACCTGCGATCACCAGTTGGGAATGGATGCAGTGCACGCGGTAAATGCGATAACTGGGCTGTCGGTTCCGCAGAGTCTCGGGAAATTATCGTTGGCCCCCATCAGTCTGCGTGAGACATTGAAGGAACTCATCGAGGTTGAAAAGGCAAATGCGGAAGCCAGTGACGTGGGTCAAATTTCCTTGAAACTAAATTCGCTAGTGGATCCAGCGATGATCGATGCGCTTTATGAGGCGTCACAAAGCGGCGTGAAGATTCGCTTGAATGTCCGGGGGATTTGCTGTTTGCGTCCGGGCGTGCCTGGATTGAGCGAGAACATTCGCGTGGTGAGCGTGGTCGACCGATTTCTCGAGCATTCTCGCATTTTGAGCTTTCGACATGGCGGGGATCATAAGGTTTACATTGCCAGCGCTGACTGGATGGGTCGCAATCTTGACCGCCGCATCGAGGTGCTCGTACCTGTTGAAGATGCACAATGTCGAACAAAAATTCTGGAAGTCTTGGACGCCTATTTTTCCGACAATGTTCACGCTTGGGAAATTCAACCGGACGGCAAGCATCGTCGGTTGTCTCCCGGGAGAAAGGCCGAGTTTCGTTCGCAAAAGCACCTTTGTGAGATCTTTCAGGAAGAATTTGAATCGGCCGTCAACCCTCGTACGACGGTTTTTAATGCGATTCGCGGTAAGGAATAGAGCGGAAGAATCAGAAGTAGATTTGTGTTGGGACGAACAGTCTCCTTCCTATCCGCGCGATTCCTCCTGAAGCAATCGGAATTTTGAGACGAGAATTTCAAACTGAGCTTCCATCAAACCGGCGTGTTCATCTTTGTGCTTCTCAATCGCCTTTTCAGGTCCAAAAGTCCAGTGAAATTCCAAGACTTTGGGTTCTAGGACAAGAGTTCCTTCGAGATGGTTTTCGTTGCAGAAATGGATGAACTCAAGCAAGTCAGGACGCAATGCCTGAAAGACGTGTTGAAGTTTTTTGGAACGTATCCGCGGCGAACGGACGATCCAATTTTCGATCCTATCGATCTTCTTGTGCGTGATCCAAATTTGGCCCAATCCATAAAAGACCCAAACGGCACCCTTGAACGAGGAGATCAACAAGTAGGGACGAGGCAAGATCGCCATCCCGTCGGGCTTGGTTCGAAAAATCAAATGGCGACCACCGTACCGTTTGATAATCCGCGCGGAGGCAGGTGCCGTTTTGAGGTCGGTAATGGGTGGAATTTGGCTGGTCATCGAACGCTCTTAACTCTCGCCGTTCAAGCGATCTTGAATGGGACCGTCTGGATCACGATGATGCGTGCCAATTGTTTTGTGAGCCGAACGAGAGGCGACTGGATTCCTATCGTCGACGATGGTCACGATCGTTTCGGGGCTTGCCACGATTCCCACCCGATTTTGGTTTCGAGCGGCTTTCAATGTTCGCTTCAACGATCACCGAAATTGCTTGTCGCCATGTCGTGATGTTTTTCTCTACATTCGTCGCATTGTCCTGAATTTCTATGAAATCATCTTCGTCGTCGAAGTCGGCTTCACGTGGAGATAGTCCCTTGGTTTGCGGCTTGGCTGATTCGGAACGTGGGCGTACCGGTTCACTGCGTGAGGAGCGAGCTGGAGGGCCTTGAGACCTTCTGGAATCGTCGCTCCTGGAATCATTGCTCCTGGAATCATTGCTCCTGGAATCATTGCTCCTGGAATCATTGCTCCTGGAATCGTCGCTCCTGGAATCGTCGCGAGTCCGTCCGGATTCCTGACGCGTTCGACGAGAGTCACCCCGCGATTCCTCGCGTGAGCCCGACGAGTCGCCACGCGATTTGCTTCGTGAACCTGACGACTCACCACGCGAGCTTGATGACTCAGCCTTTGAATCGCCTCTAGCGCTGGCCGCGTCGCCACGACTGCGTCGAGAGTCATTGCGAGGTTCCACGTTGTCGGTGGGGTCGCGAGACGAATCGCGTTGCTGACGGCCGCGGTTGCCTTGAGCGGTTTGCTCTGTCTTGCGGTTTTGTTCCGGCTGTCGACGAGGACCTCGATCTCGAGATTCGCGACGGGGCGACACTTGTCGATCCTGTGGTTCTGGCAGCGTGTCGGCGAATTGATCCTCTTCGGCTGCCGCAGGTTGCGCGAGAGCAGAATCGTCGACGCTTTCAACCGCCGGGCGCTCGCCACGGCGTTTTCGACGTCGACGAGGTTTGCGATCGTCGCCATTTCGTTTCGGAGCATTTGGCACCAAGTCTTCAACATCGAATTCGATGAAATCTTCGCCCTCATCAGCCGTAATGTCGTCGACAACGCGAGGAGGAGTCTCCGCGAATTCTTCACCGGTTGGCACAAACAGTTCATGCAGTGGCGATTCGTCTTCGACGGTTACAGGAAGCTCTGGCTGACGTTTTTTCGTAGGTTCGTGAGCTGCGGATCTCAAAGGCGGCTGAATCGGAGCGGCATCAGCATGTTTGGTTCCGACAGATTTTTCGGTCGTCGATTGATCACTTTTCAAACCCAAAGAAGAAGCGAGAAAATCCCAATGGCTGGCAGGAGGTTTAGTTGGTTCTGAACTCGCAACCACTGGCTCGACAGTATTTGCTGGTCGATTGGAGCGAGTGGAGTGAGAACGTTTCCCTTCGGAGTGTTGTGGTCGGTTTTTTGGAGGACGCGTCGGCGTAGTACCTCGCGGTTGATTTCTAGTTTCGATTAATTCAGTTTCATCGTTTGCTGGCGTTTCCAAATTCGCCGCAGGCTGCGTTTTTACATCGTCCTCATCGTCGTCGATCGGCTCAAATTCGACCTTGTCGGAGCCGAACAGGTCACGTAGGGACTCCTTTGGATTCTTCTTGGGGCCAAATCGGCTATCCCAATCCGGGCTATCGGGGGTGAAGCTCATACAAATTCCTTTTTGGCGTTGATTTCGCGGCCCCAATTATGACGCTTTTTGAAGCTTTGGGATAGGGTAAATATCCAACTGTTCTTGAGCACGTCTATTTGCCAACAAAAAAAGCCTCCGGAAAGTCCAGAGGCTGTTGAAAATACATTTTGAATCAGCAACGTGATTTAGCGTCGACGACGAACCAAACCCATTGCAACCAAACCCAAACAGATCAGGCTTGCTGAGCCAGGCTCAGGAACCGCAGTTGTAAACGCCCATCCAGCATTCGCTACTGGTGCGCCACCAAAATTGAACGTAGTTCCAGCTGGATTATTTACTAAAAAGTCACCAGCCGCCGTTGTCCGAAACAACTGATCCGCAGAAGTACCAATGGTTGGAGGATTAAATAGGCCAACACCAAGGTTATTCAATTGGGTTGCTGTAGCGCCAGTTGCACCATTGTTGTTGTCATAAGTAATTCCAGCCCAAAATTTGGTGAAAGGAACCACAAATGTACCGAAGGAACCTGCGGTGAAAACGGTCACGCCAGGGTTAAAGCTAATTGGAGAAAAGGTTGCTCCTGCGATAAAAGTGCCTGGAGCACCGCCAACGCCATTTGCCTGGTAAAATCGGACTCGCGCACGAGCGGAGACCGCAGTTGCATTCAAATTTGCAACCGAAAACTGAAAATTTACAAGCTGTTTTGCTGTAACATTGATCGGATCGATGTCATCCACAACCATCCGAGTAATTGTGTTAGTGCCGACGACAGCAGCACCACCATTCAAAAACGCAGAACCAAGGAAATTGGTTGTATTCGAGTAAACAGTGGCGTCCGCAGCCGCTACCAATGCCATCAGGCTAAGTGCTGCAAAACTCATCGCAGACAAAAGCAGTTTCTTCACTAGAAGTCCTCCAAAAAACAAAATCGATTAATACTTTCGCTTGATTATGCTTGTCATTCCAATCGCTACAATCCCCCAAGTCAACAAAAACACCAATTTTCACAAAAAAAAGGTGTCATTTTTGGGTTAATCCGAGCCCAAAATCGAATTTCACAGGGATTTTGGCCACTTTTGTTGAGCCAAAGTAGGTCAATTCGGCGGAAAGGGACTTGGGGCTGCCGGCAATTTGATAGGACCTGGAATAGGTGGTTTGGCCTCCAAAGCCAAAGCTGGAGGAGCCGCCCGAGGACGATTGGAGCTCTTTGCCTTCCGCGTCCAGAAACTTGATGGTTTGGATCGTGTCCAGAGATTGTTGAGACTCAAAGTTCACCACGGTCATCGGTTCGCCAAAATTCTGTTCCTCGACGGAAGCAATTTTTGTTTCGATTCCACCTAGCTTTACTTTTTCGTCGACCACCGGTTTGAACGCGACCGTTTCCTTTTTGGAATCTGAACCGACCAAAATTGCGATCGTCCCATCGACATGAAGGGACTTGGTCCCTGGCGGGGGCACTTCGCTGGCCATTGCCGGCAGACTGACCCGATGGCCGTCCGGGCTGATGTTGGACATAAAACCAATCCGCGAAAAATCCTGTTTGTTCTCGAGGGTCTTACCGTCCGCCGAAATCTTCAGCTCGGTCTTGTCGTTCCCTTCATCAATAACGGAGATAACAAACTTGTCCTTGTCCTCGACTAATAGGGTTATTTCGACGCCGGCAGAACGTCCCATGACGAACGATTGACCAAATTCATTGTCTGGGTCTGGCAAGGTGATACTCAACCCAATGGCTTTGACGGTTGATTTTGTTTCCTGGGCGAAGCAACGCCCACAGACGAGTATTAATGCAATAAAGAAAAGACTGGAAGATGCGGAAAGATTCAGATTTCGTAACATTGATGCCCTTTCAATTGCGGTCTAAGAATTGTCTAGCGCGATTCTATCTTGTGCCAATCCGCGCAAACACTGGGCCAAGAAATTTACGGGAACGAGCAAACGGTCAAAACTATCGACCGTTTGCGAGTAGGCCAAGGTAGGGTTGAATGAGCGGCTAGGCGATTGCTGATGGAATCGGAAAACCGGCGGCTAGGGCGTGGCCCTGCGTGGGGGTAGAAGACCAGCGGCTCGCGCCGTACCGCTCATGGGGGGATTTATCATCTAGAATTAAGAAAAAATAGATGCCGCGTGGCTGAAAGGAAATCCGATGGAGAAATTTGAAATTGTCTTGGGTTCGCGTAACGAAAAGAAAGCCGTTGAATTGGATGACCTGTTTGGGCCGAGCCAAATTCAGTTGATTCCATTGGCAAAATTTTCCGAAGCGATCGATGTCCAAGAAACCGGAATTACGTTTCAAGAAAACGCGATTCTGAAGGCCTCGGTCCAAGCCCGTACACTTGGGCGTTGGGTTTTAGGTGAAGACAGCGGGCTCAGTGTGGCAGCGCTCGACGGCGAGCCCGGAGTCTGGTCGGCTCGGTATGCTGGCGAACCCTGCAGCGATACCCGGAACAATGAAAAACTACTAACGCGCCTCGACGGCGTCCCGGCAGAAAAACGTACCGCTTGGTACACCTGTTACATGGCGTTGTCAGATCCCAATGGAAAAATTTGGATTGAGTGCGAGGGCCGGTGTTACGGGCGCATTCTGTCCGAATACCTAGGCGACCAAGGCTTCGGTTACGACCCGCTGTTTGAAGTCGTTGAGTACCACCAAACGTTTGGGCAACTGGGTCTGGCTGTGAAATCGCTTATCAGCCACCGCGCGCGAGCCGCCCGAACCTTCTTGAGAGAAGTTAATCTCTTGCAATCAACCTTGCGGCAATAGAGCCCGGCGGCCTAGGGCCAAACGGCGAAGGTCGGCCAAGAGCGGATCGACCGCGTTGGCGGCGTTAGCATTCGCTTCGATATGCGATTGAAAATCGCACAGACGTTCGATGGACCGGCCAATCAGGTCGAGTGACGGTTGCCAGAGCAAGGCGGCCGCTTTGGTTGCATCACGTAACGGCAAGTCGGCGACGAACGGCTGCCCCAAAAGTTCCGCCAACAACTGTCGGTAGAAATGAATTGCAATGTCGGCCACGAAGTACAAATTCTCGCGCTTTTCGGCTGCTTCCTTGGTGTTGTTCTCCGAGAACTTCACGATCGTCGTTCCGAATTCGTCTTGCCCTGGGTCCAAGGTCGCAAGTTGATCGAGCCAATTTGTGCGGAATTCAAAAACGGCCTGGTCGGCGAGACGCCTGGCAACTTTAATGCTCCCCATGGATGCCGCCGACAATTCCGCCAGGGGGACAGTCGTCTCCAAATCGGTCATCCGCCCAAGGACTTCCGCGATTTCATCGGCTGTCAACGGCGAAAATGAAACCAATTGGCAGCGTGAAAGGATGGTCGGCAACTGGCGTTGGGGACTGGTACCGATCAGGATGATCACCGACTTTGGCGGCGGTTCTTCAAGAGTCTTGAGGAGTACGTTAGCGCTCTCCTGATTCAAATAGTCGGCGTCGTCGATTATCGCGATCTTCCGCGAACCGGCCGTCGGCTTGAGGCGAATGTCGCGACACAAGCCTTCTTCGGCGCGATGTTCTCGATCGCCGACAAACAGCTCGATTGGCAACACGTTTTTGTCGTCCGGTTTTTCAACCCGCAGCACATCGGGATGGCTGCGCGACCGAACCTGGATGCACGATGGGCACTGGCCACAAGCGGCGAACGCGCCCGCCTCGCGACGTTGACAGAGCAACGCCTCGGCGAGCCCTTCCGCAAACAACCGCTTACCCACCCCTTCCGGTCCGACAAACAAAAAAGTCGAGGCGAGTTTATCGCGAGCGACCAATCGAGCGAACCGATCAATGATGTCGCGGTGACCGACCATTTGGTTCCAACTCATCGCACGGCTCCCAACCTCTGTTCGGCGGCAATGATCAGGCGGCGAATGGCTCCCTGAACTGTATCAGTCTCCAAAGTGGCATCGATTACTTCGACACCCACCGGGAATCGCTTCGCCTCGAGCAAGAAGCCCTGGCGAACTTTTTCAAAAAAGGTCGTTCCACGCGACTCCATTCGATCGAGTCCCTTGCCAAGTCGCGAAAACGCAACTTCGGCCGGCAAGTCAAACAGCAACTGCAGATCGGCCTGGAGACCGCCCGTTGCAATTTGATTGGCTTGCCAAATCTTTTCGATGGACAAACCACCCGCGTGACCTTGGTAAACAACGGTCGAAAACGTGTAACGATCGCACAGAACAGTTTTTCCCGTCGCAAGGGCTGGTCTAATTTTTTCAGCGACCAACTGCGCGCGGGCGGCGACGAACATCAGCATCTCCGTGGTGAGGTCGATTGGGTATTCGTACCCACCCAGCAAAAGTTCTCGCAAACTCTTCCCGAGCTCGGTACTTCCGGGGTCATAAAACGTCTCGACGCGATGTCCGTTTTCCTGCAACCACTGTTTGGTGAGGTTGATTTGAGTTGATTTTCCCGCACCATCGATGCCGTCGAAAACAATAAACATACCGGGTCCTATTTGCGTGATGCAGTAACCGTTCTTTACTGTACCAAAGCCATTGATATTTTAGAAAGTAGTCGCACTGGCCCGTGTTTCGGCTGGCGAAGTGCATGCGGACAAAGGCCAAAGAGTCAACGCTGGATCGATTTTGCCGGGCCGTTGGGGTTCTTCGTTCGAGCCAATATGGCAAACGCCGCAAGGGCCACCAACGCCGACGTGATTGTCCATGACGTAGGGATCGTTTTTGCATCCTCGGGAAAACCAGGTATATGATTGAGTTGCGGCAAGTAGTAAGCGATGAATGCGATCGTGGCGTTGTGCACCGAATGCATCAAGATACCTGGCACAATCGAGTTAGCTTTGTAGGCAATGAAGCCCAATAACAATCCCATCAACGCTGTGGGTAACAATCGGTCAAACGAAACGACGCTACCTGAAAGGGTGTGAAAGACGCCAAAGGCCAACGCGGAAATCGTAACGGCTTTCCAAGGTTTCATTGACATGAGCAAGCTACGTTGGAGCATTCCGCGGAAGAACCATTCCTCGCAGACCGCAGGAACAATCGCCATTGCAAAGGCGATCACGGCGGGATTAGTTTCCCGGAATTTTGCCGCTTGGGCTTCGCTGAACTGCGTGAGTCGGGAATGCCATTCGGCAGCGGCATCCGATGAATACAAAAGACTGATCAACTCGTACCATCCGTTGATCAATGCCATCACGAGCGGCCACATACTCAATCCCATGATGACGGCCAGTAAAATCAGGTGCGGGCGCGCTGGCAACAGCCCAAATCCCGACGCTAGGGTGATCCGACGCTGCAAGGCGATGAAGGTGGGAAACGCCCAAAACGCCAAAAAGGTAAAAAAGCTCATGAGCATCAACTGGTACGTCACCGAGATTCCGCCGCCTTCGGGCGATGCCAATCTCCCCATGAACGCGATTGCCACAAAATTAATTGGCAACAAAACCATCAGGCAGACCATCGCCACATTCAAAGGTGCGACCGCAGAAGTTCGAACCGGCTGTGCAAACAGTTCTTTCCAACTGCTTTGGCTGCCGTACAAAATCGAGTCGGCACCAAAAATCGAGGCCGCCGCAGCAAGGGCCAGCGCGCCATACACGCACGTCGAGAAGATCGCAACCGCCGCGGGGATCACTTGAACGTTATTCTCAAGCACATCGCGCGACAGTAACAACAAATTTACCATCGGACAAACCGCGAGAGGCCCGTCGAGTTTCAAGCCCGGTGTCATCGCCAACAGGCCGGGAGCCATCGACATCAGGATAATCGGAATGAGATAGGCCTGAGCTTCTTTGAAACTTCTTGCGAAACTGGTAACAACCAATAGGACAGCCGCAAAAAAAGTCGCAAACAGTGCCAACAACGCCAACACTTTGACAGCCATGAAGATGGTCAGGCCTTCGTCACCGAGAATAACTTTCTCCAGTTGGAAGGCCCACAGGGTCACAACCATCCCCAGCACATTCAAGGATGCCGTCAGGACGGCAACCGTGATCACCGCAATCATCTTCGCGACGAGGACACGGATTCTCGGTACCGGTGCGGCGATCAGCGTTTCCAAAGTGCCCCGCTCGCGTTCTCCAGCGGTCAAATCAATCGCCGGATAAACAGCTCCCGTGATCGTCATCAAAACCAGAATCAAGGGAATCATCGCCGTAAACTGATTACCGGATTCCTCGAGTTCCACTTTCTTGTCGATCGGTTCAAGAAATAGGCGCGGGTCGATTTTGGCGGCCAGCAATCGTTGTTGCAACATGGACGTGTTGAAGTAAGCGAGGCGTTCCTTAAAAAATCTCGTCGCGGCAATGCTGGGAGCGTCCTGATCACTGGAATAAACCTTCGCCACATACTTGCGGTTTCTTCCGTCCTCGAGAACAACGATTTCAACGATCGCGTCGTGGAGTTTCTCCTTAAAGAGGTCATCCGCATTGACTGATCCCAAGGGAGCAAACTCCCAATAGTGATCAATGAATTTTGCGACTCGCGTACCCTTTGGTTTTTTCGCGTTGTCGGGTTCTGACGGGGCATCCCCTGTGGATTGGGAAGCTTTGGGCTGAGAACGGTTGCGCAACTCCCACTGGTCATTAATATCTGCAAGGACTCGGTTCAACGCATCTGGCGACGTGTCGGGCCGATTCAAGTCGGCCATTATCAAAAATCGATATTTGATTTCATTATCGCCGGCGGTGAGGCCGAGGTTGGAAAGTAAAAACGTCTTGAAGATCAGGCTTAGAATGGGGTAAACGATCAACGGCATCGCGATGAGTGTAATGATCGTGCGCCGGTCCCGTAGGGTTTCGCGAAGTTCTTTCTGGGTCAGACGAAAGAGTCGTCCTCCTTTTGGTCGGCCAGTCGCGTTGGTTGAATTATCCGACACCTTTGCTCCGTTTCTAGGCTGCCGACGTGACATTGGTTTTGATCAGACTGATAAACAGGTCGACAAGATTTGTGCAGCTCGATCCGGAAAGCAGATCCGACAACGTCCCCTCGCGCACCATGCGACTCTTGAACAGCAAACCGAAACGATTGCAGATTCTCTCCGCCTGATCGAGTTGGTGGGTGCAAAGAATGATCGATTTTTTTTCCTGTTGCAACAACTGGATGTAATCGAAGATGACCTGGCTGCCGACGATATCGAGGCCTAAAGTCGGTTCATCCATAATCATGATCGGCGGATCGTGGATAAGAGCTCTCGCGAGATTCACTCGTTGTTTTTGACCTGTGCTGAGCGTGGCGCAGCGACGATCGAGAAAGGGCTCAATATCGAGTAGAGTCGACAGAGTCGCGATCCGCTCCTTAGTTCTGTCTGCCGAAAGACCATAAATGTCGGCAAAGAAACTCAACATTTCCCGGCCAGTGAGCCACTGATAAATTCCGGACGTGGCGGAAATGAAACCGACCCGACGTTTTACCTCATCTGGCGCTTGATCCGAACGGAAACCTCCGACCTCGGCGTAACCACTATCGGGGCGCAACAGACCGAGGATCATTCTCATCGTTGTTGTTTTGCCGGCACCGTTGGGACCCAACAGTCCGTAAACTTCACCCTCTGCGACTTCGAAAGATACGCGATCAACTGCCAACACAGGTCCTTCGGCGGTTGGAAATTCTTTCGACAGTTCGCGAATGGAAATCATAAGACGACAGTACTGCCAACAATAAAGCCATTGCCGCTGGGAATGCCAAACGTAATACCGGCAATCTTTAACTTACGCACTCAGACTATTTCTGGTTTTACCGCGACACGCCAAATGCACGTGCGGCCGACCAAAAACGAACGGTCACAACAACCGCGAACAAAATCGAATAAAACCAGGAAAATCTCTTTCCCTGATAGAGTTCGCTGGTTTGAACGCTATTTTTTGACTTTCGAGGCTTTCGCTTTGGTAGTTTTCTTCGTCTTTTTGGCTTTTCCATTCACTGATTTGGCGTCCGCAGACTTTTTCTCGCCAAAGGCTTTGGCCCAGTTTTGAGAATAGTTGTTGGTCGCACCGGAACGCAGAATAGTCATCATGATCTCCCACAAAAAACTTTTGAAAAATACTTAAATTCGAACTCGTAATCCTGGAAACTCGATGGTTAGGTGACGAGTTTTTTGTACCGAAATCGATGCGGTTCATCCGCGCTAATCCCCAGGCGTTCCTTCCGTTGAGCTTCGTAGGTCTCGAAGTTCCCCTCGCACCAATGAACATAGCCGTCCCCTTCGAACGCCAGAATATGAGTGGCCAGGCGGTCAAGGAACCAGCGATCGTGGCTCGTGACGACAACGCATCCCGCATAACTCAGAATAGCTTCTTCGAGCGCTCGCAACGTGTCAACGTCGAGGTCATTTGTCGGTTCGTCGAGCAGCAAAACGTTCGAGCCCGTTCGCAAGAGCTTCGCCAGATGGACGCGGTTTCGTTCACCACCCGATAGGATACCGACTTTTTTCTCCTGGTCGGTACCGCGAAAGTTAAATCGCGCAACGTAAGCTCGAGAGTTGATCTTTCGTTTGCCGACCTCGATAAAGTCTAACCCTCCCGAGATTTCCTGGTAGATCGTTTTTTCTGGATCCAGGCTATCTCGAGATTGATCGACATAACCGAGGTCAACCGTGGCCCCGATTTTCAATGAACCGCTGTCTGGTTTTTCCTGTCCGGTCAACATGCGAAACAACGTCGTTTTTCCCGCGCCGTTAGGTCCGATCACACCGACAATTCCGCCAGGCGGCAAACGGAAGTTGAGGTTTTCCATCAGCACACGATCGCCGTAACCCTTGGTCACGTTCTCGGCGTCAACGACCAAATCCCCGAGCGGTCGTGTGGTCGGAATTACCAATTCCAATTCTTGCTCGCGATCTCGTTCACTTTCTGCGACCAATTGATCGTAGGCGTTGATACGGGCCTTGCTTTTGGCTTGCCGAGCTCGCGGAGCCATTCGAATCCATTCCAGTTCCCGCTCCAACGTCTTTTGCCGGGCCTCTGATTGTTTTTCTTCTTTTTCAAGCCGAGCCTTTTTCTGGACCAACCACGACGAGTAATTGCCTTCGAATGGGAAACCCTGCGCGCGATCGAGTTCCAAAATCCAGCCAGCGACGTTATCCAGGAAATAACGGTCGTGAGTGACGGCCACGACAGTTCCCGGATAAGCGTGCAGAGTCTTTTCCAGCCACTGCACCGATTCGGCATCCAAGTGGTTGGTCGGCTCGTCGAGCAGCAACAGGTCGGGCTTCTCGAGCAGCAATTTGCACAGCGCCACGCGACGTTTTTCACCGCCTGAGAGTCGAGTAACATCCGCATCGCGGTCTGGCAAATTCATCACATCGAAAGCGATTTCAATTTCCCGATCCAGTTCCCAGGTATTGGTGGCTTCGATTTGATCTTGGACACGCGCCATTTCGTCGTAGACTTTTTGCATGGCCTTCTCTTCCAAAGGCTCGCCGCACTTGGCGCTCAATTCGTTAAATCGATCAATCAGCTTTCGCCGGGGTGCGACCGCCTTCTCGACATTGCCCCAGACATTCAATTTGGGGTCAAGTTGGGGTTCCTGCTCCAGAAATCCGCAAGTGAACCCGTCTGTCAGGCGTGCCTCGCCATCGAAATCCTTGTCGATCCCAGCCATGATCCGCAACAACGTGCTTTTACCCGAGCCGTTGCGGCCCAGCACGCCAATCTTTGCGCCAGGATAGAAGGACAACCAGATATTCTCCAGAACGGCCTTGCTGTTGCGTTTCTTGGTCATCCCAAGCATTTGAAAAATGTACTGCCGACTCATGTAACCTGAACTCACAAATTTAGAAAAGGGATTTCCGAAGGGGACAGAAACGATCGATCCGTGACTAAGCGCTATTCCCACTCGATCGTTGCAGGAGGCTTGGTGCTGATGTCGTAACACACACGATTGACGCCAGCAACTTCATTAATGATCCGTGTCGACATGGTCGCCAGAACATCGTAGGGCAAACGCGACCAATCTGCGGTCATGAAATCATCCGTGTTGACGCTCCGAATGGCAACGACATTTTCATAGGTCCGAGCATCACCCATTACGCCGACACTTTGGACCGGCAGGAGAACGGCGAAGAGTTGTGACGTTTCTCGGTAGAGGCCAGCTTTGTGAATTTCGTCCAGCACAATTTGGTCGGCCTCACGAAGCACATCCAGTTTTGCTTTCGTGACTTCTCCCAAACAGCGAACTGCCAAGCCTGGTCCGGGAAACGGGTGACGCCAAACCAGTGATTCGGGCAAGCCCAATTCGACGCCCAATTGGCGGACCTCGTCCTTGAAGAGATCGCGCAACGGTTCGATGAGTTCGAACCCCAATTTTTCAGGCAAGCCGCCGACGTTGTGATGTAGTTTGATTGTTGCGGCAGGGCCGTCGACTGCCGCTCCGCTTTCGATCACATCAGGATAAAGAGTACCTTGCGCGAGGAAACGCACGTTCTGGATCTTGAGCGCCTCTTCTTGGAAACACTCGATAAACGTGTGGCCGATCCGGCGGCGTTTTTCTTGTGGCTCCGAAATGCCTTTCAAGGCAGTCAAAAAGCGGTTTTCAGCGCGGACCACATGCAAATCGGTTTTGAAGTGATTGGTGAACTCGTTGAGCACCAGCTCCGATTCATTCTTCCTCAACAAGCCGTTGTCGACCAAGATGCAGGAGAGTTGGTTGCCAATCGCACGGTAGATCAACGCAGCGACAACTGCCGAATCCACGCCGCCGCTCAACCCACAAATCACACGTGAATCACCAACGCGTTCCCGGATTTGAGCGATCGCCTCCTCGGCGAAATTTTCGAGTCGCCATGATCCGCGGCATCCGCAAATTTCGAAAAGGAAATTTCGCAGTAGTGTTTTGCCGGCGGCAGTGTGGGTCACCTCGGGATGAAACTGCAGACCGTAAACTTGAAGCGTTTCGTGTTTGACGGCAGCGATCGGACAAGTGCCGGTTTTGGCCAACGGCACAAAGTTCTTGCCGACTTCCTGCACCTGATCGCCGTGACTCATCCAGACTTCCGACTGTTTCGGAATTCCTTCGAAGAGCGGGTCGTCCTGGGAGACCTCGCAGATTGCTCGTCCGAATTCTCGAGTCGGTGTGTTGGCGACCTTTCCTCCCAAGGATTCGCAAGCCAACTGCATGCCATAACAGATACCTAGGACCGGAATCCCGAGTTGAAAAATTTCGGGATGACATTTCGGTGCCGCTTTTTCGTAAACGCTGCTTGGCCCGCCCGACAAAATCAAACCCACGGGACCGTGCTTTTCAATTTGCTCAGGACGGATATCGTGCCGAACGATTTCGCAATACACGTTTAATTCTCGAACACGGCGTGCGATCAGTTGTGCGTACTGCGAACCAAAGTCCAAGATCAGGATGCGTTCGGTTTGCGAAGAGACTTGGTGAGTCGCGTTTTTTTGTGTTGAAGCAATCGACATAAAGATTCCAGTAAATTCGCCGAGCGTCGAAAGCATTGAGCCACCTTCGACGTTCCGCTCCTCAAAACGCAAAATTATAGAGCGTGAGGCCCATTAACAAAAGGCTTGGGCACCGGTAGTAAAACCGCCTTTGGCCTGCGGCATTGAACAACTGCGATGCGTCGGCTACCGTACGAGATTCGAATTGCCAAGTTCGTTTCAACCTTGAGGAACCTGAAAACTGCGATGAATATCCTGATCACGAACGATGATGGCATCTCTGCGGTCGGCATACGCGCCTTGGCAGCATTCCTGCGAAGAGACCACAATATCTTTATCGTCGCGCCTGATAACGAGCGCAGTGGTGTCAGCCAGTCAATTACCTATCGGCGGCCGATTTTCGCCAAGCAATTTGTGGTGGACGAAGAGCAAACGGGCTTGGGGATCAACGGATATCCCGCGGATTGCGTCAAGCTGGCGTTGGCTGAACTTTGTCCGTTCAAGCCCGATTTGGTTTTCAGCGGAATTAACAACGGCTTGAACGTCGGGCTGAACGTAGGTTACAGCGGCACAGTCGCTGGTGCGCTCGCCGGTGCGGCTATGGGCTACCGCAGTGTAGCCCTGTCAATCGAATCCAACGACAACCCTGTCAACTTTTCTCGTGCCATCGAATTGGCTTGGCCCATTTGTCAAAAGCTCGTCGCCGACGGTCATGCCTTCGGCCATGTTATTAATATCAATGTTCCTTTGAAGGCTCTCACCAACCCGCATGAATGGCTCGTGGTGCCGATGAATCCCAATCCGATGGGGACAAGGTTCATGCATGGCAACGATCCGAACGGTCGACCCTTCTTTTGGCAAACCAATGATCCAGCACCGATGCCGTTGGCCCACTTGACCGACACCGAGGTCGTCGCGAAAGGGAACATTTCGGTAACGCCATTGTCTCACGATTTAACGCTGCACACCGAAATTGCCCGCTTTCAACAAGTCCTCTACCGCGACAACCCCTTGGCTCCCAAACCGCAGCAACACAACGCGCGGTAGCCATTTGCGACCGCTTCGCTGTGATGCAAAATTTTCAGTGTTGCGGAGCAAAATTTCCAGTGTTGCGGAGCATTGGAAATGGGAGTCCTTTGGGAGTCCTATTGAGTGACGACTTTCGTTTGCAAAATTGAGTCAACAATCGTCTCGAGTTGCGTGTAGTCGACATAACCCGAGGTCGAAAAACGAACTCGTCCGGAACGGTCGAGAAATACGAGTGTTGGATACGATTTGAAATTCGGAACTTGTAGAGTAACCGAGGCTTCTCCCAGCAAACAATCGTATTCCACATCGTTGGCATCCAAAAAAGACTTCAAAGTCTTGCAGCGCTCGTCCAAAGTTTCGCCTTGTTCCATGGCGATGCCGACAACTCTTAAGCCTTTGTTTCGGTAGGCTTCCTGCAATTGATTCAAGTGCGGAATCGACGCTCGACATGGAGCACACCAGGTGCCCCAAATATCTACAACCAAAATTTCCGAGTCATTAAAATGTGACAATGCAACACGATCTTGGTCAACGTTGAACAAGGAGAAGTTGAACGCAAACGTTTGAAAGTTGCTGACAGCGCTTGAAATGGTGGGCTGAATCGATTGTCGATATTGGGTCCGACGGATTTCGACGGCCGTTTTGATTTGGTCGAAATTCGGTGAGTCTTTGATGGTCTCGTCATGCAGAACCTTGTCGAATTCCACAAGTCCCCAAGACAAGGCGTCGTTAATCGCGGCCAAGGCCCGAATTTCTTCGCAACGCATGATTTCGCCCCGAGCCTCGCTTACCAGATAGGCGGCGAGGCCTCCGCGGGCGGCGGCAGGAAAAGCAGAGTTTTGAGACAATTTTCGGCCGATCGAACCCACCTTCAGAAACAGATCCGATGCCACTTGCGGTTCGCTATTGCGGAACTGATTGCCTACGGCGTCCATCAAATTTGCGGCCTGGCAACTTAATTCCGGTTGCCCTTGGCCATTGGCGTCGGCAATCAATAGCAACCGGCTGGAACTTTCCATGGCCAACTTGCCCAAATCACTTGTGCCAGGGACCACGCCGACGTTTTTAGGGTTTTTGTTCAGTTCTGCAACGGTATCCAGAATTCGAATCTGTGACTGCGGATTGGTTGCGTACTTGAGCGAAAGCCCTTGCAGCTTCTCGACCATTTCCTCGCGGTCGCCAGTGGCGGAATACTCGGATTGGATGTTTTTGAGCAGTTCATTGAATTCATTGGCTGAAGCTGGTTGCGATTGAACCTGAACGGCGTTTGCTTCCGAATGGCTCCCGGAGAAATAGGAGAGCACCGTCGCAACCGCAAGAAAAAAAGAAAAGTGTTTTCGATCCATTCTGGGCCTTTTCAAAACAAGTCTGCAAAAATCGAAAGGACATGAGATGTCCGGAAGGCACGAATGTAACCTGTCGATTGACTCGCTCAAGTAGCCAAATTTCCAGTTGTGTTAATTTGGGTAGAATTAATCTCCTAGCACCGAGCGTGCCAAAGGCGTCTAATCCTGGGGTTTTAGAAAAAATGGGCTGTTAGTATTTTGCTAAGGCAACTTGAAGCGACTTTAGCTTCCTTTTTGAAACCCAATTCACGAGGAATACTTGGATTTGGGTTTCCTAAAAAATCCGGCTCGTTTAAAAAATTTGATAAGCTCTGCTTATGGCATTCGTCTGGAAAACCAAATTTTTTCTTGAATTTGCTGTCAAACCCAGTTGTATCGGGCGATTTTCGTCATTCCCCGGTTAGTCCTGAGTTGATTCAACTTCGCCATCGGAAATGCCTGACAGGGCAAAGAGAACAACGGGATCGATGTTCCGCGATTGAACACCGAATTCACCTCCGACCATCACGAAATTTACTCCCGCGGAATGAAACGAGCCGAACCCACGAATCGACGAGCTTGTGGCGTTCCCTAGAAAAGTCGCCGGTTTCAATTTCTCCGGAGTAAGTAGGTTTTCTGCCGGGAAGTCTCCGCGCGTAATGCCGATCCCACCTAAAGACCAGGCAACCATTTGGGAGCGGTTTCCTTCGAAAACACGACCAATCGTTTCGCCGTAAAGAAAAGTTCGAGACTCGCCATCCTTGATTGCTGACGAAACGGTTTTGGAACGCGAGCGCATGGGGCCCATCAGCGGTGCCATCTTGGACGCGGGAGAATTACACAGTCCTCCAGTGACACCGCCGTTTGCGAGGAAACTTGACGCAGCCAACGGCTTTGCCTCAGTCCACAATTGGATTCCCAAGTCATCGTTCGGGACTAGGTCGGTCGGGGTCCCGGGCGGAGTAACCGGTTGAGAAGCGCAAACTAGTTTTCCTGCGGGGCTGCGAACGACGTCCGCATCGGCTGGACAAATAAATTGCGATTCTGATTGGCTGACAGAGCCATTGTCGATTAAGGCCTTCGAGTATTCGCTCCAATTAATCTCAGCTGCACCGAATTCCAGCGAAGATAAAGGTAGCCCCTTTGATTTGGTGCCTTCCAGATAGGACAAAACGAATCCAAAAGCCGAAGTATTTGGAACCCTTTGCCAGCTTTCGGGGTCATTTTGGACATGCCATTTCGAGGCTGCCACTCCATCTGGTTGTCCCAAGGTTCCGGGTGGCAGGTGCCCGTTATTTGTTTGGTATTCTTGGGTCGCTTCACCAAGCTTACTCAGTCGCTGTTGGCACATGATGACTCGGCTGTCTTCGCGGGCCCGCCCCAAGTACTGAACCAAGAGCAACGCGAGAACAATTCCAACGACAACCAAAAAAACAATATTTGTTCGATTCATTTTTTCTCCTTTTCTCGTCTGTTAGGCTATTTTACCGATTCCGGACGATGGTGGATTACTGAAAGGGCCTCAGCCGCACAGATTTTGATTGCGTCGCGGGCCAGGTCTCCTGCGAGTATTCGCGAGGCTTTACCCTTTGCAATAGAGTTGCGAACCTCTTCGATCTCGGCAACAAAACCAGCGATCGCGTCACCAGAATCACCGGCTGGCCGCAAGACATTTCCGTCCCGATCGATCAATTTGATCGGCATTGATTCGGGATTGTCAGAAAATGCTGCGGACTCAAAGTGGAGAGTTGCTGACTCCAAATGGATTTCAAAGCCATGCGTAAAGGGTCGTCCTTGCTGGTGAACGACGCCCATCACACTTGAAACCACAAGATCGTTGCCAAAATCAAATTGGGTATGAGCATATTCCACAGTGCCTCCATTTAGTCGCCCCCGGCTACTGACCGATTGTGGCATGCCAAACAGTAGGCGAATGAAGTGGGCATCGTGAACGTGCAAATCGAGCAGCGGGCCTCCGACGCGGTCGAGATCAAAAAAGTGTGGCAACCATGTCGGATTCGAGATAACCCTTTTGAAATAGCCACCGAGTAAACGACCGTACCTCCCAGACCAAATCTGCTCCAGCGCCCAGCGGTATTCCGGGAAAAAAGGTAGTACATGTCCAACCGAAAGCATTTTTTGATTTTTCTGACAAGCGGAGACGATTGCGTCCGCATCGACAACGCGAAGCGCCAAGGGCTTTTCGCAAAAAACATGTTTGCCACGTTCCGCAGCCGCCACCGCCGCTGCCATGTGATCTGCCGGTGGCATGCAAATGTCAACGACGTCTACGTTAGGGTCGTTGAGCATTTCGGCGTAATCGCTGTACTTGGCAATGCCGGTCAAGTCGACTTGTTCGCCTGGAGGCCCGAAATTTCCCTTGATCGAGGTCCAATCTCCGCTCAATCGTTTGGCGTCTTTTTCCGCAACCGCGACAACCTCGATCCCCGCGACTCGTTGATATGCCAGCCAATGAATCCAACCCATGAAGCCGATCCCAGCAATTCCAACGCGTATGGTTCCCTCGTTATTCGCCATTAAATGTTCCTGAAAGTTTACTAACCTTGGGAGTGGTCCCAATTTCATCCAACTTCATGATATCGGGATCGTCAGACAAATTGAAGCATTGCGACCGTCGTTGAGCGCGATGTGGCGAGCAAGGTATACTTGGGAGGTGTATTGATACCCGAACTGTGAGCGACTTATGCACATTGAAATGCGACTATCTCGGATCATTATCAGCGAGATCAACGAAAACCAAGTCGTGTTTCTCAAAGAGGTTGAGGGCGATCGCCAGTTTCCGATCCTGATCGGGATCTTTGAAGCCCAAAGTATCGACCGCCGGGTGAAAAACATCAAACGCCCGCGGCCCATGACCCATGACTTGGTCGTTAACACCATTCAGGCCCTGGGGGGCACCCTCGACAGTGTGATTATCAGCGATCTCAAGGAACACACCTATTTCGCGTTGATCAGGGTGAAACGAGATGGAGACTTGATTGAAATCGATGCTCGGCCTTCAGATGCCATCGCCATTGCGGTGACTTGTGATCCGCCGTTGCCCATCTTTATCAATGAAGAGATTCTCAACGATTCGTTGACCGGTCAATAAAATGCGGTCTGCGTGAACTTTAGGACGCTCTCCCTGTTTGTGTTAATTTCGCCTAATTGGCGATAAACAACTGTCCGTGGGATATCAGGTGGACTTTGGTCGAGAACGCTCCGACCAAACAACATTTCGCGCAACTGCCTTGAAATTTCGCTTCATTCATTTCGTCTCAAGGAGCGACTGTTTTCGCTTTTGCCCGAACTCGGTCAATTCGGCGATCAACTTTTCTTTCGCGAAAATTTTAAGCCGGACCAAATCTCGTCAATCGCGCAAACTTTGTAGTCGACAAGACCTGCGGCCAAGGCAGTCCGACGAACAACTCCATCCGAGAGATCCGTGGAAAAGCCCGAAGCTTTTTTGGGCCATGCGATCCAAAGATGGCTACCGTCCAGCATCTGTTGAACAAACGAATCAATCTTTTTCACAAGACACGTCTCAGAATCGACAAACCACAATGTCAAATCGCGTTTGCGCCGTCCTCCTTGGATGAGTTGCGCGCCAACGGGCAGTGGCTCGAGTTTTGATTCAAATCCATCTGGCGAATCTACTAAAACGACAACAGAATCAGGTTTGATCCCCAATTTCTTGGGTAACGGGGTCCCCGAATAGGCTCCCGATTCCGAGCGCGGCACAATTGGATCTCGAATTGGATTGGCGATCGCTTTTGCGACGGCCGTTTTGATTTTGGACCAACTGGTATAAGTTGCGTCTGGAAACTTTTCGCGAATAGACTGGACCTTTTGCGGGTCGCCCTCGACGAACACCAACGGAATATGTCGCGTGGCCTTGGACTGTCGCAACGCCATGGCAACCGTCCGCCCTTGGGACGGCAATCGTGACAAATCAATGACGAAGGCTTTGGTTGTTAAGCATTGTTTCAACTTGCCACTGGTCGGCAGCAAGTTGAGATGGCTGGCGCTAAAACCGGCCGCCTCAAGTTGATCCAACCGTTTCGGAACCTCTTCTAACTTCCAATGCACCAATTGCACTTTTTTCAGGTTTGCCATACGTTGCCGCCCCTTTTCAAGCAGAAAGTTAGTCGATTTTACACAGGCGTGTTTTGGATTGCGACCGGATGGTACACAGGCAGTTGCCAGGGGAGACATACGGTTCGCTATTCATTGTCTTTTTTCCAATTAAACTGTCGAAAGGCGCCGACGGAATCTGCAGTTTTTTCTGTGACGGTCGTTTTTCGTCGGGGCTTCAGTGATTCGTTAGGGCATTTTCAGGATTTTGGCGGAATAAGATGCGCGAAAGCACAAGTTGGTATAGCACTCGTTTGCAACGTGAAATGCCGTTGATCCGTTGGGGACACTGGGGAACTCCCTTGTTGGTCTTCCCGACCGCCGGCGGTGACGCAGCGGAGATTGAACGGTTCCATTTGGTGTCGGCGTTGGGACCGCTCATCGAAGCGGGACGCGTGAAGGTCTACTCGGTTGACAGCGTCGCGGGACGAACTTGGTTGAACGAGAAACACAACAATCCTGCTCACTGTGTCTGGGTGCAAAAGCAATTCGATGCGTATGTCCGCGAAGAAGTGGTTCCGGCGATTCGTAATGATTGCCGTTCCGAAAATGCTGAAATCATCACCGCCGGTGCTTCGATTGGTGCTTTCAACGCCCTTTTGACTTTGTGCCGTCATCCGGACGTTTTCTCGCGAGCGATTTGCATGAGTGGGACTTATGATATTGAACACTGGCTGGGGGGGAATTGGCACGACGAGTTCCATTATCTTTCACCGGTACATTTCGTGCCGGGTCTATCGGAAGGCCAGCATTTGAACCGGCTTCGTCAACGCTTTGTGGTTCTGGCCACAGGGCAGGGGAAATACGAAAACCCAGGCGATTCCTGGAAGGTCGCTCACGCATTAGGGTCGCGGGGAATTCCCAACCGCGTCGACTTGTGGGACGCTAGTTGGGACCATGATTGGCCAACATGGCGGAAAATGCTTCCGCAATATGTCGCCGAAATGGTTGGGTAGTTTCTAACTGCAGCTTTGTGAGCGCGCCGGTCAATTGCTCCGCATCGCGCATTGCAATCGCTAAATCGCGTTCAGTATCTGCTGACTAAAAAAATCAAAAAAATGACCGCACCAAGTCATGATCCCGAATCATCGCAACCATTATTGTTGCTCGGTGAACAGCGCGAAGCACCACGTCTCCAACAGGCCCTGGAGCGCTGGAACATTTCTGGACCAGTAGGTCTGATCTCGGCTGGTTGGGAAGAAGACGAGTTTGACGATGAATGGGTCCGATCCGCTGTGAAGAACGAAATCGTCAATTCGCAACTTTACGAATTGGCGGACTTGATGTTCGCGGACGATCCAGAAGTTTTGGCCTTGTTGCGCGGTCGCCAGGACCGGTTGCGAGAATTCCGCGAAATTAACCAAGTGCAAGTCGACCGCCAGTGTCGGGTGATTCGAGAATTGATGCGTCGCCCCACGCAATCCATCGCGGTGCAAGAGGCAGTGGAACTGACCGCTCGCCAAATTCGCGAGGCCGATGAACAGCATTTACAACGCGTTGACTCAGTCCTTCATGAGTTTGAGCAACGGATCGCGCCGTTGAATCGGCCTGCGGTACTCACTTATCGGGAACGAGTGTTGGAGCGACTGGGAGGTTGTCAGGCGTTAATGATTGCCGGAGGGCATGTGGGAGTCTTGCTAAATCGGTTGGAATTGAGCGGCTTGGTCAGTCTGCTACCGTTGCCGATCATTGCTTGGTCGGGTGGAGCAATGGCGTTGGGCGAAAAGGTGTATTTCTTCAACCAAAGGATCCCCCACGCCACGGGTGAAATCGAACTTTCGCGACGAGGCAAAGGGCTCTTCATCAATTTGCAACTGTTTCCCCGAGCCGACGAACGACTGAAAACTGACGATCGGATTGAAATGGCGTTGCTCGCTCAACGCGTCGCGGAGCCTTGCCTACTCCTCAATCAAGCCTCCGAATTGGAGTGGGACGGAGAGCGGCTGATGAATTTTTCCGGCGTGCGAGTGTTGCAAAAGGACGGTGAAGTTGTGGAGTGGAATCCATGAACATTACCAGGACAGAGATCGAGATCGCCGCGAGTTCGGGGGAAACAACCCTCGCAAAATTACTTCAAGGTCAGACGTTGCCCATCGTGCAGGAAAATGAAGCGACTTTTTTGTTTGATGCCGGCGAGGCCGAAGCAGTTTTTTTGCAACACTGGGTCTTTGGATTGTCGTCCCGAATTCCTTTCGCAAAACTGGGCGAAACAAACTGGTGGGTGCTGACCCTCGAGTTCCCCCTCAATTCGCGAATAGAATACAAAATCGGTGTTCGCCAAAATGGTGTCGAGGTCTGGCTACACGATCCCGGCAACCCGCGCATTGCTCACGATCCATTTGGTGGAAATTCCGTTGTGCAATTGACGGGCTACGTCGAACCGGAATGGAGTTTGCCAGATCCCAGTTTGCCGCAAGGCACTTTGGAGACATGGAGTCTGCCTAGTCGGGCGTTGGGAAATGAACGCCAAGTCCGCGTTTATTTGCCGGCGCGATTTCGACCGAACCGGCGGCATCGCCTGCTGATGGTCCATGACGGTGATGACTATTTGCGTTACTCGCGTTTGGGTGCCGTGCTAGACAACTTGACCCAGCGCTGGGAAATTCCGCCGTTGGTAGTCGTCCTTTTGAATCCCCAAGATCGATTGCGGGAGTACGGTGCCGATCCTCGGCATGCGGCATTTGTAGTTGAGGAATTATTGCCAGAGGTTGAGCGGCGATACCCCGTGATTGCCGATCCGTCGGCCCGTTGTTTGGCAGGCGCGAGTTTTGGTGGCGTGGCCGCATTAGCGACCGCCTGGTACTACCCGCAGACGTTTGACATGCTGTTGTTGCAGTCGGGCTCATTCGCCTTTACCGACATTGGCTTGCACACCCGAGGCCCAGTATTCGATCCGGTGGTCAAGTTTATGAACAAATTTCGACAGTCGGTCGGAAAACCAGCCCGCAAGATTTATTCCAGTTGCGGCATCTATGAAAGCCTTATTTATGAGAACCGATCGTTAGTGCCGTTGCTGCAAAACGCGGAGGTTCAAGTAAGATTTGAAGAGGCCCGCGATGGGCACAATTGGGAAAACTGGCGCGATCGATTGCGCAATGGACTAACTTGGCTGTTTCCTGTTCCACTTTGGTTTTATTACGAATAGTTTTGGAAAGCGAGGTCCTTTGTGGCCAATGTAACGCGAAGAATCGGATTGTCGTTGGGTGCCGACTTGTGTTGGCCAATTTGCTTTGAGGAAATCTTGCGGCGACTTGATCTAGATATCAAAAACGGCAAAGACACGCTGACCTTCGAGGTCGATCGAGTTACGATCGAACCGTTCGACATTCGCCAGCCATGCAAGTACGACGTGGTTGTCGATCGACTCACGCATTGGTACCACACCAGCCGCGAGTGGATCAAAAAAGCAATTTTGATGGACGGCCTTTACGTCTTCAACAATCCGTGGTCGATCCAATCGATGGAGAAACACACGACCTATTGTGCGATGTCCAAGCTCGGATTGCCGATTCCCGAAACATGGCTGATTCCTCCCAAAGCCTATGAGCCGGCCGCCGATCTGCAGGTCACTCTGGAACGTTACGCGAAATTTTTTGACCTTGGTGAAATCGGTGAAAAGATCGGTTATCCGCTGTACATGAAACCTTACGACGGAGGAGCGTGGCGCGGCGTCAGTCGGATTGCCGACACGCAAAGCCTCTGGAGCGCTTACGACCAAAGTGGCACCAGCATCATGCACCTCCAAAAAGGCGTTGACGATTTCGACCTCTTTGTGCGTTGTATCGGCATCGGCCCGCAGTTTCACATCATCAAGTATGACCCAACCGCGCCGCTCCATGATCGTTACACAATGAGCCGCAACTTCATGTCGCCGCAAGAAGAACAGAACCTACGCGACATGACGATGACGATTAACTCCTTTTTCGGCTGGGATTTTAATTCCTGCGAAGCGATCCGCAAGGACGGCCAATGGCACTTGATCGATTTCGCAAACGCGTGCCCCGACTCGCAAGTGACGTCGTTGCACTACCATTTCCCGTGGCTTGTTATGGCAAACTTGAAGTGGGCGATCTACGTTGCGGCGACCAAGAAGGAGTTTCGGAAATCGCTGGATTGGGATCCGTACTACTCGGCACTTGCCAAAAAGAAAACCGACGCGACTCGGCTGGCGGCCTACGCGGAAATCGGGCACGAACGGATGGAAACGAAGGAATTTGAAGCGTTTTGCCGCAAGCATCTCTCGCATTTGGACAACGTCGCCCGGGATTTCTTCAGCAGCGATATGGCCCGCGAGGCGATTCGCTCAAAAGTCACGGCACTCTTTCCACCGCACGAAATCGATGACTTTACCGAACTCTTCTTCAACCGCGTGCAACAAGCGTGCAACGAAATGGCAGCGAATTAGTCGAAGTCCTTTCCGATAAAAGGCTCCTGCGCTGAAACGTTGAATAATAACGGTTTCTCGACAGTTCGCTGCTACCACGGCGGACGTTGACGGTTGCCCTCCTCAATGGTCGCCCAAACACTGCTGGCGAAAAAGAAGGCAAAGAACAAGATAATCGAAAACCAGGCCCATCGGTGCGACCTCGCATTGAGAAAGAGAGCCACAATGCAAATGGTGGAACCCGCAATCGAAAATGGCAGGAACGAAATTGTCACCAGTCGATGAATTGCATATCCCTGTCCTGGTTCGCGCACCGGCGACTGTCCGTTATCCATCAGGTACAGCATCATCACGTAGGAAGCTATCGAGCAAGCGATCGAAGCGAAACTCCAAAACAGTGGACTGAAGTACCGCGAAGCCCTCGAAGCATCGCCGAACGCTTCAGAATATTGTGCTGGTTTTTTTCCAAGTTCGTTCATGGATTATACAGGTTAACGTTTGGGGAGCCTGTTGGCCCAGAGTGGTTTCGAGACTCACGGCGAATCTTTGGCGAAGGTAATCCTGGAACGGATCGAGCCGCACGTCAATAACTGAACCTTTCCCCGTTTGCTTTTCCTCGTACTCCTACTCGACTGGGCGCTGATTACAGATCTGGTTTTCGATCGCGAACGACTCGATGTCAATCGACTTGTGCTCGAGTACGATTCACTTGGTATACTGAATCCCATAGAAAATCGGAACAAGACCGAGTGGAGCAAAGGCTCTCGCGAACCACGCACCCCCAAACTCACGCCCCTGATTGGCATGCGTGAATTGGAGCCGCCGATCACTCGAGTTTTGAAATCATCGGGTTTAATTGGCGGTCCGGTTTCCGCAGCAGTTCGTCGAATGAAACTCGTGAGACTTCTCAAAAGAAAGGCAATCGTCTTCCCATGACAACTTCTGCAAGAAACAACACGTTTTTCAGAGTGCTGCAACTTTTGACATTCGCCTTTATGTCACTCTGCTATTCAACCACACATGCGCAGTCACCAGTCGTATTGGCGCACGATGCGCTCATGGAGAAATTGACAGGACATTGGGTAATGACCGGCACAATCGGCAAGCAAGCTGTAACGCATGACGTCGACATTGATTGGATCCTCAAACGTCAATATATCCGGATCCACGAAGTATCGCGCGAAAAAGATGCCGACGGGGAGCTCGCATACGAAGCATGGATACACATCGTTTGGGATAAAGAAAATGCTGAGTTCGTGGTCATGTGGCTGGATAGTACCGGCACGACCAACTTTGCACCTGAGGGCGTCGGGCACGGCAAGCCTGATGGCGACCGGATTCCGTTTGAATGGAAATCAGCAGACAAGGGTGGAATTCGGAATACGTTCGCATACGACCGCAGGAGCGAAACTTGGACCTGGACGATTGACAACGTGGAAAAGTCCGGTGCACTGTCCCCTTTTGCGAGGCTGACCTTGAAGCGAAAGTAGCCATCGTGGCAAGGATCTTCGTCCTGGGAAATGCGAATCATTCAATTGGAATTTGACATCGCGAGTTGTAGGGCAACGGAGGGGCAGAGGTGCGGTTATTCCAACACCCGCCCACAGACTCGGATTCGTAAAAAGTTGCCACTTCGAATGCGGATTGATACACTGACTCCTCCGTCGAGTAGCGAAGCACATTTGGCGTTCCACTTTGATATTTGACGTTTGGCCACAGGGTTTATCATGAAGCGTGACAAGAAAAAGCCCGCCGACATCGACGAGTACATCGCTGCGTTCGCCCCCGAAGTACGGTCGGTGCTCGAGCAGATTCGCTCAACAATCCAGGCCGCTGCTCCTAACGCGGTCGAAGTAATCAGTTATCAAATGCCAGCATTTAGGGGACGTAAAATACTTATCTACTTCGCTGCTTGGAAAGAGCATATCGGACTTTATCCTCCAGTCTCAGGCAATGCGAAACTTGAAAAAGACTGCAGGCCATTTGCGGGCCCAAAGGGAAACTTGCAGTTCCCTTTAGACGAACCGATTCCGTACGAACTAATTACGCGGATCGTCAAACATCGCTTGAGGCAGGATTCAATTCGAAAGCGAATGCAGTAGCCATTCACTACAGGGAAGGCACAATGCAAAATATTTCAGCGACGTCGGAAATTTAGCTGCTTTCGAATTGACCCTTCAACTTCGCGACTCACTAATCATTCACGTTCACGGCAAAATTTAACGAGTGACTGTCAAGTACGAGAGACAACCATGCCCGACCGCAAGACAAACAAGACTTCTAAACCTTCAGTTCGGAAGCCGAGTAAGCGAACAGCGGCTCAGGGCAAGACTACCACGACGCTGCCGGAATCCATGATCACTGGTAAAGCCAGCCCCGCGAAGGCCGCGGACGGTGACAGGCCGGTTTTCGCCTACATCGCGAGTTTGCCGCAGCCGCAGCGCGGCATCGCCGAGAGAATCGATTCCCTTGCGGCCAAGACGCTACCCGGCCTGCAGCGATCTGTGAAGTGGGGCATGTCATACTACGGAGTCGGCGACGGTTGGTGTTTCTGTTGCGGCGGTTTCGCGGGGCACGTCAAGCTCATGTTCGTCAATGGCGTCACGCTTGTTCCGGTACCACCGGTGACGCCGGTCGCAATGGGGAAATCGACGAGAGGCGTGGAGATCATTTCCGTTGGTGACATCGACGAACGCCAGATTGCGGCATGGATGAAACAAATTGCGGCCGTTCCTGGTGTCGGCAGAAAGAAGAAATAGGCCAGCCGTCCGCCTTGAAAGTTGTTAACACTTTTCAGTTGACGAAATCGAGTATCGGCTGCACTGGATTTCAGTAAAACCGTGAATTACCATCGTCTTATTTTGATGGCACGTTCGATGGCGGAGGCTTGGCAAATGGCAATGCCAGCAGACATTGCTGTCCTAATCGTCGGACACTTCTCGTTTTCGCAACTCGACTTTGCGAAAGTCAATGGGATGGCTTTCGGATTGTAGCGAGATCGTGCCACCGGAGAGTTGTAAGTTGTCAACCTTGTTGTCCTTGATGAACAGTTTCGCGTTGTTGTCGTTAGGATCAAGCTGCGGGCGATTGTATTCCAGCACGACCTTGCCATTGATT
>WBZS01000569.1_pt1 | contig 43504 bp, 38 predicted proteins | sample 5204201 | NCBI WGS metagenome assembly WBZS01 (sample SAMN12344357, study PRJNA552823) | activated sludge metagenome | biome: Activated sludge suspended growth; feature: Nitrification reactor; material: Wastewater; isolation source: activated sludge from nitrification reactor of wastewater...
CAGCGCCAGACCAGCATCGCCCACACGCTCAGCAGTCAGACGCTGGCCTCGTACACGTACACGCTCGACGCCAACGGCAACCGCACGCGAGCCGTGGAGCAGGTGCAAGGGCTTACCCAGGTCTCGGGCCAGTCTCAGCCGGGCTTCGGTTCCGTGCGCAGCGGCGCGGTCTCGACGAGCGGCGCGCGCACCGGGGTCTCGGGCTTTAGCGGCGAGATTTGCCACAATTGACGGATAGTCGCAGATTTGTTAAAAAGCCAATCATAGTGAAAGACGCCGTGTCGTCACCTCAAGCCGCCCCTGGCCGTTAACGTTTTTGAACTCTAGGACAACTTATGCGTCCGATCCTGGCCCACGGACAGCTTATGCGTCCTATTTCGACTCCAGGACAACTTATTGTTGTAGTTACAGCCGCGCTTGTGTAACGACTCGTAACTCATGACGCCTGATCTCCTGGCTACGATAAAGCCAGGAGATCGACATGCGTTTCAACCCACCCATCCGCTTCGACCCCGACGAGCGCACCTTCTACGGTTTCCCGCCGCGCGCCCTGATTCTGATCGGCGCCGGCGTCGTCCTCGGCCTGGTCGCGCTCGGCGGCCTCGCGTTTCTTGACTATTTCTACCGCATCGCGATCGCCGGGCTCCTGGCGACCGGCGGCCTCGGCCTGGCCCTGTGGCGTGTCGAGGGCCACACGCCGGAAGCGTTTCTGTGGGACTGGCTGCGCTTCCGGGCGCGCACGCGCATCTTCTGGCGTCGGGCGGACAAGCCCGAGCGGCCCCTCGCCGTTACGTGGGCCAAACCCCAGCCAAACGCCAAACCCAGAGTCCAGCCCGCTGCGCTGAAGGCACCTTTCGTCTGGCGTCTTCCAATCGGGCTGCGCGTCACCTGGCCGGACTTCGGCGGCCTGTGGCTGTCGGCCAACGTCCTCGGCCTGACGCTCGTCACGGCCTTCGGAGCCTGGGCCTACTACGGCGGCGCCGAGCAGATCCGAATTTGGCTCCGCTCCTTCTGAGGACCGAGCATGGCACTCAACCTTGGCGCCCTCACGACCTTCTTCAAACGCACGCCGCCTATATCGGGGCCGGTTGGCAGCGACCAGGCCGCCGATCAAGCCAGCCAAGGGTATGCCGAAGAGACCCTGGAGCCCACGCCCAAGGTCGGGGACAGCCTGCAGCTGGTGGATGTCTTTGCCCTGGTCGAGCCGGCCGTGGTCATGAACGACGGCCATTTCGTGCGCGCGCTCGAGATCGGGGCCGTGGACCTGGAGACCGGGCAGCCCGGCCTCATGGAGGCGTTCTGGGCGCGCTTCGCCGATGCGCTGCGCCGCTTCCGGGCGCCGTTCACGATGCAGATCGTGGTCTCCTCGCGGGCGCAGGACATTCACGGCTATCTGGAGCACCTGCGCCAGTCGGAGCGGCGCTGGCTGCAGTTGGCCGAGGAGGCCACCCAGCACGACGTCGCCGAGAGGCGCCGCCGGCGGGCCGCCATGGCCAGCGAGCACGCCCTTTTCGTCGAGCGCAGCCAGGTGAAGCTGTGCGCCCTGCAACAGCGCTACCTGGTGGTACTGCGCCACAACCCCTTTCACCTCAAGCCATCCTCGCGGCAACTGCTCGCCCAGCTGGATGGCGCCGTGGCCAAGTCGGCGTTTGAAGTCCTGGACGACTCCGTGCGTCTGGTGCGCCACAACTTCGAGCCGATGGGCCTGCCGGTCACCGAGCTCAGCGCCCATGAGCTCTGCCGGGCGTTGTGGGACCACTACCACCCGGCCCTCAGCGGGGTGGGGAGCCAGGGTGAGGCCCGCGACCTGCTCACCAGCGAGATCTGGGCCGGCCACGAGGATCGCTCGCCCGCGCCCGCGTACTTTCAGCTGGTGGCCCGCGACAGCGACCGGCTGGCCGACCTGCTGGCCCCCGATCATATTGAAGAGTACCCGGACTATCTGCGGGTCGGCGAAGCGGTAGCCAAGGCCTATCTCATCGAGGACTTCGATCCGCGCACGCCGATCAACGTGCCGCAGCTGCTCAACTTCCCGGGCGAGGTGACGCATGCGTTCTTCTTCACCGCCAGCAGCCCGGATGTGATGCGCCAGAAGTTCAAGGAGAAGGAAACCGAGCTGAAGGCGTCGCAGCATCTGGACAGCCGCAACCACCGGGTCACGGACTACGGTCGGCAGATGGCGGTGCGCTCGATCGAGGCGCAGCGGGCCGCGATGGAGACCGCGCTCGAGGCCCCGTACACCCTGCACTGGACCTGCCTGGTCTGGGCCAAGGACGTGGCCCAGCTCAAGAAGCGCTGCAACCAGTTCGAGAGCCGGCTCAAGGTCCGCGACTTCCGCTATCAGCCGGCGGTGCGCCGGCACCTGCGCGCCTTTCAGTCCGCGCGGCCGCTGGCGCGCTGGGAGTTGCAAGCCAAGGGCCGCAACATGACCGCCGACTCGCTCGGCTCGTGCTTCCCGTTCGTGCGCCGTCAGTATCTGGATCCCCTGGGTATCGACCTCGGCGTGCACCGCGGCAACGGGCTGCTGGTGACGCTGGATGACATGAAGGACGGCGACGAAAACGCCAACTCCTTCATCTGCGGCGCCAAGGGCATGGGCAAGAGCGTGCTGCTCAAGCTGCGGATCGCCAAGTGGCTGCTCATGGGCCACCGCGTGTTCGTGATCGACCCAGAACGCGAGTACTTCCAGATCGCCGTCGACTTCCACGGACGTTACCTCGAACTCGGCAAGAAGGCCGCGCCGCGCACGGTCGACCTGGACCCGGGCTCCGAAGAGTCGATCCAGAGCGCGATCGTCCAGGTCGCGCTGGTCTTCGAGAGCAACGCCGGGCGCAAGATGGAGGACGACGAGCTGGGGACGCTGGCCGAAGCGCTGGTCGGGCTGGTTCGTCAGGGGCAGGCCGGGGTCCGATTGGCGGACCTCGTCGAGCAGCTGCGCCAGGAGCGGCGCGACACGGCGCTGGAAGTCGCCCGCGTGCTCGCGTACGCGCTCGACCTGGACGGCGGCTTCAACTTCAACGTCATGGAATTCAACCTCAACTCGGAGGATCCCTGGCGGTCGGCGGCACAGTCGCTGGCGGCCTTCGTCGAGGTGGCCCAGGGCAGCCCGATCTCGCACGGCAAGTTCAACGCCCTGGTCGATAGCTACGTCGAGGTCATGACCCGGGCCGGCTTCACGCCGGGCGATCAGGGTTCGTGGGAGGAGCGCCGGGCTTACACGCCCCGGCTCGAGGCCCTGGTCGACCGGCTCGCCGCGGACCGGCTGCCCGAGAGTCAGGAGCTGGCGCGTCTGCTCAAGCAATATGCGCGCGGCCTGTACGCCGACCTGTTCAACGTGGCGTCCAACGTCGACGTCCACAAGGACCAGTTCGTGGTCTTCGGCCTGCGCACGCTGCGCGAGAACGTCGAGAAGTCGCTCGCGCCGGTCTTCACCTGGCAGATCCTGCGCCTGGTCTGGAACGAGATCATCGCCACCGGCGGCGCGCAGCCGATCCATCTGGTCCTGGACGAAGGCTGGTTCCTGACCGAGATCCCGGGCGCGGCCGAGCGGCTCGAGGCCTTCTCGCGCAGCTTCCGCAAACACCTGGCGGCCCTGCACTTCGCCACCCAGGAGATCGACAAGATGATGGGCAGCGCCTCCACTGGCGTGATCGCCAACCTGGCGCGGATCAAGCTGCTGCTGGGCGTGGAGAGCGACCGCGCGGCGCGCAGCCTGGCCGAGGTCTTCGGCCTCTCGGAGGACGAGGCCGCCGGGCTGCGCACGGCGCGGCCAGGCGAGGCGCTCCTGATCGCGGGCAACGAGATGCGCGTGCCGCTGTATGTGCCGGCCAACCCCGATTGGATGAGCCGGATGCGCACCAACAAGGCCCAGCAGCTGGCGCTTTCGCGTTCCTCGGGCCGGACAGCCGAGGCCGTGTTGTGAGGCCGCTGTGAAACAGGTCCTGAGCCTGAGCCTCGCGCTGACGCTGCTCCTGACCGGGTGCTTCGTGACGCAGCTCTTTGTCCTGCCCACGATCCTGTCGGTCGGGGTGGCCAACAGCCTGCCGTACGGAAGACAGACCGTGCTGGACTGGATCATGGGCACGCCGCAGGCGCTGGTGGTGGAGATCGCCGATCACCGCGAGCCACCCCCGTGGTTCACACCGGGCCCCGGGGATGGCGCGCCGCCGCCCGGCGCCAACCTCACGCCGCCTCCGGGCAGCAACCCCAATCCGGGCGGCGGCGGGGGCAGCGGCCAGCCCGCGACCGGGCTGCGAATCTGGAACGCCGGCGGGCCGGGCGAGTGCGCGTCGCCGACGACGTACAACCACAGTGGGACGCCGAGCTTCGGTTGGCCGACGCTCCACCACATCACCGAACCGGCCGGCTGGGACTTCGGCGAGATCCGGAGCAATGGCACGCCGCACGTCGGCATCGATATGGCGAACGCCTACGGCGACGGCGTCTACGCGGCCGCGGACGGCGTCATCGTTTTCGCCGGCCAGGAAACCGTGAGCGGCTACGGGTATCTGGTCACGATCGACCACGGCAGCGGCTGGTACACCCGCTATGCCCACCTCAGATCCGACATCGTGGTGGCCTGCAACCAGAGCGTGCGCCAGGGGGCGCTGCTCAGCGTCACCTGGAACACGGGCGTGACCTACGGTGCGCACCTGCACTTCGAGATCATCGGCTATTTCACCGGCCCGGGCGGCGTGGTCGGATACGGCGAAGTCAACCCGTGGTGCTTCCTGCCGGGTGTGCCGGCGGCCCGGTGCTTTTAGGAGAACCCGATGGACCTGAGCGCGATCGTAGATTCACTCCGAACGGACACGGTCGCAGCCGTGCGCGACTCAGCGGCCACGCTCAGGCTGCAGTTCGCGGAGGCCTTCAAAGCCGCGATCGTCGTCGACGACTCGCCGGAACGGTGCGAGGAGCGGGAAGGGGGTTGGGCGGCACTCGGGGACCGGATCGAGACGCTCACCGCGCACGCCACGGCTGTGCGTGCGGGAGCGTTTCAGTCGCTCGCGCATGATGACGCCGGCGACTCGATGCGCGAAAGCGCCCAGGCCATGACGGAGCGTCTGCAGGCGCTCCTGGGCGGTCCGGTGGAGGACCGCGAATCGTCCGATCCCGAAAGCCTCGACGAGACTCTCTCGCGGCTGTTCGGGACCCTGCGCGGCGGCGACCCGAGCGAACGCGATCGGCTCGACACCGCCGAACCCGACCCGGACGACCGCGACGAGTCGGCTCACGTCGAAACCCAGCGGCGCGCCCTCTGGCGCTTTCTGCCGCAGGCCCGACCGTATAGCCGACGCGAACTCTGGGAGGCTCCCGATGAGCGCCACACCCGTTGAATCCGGTTCGGATCCCTCGACCCGCGCGATCGCGCTCGCGGAGGTCCTGGACTATAGCCGCTGCCCGCTCAAATGGTTCCTGGAACACCGGGCGGGGCTCGTAGGCGGGCAGACGCCCCAACACTTTGCTGAAGCCGGCGCCCGCCAGGCGCTCGGCTTCTACTACGCCGGCTACGTCGAGGCCCTCGAAGACGGCCTGCTGCTGGTGTGGAAGGACTGGTGCGACGAGTGGGGCGCGCCCACCAAAGCCGATGACCTCGTGCGTTATGCCCGCACGCGCAATAAAGTGCTCGGTGATTTCGAGCGCGGCGTACACCGCACGCGCACCGGTGAGCTGTATCGCGCGCCCACCATGACCCGCGTGTACCGCGACGCCCTGCACCGGGCCGGTCTGATTCGCCTGGGCGAAGAGCTGGATGCGTTTGCGGTTGCACAGGGTGTGGGGGTCGTGCGCGAGGCCGAGACGGTGGGCAGCCTCTTTGGCGATGCCCTGGCCGATAGCCTGCGCTGGATGCAGCGGCCGTGGCGCGGTCAGAGCCCGCCGCTTCCGGCCCGTGAGCTGGTGCTGGGCCAAGGCCTGGACTTCACCTGCGAGCTCAGCGGCGGCCTGATCGTGCGCGCCGTCGCGGACCTGGCGCTGCGCGCGCCGGACGGTGAGGACCAGGTCTGGCTGGAGGTCCATGAGTTTCGACAACTCTCAGGCATGCGTCTGGCCGTGGCCGGGCGGGATCTCCGCGTGGCGGCGGCCCTGCACTCGACTCGGACCGCGGCGGAGACCACCTGGCGTGGCGTGGCTCAGGTCACGTTCCGCTATTGGCCGGGGGCCGAGGCATATACGTTCTGGCAGGCGGGCAGTGGCCACCTGCACGGCGTGGTCCGCGCAGCCGGGCGCGCCTTCGAGCAGGGCCTGGGTGTGCCACGCTGGATCGAAGGCTATGACGCCTGTCGCGGGTGCAGTTATCTGCGCTCGTGTTGGGGCGACCAGTGGGACAGCCTGCCGCTCCTGGATGCCGGACTGGGCCGGGCACTTGAGTACAAGCGGGCGCCTGAGGTCAAGCCCGCGCCCGAGGAGGTCTGAGCCATGCGCGACTATGTGCTGATCGTAGACGGAGATCGCCGCTGGATGGGCGGCGTGGTTTGGGCGCTTCAAAGCGCGGGCCTGTTGACGACCTCGACTTGGATCGCAGAAGCCGCGATTGCGCAGGCCGGGAATAAGTGGCCGCTGGCCGTGATCCTGGGGGTGGAATTGGCCGGCTTCAAAGATGCCTGGGTGCTTTGGGAGGCGTTGCGGCATCTGGCACACGGGCAGGCGAACACGAAGGACCAGGCGTTTGAGTACAACCGGGCGTTCGAGTACGAACGGGCGTTTGAGTACAACCGGGCCTTCGAGTACGAACGGGCCTTCGATTCCAAACGGGCGCTCGAGCACCGGCGAGCCCTGCCCGTGATCTGCATCACTGAGGGTCACCGCAATGCGCGCCTCGCCCGGCAACACGGCGCGGTGGCTGTCTTTGATCGCAAGACATGCGTGCCGCAGGACGTGTGCGTGGCGGCTATAGCCGCCCTTGCTGCGACCCCAGCCGCAGTGGAAGAGGGCGCCGCTCTCGACGGGTCCCCAGGCGCGGCGCCGGATTCACCGCACGCCGTGGTCCTGCAGATCCAGAGTCGAGAAGGAGCCATCGCCTGATGCAACGGCGTATCTCGCCCGCGTCGGCGCGCCAGGGCCCGCGTCCGGCAGTCACAGATCGGTCGGTGGTCCTGTCGAACGCCGCCGACCTGGTGCTGCCGCCGCCGCTGACCTTGCTGGACGCCGGGGCGATGGAGCAACTGGCCGGGACGCTGGCCCGCCTGCCGGCGCCGGTCGCGCTCGAGATCGCGGGCACTGCGCGCGAGCGGCGGCTGCAGGTTCGCGGGGCACCGGCGGCGCGCGAACGCGTCACGACCCAACTCTACGGCGTCTACGAACAGGTCGCGATCCAGCCGATCCGAACCGAGGACGATATCGCCGCGCAGTTTCCGGCGCGGCTCGCGACAGCCGCTGACACGACCCTCGGCGTGCGCCTGACGCTGGCCGGTCCGGACTTCCTGCCTCTGCGGACCTGGCGCGAGTTCGAGCAGCAGGATCCACTGCGTGCCATCCTGGCCGGCATGCACGCTCTGGCCGCGGGCGAGGCCGTGCTCAGTCAGCTCATCGTCTACGGCTCCGCCGACAAAGAATGGGCGCGCCCGCATCTGCGCATGGTCAAGGCGCAGGAGATGCGCGCGCCAGCAGACGGCGCGGGTCTCGCGGCGTTGGCCGCGCTCGGCCCGGCCGCGATCGCGGGTCTCGTGGCCGGATCGCTGGCCTGGTTCGGCGTGGCCGGTCTGCTGCTCTGGGGTTACTTCCTGGGCGGCAGCTGGTGGGTCATCGGTCCGGTGGGCCTGACGCTCGCGGTCCTGGGCAGCTGGTTGCTCTCGCTGGGGCGCAACCCGTGGCAGGACGCGCTCACTGACGATGCCAAGATCAAACTGCGCGAACAGGCCTTTCGCTGCGACCTGCGCCTCTACGTGCGCGCCCGCACCCACGAGCGCGCGCTGGAACTTCTGGAGCGGATGAGTTCGGCCTATCAGACCTACAACACCACCTCTGGCAATCAGCTGCGGCAAGAGCCGTTGCCCGCCGACGTGACCCCGCGCGACCTGCAGCTGGCGAAGGGCACGAAGCCGACGCTCCTGAGTGTGCGCGAGCAGGCTGGGATGTGGCACATGCCGGTTGGGGCCTCGCCCGAGCGGCTGCGCCGCCAGACCTATGAGCAGCTGCTGCCCCTCGACGAGGACGTCGGCGACGGCGACGGCGTCTTGGTCGGGGCCTCACGCAAAGGCGCGCAGCAGATCCCGATCTGGCTCAGCCGCAAAGCGCTCGAGCGCAACCTGATCGCCATCGGCAAGACTCAACAGGGCAAGTCGACGCTGATGGCCCACATCGCCGCGGACCTGATGCGCCTGAACGATCGCGCGCTGGTCCTGATCGACCCGCACGGCGATCTGGCCGATCTGGTGCTCGGGCTGGTGCCCGAGGAGCGTGTCGGCGACGTGCTGGCCCTGGACCTGAGCGACCTGACGCGTTCGGCCAGCCTCAACGTGCTGGACGTGTCGCGCGGGATAGAGCCGTATGCGGCGGCCGAGCTGTTCATGAACGTGGGCAAGCAACTCTGGCAGGAGTACTGGGGGCCGCGCATGTCGATCCCGCTGCAGTACGCGCTGCGGGCGCTGGCCACGGCCAACCGCTATCGCGATCCGTCCCAGCAGTTCACGCTGCTCTCGGTCTGGGATCTACTCACCTGTCCGCCCGACGAGCGTGAGGGCTTCCTGCTGTCCGAGGTGCGCGTGGACCGCGAGCCCGGGATCGTGTCGTACTTCCTGCAGCAGTTCGCCAACGACTCGCCTTATCTGCGCGACCAGATCATCGCGCCGGTGCTTTCGAAGGTGCGCGCCTTCGAGCGCGCGCCGGCGACGCTGCGGCTGGTCGGGCAGGCGCAGTCCTCGATCGACCTGAATGCCGCCATCCGCGAGCGCAAGATCGTGATCGTCAACGTCAACGCCGGTCAACTCGGCGACGACCTGGCCGGCTTCGCCGGCAGCCTGGTGCTCAACTTCGTGCGCCACGCGATCGCGGGGCAGAGCGACACCTGGCGCGAGCTGCGCACGCGCGTGACCGTGATCGTGGACGAGTTCCAGAAGTTCGAGGGCTTCAGCTTCGGCTCGGCCCTGGGCGAGCTGCAGAAGTTCGGCGCCAACTTCATCCTCGGCACACAGTCGCTGGATGGCCTGCGCATCGCGTTCGAGTCGCCGCAGGCGGTGGGCACGGTCCTGGCCGGCGTCAGCACCAAGGTCGTGTTCGCCGTGAACGGCGACGACGCCCTTTATCTCACCGAGCGCGAGCTCGATCAGGACCGCATCCGGCCCGAGAGCCTGCAGAACCTGCCGCCGCTGAGCGCCTACGTCAAGACCCTGGGGCCGAGCGGCCGCCCGGTCCCGGCCTTCTCGATCGAGGTCGAGCGCGTGCCCGAGCCCGACCACGACATCGCGGCGCTGGTCCGGCGCTCCCGCGACCACTACTGTGCCAGCGCGCTCGAGGCCGATCAGCGCGTGCGCGAGTCGCAGATGCGGTTCCGGGATGCCGTGGGCGACTGGCGCGTCAGCCAGGACTTGAGCGCCGCGGGTCTCACTCCGGCCGGCCCGGCCGCGGCGTCCCGCGAGGTGCGCTCAGCCGAAAGTGCGGTGCCGCCGGTGCGCGAGGCCCGGGCCCCGGATGTCAGCGCCATCCGCGAGCGCCTGCGCGCGGCGCTGCCGAAAGCCGGCGGCGAGAGTGGGGCGGTCGCGGAACGCGACGTCATCCAGCTGGCGCGCCGGCTGCATGCGGGACGCGAGTCGGCCTCGGCCTCTGGAGGCGGAGCCGGCCTCGGCGGTGGCGCCACCCGCGGGCCCGCCGTCGGCCGAGCGGCCGGGAGCGCGGCATGACCCCGGACGCGGACCGCCTGCTCTCCGCCTGCGCTGATTGGCCGCACGCCCGGCTGACCGACCTGCGTTCGCTGGCGCTGCTACGCCGCGATGACGGCGAGCGTGCGGTGCGCCATCTGGTGCAGAGCGGCCTCGTCGTCCTCAGCCAGGTGGGCGGCGAAGGCCGGGTGCGCCGCCTGGCGCCGACAGCGGCCGGACAAAAACACCTGGGGCGCGCGGTGGCTGAGAGCGTGCTGGTGGATGCCTATCTCGGGAGTTCGCGTCTGGACGTGGCTCGCCGCCTGCTGACCGAGGCGCTCCTGACCGGGACGCTCACCTGGAGTCTGTCGCCGTTCCGTTTGCCCCTTCAAGCCCTCACGGCCACAACCGGACCGCGCCGGACGCGGATCCGCGGCGCGCGACCTCGGCCGCTCGTGCCGCTGGTGCTGGATGGTCTGGCCGACGTGCAGCTGCATACGACGCACCGACACGTCACGCTGGCGCTGGTCGTGGATCCCGGCGACCTCAACGCCGACTGGTGTTTGGACACGCTGCGCGCGTTCAAGGCCTGGGTCTGTCGGCCTGAGTTTCGCGCCGGCGGACGAACGCGGCCGGTGTTGGTCTGGGTGGCCGCCAATGCCCGGCGCCTGGAGACGACGCTTCAGCTTTGGCGCCAGGCCGCCTGGCACGGCGGCGAGGCTACGCTGCGGATCGCGCCCTGGGCCGCGCTTGTGGGCCAGGCCGATCAGCGCCGCTGGATCTCAGGGCACGGGCTGGCCGGTCCGCTCTGGAACAGCCTGAACGGGCAGGCGCTCCCGAGTCGCCGGCCGCCCGCGCACATCGCCGCGTGGTGGGGCTGAGACCGATGGCAAAGCCCAAAGCCGAACCGGGCGGGGAACGGCTCCGGCGCATGCACGCGCGCGCGATCGTGCGCGGCCAACAGACGTTGACACCGCTGGCCCGCAGCGCTCTGAAGTTGATCGCGCGGTATCCGTTGCTGGCGTCGCGGGACCTCGCCGCACTCCTGGGTGTGACGCGCAACAAACTGGTCGCGCCGTTGCGCGCGTTGCGGACGCTTGAGCTCGTCGACGACCACGACGGCCTATTCGTGTTGCCTTCAGGCCTCGGGCTGTTGGCGGGCTGGCTACGGGTCCCAGCGCGGGCTCTGGCGCGTTATTCGACGTGGCGCCTGCGTCGGATCGGGAGCGGCTACACCGAGGGCCTCCAGGGCCTGCTCCGCCTGCGCGAGCACAACCGGCGGGTGGCGCAGTTCGCGGCCGGCCTGCGCACGCATCTGGAGTCGCTGCAATGGTGGGATAACCCCCTTGAGGGTGAGGGGCCAACCCCTCAGAGCCCGTCCCGCCGCGGACGCGTGGTGCCGGATGCGATTGGGGTCTTCCGAGTCGGCGCAGACGCGCGCACGCGTGCGCACGCATCCGAACACGCGCTCGGGCGCGCACAGATCCGCACACGTGGGCTCGAGGGCGCTGCTGAGCCCACGCGCCTGTATGAGTCCATGCGCCCTCATGGACTCATGCGCTCGCATGTGCGCATGCACCCGCGTGTATGTATGCGCCCGCGTGTACTCACGCGCACACTCTGGCTCGAGGTGGATCGCGACACGATGCAGGGGCAACGACTGCGCGCCAAGCTCATGCGCTACTACGCCTTGCAACAGGCCTGGCTGAGCCGCAGCCAGCGTCCGACCCTGATCTTGTTCCTGGTGGATGGGGGCGAGAGCCGCCTGCAGGAGCTGCGCCGTAAGCTGCGCGAGCTGGACGACCGCTTTGGTTTTCGCCTGCCGGTCTGGCTGGCACGCACCGATCAACTTCGGGCAGGGCGATCCGGCGCGCTCAATCCGTTGCGCCGGGTCTGGCGCACGGCACACACATCCGACGGCGTGTGTCCCTTTGAGGGAGAACCCGATGGCGACCCGATCGACTGAACCTTTTGACCTGCAGGCCTTCAAGCGGCGCCACCCGATCGCCGAGGTCGTCACCCGCTACGCGACGGTGCGCGGCTCCGGCGCCTATCTGTATGGCTGTTGCCCGTTTCATCCGGATGCGCATCCTTCTTTTCGGGTCAGCCTGGAGACCGGCACCTGGCAATGCTTCGCGAGTTCCTGCGGCAAGTACGGGGACGTGATCGACCTGGTTGGGTACGGCGCACACGGCGAGGCCTGGAACGCGCGCAACCGGGATCTGTTCTTCGATGTGGTCGCGCGTCTGGAGGATGGGGCGCTGCCGATCCGGCTGCAAGGCGTGGAGCGGGCCTGGCTTGAGCCCGTGCGTGCGCAGCGCGCCGCCCCCAGCGGCACGATCGCCCAGGTGTTGCATCTGGCCGCGCGGCTGTATCACACGCAGCTGCTGGCGCTGCGTCGCGCAGACAGCGGGCCCTACGCATATCTGCGTCAGGCGCGCGGCCTGACGGACACCCTCATCCGGCGCGAAGCCCTTGGCTATTCTTCGGGCCGGAGTCTGGCGGCGGCCCTGACTCTGGCCGGCTTCGCGCGCGATGACGGCGCCGCGGCTTCGGTGCTGAGCGCTGAGCGCGGCTACCGCGAGTTCCTGGCGGGACGGATCACGTGTGTGGACTGGACCAAGGCCGGCGATGTGCTCTTCATGACCGGGCGTCGTTTCGGCGCGGGCCCCGACGGGCTCAAGTACTTGGGGTTGAAGGGTCTGCCGCGGTCGCTCCTGGGACTGGCCCGATTGAACCGCCAGCCATCGTCCCGGCCGATCCTGATCGTGGAAGGCCCATTCGATCGCTATGCCGCGCTCCAGTGGGGCTTCGACGCCGTAGCCACGTTGGGCTCAGGCTTCACGTTCGAGAACGCGACCCGTCTGGCCACGATCCCGCGCCCCAAAGTCATCGTGCGCGACAACGACGCGCCGGATGCGAGCGGCGTCATCGCGGGCCTGAAGACCGCGCTGCGCATCCAGGCGATGCTGGGGCTTGAGGTCCCGATCGTGACGCCACCGGACCCGGTGAAGGATCTCGGTGAGCTCAGTCTGCGTCCCGACGGCCGCGAGGCCTTCGACGCACAGCTCGCACTGCTGGGGTTTGGAGGCGCCCAGCGCGCCGGAGGATGATCGGCCCGGTCCATGATCGGCCCGGTCCATGATTGGCCCGATCATGAATCGGACCGATCATGAATCGGCGCGACCTAGCCAAAAGGCCTATGCGCGCTAGGGCACAAGATTGGATGACCGCCCGGATCCGGTTACCATCCAGGAGGGACATGGACCTGACAGGCTTTCTCTCCGGGGTGTTCGACGGATTGGCCGCGTGGGTGGCGGGTCGAGAGCTCGTGCTCGGCGTGCTAGCGCTCGTGGTGGTCGGGTTGGCTGCGTTCTGGCTCGGCGCGAGAGCCGATCGCGCGACGGGCTCGGTTGCGGCCGACCTAGCCGCCGTGATGGAGGCCACGCTGCAACGCCGCGACGAGTCGCAAACCCTGGCGGACCTGTTGCACGCGGTCGTGCGCGCCGGCCGGGCCCGCGCCGGGCTGGCGTATCTCGCCGACGACCAGGGCTGGCTTCGCTTGGTGCGGGCCACGGGCGTCCCGGACCTCGCCGGCCTGGATCGCCTCAGCCCCAGCGACGCCGCGATCGGCGAGATCCTCGCCCGCGACGACGCGAAGCTCGTGCGGGAGGGCGAGCCGGGCACTGGGCTGCAGGCTCTTGCCGGGTCCGGCGCGCTGGCTGCTGTGTCGTTCGGGGCGCGCGCGAACATTGTCCGTGCGAACGCCGAACTAGTGACGCGCCCATGGCGCGATCAGCAGGGGCTGTTGGTGCTGGTCTATGACACGCAGGGCGCCGCCGCCGAGTCCCTGCCGCTGCTGGGTCGGGTGGGGCGCTACGCGGACCAGATCCTAGCCGAGTATCGATCGCTCCAGAGCCAGGTCCGCGACGTGCAGCGATTGGGGCGCGAACTCCAGGAGCGCGAGGCCAACACCGACACGGTCGTGCACGACTCGCTCAACCGCCTGCAATCGATCGGTGCCATGCTGCTCGGCGCTCAGGCGGCGCCGGGCCTGGACGCGCAGAAAGCCGAGAAAGCCCGGGCCCAGGTCGAGATGCTTATGGACATGCTCCAGGACCTGAGTCAACCCGAACGCGACCTGGAGCCGGAGCCGGTGGCGGTGGAGCAGCTGGTGGAACTCGCGGCCGCGCTCGCCTCTGGCTATCGCGCGCAGGGGATCGGGTTTGAGACCACAGTGCGTGCCGGCCTGCCGGATGTCATGGCCGAGCGCGCGCAGATCGTGCGTGTGCTCGACAACCTGTTGGTCAATGCGGTCCGGCACAACTTCGATTACGTCGATCGCCTGACCGTGCAGCTGCGCGTCGACCAGCGCGCCGGCGACGTGCTCTTCTCGGTTTGCGACAACGGGGTTGGGATCCCGCCCGTCCAGCAGGCCCTGATCTTCGATAAGGGATATCGCGGGGCCGAGGAGTCCATGACGGTTGACGTCGGCCCGGATCGGGCGGATGTAAGCCGGGCGGCTATGAGCCGAGCGGCCGAGCGGCACTCGTCCGAAGGGCGCATGGCCAGTGGTCGCTCGTCCGAAGGACGCCCGGCCAACGGCCGCTCGTCCACGGGACGCGGCATCGGACTCTTCTCCTGTCGCCGGATCATCGAGCGGCACGGTGGTCAGATCTGGGTCGAGAGCGAGCCCGGTCAGGGCGCGACGTTTTTGTTCACGCTCCCGGCGGCGCGCCGCACGACCCCGCGCGGCCAGCCGGTGCCCGAGTCGCTCCGCAGTTATTTGGGTCAGAGCGTGCAGGATGCTGCGAGCGAGTAGCTGAGAGGTGGCCGTGCCTCATATTCTTGTGATCGATGACAACCCGGACATGCATGACGCGCTGCGCGCAGCACTGAGCCGCGCCGGCGTTGACGTGACCGATGCCCTGAGCGGCAAACAGGCCCTGCAACAGGCGCGCGCCCATTGGCCCGACGCCGTCGTCCTTGATCTGGAACTGCACGGCGCCCTCACAGGCTGGGACACCTGGCGCGAGTTGCGCACGCTGGCAGCCGGCCGGAACCTGAAGGTCGTGGTGGTGTCCGGTAACCTGGCCGGGCTGATGCGCGCCCGCGACGATGGCGCGGACGAGGCGGTCTCCAAGAGCAAGCCACCGGCCGACATCGTGTTGCGGATCCTGCGCGTCCTGAATCCCACGGGGGCCCGATGACCTCGACGCGCGCACCGCGGTTTCTCCCCCAGGCCACGCGGGCCACTCTGCATGTGTTGCGCGGGGAGTTGAACATCCTGGCGGGCGCTGCACAGGCCGGCGCGGACCCGGCGCGCCGGCGGGCGGTGCTGCGGATCGGCCAGCTCGCCGACGAGCTCGAGTGGCGCCTCTTTGTTGCTGCGAAGACCCCGGTGCCGACGACCACCCTCGACCTGAGCAAGCTCGCCGGCGGGGTCGCGCTCGAGATGCAGGCCGCGGGCTATCCGGTGGCGCTGAGGGTGACGACCGCGAGCGTCAGACCGGTGCCGGTGGTGGGCAACGACTGGCTGGTGCGCGAGATTCTGAATCTCCTCATCGCCCAGGCGCTCAATCAGGTCTGGGGAAGCGCGGAGCGCGCTGGGACACCCGTGACCCTGGCCGTGTCAGCCCGCCCACGCGCCGTGCAGACGCACGCCGTGCAGACGCACGCCGTGCAGACGCACGCCGTCTCCCTGACCTGGCGCTGCGAGCTGGAAGGCGCGCTGCGGCGTGTGCCGGTGGCGACGCTCTTCCGCCCGGTGGAGGAGCAGCCCGGAGCGGTGCGCGGTTTCGCCCTGGGCCTGTACGCTGCGAACCTGCTGGCCGAGCGGCTGGGCGGGCGCGTGACGTTCACACGCAGTCTCAAGAAGAGTCAGTGCCGCACTCGCCTGATCCTGCCCGCCCCGCGGAGCGAGGCCTGAATGCACATCCTCATCGTCGAGGACGACCCCGACCAATACCGGGCGATGCGCCAGACGCTCGAGCGCCAGGGCTGGACGACCGACGTCGCGACCCTGCCGCGCGAAGCCCTGCGGAAGTTCGACGCGCATCCGCCGGACCTACTGCTACTGGATCTCAGCCTGGCGGACAAACGCCTCTCCGGGTACGACGTCCTCAGCACGATCCGCAACCGCCCGGGCGGCGATGACATCCTGATCGTCATTCTTTCGGGGCAGAAGGAGCCGGCCGAGCAGGTTCGCGGTCTGCGCCTGGGCGCCGACGACTACTGGACCAAGCCCATGGTGCCGGAGCTGCTCGTCGAGCGGGTGCTCAAGGTCCTTAGCCGCCGGCTGCAGTCCGTGGGGCCCGTGAAGCGCGAATGGCGCCAGGGCGACGTGCTCATTCGGCTCGCGAACGAGGGCGCGATCACGCGCGCCGGCGTGACCCTCAAACTCAACCGCGAGGAGACCCAGTTCCTGGCGCTGCTCCTGGAGAAGCCCGGGACCTACGTGCCCTCGGCTGAACTCAAGCGCGTGATCTGGCAGAACAATGTGATCGAGAGCGCGCTGCGCATCATGGTCTTCCGCTTGCGCAAGCGCCTGGCCAACATCGGCGTCTCGCCCGACGCCGTGGTGGGCCATCGCGATCGCGGCTATCGCATCGACCTGGACGCCTTCGGGGAGGGCGGGGCGTAGCCCGGCGAGCCGCCATGCGCCGAACGCCGACCTCGAATGGCCCGGTGGTGCAGGCCCTGCAGTGGGGCACGATGCTCCTCCTCGGCGCGGCCGCGCTCGGGCTGGCCGTCGTCGGCGGGCTCCCGACCGAAGACGAGTGGTTGCGCCTGGGTGTGCTAGTCGCGGCCGTGTTAATGGCCCTGATCGATAACCGGCTTGGTCGGGTGCCGAATCGCTACACCCAGACCTTTATGGTCCTGGGTGTGCTGGTCCTGGCGGGGCGCATGGCGCTCGGCCGGCTCGACGTGTTCGACTTAGGGGTCGCGTTGCTGTTGATGCTCGCGCTCTTCGGGCTGTTCCTGCTCGGCCCGATCGGCGGCGCGGACTTCAAGGTGGCGTTTGGGCTGCTCGGCTACTTCCCGAGCGTCTGGATGCTGGTGGCGATCGGGATTTCGGCCGTGTTCTGGGGCCTCGTCACGCTGGCGCTGGAGCCGGGCGCCGCGGGCTTGAAGCGTCTCGGCGCGATCCTGTTCACGGCCGCCGGCGGCGTGATCCCGCGCCCGGCCGAGATCGCCGAGCAGCGCGAGACCCGCGGCAACCCCAGCCTGTGGTGGATCGTGTTCGGCGCCGGCGTGTATCTCCTCTGGCCCTGGCTGAGCGGCCTCGTTTGAAGACTCCCCCTGATCGTCACAACGACTCCTGAACGTGCGCGTCGCAGCCTGACTTCGCTGCAAAAGGCGAAGGTTCGCTGTGGCCTCGTCGCCGGCGTTGAGGGGTGTTCGGCGTAACGCACCGTAACGGATGGCGGCCGTCCACGCGCATACCCTTGGGACAGGCTCGTTTCGAGGAAGGGTTGTGCGTCGATGCCGCTGGTTCCGCCCTCCATCCAGATCCCGGCTACGCCGAGGTTCATGCCCTACGACCTGCTGGAAGCCGCCGGCCGGCTCGAGCAGCGCGTGCGCGAGGGCCGGATCGCCACCCTCCAACCCATCCCGACTTTTTACCCGGACCTCGATCGGGCGCTGGGCGGCGGGTTTCGGGGCGAAGACCTGGTGCTGATCGGAGCCAAGCAGAACATCGGCAAGACGACGCTGGCGCTGCAGATGGCGCGCAATCAGGCCAAGCACCTTGACGATGTCCTCGTGCTCTACATCTCCTATGACCACAGCGTGGAGAGCACCTGGCTACGCCTGTTTTGCCTGGAGTCCGTGGCCGACCCGGTGCACGTCGGGGCCGGGCGGGTGGATCGGTCTGAGTTCGAGGCGGCATTTTTGGAGGCGGTGCGCGTTCAAAAGGGAACGATCGATCGGTCTATCGATATGCGCGTCGTGCTGAAGGCATTGCCAGGGGCAATGGACGCCTGGCAGCGGCTGAGCAAATACCACCGACGGCTCTGGCTGATCCAGGGCGACGGCCTGGAAACCCACGACGGCGCGATCGAGGAGTATGTGCGCATGGCGGAGTTGGAGGGCGCCGGCCGGATTGTGTTGTATGTGGACTACGCCCAACGGGTCCCGCTGCGTCCCCTGATCGGGATGCCGAACGTCTCGACCGAGGAGCGCATCGACCTGATCATTCGCGGCTTGAAGAACATCGCCAACGATCACGGCATCCCGGTCGTGGCGGTGGCGGCGGCAGACGCCGAGGCTCTGCGCGGCCAGCGGGTCCATGTCGAGAATCTGTGGGGGCCGGCCACGGTGGCTTACGAACCGGACACCTGTCTGATCCTGAACCCCGACACACGCGACGACCCGGACGGCGAGCGCTGGGTGCGCATCGCGATGGAGAAGAACCGGAGCGGACCCAGCGAGATCGAGTGGCGGCATCGCCGGATGGGCAAGTATTTCTGCATCTGCCAGGCAGGTGAAGCCGTGGTGGCCGACGAAAGTTATCAGGTGGATCGGTTGGCGTTTAGTCGCTCCAGTGTTCCTGCACGGCCGGAATCATGATCTCCATACGCTATGTGCGGGCCGCGGGAATCGGATGCTTGAGCGTGGGCGTCGGGCAGGTGGTCGGATGGGTGCCCGGCGACGATCTCACCCCCTTGGTTCTCCTGCTCGGGTCAGCGTCGTTGTGCGTTGTCCTGTTGGCGCTGGTTGATTGGTTTAGCGCAAGACTTCGTCGCACCGAGTCTCGATGACGCTCAGGAGTGAGCGGCGGGTGATCGACTCTGGTTTGCCCTTTCCATGAAAAACGTTTAGGGATCAAGGTTCAGGGAGTCCACGCGCCAAGATCGGCGTCGACTTCGTCGAGATCCAGGAGGCGCATGCCGGTGACACGCCAGTTGGGCCCATTCAGGTCGAGCTTCGTCACGCGCCCCGCGTAACCTTGCGCGGTGGTGGTCCAACCCGCGCGCGCAAACCCCACGTAATGGACCCGCCACTTGCCTTCGGACGGCACAAAGGACCCCGTCTTCGCGACCAGGGTTTCCAGGATATCCTGGTCCTGGGTGCGCGGGCTCCATTTACACTCCCCCAGGATCAAGGTCTTCTCCATGGTGTTGATCCCGACGACGTCGATTTGCGCCTGGCGGGCCCAGACGCTGCCCACTTGATCGGGCAGGAAGGGGAGGCGGGCGCGGGCGCCGGCGCGCAAGAGCCACTCGCGGCAGAGTTCTTCCCAGGTATGGGTGCCGATGAAGTCCAGCAGATGGCGTTTGATTTCGGCCAGGGCCTTGTCCTGAACGCCCAGCGCGAGTTGGGATTGACGCCGCGCAAGAAAGCGAAAGTAGAAGCGCAGGAAAGGATCGACGATGTAGTGGCGGCCCTGTCGTGTCGCGGGCTCCGCGGTGACCGGGACATGCCGCTCGACAAAGCCCGTTTCCTGAAGCTTGGCCAGGTAGGCCGGGACGTGCTTGTCGGGCAGGCCGGCTTGCCGGGCGATCTCCTTGGGGGTGCGCCGACCTTCGGCGATCGCCCGCAGAATAGCGACGTAGTTATTCAGTTCTGAGATGAAATCCTGCAGGAGCAGGCGCGGCTCGTCCTTGAGCAGGGCATCGCGCTCGAGGAAGAGACGGCGGAGATTCTGGTCGATGCTGAGGTGGGTGCGGACATTGCCCCAATAGGCTGGAACGCCGCCGAGCATCGCATAGAGCGCGACCCGTTCATCGGCGCGGAAGTTGGGGAAGTGGAGCTTCGTATTGGCGAAGGGCAGGGGGAGCAGGTTCAGGCGGGCGGTCGCCCGTCCGTAGAGCGGCGCCTGATAGGAGAGCAGGTGGCGTTCCATCATGCCTAGATGCGAGCCCGAGATGGCCAGAAAGAGCTGCGTGCCTTGAAGCCGTTGGTCCCACATATTCTGCAGCGTGCCGGCGATGCCGGCGTCCACCGCCAACAGGTAGGTGAATTCATCCAGGACGACCGCGAGGCGTTCGGTCTGGGCCGCCTGAGCCAGTTGTTGAAACGCCTGCGCCCAGGTGGAGTAGGTGAAGTCGTCGGGCGCCGGCGCTTGCGGATTGAGGAAGTTGAAGAGCGCTTGCGAGAAGGAGCTCAATTGATCGTGTGCTGAGGAGGGCTCGGCGACCCAATAGAGGGCCCGCGGTCGATCCGTTTCGATCCAATAGGTGAACAGGCGGGTCTTGCCCACACGGCGGCGGCCGTACAGGATGAGCAGCTCCGCCTTGGGCGACGCCCAGAGATCACGCAGGATTGTAGGTTTTCCTGAAGTTTGGCACTCCGATCCCGAGGTTTGGCACTGGCGGGGAAGCTAATGGCGCTGCGGGAACGTCAAGAGAGGCACTGGCCTCAACCTGCCCAAGTCGCCCCAAAGTCTGATACTGACCTAACCCGCCCGGCCACCTGAGATCAAAGACCGATAGGCGTGGTTCACGCCGTCGGTCTTTGATTGGCCCAAGAGGGAATCCGCCCTTCGGGCCAAGCGGCTATCGCTTGAGAAGCCTATCGCACTCAATCCGTGGCCATCAAACAGCAGCCTCTGCCAGGCAACCTATCCTGAGTATTCGCAGACTCACACGAGCCAGAGCCGACCTCAACGGACTCTTCCCGGCCCTACTCCGAGGTCATGCGGCCGACGCGAGAGCGCCTGGCGAAAGGTGGTCCGAGCACGGCTCCGCCACACAAGCGGAGGGCTTTCCTGGATAAGTTGGCGCTGGGTCAGGCGTCACCCGAGCCAACCGATTCGCCTTATTCGATCCGACGCTAAGCCCGAAATCCTTTGAGTGGAGTGAACCCACCGACTCAGCAACCCGCACCTACACGCTTGCGTCCCCATCCCGGCGTGGGGAATAGGGCGGCGACAGGGGCACCGTAAAGGACACTACCGCGCCGCCCTGCGCGAGATTCGCGGCGGCGATCGAGCCGCCGTGGGCCAGCACGAGCTGTTTGGCAATGGCCAGGCCCAGGCCCGTTCCGCCGTCCGCGCGCGCCCGGCCGCGATCGATGCGATAGAAGCGGTCGAACACCGACGGCAACGCCTCGGACGGGATGCCCGGTCCGCTGTCTGCGACCGAGAAGACGACGCCGGCCGGCTCTCCGGCGCCGCGCTCGACCCGACAGGTCACGCGCCCGCCTTCGGGCGTGTGGCGGAGTGCGTTGCTGAGCAGGTTGCCCAGCACCTGCTCGATGCGCTGCGCATCCACGGTCACTGCGGGGAGTGTATCCGCGGCGTCAACGCTCAATGTGATGTGGCGGGCTGCCGCCTGCGCGGCGAAACGCGAGGCCACGGCCTGGGCGAGCGCCTGCGGCGCGACGACCGCCCGCTCGAGGCTGAGTTGCCCGGACTCGGCGAGCGACAGGGTGCGCAGATCATCTACGATGCGCGCCAGAAGACGCGATTGATCGATCAGCGGCTGGAGGTTGTCGGGGGTTGGCGGCAAGACGCCGTCGCTGAGCGCCTCGAGATTGCCCTGTAGCACAGCCAACGGGTTGCGGAGCTCGTGCGCGATATCGGCGGTAAGGCTTCGGCGTTGGCGTTCAGCATCCTGCAGCGCGGCGGCCATCGTGTCGAGCGAAGCCGCCAGCGCGCCGATCTCATCCTGCGAGCGCAGCCCAACCCGGTGGGAAAAATCCCCGCCCGCGATCGCGCGGGTCGCAGCCATCAGGCGCTGGAGCGGACGGGTCAGGCCGTACGAGAACAGGGCGCCGAGCGCCAGCCCGATGGCCCCGGCCGCCAGCGCCGCCAGCCAGATCGCGCGATTGACGCGCGCCAGCAATTCCGTGGCGTCATTGAAGGAGCCGTTGCCGGGACCCATCGTCATGCCCCCTTCAACCCACAGCGTCGCCAGCGTCTGGCCGTTGCGCTGAACCTCCACAGCCGTCGCAATGGCGGGCGCGGTGTAAGGGGCGCCGGCTGCCGCGCTGCTGCTGTCCGCGATGATCAACCCCTGAGGGTCGATCAGGGTCAGGCGCTGGTCCATGCCCATGCCGGCTCGATGATGCGCGTTGCCACTGGCCAGCAGATCCGCGACCCCGTTCCAGGAGCCCTGCTCGGCATAGAAGTCGGCCAGATCCTGCGCCAGCTGGCTGGCCGTCGTCATGCCGCTGCCAAACATATAGGCGCGCACTTCGCGCTCAGCGGCCTGGTTGGCCAGCCACGACACGATGGCGACGCCGATCACGACGACGGCCACGAAGGCAAGCTGGAGTTTGGCCATGAGGCGCATCCGGGCCTACTCCTCACACGCCTTGTAGCCAATCCCAAACACCGTCAGGATGTACACCGGTTTCTTCGGATCGCGCTCGAGTTTCGCCCTCAGGTTCTTGACATGGGCATCGACGGTGCGCTCATATCCCTCATACGCGTCGCCTTCGACCGCCTCGAGGAGCTGCTTGCGGCTCAGGACCCTGCCGGGCTCCCGCGCCAGAGCAACCAGTAACCTGAACTCCGTCGGGGTCAGGTCGACCGCTTCGTCTCCTTGAAGAACTTGATGGCGATCGGGGTCGATGACCAGGTCGGACAGGCGCAGCAACTGCGGTGGCGCCTGGGCTTCGCTGCGGCGGAGGACCGCTCGCACGCGCGCGACGACCTCCTTGGGGCTGAACGGCTTGACCACGTAGTCGTCGGCGCCCAGTTCCAGCCCGACCAGGCGATCGCTCTCCTCGACCCTGGCCGTGAGAATCAGGATCGGGGTATTGGCCTGGGCGCGCATGCGGCGAGCCACATCGAGCCCGTCTAGTCCCGGCAGGTTGAGGTCGAGCACGACGAGGTCCGGCTTCTCATGACGATGCTGGGCCAGGGCCGCCGGGCCGTCAGCGGCTGTGACCACCCGAAAGCCGGCCTGCTCCAAATAGCCGCGCACAACCTTGACGATCTGCGGCTCGTCGTCCACAACCAGGATCGTTTGCATGACAGAGAGTATACGGTCAGAGTCGCTCGCCGCAGTGCGGGCACGCCTTCCAATCCGCCTGGAGCGACCGGCCGCAGGTGGGACACGAGCGAGCGAGGCTCGGTCGGGACTCTCCCGCGGCGGTTGTTGTTGACGGTGGTTGAGGCCGGCCGAACCAAAATGCGCCGGCGATCACCAATACGATGAGCAGCAGCGGCCAGGTAAACATGCCCAGACCGGCGCCGCCCATTCCGCCCCAGCCGCACATCATTCCAGGACCCATCCTGCCGTACCCGACCGCCGCGGTCGGGAAGAAGAACGGCAGGATCATGGATGCGGCCAAGGCGAACACAAGTACCAGCGCGCCCGCCCCCAGAACCCATTGCAATGTCTTTGACATCTTTCCTCTTAACCGACGGCGCAGCAGGCGCGATCGTTGTGATGCCGCGATGCCGCGGCTACGCCTTGATCGCCGCTCGATATGGCTGAGTCTGGGGCGAACCGATGAAGAAGTCATGAAGGCGCCACGGGTTTCCCATGAAGACCTGAGTTGGCCCAATCAAGCGCCACTCGATAGGGCGCCTTCACAAGTTCTTCATAGGTATAGGGTAAATAAGATCAGGTTCGTTTCTTCAACACGCCTTCAGAAAGAATTCCCTCCCTATGAAACTTCGCCCGTCCAAACGTCTGATCGTGGTCGCCCTCAGCATGGGCTTTCTGCTCATCCTGGTTGCTCTCCTGCCCTGGATCGGACCCACCGTGCTCATGCCCATGATGATGGGTAATGCCGCGGCGCCCGCTGATCTGGACACAGCCAGATCCAGACTCACCGACGACGGCGCCTTCCGGATCTCCTATGCGCCAGTTGAGGATCCCATTCAGATCAACCAGATCCATGGTTGGACCCTGCACGTCGAGACCGCCGAGGGGCAGCCGGTGACCGACGCCGAGATCGGGGTGGATGGCGGCATGCCACAACACGGGCACGGCCTCCCGACCCGGCCGCAGGTCACACAGAATTTGGGCCAGGGCGACTACCTCCTTGAAGGGGTCAAGTTCCAAATGGCGGGCTGGTGGGAGATCCGGCTCGCGATCTCGGCCGGTGGGCGCAGCGACACGATCACGTTCAATCTGGTGCTCCGATGAAGCCCCGCCAGGTGGTGATTGGCCTCGCGATCTTCGTCACCCTCGGGGCCGCGATCGCGTCGGTGTTCCTGCTCAGGTCAGCGGCGCCGCAGTGGTCAAGCGCTGAAGTGGATGCCCTGCGGGCGTTGTGGATCGGGAGCCTGCCCCCGTTGCCGCCCGATCCGAGCAACGCCTACGCCGACGATCCGCAGGCGGCCGCCTTTGGGCAGATGTTGTTCTTCGACACGCAATTCAGCGCCAACGGTCGGGTGGCTTGCGGTACCTGCCACCTTCCAGAGCTTGCCTTCCAGGATGGCACGCCGCTGGCGCAGGGCGTGGGGACGACGAACCGCCGGACGATGTCGATCATCGGGACCGCCTATAGCCCCTGGCTCTTTTGGGACGGGCGCAAGGACAGTCAATGGTCTCAGGCGCTCGGGCCGTTGGAAAGCGCGGTCGAGCATGGCGGGAACCGGACCGCCTACGCGCATCTGGTCGTCGAGCGCTATCGAGCGGAATATGAAGCGATCTTTGGCCCGCTCCCGGATCTCAGCCAGCTGCCGCGTAATGCGGGCCCGGTGGCCGATCGCGATGCCGCGACCGCCTGGGAGTCCATGTCGCCCACCGACCGCGACGCGGTGAACCGGATCTATGCCAATCTAGGCAAGGCCATCGCCGCTTATGAGCGCCTCATCCTGCCGGGTGCTTCGCGATTCGATCGATACGCGCAGAAAGTAATTGAGGGTGATCAAGCGGGGGCCCAGGAGCTCTTCTCTGCGGAGGAATCCGCCGGGTTGCGGCTCTTTATCGGCGATGCCCAGTGCACCCGGTGCCATAACGGGCCGCTGTTCACGAATAACGATTTTCACAACACGGGGGTTCCGGCCGCCGCCGGCCTTCCGGAAGACACCGGGCGGGCCGCCGGTGCCGGACAGGTCCTGGACGATGACTTCAATTGCCTGGGGGCTTACAGCGATGCCACAACCGCGAATTGCGCTGAACTGCGGTTCATGGCAGCTGACGGCCCCGAACTGGTGGGTCAGTTCAAACCGCCCAGCCTGCGCGGGGTGGCCGATCGTGCGCCTTACATGCACGCGGGCCAGTTTGCGACGCTCGAGCAGGTCTTGGCGCACTACAACGCCGCCCCGGTTGCGCCGGTGGGTCACACCGAGCTCGAGCCGCTCAACCTGACGCCCACCCAGATTAGCCAAGTAGTCGCCTTTCTGAAAACGTTGAGTGGGCCGGTGGCCGCAGACCCTCGCTGGCTGCAGCGGCCCTAGAATCCCTGGCGATTCGGCGCCAGTCCCGTGGGCAGGCGGACCTTGCCAGTGACTTCGGTGGTTCGGGCGTCCCTGGGACGCTGCGAACGCCGCGGTCATGGATTCGGGCGACTCCGCCACACCCCCACCGGAAGCGCATCTGGTCTTCACAACTTCTACAAATCCAACCCCTATGCTGATGCCATTGGTTCGATCAAAACAGGGCTATCGCCCGAAGGACAGACATAGGATGAACACCACACTCAAATTCGCTGCTGTCGCCGTCGCCACGGCCGTCGTGGTCGGCGCATTCGCACTGCTGGGCACCGGCCTGGCCCAGGCTCAGGGCGGATCGCCTTGGGGCGGTTACGGCATGAGGTCCGGCACGGTCACGCCGGGGACCGGAATGGGCTATGGCATGATGGGCCGCGGCGCCAGGATGCAGGGCAACGGCCAGGGCCTGATGGCCGGGGTCGACAGGAACGCCATGCACGCCTGGATGACTGATACCGGCGGGGTGCACACCCAGGTCTGGGCCAGCCTGGCCGACACGCTCGGCCTGACGCCGGACGAACTCACCGCGCAATTTGCGGCAGGGCAAACCCTTGCGCAGATCGCCGAGGCGCAAGGTGTCAGCCAGGAGCAGCTGACGACGGCCCATCAGGCCGCCATGACGACGGCGCTCGAGCAGGCGGTCGCGGACGGCGTGCTGACCCAGGCTCAGGCGGATCAGATGCTGGCGCAGATGACCGTCAACGGCGCGACGATGTTCACGCACATGGGCGGCGGCTTCGGCCCGGGGAACCGCAGGGTTCCGGTCAATCCGCAGACCGTCCCCTAAAGCAATCGCTGTGCGACCCGGCTGAATCCGGGAGACGATCAGGCGGCGCCAGGGTGCAAAACCCTGGCGCCGCGCCCGTTTAAGCCCATGTCCGGCTGCGTCCCGGCGCGTTGAAGCATCCAGGCCTCCGAGGTCGAATCGGTCGACGCCGTTGACACGTTAGGCCAAATGGCGCTCCTCGTCCACCGGTAAATCGGATTAAGATGATCCCAATGATGGGCGTGTTGAACGCCCCAGGGTCACCCTATTCCCCCGGAGGTCTTTATGGCGAAAAACGGGTTGGTCGCGCTTCTTCTGGCTGTGGCGTTGGCGTTGGTCCCCAGCGGGGCGGCGCGCGCTGCGGACGGTCCACCTGTGGGCGGCTGTGCGCCAGGGTTCGAGCTGCACGCGTGGATGATGCACGATGGCCACGACGGCCACCGGCACATTGGGGTCACGCAGGACCTCAACGGCGACGGCTGGATCTGCATGAAGGTGGTCGGTCAGGGCGCGCTTCACGTCCATGTCGACAACGTTCGGCCGCTGCCCTAGTGTAGTCTCAGAGAAGGCTATTGGAATCCGGGATAATCACCGGCATGCCCAAAGCCATCTTTGTTCGCCCGATCACGGCCGACGAGCGCGCGGTGCTGGAAGTTGGTCTGCGCTCGAAGGACGCTTTTAAGCTGCGTCGCTGCCAGATCGTGCTGGCCAATGCCCGCGGTGAAACGGCCATTCAGATCGCCGCGCATTTGAGTTGTGATGACCAAACCGTGCGCAATGCCATCCATGCCTTCAACCAACGCGGCCTGGCGAGTCTGCAGCCGGGTTCATCCGTCCCGCACCACATCGCGCGTGCCTTTGAAGGCGAACGCGCTGAGCGTTTGCGGGGACTGCTCCACCAGAGCCCACGCACCTTTGGTAAGCCCACCAGCCTGTGGACCCTGGATCTGGTCGCCGAGGTGGCGTATGCCCAAGGGATCACTCCGGAACAGGTCAGTGGCGAGACGGTGCGCGCGACCCTGGAACGCTTGGGCGTGGGCTGGCGGCGCGCCAAAGAATGGATCACCAGCCCGGATCCCGGGTACCTGCGCAAAAAAACGCGCGCGACAGGTTGATCCGCCTGGCCCAGGCTCATCCCGACTGGGCTCTGGGCTTCGAAGACGAAGTCTGGTGGAGCCGCGTGGCCCAACCCGGCCTGCACAGTTGGGCGGAGTCCGATGCGCCGTTGCGTTTGCTGGAGTTGACGCCGCCCCCGGACGATCCTGGGCCCAAGGCGTTGGCCTGCTACGGGGTGTTGGTGCGCCGTCCAGGCAGCCCCGCCCGTCGCGAGCGGATGCTGTTGCGCTTTGTCGACGGTCGTCCGGTCAGCGCGGTGACCTGCGACTTTTTGCACTGGGCCTGTCAGCGCCTGGCACGCCACGGGGTGAAGGTTTGGGCTCTGATCTGGGACAACGCGTCCTGGCACCTCAGCCAAGTCGTGCGCGCCTGGATTCAAGCGCACAATCGACAGGTCAAGCGTACCGGCAAAGGCGTTCGCCTTTTGGCCTGTTACCTGCCGACCAAAAGCCCTTGGCTCAATCCGATCGAGCCCAAATGGCTGCATGGCAAACGCGCGGTGGTCGAGCCCGCTCGTCTGCTCTCGCCCGACGAATTGGCCAACCGAGTCTGCGCCCATTTCGTATGTGTTCACGAACCGCATCTCAAGGCTCCCGAAAAGGTCCCTTGATCGTGCACTAGGCCCTTGACGTCGTTTTGATCGGCCCGCAGACGGCGGACTCTAGGTCGAGGCGTTAGGCGAATGGCATAGCTCGGGATCTCGCCCTCGGGCCGTTGGCTGGTCGCGTTGGGCGCGGTATCGTCGCGGCGTGTCCCGTCAGCGAGTCTGCGAAAGGAACCGCACGCTTGATACCGCCCGTTGGGCAATTCCCCCAGGAGAAGTGTTCATGGTTCCAAGCTGATCGAGCGGTGTGGATGTTTTGCGACCGTCCCGCATCACAGCGGCCGCTTTGTTGGGCGGGCTTGCGCTCGGCGCTGGCGAATGCCCGATCTCGCTTCGCACAGGAAAACACAGGCAATTCGGATTGCGACCTGAAAAGCTACCGGCCGGAGATAGGGTTGGCTGGGCGTTGCAGAATCGCCTTCGTCTTCCTCTGCGTCTGCGGGATAGTCGCTTGCCTTCACGCATTCTGTCTGAGATGCGACATGCAGCCCTACGTCCTCGTACATGCAACAACTCCGATCATGGCTCCGTTGCCGCCTGGAACGCCTCCCAGGTATGCTCATAGAGCGCCTGACCCGCTGCGCTGAGGGGCAAGACGATTTCGGCATTGCGCAGCGCTGCATTGGGCGGGAAGACCACCGGATCGTTGAAGATCTCCGGCAGGATCAATGGAAACGCGGCTTCATTGGGTGTGGCGTAAAAGTTCTCGTTCGCGATCTGGGCCGCGATCTCCGGGCGCATGACAAAATCGAGGAATCGTTCGGCCAGATCCCTATTTGGGCTGTTGGCGGGGATCACGAAGTTCTCACCCCACAGCAAGGCCCCTTCCTCCGGCAACACGTATTCCACTGTGTCCATGGAATCGCGCGCCAGCAAGACGTCGCCGGCGTACCCCATCCCAAAGACGATCTCCCCGGTCTCAAGCCGTGCGGCCAGGCTGTCCAAGTCACCATCCAGCCAAAGGACATGAGGCTTAAGCTCAACCAGGTGGGCGAGCGCCGCGGCCAGTTCCACGGGATCCTCGGTGTTGGCCGAATAACCCAGGGACTTGAGCGCCAAACCCAAGACCTCCCGGGGTTGTCCCTGCCAGAGGGCTACGCGTCCGGTCCAGGCAGCGTCCCACAGGTCGGCCCACCGCGTCACCGGGCGATCAACCAGATCGCTGCGGACCACCAGGCCCGTGGTGCCCCAGTTGTAGGGGATGGTATAGCGATTCCCGGGGTCATAGGCGAGATCGCGGAAATCAGGCGAGATATTCTTGAGATTGGGCAAGTGACTGCGATCGAGCTGGGCCAGAAATCCGGCCTCCATCAAAGCGGGAATGAACCGGTTGTCCAGATTCACCACATCATAGGTCTTGCCGGCTTCAAGGTTGGCCACAGCCTCTTCCATAGAGTCAAAGATCTGATAGTCCACGGCAAGGCCGGTCTCGTCGGTGAAGCGGTCGAGGACAGACTGCGGCATATCCTCGGACCAGTTGTAGAAGGTCAGCGTGCGGGGGGTGGGCGTAGCCGTGGGCACCGGGTAGAGCGGACCGGCTGAGCAAGCGCTCAGAGTGGCGCCGAGCGTCAGACCTGTGATGATCCGGATGAGCCAATCGGCCTCACCTGGGCGGGAGGAGCAGTTCAGCGAGGAAGTAGGCATCGATTCTCTCCATATGTCCGGGATGGCGTTGGGCGTTCGGCTCTTTCGAACGACCCACAGGGCACCCACCTCATGGAGTGCGCCACATGAAAGTTGTAGTAGGTGGGAAGAAATTCCTCCCCGGATTTGAGTGGGCTATAGGCTGGCGCGATATTTCGGGGATTTTCTGCCTTTTTCAACGGGAAGAGTGGGGGCACGACCGGGGATTTTTGGGAAGAATTCGTGCAGCAAACCGCCCGTGAGGGGGTGACGCAGACGTATTTATGTCATCGTGAACCCGCCAGATGGGTTCCGAGACATTTCGTGGGCACTATGCGCTCCGCGCAATCTGCGCAACGAAACGGCGATCGCCTCGGCTAGGGTGCGGCCACAGTGGCTTGCGCGGTCGCTTGGGGTCCCGGGTATGGAACAACTGGCTGAGACGTGTATGCCGGGATCGCCATCGGGGTATACGTGGCTGGCGGGGTGGCCGTGGAGATTGGCTCATTAATGGAAGAGGCAAATGCCAGACCAGGGGCGTCAAAGTAATACGTTGTGCCATCCGTTGATATCAGGACGAGCCGGTTGTTCTGCTCGGACGCCACGTGCACTGATCCATGCTTGTCGGCTGTCAGAAAGAAGGGGCTGATGGGCTGGCCGGGATACTCATAGATAACTTGCACAACGCCCTGGCTGGGGTCGGACACCAGCGCGCCAGCCCAGACCGTAACGTTTCGTCCTCCCACTAAGCCGACCCATGCGTTTTCCACTTCAATGCCGAATTGTCGCCACTGGAAGGCAGTCCGTGTGTCGGTGTAGATCCCCGTTGCAACTGGAACCTGTGTGGGTTGCGGCGATGTGGTGAACTCGATCATCGCCTGAGTGCTGTCTGCATTCTTGAGTGCACCAACGGTAGCCACATACGATTGCGTTGCCGCCAGATCGGCGGTCGCCACGACTTCCGAGGCGCCTGGATACCCTGCGATCGTTGGAGAGATCGCGGCCGTCGGAGAAACGAGCGCTGTTTGCGTCACGCCCGGGGCTCCAGGTTGGTTGCGATTCAAGAATCCCCATAGCACTCCGAGCACAACCAAGCTCAATCCTGTACCCAAAATCCAGAACAGATTCCGTCGGGGTGCATTTTGAGGGTTCATCTTGACCTCCGCTCCGCACCTAATCGTCCGTCAAGGCACCGGCTGAAGTCCAATATCCGTGGACCAGCGGACGTACTGAGAAGCGCCCAGTCTGTTTCGCAGCGCCGAGGTCAGTGCGTTCCAGCCCTGGGCTGGACTATTGTTGTTGTAGCTCCCCCCTGGAATGATGCAGACGGGACCACAACGCGCAAACTGAGTCAAAGAACCCGCAAAGCCAATCGGGCCGCTGGAGGGAAGAGAAGCTCTGAAGTCGTATGAATACCTGCTCAGCTGCGCCCAGGCGAGCGCATCCGTCCCATATGGATTCGAGGGTGGATTCGGCGCATGATAGATCTCGGGAAGTGCTCGAATGTAGGGATTGGTGTCGCCGCTGCGCTTGGCGCCCCACGAGATATACCAAACATCGCAGGCATTCCAGGTTGTTGCCGAGGAATTGGTGTAATTGCACGTGCCCTGCTGGCCGGTTGGAACCGACGCTGTCTGGTTACCGAAGTTATATAGGCAGCCTGTGTCATCGGCACCTGGCGTGCACTGGCGCGCAGTCATGAAGTTCGAGATCCATTGAACCGTGGTGTAGGGATTGTTGAACTCGAGCTCCATGTCGCTCCCTGCCACCACGGTTACCTGGCTGGCGTATGACGCCGTGGCAGTTGCCAACTCATTCATCATCTGTGCCCACGCACTTCCATGACCCTGGAATATCGAAAGGGGAACACCTGAACAGCAATTGTTGGTCCCAACAACGATCCTGAGTTGCGGGGCGAGATTCGTGCCCGTGCCCTCCCAATAGCCTCGAGCAAACTCCCTCACCGCTTCACGAACCTCAGTCACGGTATGAAATGTTGCGTTCTGGTCGAATGGAAGTTGAACGCCATACGTCGAGGTTCCACTACGCACTGGATATCCGAAGGCGAGGAGAACGAGCCGATCGTGGAAGCCCACACTGTCAGCCACACCAAGGGCATGTCCATGGGCATACCAATCTGAGGTTGTCAGATTCTTGGCGTAATAGCTTGGAGACGAAGCTGGAGGCAACGCGTCAACGGACAGGGCTGGCAAGAACACGCGCTGATTCTGCTGAGCCTGCACAGGTTGGATATACCAAATGCCGCCAAGAACGGCCACGAACGCAGCAAGCAGGAATGCCCGAAAATCGCCGCAAATACGGCTCATCCAGTTTTGCATGATGGGATGTCCTTATCGAGCACATCATCGGCGAACGCGCCTTTGAGGTGGCGACATCCGCTGGCGATTTAAAAGACCGCCCGGTCCCAATCAAGCTCAAAAACGTCAAAACCTGCCCGACGTCCGCTGCGGTGGTGCGCAGCGATTTGTTAGATGGAAATGGCTAAAGCGTTGTTCGCAGTGCGAAGTCCGCCGATAAGGCTATGGTTCGGTGCCTCGTATCGTACGCCTGAGCACGGCGCTCTGTCAATATAAACCGCCAACAATCAACCAAATTGTTGAGGGCTACTCGTCACGATGGATGGAAGCAAAAAGCGCCTCAGCCAGTGACGCGGGCTGCACATCCCAGGTCGGGGATAGCGGTAGTTGTTGGGGCAACAGAATCACACGTGGTCGCCGTGGCGCTGGCGGCGGCAAATGAACAATCTTGAGCCATTGCTGCTCATCCAGTTCGCAGATCTCCAACTGAGGCGAGGCGAAATGGGTTTGGAACAGTTTGGGGCTGGTGATCGACTTGATCGCCTTCCGTCGTCGCTGAGTTTTGAACCGATATTGAGCGAGGATAGCATGGTCGTGCTCAATCCTCAACCAGCCGTCGTGGAGCCATACCGACACGCGGCGCCGTGCGAGTCCACGCTCGGCGTATAGCGAAAACCGCTGGATGCGAATGCGTCCATGAGCGCTGACACAGCGCTCGGTATGCTCGCCCTTGAACCAATCTGCAAGCTCATCGGGGTCCACGAGTTTTCCCCGCACCCCAGCCAATACCTCTTGCGGTTTTCGCAAACCGTCCCCGCGGCGCCGGTGCGCCCAATGGGCTGTGGTATTGAAGGTCTCCAGGAACTCCGCGTGGCGGAGTTCCATCTCCGCCAACGTCTTGGCTTCCTCAAACTTGGCGTCGGCCAATCTCAACTGCACCTTGAACTGTGCCTCAATCAGGTTCTGCCAGGGTTTCCCGCGCTCGATCGTCGGATGCGCGATTCCCAGGCCCCTGACGACGCCCTCAAAGGCCGGGCCAATGAAGACGCCACCGTTGTCCGAAACGATCGTTTCGGGGCAACCGTGCTCGGCCAGAGCGGCATGCAGAAGTTGCAGGACCGCCAGTTCATCCTGATACTCGGAACACATGCCGGCTAGAAAACAGCGCGAATAACCTTCCAAGATGCAGATGCTATAGACCCAGTGGCCATCGAGGCGCACGAGGTATCGAATGTCGATGAACCAATACTGATGACGATAGAGGGGATTGAACCGGGGAGGACCAGGTTCAGGCGGCGCCTTGATGAACGGTGGCGGCGGCCAGGGTCCGGGCACCGCCATGAATACTCGCGTGATCGTCACGCCGCGACTGATGCTCCGTTGACTCGGCACCGGATCCGGGTTTCCGGCCTCTTCCCGCCTGCTCTCCAAAATGGCTTTGACCCGGTAAGCGCCCGCGCGTGGATATTCCTTCTGGATTTCAGCCAGTTCCTCAAGGAAAGGCAGAGTGAGTTGGTTCTTTGGATGCAGAGCCGGCCGGGTGCGGCGATCTTCAAGCGCCGCGAAGCCATCTTTCCGGTACGCGGCGATGAGGTCGCAGACATGGTTCAGTGAAAGCCGCATGACACCGGCGATGCTTGTCTTGCTCCAGCCATCAAAGAACATGCGGACGACTTCGTAGCGGCGCTTATAGGCATCCTCGAACTCGTGGAAGGTTTTGAGGTCGAGCTTGAGTTGGATCGGGATGGGGTTTCGTTCAAGGAAAGACTTGACCGTGTGATGGTTGGTCTTGTAGCCGAGTTTTCGCTCAACGATCCGTCCCAATTCCCGAAGGCGGATATCGGGCCAGATCTTTTTGCAATAGAGGAGAAGGCTGGCGACGGGTTCAGGAAACTCATGTCCCTTGCGGCCAGCGGCGTTGGCGCGACCATCGATCAGGCCCACCATGCCCTGCTCGACGAACCGCTTCGCCTTATCCCGGATTGTGGAGGGATCGACCTGCGTGGCTTCGCTGCGCTCGCCAACCCGGTGGGAATATAGCACCACCGGCCGGATGAGCTCATAGCTGTACTGCGTCGGATCGATGAAACGCAGTCTCAGTTGACTGAAATCCTCGGTTGCCTCCATGAGCGGCCTCGTTCTGCTGGCCCCCCGCCCATTTTGGTCCCCCATCCGCCCGACAAATCGGGTTTCGGCAGTATACGGGCGTGGTCCCGGACGTCAAGGCGCCGGCCGGGGAGGAATTTCTTCCCACCTACTACAACTTTCATGTGGCGCACTCCACCACCTCAAGGTGAAACTCCAGACGACATCAGGGTGTCAGACCCGATTCGCCTGTTGCTCGCGGACCTTCAGACCAAAACTCCAAACCTGTGGTGAGCAGTCTGGTGATGGCTTCAGACGGCACCGGGCGACTGAGCAGGTAGCCTTGGACTTCGCCACAGTGATGACCGGCGAGAATATCATATTGATCCGTGTTCTCCACGCCTTCGGCGACCACGTTGATGTTGAGCACACCGGCCATAGCCACGATGGCTGAGACGATCGCGGAGTCATTTCGCTCTTCGAAGATGTGAGTCACAAATGAGCGGTCAATCTTCAGGGTGTTGATCGGCAGTTGCTTGAGATAGCCCAAGGCCGAATAGCTGTTGCCGAAGTCATCGATCGCGATCGACACACCCAGGAGGCGCAGAGCTAACAGCGCTTGCAGCGTCTGATCGACATCGCTCATCGCCGCGCTTTCGGTGATCTCCAGCTCCAGCGCGTGTGTGGGTAGTCCACTGTCGATGATGGCGCGGCGCACCTGATCCACGAAGCCCGGATGGTGCAGCTGCACCACCGAGACATTGACCGTCACTCGCAGATGGGGCCAGCCGGCCGCATGCCAGGCGCTGGCCTGACGACAGGCCTCGCGCAGGACCCAGTCGCCCAGGGGCACGATCAGACCGGTTTCTTCGGCGATCCGGATGAACTCCCCCGGCAACACCAGACCCCGCTCAGGGTGTTGCCAGCGCACCAGAGCTTCGAGGCCAGTAACGTCGCGGGTCGTCATCGAAACGATCGGTTGATAATGAAGCACAAACTGCCTCGATTCAACCGCCTTGCGCAGATCGACCTCCAGGTGCAGGGCCGCGATCTGACCGGCGCCAACCTGTTCGTCGAAGAATTCATGGCGAGCCTTGCCGTTGGCTTTGGCTTGATACATGGCCAGGTCGGCGCGTTTGAGCATCTCCTCGGGTGTATCCTCACCGGTCAGGGAAAGTGCAATTCCGATACTGGCCGTTGTGAATACTTCATGCTCCTCCATCAGGACCGATGCCGAGATCGCGCTCTGGATGCGGGCCGCGACGACCCCCGCATCGTGACGGTCATGGACTGCGGCGATGACCAGGGCAAATTCGTCGCCACCCAGTCGGGCGACGACATCACCATCGCGGAGGCAACTCGAGATCCGGTTGGCCGTGGCGATCAGAAGCTGGTCGCCGCTATGATGGCCGAGGCTGTCGTTTATCACTTTGAACCGGTCCAGATCGACGAAGAGCACGGCCAAGGGGCGATCGTGCCGCCGACGCGTCCGATCCAAAGCCTGGCCGAGCAGATCTCGGAAGTGCGCCCGGTTGGGTAGGCCCGTCAGGGCGTCATGGGTCGCCTCGTGGACGAGTTGGTGTTCGATGACCTTGCGGTCCGAGACGTCGGTGAGCGACCCGGCGATGCGATAGGCGTGGCCGTCGTCGTCGCGCAGCGCCAGCCCGCGCGACAAAACCCAGCGGTACGTGCCGTCGCGGTGCCTGAGCCGATACTCCACGGAAAACCCGTCGGAAGCGCCCTGCAGGTGCGCGTCGAGCTCCTGGCGCACCCAGACACTGTCTTCGGGATGAATGCGCTCGAACCAGCTCCCGGGTCGGTCCGCCAACTCGGCTTCGCCGTACCCGACGATGGCTTTCCACCGCTCGGAGAGATGCAAGATGTCACTCTCCAGGTCCCAATCCCAAAGGCCGTCGTTCGCACCCCGAACGGCGACAGCGTAGCGCTCCTCGCTGAGTTTAAGGGCCGCCGTCCGTTCCAGGATACGCGCCTCGAGTTCCGCATTGAGTTCGCGGAGCCGTGCCTCGGCGTCCTGGCGCTCGGCGATTTCGTCCTCGAGCCGTGCCTGTTGCACTCGCACCTGCATCGAGCGAACCTCAAGTGAGTCCGCCATGCGGTTGAAGTTGGACGCAACCTGCCCGACCTCATCTTGGGTCGAGAGTGTAATGCGGAAGCTCAGGTCGCCCTCGTCGACCTTCTGGACACCCTGACGCAGAGTCTGAATCGGGTCGATCACCAAGGTCTGAACGAAGCGGCGGGTGAGCACCATTGCCAGAGTGGTCACGCCGAATCCCACCACCGTCACAAACAACAGCGATATAACGGTGAATCGGTAGAGCTCCGCCAAAGGGAGTTCGGCGATGATCACCCAATCTGTGGCCGGCACGCTTGCGGTGGCGCCGGCGACAGATTCGCCCTGCCAGTTGGTGTAGTAGCCGTACCACCCCGGGTCGCCGGCCTTGAGCAGATCGGCATACCCGGGGGAATCGGCGAGCGTCAGGCTGGATTCCACGATCGTGTGGTTGCGGTGGGCGATGACCTGACCGTCCGGACTTGTCAGGAACACAGTACCGCGGTCGCCCAGCTGGATATTCTCTACCACCAGCCACAGCTCCTGCAGCCGGAGCCGGGCGGCGATGACTTCGCCCGGATCGTCCGCGGGCCGGGCCAGGATCAAGTAAGGCTCGCCCTGAAACGAGAGTTGCACGCTGCTGAAATACAGTCTGCCGGATCTGCCCGACTGGAACCACTGAGATTGTGGGATCGTGAAGGAGCTCGCCAGGAGCGATCGGTCTCGACTCGCAGAGGCCAGGATTACGCCATCGGCATCCACACGGACGATCTCCAGCAGGCTGGGATTCTGGTTGATGATGGCCTGCAGTTGTCGGGCGCGCTGGTTGTCATCAGCGTAGTGCAGGCCGGCGTAGGCCAATGAGTCGTTGGCCCGATCTAGAAAGGATTGGATCGTCTGAGCGGCGTTGCTGGCGGTCTGCTGTTGCCGATCGCGCCAGCTGATCACCTCCGTGACGTGCACGGCGACCGCCACGGCCCCGACGATCAAAGCAATCGAGAGGAGCATGACCGGTCCGATGACGGAAAAGATCCGGCCGCGGACCGTGGCGGGTCTCAGCCTGGCGGAAAAACGGTCGAGGAGGGCACGCATGCCTTTCATGGCAGGGGCAAAAGCGGAACCCCTTCCTTGAACTCGTCCCAGATCTCGCGCACGCGCGTTTCGGTCTCGGCGCTGACCGGGAGCACGATCTCGGCGCTGCGCAAGTCCTGCTCTGGTGGAAAGATCGTGGGGTCGTTGCGAAAGGCCTCAGGCAGGAGCGGAAGCGCCGCCTCGTTGGGGATGTTGCCGGCCAACTCGACCGAGATCTGGGCCGACACCTCCGGCCGCAACAGGAAGTCGATGAACGCTTCGGCGCCTGTCTTGTTCGGCGCAGACTGAGGGATCACCAAGTTCTCGCCCCACAGGAGGCTGCCCTCGATCGGGAGAACGTATGCCACGGGCAGGCCCAACGCCTGAGCTTCTGCCAGGTCGACGGCCCAGCCATAGCCGATCCAGATGTCATTGTTGATGAAGAAGGGCACCAGGGTCGGCGCCTCCGAAGGCGGGATCGAGACATACGGCCTCAGGTCCAGCAAGCGAATCCGCGCCGCTTCCAGGGCTTCCGGCGATTCTGTATTGGCGGAATAGCCCAGCGATTTGAGCGCGAGCATCATCCCATTTCGAGGCAGATCCCACAACGCGATGTGGCCGCGGTACTCGGGCCGCCATAAGTCTGCCCAACCCTTTGGCTCGGGCAGCCCGAGGTCGGTGCGATAGAGGATGCCCGTGGTTCCCCACCACCAGGGCACGGAGTGCCGATTGCCCGGATCGAGACTGAGGTCTCGGAAGTTGGCGGCGATATTATGGAAGTTGGGGACGTTGTGGAAGTCGATCTCGGCCAGCCGGCCGTCTTCGATCAGGCCTGGCACGAAGTCGTTGGCGATGAAGACGACATCCAGCGCTTGACCTTCTCGGATCCTGTCGGCTGCCGTTTCGTAGTTGTCATAGGTCTCGTACGTGACCGTGATCCCGGTTTCGGTGGTGAAATCGGTCAGGACCGACTCGGGCAAGAAATCGGCCCAATTCAAGATCGTGATGGACTGGGGCGGTTCGGGTGTTTTCACAGGGGCGCTGCCGCAGGCCGTCAGCATGAGGACGATCACGACTTTCCAGAAACGCGAGGCCAGCCTTGAGTTTGTTGACATAGCGAAACACACCGGGGCGGGGCGGCTTCGTCAGCACCACCACACACCGGCCTCCGACCTTATTATCGGACGATCCCTGCATTGTGCATAAATTCCCGCAAAATTGCGAAATCCTTCAGGAGCAATTGGTGACGAGCAGTGAGGGTCAGGCCGCAGTCTATCCGGAAATCCGCTTCGGAATCGACCATCTTCGCCACTATTGAGGATGTTTAGACTACGACCATAAGTTGTCTGTATTGGACAACCTATGCGTCATTTCCCGGCGGAGACCCTATACGTCCGACGCCGAACAGCTGGACTTCGCGGATGGGTCGATCCCGCTTCTGTAGCACGGCCACAGCAGCGTCCCGTGGCTGACCAGCTATCAAGACGAACACGAGTATGCGCACTACCGGGCTCACGCGGGTTGCCGCTGGACCCAGGAGCCGCTGGCCTTGGTTCACTCCGCAGGTCTGAGGGTTTTGAGCAGCCGCCGGAGCATCCTGGGCATGTTCCACTCCATCGTGGCTTCACCGCCATTGCTCGAGCGTTGAGCCATTGGGGGCGATCAGCCGAGATCGTCATCGGGCCGCCAGGCAGCGAACCGTCTCAGCAATCACGGTCAGCGTCGCGGATGCGCCTTGCGCCGGCCCTTTCTCCAAATCCTCGCCGTCCGAAGCCGGGTCGTTGGTGATGTGCGCGAAGCACACGATCGCGAACCGCCTGGCCTCGGTCAGCGCATAAAGCGCCGCGGCTTCCATCTCCACGGCCGCGACGCCCTCGCTCAGCCGGCTTGCCAGGGCCGACTCCGTTTCACGAAACGGAGCGTCGGTGGTCCAGCTCGAGCCGCATGGGAGGGGCAGCGTCTTGTGATCCCAGCGGGTCAGCACAGCCGCCTGCAGCGCAGGATCGATATGGCTGTACCGCGCAGGCGGCAGGTAGTGATAGCTGGTGCCCTCGTCGCGCAGCGCCCGGTCGAGGAGCACGAAGTAAGGCGGATCACTCAACGGCTGGATTTGGCCGGCCGAGGTGACGCTGATCAGCAGCGTACAGCCGGAGGCGAACAACTCCTCTGCGACCAGCACCGCGAGCGACGCGCCGACCGCCCGTCCGACCACGCCGACCTCCTGATCACCGAGCGTGAACACATCCAGGTCGGTGTGGTAGCACCCCCAGCCGCGGTGGCGATTGGCGCGGCCGCTGGCGCGTAGATGCTCCACCAAATCACCGTCTGGATCGAGGACGCAGACGCGCGGAACGGGCAGATCGGGCAGCCGTTTCTGGCGGCGGGCCTCGCGCAGCAGCTTGTCGACGTCAAAGACCGACGGCGCGGCGTAGTCCTTGTCGGCCAGGATGGGCGACGTCATCGACGCTCCGCCTGCACGGCCGCGCCGATCACGGCCGCGGCGTCCGCGACCTCTTCAGCGGTCGTCCAGGCGCCCAGGCTGAGCCGTAACGCGGCCGCCGCCAGGGCCGGGTCGCGGCCCATGGCCAGGAGCACGCCGGAGGGCTCGGCGTGCCCGGCGTGACAGGCCGAGCCCGTCGAACAGGCCACGCGATCGCGGATGCGCGCCAGCAGCGCCGCCGCGTTGACGCCCGGGAAACCGAGGTTGAGCGTGTTGGGCAGCCGCTTGGTGCGGTGACCATTGAGCTGCGCGTCGGGCACACCCGCCAGGACCCTGTCGTGGAGCGCGCCAATCCGGCGCGCAGCTCCTTGAGCGAGATCCTGGCGAAGCGGCTGTAACCTCGAGTCGGCTGTTCAGCGGTCGAACGAGTAGGTCCAGAGAAAGTCGGTCAGGGCCCAGGTCTGGTCTTCCGTGAAGATCGGCCCCCAGAACGGCATCCCGGTGCCCATGCCGCCGCGGATGATTTTGCCCTGCAGTCGCGCGGGGCTCAGGCTCAACATGTGGGCGGCATCCGTGAAGTCGGTCGGCGCCATCGTCATGTGCCCGAACGTCGCCTGCGCGCCGTCGTGACGCGCCGTAAGCGCCTGCGCCGCGATGCCGTCTCCACCGCCGGTGTCGCCGTGGCACACGGCGCAGTTCGCGGCATACAGCGCGCGTCCTTCTTCGATGAGCTCGGGTGTCGTCTGCGCCCGCCAGAGATGAGCGACCACGTCCCAAAGCGCCACGTCGGAAAGGGCCGTCAGCGTGTCCTCGTTCCGCAGGCTCAGCCACAGTTCCGCCGGGCTTTGCGAGCGCCAGACGGCTTGAGACCGCAAGGCCTCCGGGACCGCGGCTGCCAGGGCATCTCCCTGCGCCGCCGAGGGACGGACCGCGGGCACCATCGCCGCCGGCGTCTCAACGGGCGCATCGAGGTCGATCCCGAGTTGGGCGTAGAGCGGGGGGGCGGGTGGCGGTGGCGTCGCGCCGCCCGGCAGATCGCTGGCAGCGGCGACTTCGATCGTCCCGCGCATGCGCCAGTGCCCCAGGCCGCACCAGCGTGTGCAGTAATACGTGTACCGGCCAGGTCGTTCAAAGACCAGCGTCGTCTCCACCGGCGCATTGGGCTTGAGTTCGATCTCGGCCCAATCGGTCTGGCCGACGGCGAAGCCGTGGGTCATGTCGTCCGAGACGAGGCGAAGGCGCAGGGGCTCGCCCACCGCCGCGGTCAGGCTCGAGGAAGACCAGCCGCCGGCCTCGGCGATCCGCGCATGAACCTCGACGATCTGCGCCTGGTCAAGGGCATAGACCGTCAGCGGGACGGTGATGGCTGCGACGAGTGTGGCGGCGGCCAGGCCATGAACGCGCGTCAGGCGCCGGGCGACGGGAGGAGGAGACAAGGACTTCACGATCGATCCTTACGGCATATTGGACGGGCCATAACGCGAATACGTGCTGTCGACGTAGGTACGGATGTCTTTCAACGATTTCCCGTCTCGAAGCAGTCGCATCGCGTCCTGCGTGATGTCCACGCAGATACCACAACCCAGGGCGTGAGAGTCAAAGCTGAGCGCGCCGGACGCATCGGCGCCGGCGATGTAGCAGTCGTAGTTGGATGTGTGCCCGATAGGCCCGCAGCCGCAGTAGCAGGGCAGTGACCGCAGCGCTTCCGGGTTGGCAGCGGCGAACCGGTAGGCCTCGCTCACCGTGACGGCCGCCGACTGAACCTCAGCCGGCACGTCCTCCATCGCCGCCATCGCCAGCATGTCGTGACCGCCGCCGGCTGTCGGTGAGGCGGTGCTCGAACAACCGGCGACGACGAAGCCAACCAGACTGAACACCAGGACGAGTGAAAGCGGGAGACGCATGAGGAGGTCTTTCGCGAACACGATCATTACGGCAGCCAGTTGGACAGGATCGTCACGGATTGGATCGAACCGGCCGTGTCGTTGTTGCCGATGTGCACCCGGAAGTTGTGCTTGCCGCCCATGTCGCCGTGCATCATGAACGACACGGACAGCGTCGTGCTCGCGCCGGGTGGCAGCGACAACGAACCGATCGTGGGCGTGGGCGGGCAGCAGCCCTCGACGACCTCGACGTACGGAACTTCGGTGAACGTCAGGGTCTGATCGCCGACATTGGTCAGCTTGAAGTCAACCTGCACGGTTTTGCCGAGTTGGACGACGCCGAGGTCGACCCACTCGCGGTCGACGCGCAACCGCGGCGACCCGCTGACTTCGATGGCGGCGGCGGGTTCGGCGGAGCGCGCGGTCAGGAAGTAAACGGCTACGACCATCACTGCGATGGCTGCGGTGATCAACACGAGGGGTCCGGTGTTGCGGCTCGCTTGAGCCTGCGGGCGACGGCTGCGAAGGTGACGAAGCTGGCTCATGGGGAGTTCTCCTGTGCGGGAGGAAGCGTTGCAGCGACCGATGTTCATCGCTGCAACGCTTCATCGATCGAGCGTCACGCCATGAGTAGCGCCGGGTTGAGCATGCCAAAGATCATGGCGATGTGCGCCACGATCAGGAACAGCCCGACGAAGCTGGCGTGCAGTTTGAGGTGGCCCTGGTCGTCCAGGCCGCGGCCCAGGACGCCGAGTTCGAGCAGCGCGATGCCACCCAGCGGCACGATGCCGAGCAGATAGAAGCCCACGGCGATCACGTCCGCGATGCCGCGCCAGGCGCCGGTGGCCGTGATCGGCCACACCGCATTCACCAGCAGATACAGGAACACGCCCAGGAAGTACACGCCCACGGCGACGCCGGCCCAGCGGTTCAACCGGCGCCAGAGACCGTGGTAATCGCGCGAGAAGAGGATATAGAGTTCGGTGACGGCGATGAATTCCGCCAGGATCACGGGGATGGCCATGAATAGGATCAGGTTCCAGGGCTGATTGCTGGCCAGGAGCTCCATATAGTGAGTCATCGGGTTGTCATGCATGTTGGGTTCCTCGTCGTGTGAAAGATGATGGCGACAAGGGGAGTATAGTGAGCGGGCCCTGGCTCTCAAACCGCCACATGGCTACGGGCCACTAGGCCGTTTCGCCGATCACAAATGGCACTGCCCGCACATGACAAAGGTCAAAGCCAGGGTCCGAGTGCATACAAACGCCGCGGGCATCCACCATCGGCGAGGGGAGAAGAATGGGGGGCGATTCGGAATCAGGTCGGCACCTGGATGTCGATCGTCTCGTTCACCCTCCCTGTTCGCCACGGCTAGCGCTGGCGCCACGCCGGGCACACCAGCCCGGCGTTCAGCGCTTCACCGTCTCGTCGCCGGGCAGCAACAGGCTGACTGGTCTCTCAACATACGGAGGGCCCAGTCAGCGTGTCGCTGTTTGTGTACGGCGGACCGCGACCGCTAGTGGCTTGCTCCGTCAGCCGGCGGCATGTAGACGTCGGGGTCCCAATCGCCTGTCACCGTCAACACGCCCGCGGCGCCTTTGAGGACACGATAGAGCGCATGGTCCACCAGGGTATAGGTCCCGGGTTCGTTCAAGGTCATCTCGAAGGTGGCAGCCGAACCCGGCGGCACGTACCATGTTTCCTCATTGGCGGTGTAGGTATCCGGCGACCCTGAGTAAACCCTGTCGAAGATCTCGCCGATGATGTGAAAGTTAGAGCCGACGTTCGGGCCGCCCACGCCGAAGAAGATCCGAATGGTCTCGCCGACTTTGGCTTCCAACGGGTAGAGCTTCGTCAGGGCGTTGACGCTTCCGTTGAACGTGAAGTACTCGGGCATCTCGGCCAGGGCTTTCTCCCCGCTGAACGCTTGATGACCCTGATCGCCTATTTTGCCGGTGGTGTACCACTCGCCCTGCATCACGTAGAACTCGCGATCCACCGTCGACAATCCGCCCGTCGGCTCGACCAGGATCGCGCCGTACATCCCCTGGGCGATGTGGTGCATGGGCGGTGCGAAGGCGCAGTGGTAGCCATACAGGCCGGGATTGAGCGCCTTGAACGTCACCGTCGTCGATTCGCCCGGCGCGACGTTGGTGACTGCCGCCCCGCCGCCGGGTCCGTTGACGGCATGCAGGTCGATGTTGTGGCTGACCTTGTTCGATGCCGGGTTGACGACCGTGAGTTCCACCGTGTCGCCTTCCATCACGCGCAGCATCGGACCAGGCACGGTGCCGTCGAACGTCCAGAAATCATAGGTCGCCCCGTCCGCCAGTTGCGCCGTGAGCTCTTGGAACGTCAGGGTGAGCTTGACGGTGGTCGGCTCCGTGCGTGTG
>WBZS01000570.1_pt1 | contig 43498 bp, 46 predicted proteins | sample 5204201 | NCBI WGS metagenome assembly WBZS01 (sample SAMN12344357, study PRJNA552823) | activated sludge metagenome | biome: Activated sludge suspended growth; feature: Nitrification reactor; material: Wastewater; isolation source: activated sludge from nitrification reactor of wastewater...
CGCGATGAGCGCCCCGTGCCGCCCGAGGTCGCAGGCGTCTCGGCCACGCGCGCTGTCCCCGGCGCCGGCGCCGGCGCGGCCGACGGAGGTGCGCCGGCGGCGGTGTCGCCGGCCTCGGCAGACGCCGCGGGCGGCGGTGCGCCCGTCGGCCCCTTGGGTCCATTGGTATTCGCCGGCGACGGCCTGCCGACCCCGGTCGGTGGCAGCGGCGGCAGTTTCAGCAACGGCAGCATGGGCCCGATCGGCGGCGATGGCGCGCACGCGGACACACCGGCCAACGGCAACCCAGGCTCCGCGCTGGGCGGTGGCGGTCTGGCGCCTATTGGCGGCGGCGGTGGTGGTGGTGGTGGCGGCGGCGGCGGCGCGGGCGCGCCGAATGCCTTTCCCGGGTTGCCCAGCGGCTCGGGCGGCATCGTCCCTGGCGGCGGGTCAACCGACGGCGGCAATGCAGCCACCCCAGTGCCCGAGCCGGCCTCGTGGCTGATGCTGGGCGTGGGCGGCCTGGCGCTGGCGGCGTACACCAGGCGCCGCCGCGCGTGTCGCGCCTGCGCAGCGGCGCCAACGCCGCGCGGCTGATCTGGCGCGCCCCAGGCGCGCGCTTGACCCGGCTTGAATCTCCAGCCCGTGGCCCCAAGTGGCGGCCAAGGAGATTCACCATGCAGATGCTTTACAACTCGGACAGCTTCGTCGTCGTCGCGTTTGAAGTGCCCGCGTTGGCCCCGGCCGGCGCCGACGGTCAACCGGCCAAGCCGCGCGGCGGCTATGAAATCGTCGACAAGTTCGCGCGCAAGGAAATTTTCATCGAGGGCGCGCTGGCCGAACACTTCCAGCAAGGCGTGCAGGCCCTGGTCGACAAAGGGCCGACCGAAGAAGCGATGGACGAATTCATCGGCCGCTACACCACGCTGGCGCAACAGCCGGTGGTGATGCATTGATCATGAACGATGGACGATGAACGATGAACCGCGCGCGGCGCGCGCATGAACGATGAAAAAGGGGCGCTGCATGCACTGCACCGCCCCTTCGTTCATGGTTCATGTCCCGCGCGAAGCGCGGGACATTCATCGTTCATCTGCGCGCGCAGCCGCGCGTCGTCAGCCCTGGCCAGCCTTGACCTTTTGCCGTGACTGGTGCAGCAGCGGCTCGGTGTAGCCGCTGGGTTGCTCCTTGCCCTTGAACACCAGGTCCAGCGCGGCCTGGAACGCCGCGCCCTGCGGCCGCTCGACCATCGGGCGGTAGGCCGGGTCGCCGAAGTTCTGCTTGTCGACCACCGCCGCCATGCGGGCAAAGGTTTCACGCACCTGGCCTTCGCTGACCACGCCATGGTGCAGCCAGTTGGCAATGTGCTGGCTGCTGATGCGCAGCGTGGCGCGGTCTTCCATCAGCGCGATGTTGTGGATGTCGGGCACCTTGGAGCAGCCCACCCCCTGGTCGACCCAGCGCACCACATAGCCCAGGATGCCTTGTGCGTTGTTGTCGATTTCCTGCTGCCGCTCCTCGGCGCTCCAGTTGGCCTCGGCGGCCACCGGCACGGTCAGCAGCTTGTCCAGCAACTCCGCACGTTCGGCGTTGGGATCCAGTCCCAGCAGCTCGCGTTGCACCGCGAACACATCGACCTTGTGGTAGTGCAGCGCGTGCAGCGTGGCCGCGGTCGGGCTGGGCACCCAGGCGGTGTTGGCGCCGGCCTTCGGGTGGCCAATCTTTTGCTTGACCATCTCGGCCATCAGGTCGGGCGCGGCCCACATGCCCTTGCCGATTTGCGCGCGGCCCGACAGCCCGCACTCCAGGCCAACCATCACGTTGCTGCGCTCGTAGGCCTGGATCCAGGTGCTGGTCTTCATGTCGCCCTTGCGGATCATCGGGCCGGCCAGCATCGCGGTGTGCATCTCGTCGCCGGTGCGGTCGAGGAAGCCGGTGTTGATGAACGCCACCCGGCTGGCCGCCGCGGCAATGCAGGCCTTCAGGTTGACGCTGGTGCGGCGCTCCTCGTCCATGATGCCGAGCTTGACCGTTGAATCAGGCAACCCGAGCAGCTGCTCGACGCGGCTGAACAGTTCGCTGGCAAACGCCACCTCGGCCGGGCCATGCATCTTCGGCTTGACGATGTAGACGCTGCCCTTGCGGCTGTTGCTGATGCCCGGCGTGCCCAGGCCTTGCAGGTCGTGCAGCGCGATCGCGGTGGTGACCACCGCGTCCATGATGCCTTCGGGGATTTCCTTGCCGGCGTCGGCGCCTTCGCCCCACAGGATGGCCGGGTTGGTCATCAGGTGGCCGACATTGCGCACGAACATCAGCGAGCGGCCGTGCAGCCGCACCGGGCTGTCTCCGTCTGGCGCGCGGTACATGCGGTCTTCGTTCAGGCCGCGGGTGAAGGTGCGGCCGCCCTTGGACACTTCCTCGGTCAGCGTGCCGCGCAGGATGCCCAGCCAGTTGCGGTAGCCGACCAGCTTGTCCTCGGCGTCGACCGCAGCGACCGAATCTTCCAGGTCAAGAATGGTCGACAGCGCGGCCTCGACGATGATGTCCGAGATGCCGGCGGCGTCGGTGCGGCCGATCTTGGCCGAGCGGTCGATGCGGATGTCCAGGTGCAGCCCGTGGTGCTTGAGCAGAATCGACTGCGGCGAGGCCGCATCGCCCAGGTAGCCAACGAACTGCGCCGGGTTGGCCAGCCGCGTGGTGTGGCCGTCGGCCAGCGTGATCACCAGCTCGCCCTGCTGAATGGTGTAGGCGCATGCCGTGGCGTGCGAGCTTTGCGCCAGCGGCGCGGCCAGGTCGAGCACGCGGCGCGCGTAGGCAATCACCTTGGCACCGCGCGCCGGGTTGTAGCTGGAGCCGCGCTCGGCGCCACCGGACTCGTCGATCACGTCGGTGCCGTACAGCGCGTCGTACAGCGAACCCCAGCGCGCGTTGGCGGCGTTCAATGCATAGCGGGCGTTGAGGATGGGCACCACCAACTGCGGGCCGGCCTGCACCGCCAATTCGTCGTCGACGTTGGTGGTCGTCGAGCTGACCTTCTCTGGCACCGGCTGCAGGTAGCCGATGCGCTCCAGGAAGCCGCGGTAGGCGGCCATGTCGGCGATCGGCCCTGGGTTAGCGCGGTGCCAGGCGTCGATCGCGGTCTGCAGCCGGTCACGCTCGGCCAGCAGCGCGGCGTTTTTTGGCGCCAGGTCGTGGACGATGGCGTCGAATCCGGCCCAGAAGGCGTTGCGGTTAACGCCGGTGCCGGGCAGCACCTCGGTATCGATGAAGTGGGCCAGACGGCTGTCCACGTTCAGGCGGTGGATCTGGGTGCGTTCGGTCATGCGGTCACCTCTGGAAAAGGTCGGGATCGGGATGCGAAGATGATTGGGTTCGCGCAGTTTTCCCCACGCGAATGGACCAATGACTTTATTACGAACCATGGGCCGCGCCGGGTGCCCGGGGCGGCGATTGCTGTTGCGCGGCAGCAAGCCAGTCGTCAATCGCCGCCATGGCCTGGATTGACCCGCAGGCCCTGGCCTGGCGCGACGCGCTGCTGGCCTGGCTGCATGTGCTGGCGTTTTTGTCGTGGACGGTGTTCCTGTCCAGTTGCACCGCGCTGGCGCGCAGCGAGTGGATCAACGCCGCCGCGCTAAAGCGGCTGCTGCTGGTGCAGCGGGTGGCAAGCGCGGCCGGCGTGGCGACGCTGTTCAGCGGCGTGCTGCGCGTGGTTTGGAGCAACAAGGGCGCGGCATGGACGCTGGCGCAGCCGCTGCTGTGGGCCAAGCTGGCGCTGGTGGCGTGGATGCTGTGGGCGATGTGGCGCGGCGGGCGTGAAGTCGTCGCCTGGATGCGCCGTTGCGGCGCAACCGGAGAGCTGCCGGGTGACGCCGCGCTGACCGCCTACCGCCGTCGCATGCTGCGCGCCGCGCACTTGATGCTGTGGTTGCCGCTGGCCGGCTTGCTGTTGTCGCGCGGATTGGCCGCCGCCGGTGGCAGTGGCGGCGGATGAACGATGAAGGATGAAGCGTCCCGCTGCGCGAGACATGAACGATGAATGCGCGTCGGTGCCCGGCGCAGGTCACCGGTTCATCGTTCACCGTTCATCACGTCACAGGATGCGCCGCGGGTGCGCCAGCGCCTCGTGCGCGGCGTGCAGCCGGCGCACCAGCACGCGGATGAAGGCGGCGTCGAACAAGTGCCGCGTCGTTGGCCCCAGCACCTGCATCGCGGCCGGAGTGAAGGCGATGGTCAGCGCGGTCTGCGACACGATCACGTCGACCGCGTGGGTGCGCAGGTCGGGGCTGGGCGCCAGGTAGGCCATTTCGCCGACCGAGGTGCCGGCGCCAAGCTGGGCCACGCGCTGGCCGTCGCGGTACACCTCGACCTGGCCTTGCGCAATGATGTGAAAGGTGTTGCCCTGCTGGCCCTTGCGGTACAGCGCGTCGCCAAAGCCGTGGCGCAGCCACTGCGCGCGGTGCACCACTTCCCACAGCTCGACGTCGCCAAAGCCGGCAAAAAAGTCCAGCCCGCGCAGCAGCGTGAAGCGCTCGGCGTCGAGCACGTCTTGCTGCCGGCCCGGCGCCACCTCGCCGGAGGTGGCCAGCGTCGACCAGCGGTCGGCAAACACGTCCCAGTCGGCCAGGCGGTGCTCGGGGCGCTTGGCCAGCGCGCGTTGCAGCAGCTCGTCCATGCGCTCGGGTACGCCCTCGCGCAGCGAGATCAGCGGCGGCGGCGTCGACTGGCAGATCTGGTGCATCAGCGCGCCCTGCGTCTGGCCGTCGAACGGCGGCCGGCCGGCGATCAGGTGGTACAGCACCGCGGCAAGCGAGAACTGGTCGGCGCGCGCGTCCGGCGTCGAGCCGTCGAGCTGCTCGGGCGACATGTACGACAGCGAGCCGACGCGAAAAATCTGCGTGCGCTCGCTGTGGTGGTCAAAGGCGCTGCCGAAGTCGGTGAGCTTGATGTTGTGCACCCGGCCGTCTTCGACCATCGCCAGGATGTTGGCCGGCTTGACGTCGCGGTGGCACAGGCCTTGCCGTGCCATGTAGCCCAGCGCGTTGGCGCACTTGAAGCCGATGTCGACGATCTGGTCCAGCGGCAACAGCGCGTCGGGCCGGCAGTAGGCGCGCAGCGTGGTGCCGGGCACATATTCCATCACCAGGTAGGGCTGGTCGCAGTCGGCCACCGCGTCGAGCAGGCTGACCACGTTGGGGTGGTTGAGCTTGCCGACCAGCGCCGCCTCGGCGGCAAAGAAGTGGCCGCGGTAGTGGCGGTCGACCGCGTCGCCCCAGCCGGCGGCGCGCACGCGCTTGATCGCCACCTTGCGGCGTTGAAAGCTGTCCTCGGCCAGAAACACTTCGCTGGTCGCGCCCTCGCCCAGCCGCGACAGCACGCGGTATTTGCCGATGCGCTCGGGCAGCGAGGATTCGCCTGGACCTTCGTCAAGGTTGAGGTCGGTGGTCAACATGGGACGGGCAGACATGGGGCGGCTCGGCGCGCGCGCTGGCGGCGTTCCCAGGTTGTCGGCCACAACCCTCGGCCACTGAAGCCCCGCCGGCGCCGCGGCGGCCAAAAAAACGCCGCCCCTAGAATCCTGGCCCATGATTCAAGCCAAAGAAGAGCTGCTGGCGGCGTTGCGCCGGGTGGTTGCGCAGCTCGTCCCGGAGGCCGATTTCGCACCCGCGCTGGAGTCACCCAGGCAGGCCGCGCACGGCGATTTCGCGGTCACCGCGGCGATGCAGTTGGCGCGCGTGTCGCGCCGCAACCCGCGTGAGCTGGCGCAGGCGCTGGTCGCCGCGCTGCAGGCGCAGCCCGCGATGCAGCGCTGGGTGCAGGCGCTGGAAATCGCCGGTCCCGGCTTCATCAACCTGAAGCTCAAGGACAGCGCGCGCCAGGCGGTGGTCGCCGAGGTGCTGGCCGCCGGTGACGCCTACGGCCACCGCAAGGCGACCGGACAGCGCGCGTTGGTTGAATTTGTCTCGGCCAACCCGACCGGCCCGCTGCATGTCGGCCACGGCCGGCAGGGCGCGCTGGGCGACGCGATCTGCCGCCTGCTCGAAACCCAGGGCTGGGCGGTCAGCCGCGAGTTCTATTACAACGACGCCGGGGTGCAGATTGCCACGCTGGCGCGCTCGACGCAGGCACGGCTGCAAGGCCTGAAGCCCGGCGACGCCGGCTGGCCGGACGACGCCTACAACGGCGACTACGTGGTCGACATCGCCACCGCGTTCAGCGCCCGGCAGACGGTGCACGCCGACGACCGCGTCTTCACCGCCAGCGGCGACGCCGCCGACCTGCAGTCGATCCGCCAGTTTGCGGTGGCCTACCTGCGCCACGAGCAAGACCTTGACCTGCGTGCCTTTGGCGTTCAGTTCCAGAACTACTTTTTAGAGTCCAGCCTGTACCGCGACGGCAAGGTCGAGGCTGCGGTGGCACGCATCCGCGACGCCGGCAAGACCTACGAGGCCGACGGCGCGCTGTGGTTGAAGTCGACCGACTACGGTGACGACAAGGACCGCGTGATGCGCAAGTCCGATGGCAGCTACACCTACTTCGTGCCCGACGTCGCTTACCACATCGACAAGTGGCAGCGCGGCTACGACAAGGTGGTCAACGTCCAGGGCTCGGACCACCACGGCACCATCGCCCGCGTGCGTGCCGGGCTGCAGGCCGCCGACGTTGGCGTGCCCAAGGGCTGGCCCGACTACGTGCTGCACAAGATGGTCACCGTGGTGCGTGGTGGCCAGGAGGTCAAGATCAGCAAGCGCGCGGGTGGCTATGTCACGCTGCGCGACCTGATCGACTGGACCAGCCGCGACGCGGTGCGCTTCTTCCTGATCAGCCGCAAGGCCGACACCGAGTTCGTCTTCGACGTCGACCTGGCGCTGGCCGCCAGCAACGACAACCCGGTGTTCTATGTGCAATACGCGCACGCCCGGATTTGCTCGGTGCTGGCCCAGTACGGCCGTCCGGTTGATGCGGCGGCCGACCTGTCGCGGCTGACCGCGCCGACCGAAATCGCGCTGATGCGCGAGCTGGCGGCGTTTCCCGAGGTGCTGGCCGCCGCCGCGGCCGACTTCGCACCGCACGACGTGGCGTTTTACCTGCGCGCGCTGGCCGCGGCGTTCCACAGCTGGTACGACGCCGAGCGCTTTCTGGTCGACGACGCGGCCCTGGCCGCTGCGCGCGTCGCGTTGTTGGCGGCGGTGGCGCAGGTGCTGCGCAACGGCCTGGCGGTGGTTGGCGTCAGTGCGCCGACGCAAATGGCCCGGGATGCCGCGCCCGCGGTGGAGGTGGTGTGATGGCCAATACAACAACGCAACGCGGCGGCTTTGCGCTCGGGGTGGTGGTCGGCCTGTTGGCCGGCCTGGTGGTGGCGTTGGCGGTGGCGCTGTACATCACCCGCGCGCCGGTGCCCTTCGTCAACAAGGTGCAGCAACGCGGCGCCGATCAGGACGCGGCCGAGATCGAGAAAAACAAGCACTGGGATCCCAATGCGCCGCTGTCGGCCAAGGTGCCGGCCAAGCCGGGCGCGGCGCACAACCCGGTGCCCGCCGGCGCGCAGTCGCAGCCGGCGCCGGTCGACAACGCGCTGCCGCCGGTGGTGGCCGCGCAGCCGCCACCGCCGGCCGATCCGGTGCCGCCGCTCCCGCTGCCCAAGCCAGTGAAAGCCGCGGCCTCGGCGGCTTCGGCGGCGGCCTCGGCGGCCAAGTCCGCGGCGACCAAGGCCAGCGCCGCGGTCGTCGCCGCCAGCGCGGCCGCGTCCGCCGCGTCGGCGCCCAAGCGCGAGCCGGTGTTCTTCGTCCAGGCCGGCGCCTTTGCGCAACAGGAAGAAGCCGAGGCGCAGCGTGCGCGGCTGGGCATGATGGGGCTGGACGCCCGCGTCACCGAGCGCGAACAATCCGGCCGTACCGTCTACCGCGTGCGCGTCGGCCCGTTCGAGGTGCGGGAAGATGCCGAATCGACGCAAACCCAGCTCGGACAGGCCGGAATCGAAGCCAACCTGGTCCGCGTGGCGCGCTAGTGCTGCGTTGAACCCGCGACGCCGTTGGGCGTCGCACCCTCCACTTCAGCCGGAACGCCCCCGGAAAAGCCCGATGACCCCCTCGCGCCTGAACCGCCGTCAATTCACCCATGCCCTGGCCGCCGGCACTGTGCTGGCCGTGCCGCCGCTGGCCGTCTGGGCGCAGGCGCCGCAGGAAGGGCGCGACTTCGTCCGCGTTGCGCAACCGGTGCCGGTGCCGGCCGGCAAGGTCGATGTGGTTGAGTTCTTTGGCTACTGGTGCCCGCACTGCCACGCCTTCGAGCCGATGCTCGATGCCTGGTCGCGCAAGCTGCCGGCGGCGCAGGTCAGCTTCCGGCGCATGCCGGTGGCGTTTGCGGCCTGGCAGGAGAACTACCAGCGGCTGTACTTCGCGCTGGAGTCACTGGGCCTGGTCGACAGCCTGCACCGCAAGGTCTTCAACGCGATGCATGTCGACAAAAAGCGCTTCGACAAAGATGCCGATGTGCTGTCGTTTGCCGCCGCCAACGGTGCCGACGGTGAAAAAATCGTCGCCGCGATGAAGGGCTTTTCGGTCGGTACCAAGCTGCGCCAGGCGCAAACCCTGGCCGAGGGCTACAAGATCGAAGGCGTGCCGACGCTGGGCATTCAGGGCCGCTGGATGACCTCGCCGTCAATTGCCGGCGGCGCCGACCGCGCACTGGCCACCGCCGATGCCTTGATCGGGCAAAGCCTGGCCACGCGCGCCAAGGGCTGAACGGCGCGGCCGATCCAGCCGCGGCGCTGCCCAGAGCGCGCCGCGCGACCATGTCGGCTGACGTACCGGCGCGTTTGCTGCGGCAGATTTGGCACTGGCGCCGGGTTGATCGGCCCAGGCTTGTGACTAAAATGGTCTGCAAGTTTTGTGCCGACAACGATGAAACAGCAAATTCAGGGTGTTTTCGCGCGCCAGTTTTCAAGCCGGCTGCCGCGTCAGTGTGCGGTCTTGCTGTGTCTGGCCAGCGTCGCCGCGGTCGCCGAGCGTGCCGACCGCGCCAAGCCGATGACGCTGGAATCGGACAAGCCGTGCACCGTCAACCTGCTCAAGCAGACCAGCATCTGCAGCGGCAACGTGGTGGTGACCCAGGGCACGATGACGCTGCGCGCCGACCGGCTCGAACTGCAGGAAAGCCCCGACGGTTACCAGACGGCGGTCGCCTCCGGCAGTGACGGCCGCCCGGCCAGCTTCCGCCAGCGCCGCGACGGCGCCAGCGACGAATACATCGAAGGCCAGGGTCAACGCATCGAATACGACGGCAAGACCTTGGTGCTGCGCTTCACCGGCACCGCCGTGGTGCGGCGCATGCGCGGCGCGAACGCCGCCGACGAGGTGCACGGCAGCCAGGTGGTGTGGGACGGTGCGGCCGAGCAGCTCACCGTGCAAGGCGGCAGCACCACCGCGGCCAACCCCGGCGGGCGGGTGCGCGCGGTGATCGCGCCGCGCCTGTCGGCCTCGACCGCCGCCGCGGCGCCGACCTCGCCGCCGCCCACCCTGCAGCCCACGCCCGCGCTTGGGGAGCGCCGATGAGCGCTGCCAGGCCGCCCGAAGGGGCTCAATTCCGCCTGGCGGGGCAGGCCGCAGGCCTTGGGGTGCCGCAGTGAACACCGGCGAAGCGATCGCCGTCGGCCCGCGCGCCGACGCGCCGGCCAGTCGCCTGCAGGTGCACGGCCTGAAAAAGCGCTATGGCTCGCGGCAAGTGGTGCAAGGCGTGCACCTGGAAGTGGCCGCCGGCGAAGTGGTCGGCCTGCTCGGCCCGAATGGCGCCGGCAAGACCACCACCTTTTACATGGTGGTCGGCCTGGTGCGTGCCGATGCCGGCGAGATTTCGATCGACGGCACGCGGGTTGAATCGCGCCCGATTCACCAGCGCGCGCGCATGGGGCTGTCGTACCTGCCGCAGGAAGCGTCGATCTTTCGCAAGCTCAACGTCGAGGAAAACATCCGCGCGGTGCTCGAGCTGCAACGCGGCGCCGACGGCCGGCCGCTGCCGGCCGAGCGCATTCATGAGCTGCTGGAGCAACTGCTGCGCGACCTGGCGGTCGACAAGCTGCGCGACTCGCCGGCGCTGGCGTTGTCGGGCGGCGAGCGGCGGCGCGTCGAGATTGCACGCGCGCTGGCGACGCAGCCACGCTTCATCCTGCTCGACGAGCCGTTTGCCGGCGTCGACCCGATCGCGGTGCTTGAAATCCAGCGCATCATCGGTTTTCTGAAGTCGCGCGGCATCGGTGTGCTGATCACCGACCACAACGTGCGCGAGATGCTCGGCATCTGCGACCGCGCCTACATCATCAGCGAGGGCCGCGTGCTGGCCGCGGGCACGCCCGGGCAAATCGTCGCCAACCCCGATGTGCGCCGGGTCTACCTCGGCGAGCACTTCAAGATGTAAGTGGCGGCACGGTGATGAAGCCCTCATTACAGGTCCGGCTGTCGCAGCACCTGGCGCTGACGCCGCAGTTGCAGCAGTCGATCCGCCTGCTGCAACTGTCCACCCTGGAGCTGCACCAGGAAGTCGAGCAAATGCTCGAACAAAACCCGTTTCTCGACGTCGAGGATGACCATGCGCCGATGGAGTTCGGCTTGGAGCGCGTCAGCGCCGGTGCCGATGCCGCCACGCTGCGCGAAAAAGAGCGCCTGAACGAGCGCGAGGACAGCGCACAAAGCGGCGGCGACAGCGCTGCTGCCGATGAGCCGCCGGGCGTCGACAGCGCTGAATTTGCCAGCGCCGAGCGCGACGACTGGTCCAACGGCACCGAGGCCGACGATTTCGACGGCATACGCGAACTGCCGTCCACACCCGGCAGCCCCGGCGCCGGCGACGACGACTTCGAGCCCGCCGACAGCGGCGACATTGGGCCGACGCTGCAGGAGCACTTGCAGCGCCAGTTGCTCGGCATGCGGCTGGACGGCGAGGACCACGCCGCGGTGCTGGTGCTGATCGAGTCGCTCGACGAAGACGGCTGGCTGGCCGATCCGCTGGAAGAAATCATCGCCCGGCTGGCCGCCGACCTCGGGCTGGAAGGCGACGGCGAGGCGCTGGACCAGCTCACCGACCGCATGCGCTGCGCGCTGCGCTGGCTGCAAAGCCTGGAGCCGGCGGGCGTTGGCGCGCGCAACCTGAGCCAGTGCCTGCTGCTGCAGTTGCGCGAACGCCCGCCGTCGCCGGCGCGCACGGTCGCGGCGCGCATCTGCGAGCGCCACCTCGACCTGCTGGCGCGGCGCGATGCGCGCAAGCTGATGCAGGTCACCGGCGCCGACGAGGCGCTGTTGCGCGCGGCGCAGGCGCTGATCCTCGGCTGCGAACCCAAGCCCGGCCGGCCGTTTACCCGCGCCGAGGCCAACGTCATCGTCCCCGATGTCATCGTCATCAAGGCCGGCCGCGGCTGGAAGGCGACGCTGAACCCCGACGTGATGCCCAAGCTGCGCATCAACGACTTGTACGCCCAGGCCATCCGCGGCCAGCGCAACGGCGCCACGCAGGGGTTGTCGGCGCGGCTGCAGGAGGCGCGCTGGTTCATGAAGAACATCCTGCAGCGCTTTGACACCATCCTGCGCGTCAGCCAGGCCATCGTCGAGCGGCAAAAAAGCTTCTTCACCCACGGCGCGATTGCAATGAAGCCGCTGGTGCTGCGCGAGATTGCCGACGAGCTGGGCCTGCACGAAAGCACCATCTCGCGGGTGACCACCGCGAAGTACATGACCACGCCCTACGGCACTTTCGAGCTGAAGTATTTCTTCGGCTCGTCGCTGAACACCGAGGCCGGCGGCAATGCGTCAAGCACCGCGGTGCGCGCGCTGATCAAGCAACTGGTCAGCGCCGAAGACGTGGGCAAGCCGCTGTCGGACAGCCAGTTGTCCGAGATGCTCGCCGAGCAAGGCATCCAGGTGGCCCGGCGCACGGTGGCCAAGTACCGCGAGGCGTTGAAGATCGCGCCGGCCAACCTGCGCCGCGCGCTGTGAACCCACGTCCACGGCCAGGCGGCGGCGCTGGTGTGTCGGCCGGACGCGAAGCCGCTGAGCGCGTGGCGCTGTTCCTGCCCTGCGCGGCCGGCGTCGAGGCCTTGCTGGCCGACGAATGCGCGGCGTTGCTCGGCATCGACCTGACGGTGCTGCCGGCCGACCCCGCGGCGCGCCGCGTGCAGCCGCTGCGCGGCGGCGTGCGGGTGCTTGGCGACGCGCTGACCGCGATGCAGTTGAACCTGCACAGCCGGCTCGCCCAGCGCGTGCTGTGGCCGCTGGCCAGCGGACCGTACCGTGACGAGGGCGACCTTTATGCGCTGGCGCGCCGGGTCGATTGGCCGGCGTGGCTCACCCCGGCGCAGACTTTTCGCATCGACACCACGGCGCGCCAGTCGCCGCTGCGCAGCCTGAATTTCGCCACCCTGCGGGTCAAGGACGCGCTGTGCGACGCGCTGCGCGAGCGTTGGGGCGAGCGGCCCAGCGTCGACACCCGCTGGCCCGACCTGCCGCTGGCGCTGCACCTGGCCGCCGACCTCGCGACGCTGTACGCCGACACCTCGGGCGAAGCGCTGTTCAAGCGCGGCTGGCGCGACGAGCGCGCCGCGCAGCGCCGCGGCGACGCGGCGGTCAAGGGCGAGGCGCCGCTGAAGGAAACCCTGGCCGCGGCGATGCTGGCCGCCGCCGGCTGGCAGGGCCGGGCCGAGGACGGCCCGCTGCTCGACCCCTGCTGCGGCGCCGGCACCATCGCCATCGAGGCGGCGCAACTGGCCTGCGGCATCGCGCCGGGGCTGGCGCGGCGTTTTGCCTTCGAGCGGATGTTGACGTTTCAGCCCCACCGTGACGATTGGCAGCGCCTGAAGCAGGCCGCCGCCGAGCGCCGCCACCCGCCCGCGGTGGCCATCCACGCCGGCGACGTGTCGTTTCGCATGACCGACTTCGCCCAGCGCAACGCCGAGCGCGCCGGCGTGGCCGAGGCGATCAGCTTCAAGACCGCCGACGCGCTGCAGCGTCCGCCGCCGGCGCCGGCCGGCACGCTGATCATCAACCCGCCGTACGGTGAACGCATTGCGCCAAAAGGCCGCGGCAGCGCGGCGGCGGCGGCCGACCCGGGTGAAGATCATTACCCCGACCGCGCCGGCCGCGAAGCCTTTGGCGACGGCGCCGACGCGGCGGCCTTTTACGGCGCGCTGGCGGCGCACTGGAAGCGCCACTACGCCGGCTGGACGGCATGGCTGCTCAGCCCCGACATGAAGCTGCCGCAGGCGCTGCGCCTGAAGGAAAGCCGGCGCGTGCCGCTGTGGAACGGCGCGATCGAGTGCCGGCTGTTCCGCTTCGACCTGGTTGCCGGCTCGGCGCGCTGACCCAAGCCGGCGTTTCGAAGGCGTCGCTTGGTTAGCGGCGCGACAACACGCTGCCCAGCACGTTGCCGATCAGGCCACCCAGGTCGGGGTGGTCGGCCGACGGCAGTTGGCCTTGCGGCGACAGCTTGTCGATGATTTGCGGCAGGTACTGCGACAACTGCCCGGCCAGGTCGCCCATCGGAATGCCCGATTGCTGGGCCAACTGGCCAAGCCGGTCCGCGCCCAGCGCGTTGGTGATCTGGTCGGCCGACACCGGCGCGTTCTGGCCGGTGCCGACCCACGAATTGACCGCGTCGCCCAAGCCGCCCTGCGACAACTGGCCGAGCAGCGCGCCCAGGCCGCCCAACCCGCCGCCGGCGCTCTGGCCGCCGCCCATCGCGCCGCCGAGCACGCTGCCGATCATGCCGCCCAGTCCGCCGCCGCCTTGTTGCGCGCCACCGCCGCCGGCCAGCAGGCTGCCAAGCACTTGCACCAACGGTCCCATGCCGCCGCCTTGCTGTTGCCCGCCTTGGCCCATTGAACCCATTGCGGCACCGAGCACCGATTCAAGCAGTCCCATCGCGCTACCTCTGAAAGTGTGAACGCGCCAGAGCGGCGCGAGCGGGATTGTCGGCCAGACAGTAGCCGCCGGCGCCGTTCTAAGGGATGAGTAATAGGCAAAAGGCAAGACTTGACCCCGGTAATTCAGGGCGCAAATATCTTCGCTGGGTTGAGGATGTTGTGCGGGTCGAGCGCCTGCTTGATCAGCCGCATCATGTGCACCGCGCCGGCCCCGGCTTCTTCGAGCAGGAAGCCCTGCTTGTGCAGGCCGATGCCGTGTTCGCCGGTGCAGGTGCCTTCCAGGGCCAGCGCGTGCTGCACCAGTTGCTGGTTCAGGCGTTCGGCCAGCGCGCGTTCGGCCGGGCGCTCGGGGTTGATCAGGTAGGCGATGTGGAAATTGCCGTCACCGACGTGGCCGACGATGTAATACGGCAGGCCAGCGGCGTCGGCCTCGCGCACCGCCAGCGCAATGCATTCGGCCAACCGCGAGATCGGCACGCAGGTGTCGGTGGTCACCGAGCGGCAACCCGGAAAGCGCGCCAGGCCGGCGAAGTAGGCGCGGTGGCGCGCCGTCCACAACCGGCTGCGCGCTTCCGGTGTGGTGGCCCAGTCGAAGTCTTCGCCGGCGTGGCCCTTGGCCACCGCCTGCACGGTTTCGGCCTGCTCCTGCACGCCGGCCGGGCTGCCGTGGAACTCCATCAGCAACATGGTCTGCTCGCGCAGCGTCAGTTTGTCGTGGCGGTTGACCGCGCGCACCGCGTTGACGTCGAGCAATTCGCAGCGCGCAATCGGCACGCCGAGCTGGATGAATTCGATCGTCGCCCGCACCGCCTGGTCGACGCTGGGAAAGTGGCACACCGCGGCCGACACCGCCTCGGGCAACGGATACAGCTTCAGCGTCAGCTCGGTGATCAGGCCCAGCGTGCCTTCGCTGCCGACCATCAGCCGCGTCAGGTCGTAGCCGGCGGCGCTTTTCTTCGCCCGGCTGCCGGTGCGCAACACCTCGCCCGCGGCGGTGACCACTTCCAGCGCCAGCACGTTGTCGCGCATGGTGCCGTAGCGCACCGCATTGGTGCCGCTGGCGCGCGTTGCCGCCATGCCGCCCAGCGTGGCATTGGCGCCCGGGTCGATCGGGAAAAACAGGCCCTGGTGGCGGATGTCGGTGTTGAGCTGTTCGCGCGTGACGCCAGGCTGCACGGTGACGGTCAAGTCCTCGGCGTTGACGCGCAGGATGCGGTTCATGCGGCTGAAGTCGAGGCACAGCCCGCCCTGGATCGCCAGCGTGTGCCCTTCCAGCGACGAGCCGATGCCAAAACCGATCACCGGCACCACGTGCCGGTCGGCCAGCGCCAGCGCCTGGGCGACGTCGGCGGTCGACTCGACAAACAGCACCGCATCCGGCGGTGGCACCTCGAATGGCGACTCGTCGCGGCCGTGCTGGTCACGCACCGCGGCGGCGGTCGACAGCCGATCGCCAAACGCGGCGCGCAACGCGCCGAGCATCGCCTCGGGCATCGGCCGGCGCGGCAGCGCTTGCAGTTCGGCGGGCAGGGTGGCGTTCATGCGGGGATCCTTGCGGCAAGTTTTGGAACCGCGGTCATGCGGCGCGCGGCTGCGCGGGCAATGGTAGGCCGCCGGCTGCGGCAACATGGCGCACCGCTTTGAACCGAGGAAATGCGATGTCCAACCGCCTTACGCAAATTGCCACCCGCACGGGCGACGATGGCTCCACTGGCCTGGGCGACGGCAGCCGCGTCGCCAAGGACGACCTGCGCGTGCAGGCGATGGGCGACGTCGACGAGCTGAATTCAACGCTGGGCGTGCTGCTGGCCGAGCCATTGCCGGCCGACGTCCGCGATCTGCTGGTCACCGTGCAGCACGAGCTGTTCAACCTCGGCGGCGAGCTGTCGATTCCGGGCTTCACGCTGCTCAAGGACGACGCGGTGCTGCACCTGGACCAGGCATTGGCAACGCACAACGCGGCGCTGCCGCGGCTGGCCGAATTCATCCTGCCGGCCGGCACGCGCAGCGCGGCGCTGGCCCATGTCTCACGCAGCGTGGCCCGGCGTGCCGAGCGCGCGGTGGTGGCGCTGGCGGCGCACGTGCCGGTCAACGCCGCGCCGCGCCAGTACCTGAACCGCCTGAGCGACCTGTTGTTCGTGCTGGCGCGCGTGCTCAACCGCGCCAACCTGGACGGTCTGGGCGGCGACGACGTGTATTGGAAAAGCGAGCGGCTGGCGCGCAGCCGCGAATGACGCTGGGTGGACGACCGTTCGGTCGTTAGCCGCTGACCGAGCGCTGCGGTACGTTGATGCGCACCACCGGCCGCGCCATCGCTGCCAGCACCGCGCGCGCGTAGGCCGCGGCAAAGGCGGGGTCGTCGCGAAAGCGCTTTTCGCCCACGGTCAACGGGATGGCCAACATCTTGTCAATGGTCAAGACCTTGCCGCTCATGCGCAGCGGTTCGCAGTCGTTGGCAACGAATGCGTCTTCCAGCCAACGGCGGCCATCGTCGGCGGTCGGGGCCAGTTCGGGCGGCGCCGGACGCAGCGTGAGTTCTTCGTCGGAAAAGAAGGTCAGGATGACTTCTTCGCGCATCGTGTGGTCTCGCCGCAATCAAATCAGGGTGCTGTACCTCGGCCGAGGTGGGGTCAGATCAACACGCGTGCCAGGCGACGGGCAGCGTCGCGCAGCACCGGAATTCGCGAGGCTTCGGCCAGCTCAAGACAACGCTGGGCGTAGCCGGGGTCGGACTGCAACCGGTCTACCTGCACGGCGTGTCCTGCGCCAGCCATCAACCACTTGAAATCGACCATGTCGACCACGCTTGGGGCCGGATCTTGTTGTGTTCGCAGGACGGCGTTCATTAGGGTAATCCTTTAGATCTACCCACGTTAGCGTCCGACCTTGACTCGTGGTTGACGCTGCGCCCTAGTTTCGTCGCCGGCCGACAACGAAAAATCAAACGATTGCACGCCGCCGATCGACCGCCTCTGCCAAGCTGGCCAGCGCACGCGCTGTGTCGTCCCAGCCCAGGCAGGCGTCGGTGATGCTTTGGCCCCACACCAGCTGCGCCGGATCGTCGTGACCGGGTGTGAACTTTTGCGCACCGGCCACCAGATGGCTTTCGACCATCGCGCCAAACAGGCTGGGGCTGCCGGCCGCCACCTGGCGCGCGATGTCGCCCACCACGTCGAGCTGGCGCTGGTGCTGCTTGGCGCTGTTGGCGTGGCTGCAATCGACCATCAGCCGGCAGGGCAGGTCGGCCGCCTTCAGCGCGGTACAGGCCGCGGCAATGCTGGCGGCGTCGTGGTTCGGTCGGCGGCCGCCGCGCAGGATGACGTGGCAATCGGGGTTGCCCTGGGTGCGCACGATCGCCACCTGGCCGTTTTTGTGCACCGATAAAAAATGGTGCGGCCGTGCCGCGGCCTGGATCGCGTCGGTGGCGATCTTCAGGTTGCCGTCGGTGCCGTTCTTGAAGCCGATCGGTGCCGACAGCCCCGACGCCAGCTCGCGGTGGACCTGGCTTTCGGTGGTGCGTGCGCCGATTGCGCCCCAACTGATCAGGTCGCCGATGTACTGCGGGCTGATGGTGTCGAGGAATTCGCTGCCGGCCGGAACGCCGAGCCGGTTGATGTTCAGCAGCAATTGCCGCGCGATCAGCAGGCCTTCGTTGATGCGGTAGCTCTCGTCCAGGTAGGGATCGTTGATCAGCCCCTTCCAGCCGACCGTGGTGCGCGGCTTCTCGAAGTACACGCGCATCACGATCTCAAGCTGCCCGGCGTATTTGTCGCGTTCGGCCTTCAGGCGGCGCGCATAGTCCATCGCCGCCGTCGGGTCGTGGATAGAGCACGGGCCGACCACCACCAGCAGCCGGTCGTCACTGCCGGCAACGATTTGCCGCACCGCCTGGCGCGTGGTGCCGATCAACTGCTCGACCGCAGTGCCGGCAATCGGCAGGAAGCGGATCAGGTGTTCTGGCGGAGACAAGGGCGTGACCTCCTTGATGCGCTGGTCGTCGGTGCGGCTGGTGCGTTCGGTGGTGGTCGGGCCGGATGACCAGTCCTGAGCGGCGGCGGGGGCGGTCGAAGCGGTGGCAGATTTCGGGTCCATGGTGCGATCGGGCTCAGGGTGGGCAAATGGCGGGCGGCGGTCTGGAAGCAGGCGAAAAAAAACCGCCGGGGCCGGCGGTTTTCTGGGGGTGCTAGGCGTTTACAACGCGAACTCAGCTTCTCCAGCCGCCGGGTCGGGGCGAGAACCAAAAGGTCGCAAAAAAACGGCAGGCACGGGTCATGGCGCGCGAATGTAGCACGCGCCCGTCTGGCCGCTGTTGGCCACGCGGCACAGCCTTCAGGCGCCGGTGCCGCCGACGGTCAGCCCGTCGATGCGCAGCGTCGGCTGGCCAACGCCAACCGGCACGCTCTGGCCTTCCTTGCCGCATACGCCGACGCCGGTATCTAACTGCAAGTCGTTGCCGATCATCGTCACCCGCTTGAGCGACTGCGGGCCATTGCCGATGATGGTCGCACCCTTGACCGGGTACTGCACGCGGCCGTTCTCGACCCACACCGCCTCGCTGGCCGAGAAGACGAACTTGCCGCTGGTGATGTCGACCTGGCCGCCGCCGAAGTTGGTGGCGTACAGCCCGCGCTTGATGCTGGCGACGATTTCGTCGCGGCTTTTGTCGCCAGCCAGCATGTAGGTGTTGGTCATGCGCGGCATCGGCACATGGGCGTAGCTCTCGCGGCGCGCGTTGCCGGTCGGCTTGACGCCCATCAGCCGCGCGTTCATCGAGTCCTGCAGATAGCCGGTCAGGATGCCGTCGTCGATCAGCACGTTGCGCTGGCTCGGGTGGCCTTCGTCGTCGACGTTCAGGCTGCCGCGACGGTCGGCCAGCGTGCCGTCGTCGAGCACCGTCACGCCCTTGGCAGCCACGCGCTGGCCCATGCGGTTGGAAAACGCGCTCGAACCTTTGCGGTTGAAGTCGCCCTCCAGCCCGTGGCCGACCGCCTCGTGCAGCAGCACGCCGGGCCAGCCGGGGCCGAGCACGACGGTCATCTCGCCGGCCGGCGCCGGGCGCGACGCCAGGTTGGTCAGCGCGGCGTTGACCGCCTGGTCGACGTAGGCCGCCAGTTGCGCGTCCTGAAAATAGTCCAGGCCGATGCGCCCGCCGCCGCCGCCCGAGCCGATTTCGCGCCGCCCGTCCTGCTCGGCGATCACCGTCACCGACAAGCGCACCAGCGGCCGCACGTCGGCCGCGCGGGTGCCGTCGGCGCGGGCAATCAGCACCACGTCGTGCTCGGCGGCCACCCCGGCCATCACCTGCACGATGCGTGGGTCGCGCGCGCGGGCCATTTTTTCGATGCGTTCCAGCAGCGCCACCTTTTGCGCGCTGTCGAGGCTGCCGATCGGGTCGGTCTGGCCGTACAGCGCGCGGCTGCGCGCCAGCTTGGTGGCGGTGCCGACCTTGACGCGCCGGCTCTGCCCCGCCGCGGCGATTGAACGCACGGTGCGCGCGGCGTCGAGCAGGCTGGCTTCGGAAATATCGTCGGAGTAGGCAAAGGCGGTTTTCTCGCCCGCCACCGCGCGCACGCCAACGCCCTGGTCGATGCTGAAGCTGCCGCTCTTGACGATGCCTTCTTCGAGGCTCCAGCCCTCGTGGCGGGTGACCTGGAAGTACAGGTCGGCGTCGTCGACGCGGTGCTCGGCTATGGTGCCCAGCGCGCGGCCAAGCGCCGCATCGTCCAGCCCATACGGATCAAGCAACAGGCCGCGCGCGACGGCCAGGCGTTCAATGGTGGGTTCGCGGGAAATCATCGGTCGATTCTAGGAGGGGGCCAGCGGCCGCCAGGCGCGTCAGCTGGGCTCGCCAGCGCCCATGTCTTCACGCAGCCGCAGCGCCTGCGCATACAGCCGGTTGCGCGGGGCGCCGGTCAGCTCGGCAGCCAGCGCGACAGCCTGCTTGAGCGGCAGCGTGCGTTGCAGCACGGCCAGCGTGCGCAGCGTTGCCGGCTCCAGCGCCTCGGCCTCGCCATCGCCCGGCGCGGGCTGGGCGTGCAGCACGAGCACGAACTCGCCGCGCAGCCGCTGCGGGTCAGCGGCCAGCCAGCCCGGCAGCGCGGCCGCCGCCACGGTGGCCACCGTTTCGAACTGCTTGGTCAGCTCGCGGCAGACGGTCACGCGGCGCTCGGGCGCGATGCTGGCCAGCGCCTGCGCCAGCGCCGTGACGCGGTGCGGGGCTTCGAACACCACCTGGCAGTCGGCACTGGCGACGCAGTCGGCCAGCGCCGCGTCGCGCGTCTGGCCTTTGGCCGGCAGAAAGCCGACAAATCGCCAGCCGCTGGCCAGCACATCGCCGGCCACGCTCAGCGCAGCGCTGACGCTGCTCACGCCCGGCACCGGCAGCACGCGGTGGCCGGCCTGCGCCGCGGCGCAGACCAGCGCGGCGCCGGGGTCGGACAGCGCTGGCGTGCCGGCATCGCTGGCGTAGGCCACGCGCTGTCCGGCGGCCAGCCGCGCCAGCACCAGGTGGGTCGCCTCGCGTTCGTTGTGCTGATGCAATGCAATCAGCGGCTTGTCCAGCCGCAGGTGGTGCAGCAGTTGGCCGCTGACGCGGGTGTCCTCACACGCCACCGCGTCGACCAACCCGAGCACGTGGATGGCGCGCAAGGTCAGGTCGGCCAGGTTGCCGATCGGCGTGGCCACCACGTACAGTGCTGCGGCCGGGAACGCCTGGTGGCCCGCGGCGGCCGCGGCGGCCTGGGCAAGCAATGGGGCGTCGATGTTCAAGCGCAGTTCACCGCGTGGGGCGCCGGATCCGGCGGGGGGGCCGGCGGCCAAGACGGCGCGGTCGACCAAGTCAACAGGCGACCGCGCCGAAGACCGCGCCCTGGCCCACCTGCAGCGCCACGGGATGGCGCTGGAGTGCCGGAATTATCGATTGGCCGGCGGCCCGCAGCAGCGCGGCGCCGAAATCGACCTGGTGATGCGCGCGCGCGACGGCACGCTGGTGTTCGTCGAGGTGCGCGCGCGCCGCAATACAGGCGCCGGTGGCGCCGCGGCCAGCGTCTCGGCGGCCAAGCAGCAACGCCTGCTGCGCGCCGCGCAGCACTATTTGCTGCGCTACGCGGTGTTGCCACCATGCCGTTTCGACGTCGTCGCGCTCGACGGCGAGACCCTGACCTGGCTGCCGGCGGCGTTCACCGCGTAGCGGCGGTCGCGCCACCGCCTATGATCGCCAGACATGCTCGAGCAGCGCATTCAACAGCAGTTCTTTGAAAGCGCCGACCTGCAATACCAGGCCGCGGACACGCTGGTGCGGCCGATTGCCGACGCAGTGCAGGCGCTGGTTGGCGTGTTGACCGCCGGCGGCCGGGTCTGGATCGTCGGCCTGGGGCCGTGCGCGGCGCTGGCGCAGTGGCTGGCGCAGGCGATGACCGGGCGCTTCGAGCGTGACCGGCCTGGGCTGGCCGCCGCGGTGCTCGGCGCCGACGCGGTGAGCCTGGGCAGTTGCGGCGCGCTCGGTGGCGGTGAATTGGGGCTGGGCCGGGTGCTGGCGCGGCAGGTCGAGGCGCTGGGCCAGCCGGGCGACCTGCTGCTGGTGCTCGACGCGGATAGTGCGCTGCAAACCCCGGCCGCGGCGGTGGCCGCGGCGCAGGGCAAGGACATGACCGTTGTTGCCGTGACCGGCCGCAACGGCGGTGCGCTGGCCGAGGCGCTGGGCGAAACCGACGTCTTAGTCGCCGTGCCACACGACCGCCGCGCGCGGGTACTGGAAGCACAGTTGCTCGTGCTGCACTGCCTGTGCGATGCGGTCGACCTGCAATTGTTGGGTGAACAGGACAACACATGAGTGACTTCATCAAAGGCCGCCGGCGGCTCGGCACCTTGGTCGCCGGCGCGGGGCTGGCTGCTGCACTGGCGCCGTTTGCGGGCTGTGCGCCGCTGGTGCTGGGCGGCGCCATCGTCGGCACCGGCTTGGTCGTCAGCGACCGCCGCACCGCTGGTACCCAACTCGAGGACGAGGCGATCGAGCTGAAGGCCGTCTCGCGCGCGCGCGACCTGCTCGGCGAGCGCGGCCACGTCAACGCCACCAGCTACAACCGCATGCTGCTGCTCACCGGCGAGGTGGCGTCCGACGCCGACCGCACGCGCCTGGAAGCCGCGGCGGCCAGCATCGACAACGTGCGGTCCATCGTCAACGAGCTGGCGGTGATGGGCGCCAGCTCGATGACCGCACGCTCCAACGACGCGGTGTTGACCAGCAAGGTCAAGGCGCGGCTGGTCGACGCCGGCGATGTGCATGCCAACCTGGTCAAGGTGGTCACCGAACGTTCGGTGGTCTACCTGATGGGCCTGCTGACCGAGCGCGAAGCCGCGCGCGCGGCCGAGGTGGCACGCTCGGTGGCCGGCGTCGCCAAGGTGGTGCGGGTGGTTGAAGTCATCAGCCCCGAGGCTGCCGCGCGCTAGCCAGCTCAAGCCAAAAGGGCAGCGCGGGTGTGCCACGCGCGCCGCCTTGGCCCTGCCCGATGCGACCGCAGTCGATGCCAAGCGTTGACTGCCTAGACAAATCCGTGCCATACTCCAAGGCTTCGCCGTTACAAAAGCTGCGCAACCACTGTGCAAGTCTTTAAGTAGCGGATCCGCCCCAACCAGCGCGGCTTCAAGTTTGAAGCCGCCATGACGGGCCCAAGACTGACCGACTGCGGTCGCCACGGCGGCCGAGACGGGCCAAGTTGGGAACACACATGATCCAAATGCAATCGCGGCTAGACGTGGCCGACAACACGGGCGCGAAGTCCGTCATGTGCATCAAGGTGCTTGGTGGTTCCAAGCGTCGCTACGCCGGCATCGGCGACATCATCAAGGTGTCGATCAAGGAAGCCGCGCCGCGTGGCCGAGTCAAAAAGGGCGAGGTCTACAGCGCCGTCGTGGTGCGCACCGCCAAGGGCGTGCGCCGGCAAGACGGGTCGCTGGTCAAGTTCGACGGCAACGCCGCCGTGCTGCTGAACAACAAGCTGGAGCCGATTGGTACCCGCATCTTCGGCCCGGTCACGCGCGAGCTGCGCACCGAGCGCTTCATGAAGATCGTGTCGCTGGCGCCCGAAGTGCTGTAAAGCCTTTGGCAGACCCGCTTTCAGCCGTCCGCGTAAGGATCCCCAAGCCATGAAAAAGATTCGCAAAGGCGACCAGGTCATCGTCCTGACCGGTCGCGACAAGGGCAAGCGCGGCACGGTGTCGCTGCGCGTCGACGACGAGCGCGTCGTGGTTGACGGCGTCAACGTGGTCAAAAAGCACGTCAAGCCCAACCCGATGAAGGGCACCACCGGCGGCGTGGTCAACAAGACGATGCCCATCCACCAGTCCAACATCGCGATCTACAACGCCGCCACCGGCAAGGCCGATCGCGTCGGCATCAAGCTTCTGGCCGACGGCAACAAGGTGCGCGTCTACAAGTCCAGCGGCGAAGAGATCAAGGCCTAACCGGAACAGCACATGCCTCGTCTGCAACAGTTCTACCGCGAGAAGGTGGTCCCCGATCTGGTTGCCAAGTTTGGCTACAAGTCGGTGATGGAAGTGCCTCGACTGACCAAGATCACCCTCAACATGGGTGTCAGCGAAGCGGTCGCCGACAAAAAGGTGATGGACAACGCGGTCGGTGACCTGACCAAGATCGCCGGCCAGAAGCCGGTGGTCACCAAGAGCCGCAAGGCGATTGCCGGATTCAAGATCCGCGAAAACCTGCCGGTTGGCTGCATGGTCACGCTGCGTGGGCAGCGGATGTACGAATTCCTTGACCGCTTCGTCACCGTGGCCTTGCCGCGGGTGCGCGACTTCCGCGGCATCTCGGGCCGTGCGTTTGACGGCCGCGGCAACTACAACGTCGGCGTCAAGGAGCAGATCATCTTCCCGGAAATCGAGTACGACAAGATCGACGCGATCCGTGGCATGAACATCAGCTTCACCACTTCGGCCAAGACCGACGACGAGTGCAAGGCGCTGCTGGCGGCGTTCCGTTTCCCGTTCAAGAACTGAAGGCGCATCAGCATGGCCAAACTTTCCCTGAAGCAGCGTGAAGCCAAGCGCGAGCAACTGGTCGCCAAGTTCGCGAAGAAATACGCCGAACTGAAGGCCGCCGCCAACGACGCCAAGCGCTCCGACGAAGAGCGCTACCTGGCGCGTCTTGAACTGCAGCAGTTGCCGCGCAATGCCAACCCGACCCGGTTGCGCAACCGCTGCGGGCTGACCGGTCGTCCGCGCGGCACCTTCCGCGCCTTCGGTCTGGGCCGCAGCAAGATCCGCGAACTCGCCTTCAAGGGCGACATTCCCGGCGTCACCAAGGCCAGTTGGTAATCGGCGAGCGCCACGCAGCAGGAGAAATCACATGAGCATGAGTGATCCGATCGCCGACATGCTGACGCGCATCCGCAACGCGCAGATGATCAGCAAGGCCGTCGTGACGATGCCGTCGTCGAAGTTGAAGGTGGCCATCGCCCAGGTGCTGAAGGACGAGGGCTACATCGACGGTTTCGCAGTCAAGGGCGAGGGCGTCAAGCCCGAGCTGGAAGTCGCGTTGAAGTACTACGCCGGCCGCCCGGTGATTGAGCGCATTGAGCGCGTCAGCCGTCCGGGGCTGCGGGTCTACAAGGGCCGCGACAGCATTCCGCAGGTGATGAACGGCCTCGGGGTGGCCATTGTCACCACGCCCAAGGGCGTGATGACCGACCGCAAGGCACGCCAGACTGGCGTCGGCGGCGAAGTCCTGTGTTACGTGGCCTGATCGGCCGCAGTTCGACCCTCGGAGCAAGGCCATGTCCCGCGTAGGAAAGATGCCGATCACCGTCCCGCAAGGCGTGGACGTGCAGATCACCGCCGATCAAATCACCGTCAAGGGCCCCAACGGCACGCTGGTGCGTCCGGTCAACGCGCTGGTCACGGTGGCGCGCGAAGGCGCCACGCTGACGCTGGCGCCGGCCAACGACTCGGTTGCCGCCAACGCGATGAGCGGCACCATGCGTGCGCTGCTGGCCAACATGGTCAATGGTGTGGGCAAGGGGTTTGAGAAAAAGCTCAACCTGGTCGGCGTGGGCTTTCGTGCCCAGGCGCAGGGCAGCAAGCTCAACCTGCAGGTCGGCTTCTCGCATCCGGTGGTCAAGGAAATGCCGGCTGGCGTGACGGTGACCTGCGCGACGCAGACTGAAATCCTGATCAAGGGCGCTGACCGTCAGGCGGTCGGTCAGGTGGCCGCCGAAGTGCGCGCAATCCGTCCGCCCGAGCCGTACAAGGGCAAGGGCATCCGCTACGCCGATGAGCGCGTGGTGCTGAAGGAAACCAAGAAGAAGTAACCGGAGCCGACGACCATGCTGACCAAGAAAGAACAGCGCCTGCGCCGCTCACGCCAGACCCGCGCCCGCATTGCCCAGATGGGCGCGGTGCGGTTGACCGTGTTCCGCTCCAACCTGCATATCTATGCCAACGTCATCTCCGACGATGGCGAGCGCGTGCTGGCCTCGGCGTCAACCGCCGAGAAAGACTTGCGCGAGCAGCTCGGCCGGCACAAGGGCGGCAACACTGCGGCGGCGGCGCTGGTTGGCCAGCGCGTGGCCGAGCGTGCCAAGGCTGCCGGCGTCGAAAAGGTCGCCTTCGACCGCTCGGGCTTTGCCTACCACGGCCGGGTCAAGGCGTTGGCTGAAGCCGCCCGCGAGGCCGGGTTGCAGTTCTGAAGCGCGCTCGATAAGGAATCAACGCAATGGCAAAGTTCACTCCCCGCGCGCAGACCGAGGCCAACGACGACGGCCTGAAGGAAAAGATGATCGCGGTCAACCGCGTGACCAAGGTCGTCAAGGGTGGCCGCACGCTGAGCTTCGCGGCACTGACCGTGGTTGGCGATGGCGACGGCCGCATCGGCATGGGCAAAGGCAAGGCCAAGGAAGTGCCGGTGTCGGTGCAAAAGGCGATGGACGCCGCGCGCCGCAACATGTTCAAGGTGCAGTTGCGCAGCGGCACGGTGCATCACAACGTGACCGGTGAACACGGCGCCGCGCGCGTGCTGCTGGCGCCCGCGCCGGCGGGCACCGGCATCATTGCCGGCGGCCCGATGCGCGCGGTGTTCGAGGTCATGGGCGTGACCGACATCGTCGCCAAGAGCCTGGGTTCGAGCAATCCATACAACATGGTGCGCGCCACGCTGGACGCGCTCAAGCGCTCGACCACCGCGTCTGAAATCGCTGCCAAGCGCGGCAAGACGGTTGAAGAGCTGTTCAACTGAACTCGGCTGGCTGCAAGCGCCCGGAGAACACCGCATGTCCGACAAGAAAACCCTTACCGTCAAGCTGGTGCGCAGCCCGATCGGCTGCAAGGCCTCGCACCGCGCCACCGTGCGCGGGCTGGGGCTGCGCCGTCTGGACGGCTCGCGCACTTTGGAAGACACGCCGGCGGTGCGCGGCATGATCAACAAGATCCCGTACCTGGTGCAGGTGCTGTAAGCCGGCAAGGACGCGCAACGACCATGGAACTCAACAGCATCAAACCTGCCGCCGGCTCGAAGAAGCCGCGTCGCCGCGTCGGCCGCGGCATGGGCTCGGGCCTGGGCAAGACCGCCGGGCGCGGTCACAAGGGGCAGAAGTCGCGCGCCGGTGGCTACCACAAGGTTGGCTTTGAAGGCGGCCAGATGCCGCTGCAGCGCCGGCTGCCCAAGCGCGGCTTCAAGTCGGCGCAGTTGAAGTTCAACGGCGAAGTGACGTTGGCTGAACTGCAGCACCTGGGCAAGGACGAGGTCGATTTGTTGACGCTGAAGGCTGCTGGCCTGGTGCGGCAACTGATCAAGCACGTCAAGGTCATCAAGAGCGGTGAACTGACCCTTGCCGTGACCTTGAAGGGCATAAGCGCGACCGCCGGTGCCAAGGCGGCGATCGAGGCCGCCGGTGGCTCGCTGGCCTGACCGCCACACCGTCGACATCGATTGAACCGAGCAGGGAAAGCACACGTTGGCAACATCGGCTAACCAACTGGCCAAGAGCGGCAAGTTCGGCGACCTGCGTCGCCGGCTGGTCTTTCTGTTGCTGGCCTTGGTGGTCTACCGGCTGGGTGCGCACATTCCCGTGCCCGGCATCGACCCGAACCAGTTGCAGCAGTTGTTCAAGGGCCAGCAAGGCGGCATCCTGAACCTGTTCAACATGTTCTCGGGCGGCGCGCTGTCGCGCTTCACCGTATTTGCATTGGGGATCATGCCGTACATCTCGGCGTCGATCATCATGCAGCTGATGTCGTATGTGATTCCCACGCTGGAGGCGCTGAAGAAGGAAGGCGAATCCGGCCGGCGCAAGATCACCCAGTACACACGTTACGGAACGCTTGGCCTGGCCTTGTTTCAGTCGTTGGGCATTGCATTGGCACTGGAAGGTTCGGCCGGTCTGGTGCTGGCGCCGGGCTTTGGCTTCCGGCTGACCACGGTCGTGAGCCTGACCGCCGGCACGATGTTCTTGATGTGGCTGGGTGAGCAGATAACCGAGCGCGGACTGGGCAACGGCATTTCTATCCTGATTTTCGGTGGTATTGCGGCCGGCCTGCCGAACGCCATTGGCGGACTGTTCGAGTTGATTCGCACCGGGGCGATGAGTGTTCCGGCGGCGTTGTTCATCATCACCATCGTCGTGCTGGTGACCTTCGCGGTGGTGTTCGTCGAGCGCGGCCAGCGCAAGATTCTGGTCAATTACGCCAAGCGCCAGGTTGGCAACAAGGTCTACGGCGGCCAGTCGTCGCACCTGCCGCTGAAGCTGAACATGTCGGGCGTGATTCCGCCGATCTTTGCGTCGTCGATCATTCTGCTGCCGGCCACCGTGGTGGGCTGGTTTGCCACCGGCGACGGCATGCGCTGGCTGAAGGACATTTCGTCGGCGCTGTCGCCGGGGCAGCCGATTTACGTGCTGCTGTACGCGGCGATGATCGTGTTCTTCTGTTTCTTCTATACCGCGCTGGTGTTCAACAGCCGCGAGACGGCAGACAACCTGAAGAAGAGCGGCGCCTTTATCCCCGGCATCCGCCCGGGTGAGCAAACCGCGCGCCACATCGACAAGATTCTCGGCCGACTGACCCTGGCGGGTGCGGTGTACATCACCGCGGTGTGTCTGCTGCCTGAATTTCTGGTGCTGAAGTACAACGTGCCGTTTTACTTCGGTGGCACTTCGCTGCTGATCATTGTCGTCGTGACGATGGACTTCTGGGCGCAAGTGCAGAGTTACATCATGAGCCAGCAGTACGAGTCGCTGCTGAAGAAGGCCAACTTCAAGGCCAGTTGAATTCGTCTGGAGTGAACGAACATGAAAGTCGCCGCATCGGTCAAGAAGATGTGCCGCAACTGCAAGATCATCCGCCGCAAGGGGGTGGTGCGCGTGATCTGTACCGATCCGCGCCACAAGCAGAGGCAGGGTTGAGATTGCCGCCAGTGAAGCCGCTGCCGGCTTCAGTGGCGCAGACCAACCACCATGCGCCGGCAGGCGCATCGGCCGGGCGGGTTGCAGCAGCCTGATCGGCCGCTCACCGCCCGCACCTGAGATTCCAAGGAAACGACATGGCCCGTATCGCCGGCATCAACATTCCGCCGCACAAGCACGCTGAAATCGGCTTGACCGCCATCTACGGCGTTGGCCGCACCACCGCGCAGAAGATTTGCGAGGCGGTTGGCATCGCCTACTCAAAGAAGGTCAAGGACTTGAGCGACGCCGACCTGGAAAAGATTCGCGACGAAGTCAACCGCCTGACCATCGAAGGCGACCTGCGGCGCGAGATCTCGATGAACATCAAGCGCTTGATGGACCTGGGTTGCTACCGCGGCATGCGCCACCGCCGCGGGCTGCCGCTGCGAGGCCAGCGCACGCGCACCAATGCACGGACCCGCAAAGGGCCGCGCAAGGGCGCCGCCGCGCTGAAGAAGTAAGCCCGCAACGCAGCAGCGTCAGCCCACCCGACGAGAACCGACATGGCCAAAGCACCCGTCAATACCGCGGCCCGCCGCGTCAGCAAGAAGATCCGCAAGAACGTCGCCGACGGCGTCGCGCACGTGCATGCGTCGTTCAACAACACCATCATCACGATCACCGACCGTCAGGGCGGCGCGCTGGCCTGGGCTTCGTCCGGCGGCCAGGGCTTCAAGGGCTCACGCAAGTCGACGCCATTTGCCGCGCAGGTGGCTGCCGAAGTGTGCGGCCGTGCGGCGCAAGAGCAGGGCATCAAGAACCTGGACGTGCGTATCAAAGGCCCGGGCCCTGGTCGCGAATCGTCGGTGCGGGCCCTGGCCGCGCTCGGCATCCGCATCAACTCGATCAGCGATGTGACGCCGGTGCCGCACAACGGCTGCCGGCCGCAAAAGCGTCGGCGCATCTGAGGATTGCCCGCCCACCGCTGCGCGGTGGGTGCGGGCGGCGGCCGCGCGCGTGCCAGTGTGCGGCGCTCGCCCGCCAGTGCCGCATCAGCCGCCGCGGCGCAAGGCAACTGGTCCGATTTCGCTAGAATTAAAAGTTTTCCGTCGCCGGCCGGGGCAAGTCTGCACCAGCCGGCCATTTCGTTGGGGTTCCGAAGCGTCGCACAACGTTTGATGCGCCGCCAACCGGCCACCCCGCCATAAGCCCACCGTCCGGGCGCACGCCGACACCGGACTCGCGCGACACGCCTCGCGTCAGAAAGATCTCCAACAAGGACACCCTGTGGCACGTTATCTCGGTCCCAAGGCCAAACTGGCCCGCCGCGAAGGCACCGACCTTTACCTCAAGAGCGCCCGCCGCGCGATCAGCGACAAGGCCAAGTTCGAGACCAAACCCGGCCAGCACGGCCGGACCTCGGGCTCGCGCACCTCGGACTTCGGTATCCAGTTGCGCGAAAAGCAAAAGGTCAAACGCATGTACGGCGTGCTGGAGCGCCAGTTCCGGCGCTACTTTGCCGAAGCCGAGCGCCGGCGCGGCAACACCGGCGCCAACCTGCTGTCGCTGCTGGAGTCGCGGCTGGACAACGTGGTCTACCGCATGGGCTTCGGCTCGACCCGCGCCGAGGCGCGGCAACTGGTTTCGCACCAGGCGGTGCTGGTCAACGGCAAGACAGTCGACATTGCGTCCTACGGCGTCAAGGCCGGCGACGTCATCGCGCTGCGCGAAAAGGCCAAGAAGCAGTTGCGCGTGGTCGATGCGCTGAAGTTGGCGCAATCGATTGGCATGCCTGACTGGGTGCAGGTCGATGCGACCAAGTTCGAGGGCGTTTTCAAGAAGCTGCCCGACCGCGACCAATTCGGTGCCGACATCAACGAGTCGTTGATCGTCGAACTCTATTCGCGCTGACGCGGCCGTCATGGGGTTCCCGCAGCGGCGCTGTGCCGCCGTGCCGACCACCCGCATGCACGCCCGCACCACGGCCACCGGGCACGCGGTGCGCAAGTTCTGCCGCCCGGTACGGTCCGCTGGCCTTATCGGCATCACGCGCCGAGGGTATTGAGAGGAAACAAGACCGATGCAAACCAATCTGCTGAAGCCCAAAGCCATCCACGTTGAGCAACTGGGTGGCAACCGTGCCAAGGCGACGCTGGAGCCGTTCGAGCGCGGCTATGGTCATACCCTGGGCAATGCGCTGCGTCGCGTGCTGCTGTCGTCGATGGTCGGCTATGCGCCGACCGAGGTCACCATCGCCGGCGTGCTGCACGAGTACTCGACGATCGACGGCGTGGCCGAGGATGTCGTCCACATCATGCTGAACCTCAAGGGTGTGGTGTTTCGTCTGCACAACCGCGACGAGGTGACGCTGGTGGTGCGCAAGGAGGGCGAGGGCCCGGTCACCGCGGCCGACATCCAGGTGCCGCATGACGTCGAAATCATCAACCCGGCGCATGTCATCGCCAACCTGGCGCAGGGCGGCAAGCTCGACATGCAGATCAAGGTCGAGAAGGGCCGCGGCTATGTGCCGGGCAACCTGCGGCGCTATGGCGACGAGCCGACCAAGGCCATCGGCCGCATCGTGCTCGATGCCTCGTTCTCGCCGGTGCGGCGCGTCAGCTACGCGGTCGAAAACGCCCGCGTCGAGCAGCGCACCGACCTTGACAAGCTGGTGATGGAGATCGAAACCAACGGCGCGGTGTCGCCCGAGGAAGCAATCCGCGCCTCGGCCAAGATCCTGGTCGACCAGTTGGCGGTGTTCGCCGGCCTTGAAATTCACGAGGGTGCCGGCTTCCCGCAGACCGACCGCGGCAGCCAGCCGCCGATCGACCCGATCCTGCTGCGCCCGGTCGACGAGCTTGAACTCACGGTGCGCTCGGCCAACTGCCTGAAGGCCGAGAACATCTACTACATCGGCGACCTGATCCAGCGCACCGAAACCGAGCTGCTGAAGACCCCCAACCTGGGCCGCAAGTCGCTCAACGAGATCAAGGAAGTACTGGCCTCGCGCGGCCTGACGCTCGGCGCGCGGCTTGAGAACTGGCCGCCGCAGGGGCTGGACAAGCGATAAATCTCCCCGGGCCGCGCCACACGTTGGCGCGAGCCCCAACCAAGCCGGGTCTGCAGCGCTGCCCGCGGACCACGTGTGCACCCCCGGGTACCTGGTACGGCCCGGGTCGATAACCGAAGGAAGAAGCCACCATGCGTCACCGCCACGGTTTGCGCAAACTCAACCGCACCAGCGAGCATCGCCAGGCGATGTTCCGCAACATGGCCGTCTCGCTGCTGCGGCACGAGGCGATCAAGACCACCGTGCCCAAGGCCAAGGAGCTGCGCCGCATCGTCGAGCCGCTGATCACGCTGGCCAAGGTGGCCACCGTCGCCAACCGGCGCCTGGCGTTCTCGCGCCTGCGCGACCGCGACGTGGTGGTCAAGCTGTTCAACGAGCTGGGCCCGCGCTACAACAGCCGGCCGGGCGGCTATACGCGCATCCTGAAGATGGGGTTTCGCGTCGGCGACAACGCGCCGATGGCCTTCGTCGAACTGGTTGACCGTCCCGAGCCGGTGGCCGCACCGGCCGAAGGCGAGGCGGTTGCCGACTGACGCGCGGTGCCGGGTCAGCCGCTGATCCATTCGCCATACCAAGCCAGCCGCCGCGCTGGCTTTGTTCATCGTGGGCGACCCGCGCCGAAACCGTGGCTGGCACCGGAACCCGACGACCGCCGCCGGATCAGGCATTGACGATGCGCCGCCTGCTGTCTCTGCTGTTCACCCTGGTCGCACTGCTTGGCCTGGCCACCGGCCCCACGTCGGTGCTGGCGCGCAAGGGCGACGAGTTCCTGCCGCCCGAGCAGGCCTTCGCGGTCAGCGCGCGCATGGCCGCCGCCGGCTCGGCCGAGGTGCAGGTGGTCGTCGCGCCCGGCTACTACCTGTACCGCGAGCCGTTCAAGTTCAGCGCGCAGGGCGCGACGCTGGGTGCGCCGGTGATTCCGGCGGGCAAGGTCAAGTTCGACGAGAACTTCAACAAAGACGTCGAAACCTACCGCGGCACCCTGCGCATCCCGTTGCCGGTGACCGGCAGCGGCCGTTTCACGCTGGAAGTGGTGTCGCAAGGCTGCGCCGACGCCGGCCTGTGCTACCCGCCGATGACCACCCACATCGCCCTCGACACCGGTGTGCTGCAGCCGGCATCTGCGCTGCCCGCAGGCGCTGAACGCGGCGGCAGTGGCGGCGGTTCGTCCAGCGGCTGGTTTGACCGCCTGCAGTCGGGCAACTTCGCCGAACAGGTGCTCGACGCCGGCCGGCTGGGGCCGGTGGCGGCGGCGTTTTTCGTGCTGGGGTTGCTGCTCGCCTTCACGCCATGCGTGTTGCCGATGTTGCCCATCCTGTCGTCGTTGATCGTCGGCAGCGGCGCCGGCGCGGCCACGCCGTCGCGCGGCCGCGGCCTGGCGCTGGCGTCGGCCTATTCGCTGGGCATGGCGCTGGTCTACACCGGGCTCGGCGTCGCCGCCGGCCTGGCCGGCGAGGGCCTGGCCGCCGCGCTGCAAACGCCGTGGATGATCGGCGCCTTCGCGCTGCTGCTGGCCTTGTTTGCGCTGGCGATGTTTGACGTCTACGAGTTGCGCCTGCCACAGGCGCTGACCGAGCGCTTGACCGCGCAGAGCAACCGCTTGCCGGCCGGGCAGTTGGCCGGCGTGTTTGCGATGGGCGGCGTGTCGGCGTTGATCGTCAGCCCCTGCGTCAGTGCGCCGCTGGCCGGTGCGTTGCTGTTCATCAGCCGCAGCCGCGATGTGGTGCTCGGTGGCGCGGCGCTGTTTGCGCTGGCCGCCGGGATGAGTGTGCCGCTGCTGCTGCTGGGCGCATCGGCCGGCCGCTGGTTGCCCAGAAGCGGCGCCTGGATGACGGCGGTGAAGCGCTTTTTCGGCCTGCTGATGCTGGCCGTGGCGGTGTGGATCGCCCAGCCGGTGCTGCCGGCGCGTGGCGTGCTGCTGGCCTGGGGTGCGCTGGCACTGCTGGCCGCGGCCCTGCTGCGGCCGTGGTCGGCGCGGCCCGCCGGGTCCTGGCAATGGCCGCGGCGCGCGTTGGGCGTGTTGGCGCTGAGCGTGGCGGCGTCGCAGGTGGTCGGCGCCGCGACCGGTGCGCTTGACCCGCTGCGGCCGCTGGCGCAACTCGGCCGCGGCGGCGCGGCACGCGGTGCGGCGGTTGCGCTGCCGTTCAAAACCATACACAGCAGCGCCGAGTTCGACGCCGCGCTGCGCGAGGCCGGCGCCGCCGGCCGACCGTTGATGCTCGACTTCTACGCCGACTGGTGCGTGTCGTGCAAGGAAATGGAGCGCTTTACCTTCAGCGATGCCGCCGTGGCCGGGCGGCTGAAGTCCGCGCTGCTGCTAAAGGCCGACGTCACCGCCAACACCGAAGACGAGCGTGCGCTGTTGCGCCGCTTCAAGCTGTTCGGCCCGCCGGGCACGTTGTTTTTCGACACCCAGGGCCGCGAGCAGGCCGACGCCCGGGTGGTCGGATTCCAGGGCCCCGAGCGCTTCTTGCGCACGCTGGACGACGCCGGCCTGCGTTGACTTGAATCAGCCGCGGGAACGCAGCGGGCTCGCGCCCGCTCAGCGCTGCCCGCGCAGCCCCTCCAGCAGCCCGACCAGGCCTTCGGCCAGCCGGCGCACCGCCGCCGGCTCGGGCAATGGCAACACCAGTTGCCGACGGCCGGTCGCCGCGTCGTGCTGCACGAAGCGTTCGGCGCCGGCAGCGGGTGGGACGTCGGCCGATGGTCCTGACGCCGTCGCGGGCGGCTGTGCCAGGTCGGCCAGCAGGCGCAATCCGGCGTCGATCAGCGGCGCCCAGGGGTCGGCCGACGGCGCCGATGCCCCAGGCGTTGAACCGGCTCCCGCTGGGGTGTCGGGCGGGTCGTCGGCAGCTGTGGCGGCCGCGGCCGGCTGCGCAGCCGATGCATCGACGGTTGCGGGCTCGGCCACAGCCTCCGACCCTTTAGAACTCGGCGCAGGCAGTTCCGCGCCAGGCGGCTGCTGCGGCGGCGGCAGTTCGGATTCACCAGCCAGCGCGGCGGCGTCCTTACCGTCCTCGGTGGTCGTCGGCTCGGCCACAGTCGTGGGTGTGGATGTGCCCGCCGCCAGGCCGTCGTCGTTCGCCGCGGCGTCTGGCTGCGCCGAAGCATCCGAGCGCGCCGCACCGGACATCGCGCCGGTGACGTCGCCCACCGTCTTCATGAAGCTGGCCAGCCGCGTGCCCTGCATCAGCACCTCGGCCTGGCCGCCGTCGAGCACGCCCTCGGCCAGCGACTGCTTGAACGCCAGCACGGCCATCATTCCGTGCTCGATGCTGTCCTCGGCGACAAAGTGAATCACCTGCACGCCGCGCTGCTGGCCCATGCGGTGTACACGGCCGACGCGCTGCGCCAGCACCGCCGGGTTCCATGGCAAGTCCATGTTGATGACGGTGGCCGCCGCGTGCTGCAGGTTCAGGCCAACGCCGCCGGCATCGGTCGACAAAAACAGCCGGCACTCGGGGTCTTGGTGGAAGCGGTCGACCAGCGCGCCGCGCTGCGCGCCGGGCACACCGCCGTGGAACAGCACATGGCCCCAGCCGCGCGCCTGCAGGCGGCGCTGCAGCACCTCGTGCATGCCCAGCCACTGGCTGAATACCACCGCCTTGGCGTCGGGCTGCTCGAACAGCTCGTCGAGCACGGCCATCAACTCGTCGGCCTTGTGGCCGTGGTCGGTCTCGTGGTCGACCAGCCAGGTGCTGTCGCAGGCCATGCGCATGGTTTGCAGCGCACTCATCAGCCGGCGCTGGTCGACGTCGGACAAGAACCCGGTGCGCTTCCAGCGCGCCACCAGTTGCCCGACCAGCTTGGCCGCGTCGTCGTGGTGCTGGCGTTGGGCATCGGTCAGCGGCACGAACAGCGTCTTGGTCAGCCGCTCGGGCAATTGCGCCAGCACCTCGGCCTTGCGCCGGCGCAGCATCACCGGCTGCAGCGTCTGGCCGAGCTTGTCGAGTTGCCGGTAGCCGACCACCCGACCGTCGGCATTGAACACCTGGTGTTCGGCGCGCAGCCGCCAGGTCGGCCCCAGCCGTTGCTGGTCGACCAGTTGCACGATGGCCAGCAACTCCTCCAGCCGGTTTTCCAGCGGCGTACCGGTCAGCACGATGACGTGCGGTACGTCCAGCCGGCGCAGCGCGCGCGCCGCCTGCGTGTTCCAGTTCTTCACCCGCTGCGCCTCGTCGATGACCAGCAGTTGCGGGCCCCAGGCGCGGATGTCGTCGATGTCGCGCAGCAGCGACTCGTAGTTGGTGATCTTGCGCGGCGCCTCGTCGCGCCACTGCGCCTGGCGCGTGGCCAGCATGCCTTGAACCACCTGGGCGCCGCGGCCGGCAAAGCGCGCCATCTCGCGCTGCCATTGGTGCTTCAGCGATGTCGGGCAGACCACCAGCACGCGTTCGACGCCGGCGTGGCGCGCCAGCAGCTCGGCCGCGGCAATCGCCTGCGCGGTCTTGCCCAGCCCCATGTCGTCGGCGATCAACACCCGGCCGGCGTGGGCGGCAAACAGCGCGCCCTCGGCCTGGTACGGGTACAGCGGCACGCGCAGCACGGCAGCCAGCGCCGGGTCGGCGGCGCCACGCGGGTAGGCCGCGGCCAGCGCCTGGCGGCGGCGCGCGTCGTCGCTGCAGCGCGCGGCGAAGTCCAGCACCTCGCCGTGGACGCGCAGCGCATGGCCCGCGGCCTCGGCGGCGCCGATGAAGGCGTCGAGCTCGCCCACACGCGCCAGCGGCAGCCGCTGCTGGGCGTCGAACAACGCCTGCGCCTTCGCGGCCAGCGCTGGCGGGCAGTCGCTGCCGGGTCGCCAGACGATGGCCTGTTGCGGCCCGCGCTGCAGCACCAGCTCCGAATACGGCGCGACGAAGCCGCGCGCCAGCGCCGCCTTGCCGCCGCGGCGTGCGGCCAGCCGCGCCAGCGTGAATTCAATGTGCTTGCAGGTGCCCAGGTCGTTGCTGGCGAAGTCAGGGCAGGTGCAGTGGTTGGCGCCGGCCGCAGAGCCGCGGATGCTCACCAGCCAGCGGTTGCCGCTGTCCGGGTTGCCAACGCGAAAGTCGGCAAACACCGGCTCGTCGCCCAGCCGCTCGAGGCTGAAGCTCTGCTCGCGACCAAACTGCCGGCGCAGCGCACGCTGCCAGTCTTCGAAGTCGAGCGTCGACGGCTTGCGCAGATGCGACAACTTGGGCGCGGCGTGGGCCGTCTTCTTGCCGGTCGACTTGCGCGCCGGCTTCCTGGCTGCGCTGTCCTTGCCGGCCTCAGCCGACTTGCCGGCGCTGCCGCGCGGCGTTTTCGACGCCACGGCAGGCCGCGCATCCGGCGGCGAATCAGCGCTTGACCGTGCCGGCTTGGCAGACGATGACCGAACGATGGGGTGGGCGCGGGTGGGCATGGTGGCGATTGTCGCCACCGGCCAGCCCGCGCCGCCACGCGCTCAGCCTCTTTCAGAACCGGCAGGCGTTGTCGGCCATGTAGTCGGCGACCTTGATCTTGCCGCTGACGATGTCGGCCTTGGCCGCGTCGACTTTTTTCTTCACCTCGGCCGAGATCAGCTTTTCGTTGTACTGGTCAAGCGCATAGTCGACCCCGCCTTCCTTCAGCCCGAGCACGGTGACCCCCGGCCGGGTGCCCTTGGCCAGGCTGTAGACGGCGACGTCGACGCGCTTGACCATCGAGCTGAGCATGGTGCCGGGCTGCAGGTGGTTTTGGTTGCTGTCGACGCCGATGGCCAGCTTGCCGGCGTCCTTGGCCGCCTGGTAGACGCCGCTGCCGGTGCCGCCGGCGGCGGCGAAGACCACATCGACGCCCTTGCTGAACTGCGCCCGCGCCAGCTCGCCGCCGCGTGTCGGGTCGGCCCAGGCCGCCGCGGTGGTGCCGGTCATGTTGGCGCTCAATTCCACCTTCGGATTGGCGTACTTTGCGCCTTGCTCGTAACCGCACTGGAAGCGCCGGATCAGCGGAATGTCCATGCCGCCGATGAAGCCGACCTTGCCACTGCGGCTGTTCAGCGCCGCCAGCATGCCGACCAGAAAACTGCCCTCCTGCTCCTTGAACACCACCGATTCGACGTTCGGCGCCTTGACCACCGCGTCGATGATCGCGAACTGCAGCTTGGGAAAGTCGCGCGCCACCTTTTCCATCGCGCTGGCCTGAGAAAAGCCGACGCCGATGATCGGGTTGACGCCTTTTTCTGCCATGCGCCGCATCGCCTGCTCGCGTTGCGACTCGTTGGCGATCTCGAAGTCCTGGAACGACTTGCCCGACTCCTTGTGCCAGCGCTCGATGCCGCGAAACGCCGCCTCGTTGAACGACTTGTCGAACTTGCCGCCCATGTCGTAGACCACGCCCGGCTCGGCCCGCGCGGTCGCAGCGGCCAGCGTCAGTGCGCCAACGGCTACCAGGGCAGCAGACACAAACGGCATGCGGGTGCGGCAGGCGGCAGTCATCGCGGGCTCTCTCATGGCAAGGGTTGGAATGATGGGGTTGCGGGCAGGCAGGATAGCTCGGCCGCGCGGGGCGGCGCGCCGATGTTCGGGCTGTCCCTTGCGCCAGACCGGGCCCTTCGTCCCTAACATCGCACGGATGAATTCGCCCGCGCTGCCCGCGCTGCCCGCGCCGTCGCCGCAGGGATCGACCGCGCTGCCCCATGCCCAACCGGTGCAGGTCGACGATCCCGCACTGCAGCCGCGTGCGCGTCAACTGCCCAAGGTGCTGCTGCACGAACACCTGGACGGCGGGCTGCGCGTGGCCACGCTGCTTGAACTGCTGCGCGAGCGCCGTCTGCAGCCCCCGGCCGAGGATGAAGACACCTTGGCCGCCTGGTTCGACGCGCGCGCGCATGCCGGTTCGCTGACCGAATACCTGCGCGGCTTCGCGTTGACCGTGGCGGCGATGGCCACGCCCTACGGGCTGGAGCGCGTGGCCTTCGAGGCCGCCGAGGACGCCCGTGTCGACGGCTGCGTGCTGGCCGAATTCCGCATCGCGCCCTTGTTGTTCGAGGCCTACGGCATGTCGGGCGACGTGGTTGTCAATGCGCTGCTCAACGGCCTGGCACGCAGCAGCCTGCCGACCGGGTTGATCGTCTGCGCGATGCGCGAGCGCGGCGAAGCACACGTCGTCGCCAGCGCCGCGCTGGCGCTGCGCTGGCAGCGGCGTGGCAGCAGCCACGGCGTGGTCGGCTTTGACTTGGCCGGCGCCGAGCTTGGCCATCCGGCGATCGGCCATGCCGCACTGTTTGACCGCCTGCATGCCGAAGGCCTGCCGCTGACCCTGCACGCCGGCGAGGCCGACCATGGCGTGCGCGTGCTCGAGGCGGCCCGGCTCGGCGCGCGCCGCATCGGCCACGGCGTGCGCTTTGCTGATCTGCTTGATGGCGACGACAGCCTGGCCACACTGGCCGAGCTGCGCGCGCGCGGCGTCCACCTGGAAATCTGCCCGACCAGCAACCTGCACACCGGCGTGGCCAACAGCCTGGCCAGCCACCCGATACACGCGCTGTGGCGCGCCGGACTGTCGCTGTCGTTCCATACCGACAACCGGCTGATGTCGCGCATCCAGCCCAGCACCGAAGCGGCGCAGCTGGTGCGCCACGGCTTTGGTTGGGACGAGTTGCTGCACATGGGGCTGGACGCCGCCGACGCGTCGTTCCTGCCCGCGCCAATGCGCGCCGCGGCGCGCAGCCGCCTGCTCGAGTGGGCCAGCGCGCAGGACTTGCCGCTGCGGCCGCGCTGACGCTGTGCCTGTCCGATCGCCGCCACACGGCCTGACCATGCGCCGACGCCTGCTGAGCGCCGTGTCGCTCGCCGCCGCATTGGCTTGGTTGGCGGCCTGCGGCTCTGGGGTGACTGCGGCCGTACCGGCGGCGCCAGGGGCAAGCGCGCCGGTGGCCGTGCGCGTCATCGCCTTCAATGACTTTCACGGCCACCTGGAGTCAGGCGGCCTGAGCCTGACGCTGCCTGACCCGGCGCAGCCCGGCGCGGTGATGCGCGTGCCCAGCGGCGGCGCGGCGGCGTTGGCTGGGCTGGTCCGCGCGCTGCGCGACGCCGCGCCGCAAAGCGTGCTGGTGTCGTCGGGCGACTTGGTCGGCGCCACGCCGTTGGTGTCCGCATTGTTTCGTCACGAGCCGACCGTGGACGCGATGAACCGGCTCGGCCTGGACATCAACGTGCTTGGCAACCACGAGTTCGACGCCGGCAGCGCCGAGCTCAAGCGCCTGTTCGGCGGCGGCTGCGCGGCGAGCGACCCGCGCGCGGCGACCCAGTCGTGCGTGCGCGACGGCCAGTGGACGGGCGCGCGCTTTGCCGTGTTGGCGGCCAACGTCAACACCGCCGACGGCACGCCGCTGTATGCGCCAAGCTGGGTGCGCGAATTTGGCGGCGTCAAGCTCGGCGTGATCGGCGCGGTGACGCGCACCACGCCCGGCATCGTGATGCCCTCGGGCGTCGCCGGGCTGCGCTTTGGCGACGAGGCCGACGCCATCAACCGCAGCGCCGCCGCCTTGCAGGCGCAGGGCGTGCACGCGCTGGTGGCGGTGGTGCATGAAGGCGGTCAAGTGGCCGGGCCGTCCGGCGCCGCGGTGGCCGACTGGAACGACACCGTGTGCGCCGGCCTGTCCGGCCGCATCGTCGACATTGCGCGCCGCATCACGCCGGCGGTCGACCTGATTCTGAGTGCCCACACCCACCAGGGCTACAACTGCCTGCTCGACGGCCGGCCGGTGATGCAGGCGGTGTCGTATGGCCGCGGCGTGTCGGTCGCCGACCTGCAGATTGACCCACTCACCGGCCGCATCGCCCGCGCCGCCACCCTGCACCGCAACCTGCCGGTCGTCAATACCCGCACCGACCCGGCGCAGCGCGACGCCATCGCCGCGACGCTGCCGCCGGCTATGGCCACGGCGCTGCGCGCGGCGCGGCCCGACGCCGCGGTGGCGGCGCTGGTCGAGCGTTATGTGCAACTCGCCGCGCCGCGCGCGCAGCGCGAGGTCGGCCGCATAGGCGGCAGCTTTGACCGTGAAGGCCAGACCGATTCATCGGCCGGCCGTCTGGTCGCCGATGCCCAGCTTGCCGCCACCCGGGCCCCAGAGCGCGGCGGCGCCCAGCTCGCGCTGACCAACCCCGGCGGCCTGCGCACCGACTTGCCGTGCCGCGGCCGGCCGCCATGCAGCGTCACCTGGGGCGAGCTGTTCGCGATGCAGCCGTTTGGCAACAGCCTGGTGGTGATGAGCCTGACCGGCGCCGAATTGAAGGCGCTGCTCGAAAGCCAGCAGCGCGGCCAGCGCGACCGGCCGCTGCTGCTGGCGCCGTCGGCCGGCTTTGGCTACCGCTGGCTGTCGCGCGCGCCGGCCGGCCAGCGCGTACAAAACATCACGCTGCACGGCCAGCCGCTGGCGCCCGACGCCCGGCTGCGCGTCACTGTCAACAGCTATCTGGCCGAAGGCGGTGATGGCTTTGCCGGCTTCAAGCACGGGCGCGACCGGCTGGGCGGTGCGCTCGACATCGACGCGCTGGCTGATTGGCTGGCGACCACGCCCGCGCCGGTGGTCGCGCCGCGCATCGAGTGGGTGGAATAGCTTTTGAATAGGTCGCCACGGCAGCGTGGGCGATGCCGCATTTCGGTGCTCCAGCGCTTCGGACGCCACTTCTAGAATCGCCGACCGCCCTCGACGTTCGCCATGTCCTCTTCGCCATGAAACTCATCGGATCGCTGACCAGCCCCTACGTGCGCAAAGTGCGCGTGGTGATGGCCGAAAAAAAGCTCGACTATCAACTGCTGCTGGAGGACGTGTGGGCCAGCGACGCCATCCTGGCCGCCAACCCCTTGGGCAAGGTGCCTTGCCTGGTGATGGAAGGCGGCGAGGCGGTGTTCGACTCGAAGGTGATCGTCGAATACGTCGACACGCTGTCGCCGGTCGGCAAACTGATTCCGGCATCCGGCCGGGCGCGCGTGGAGGTGCGCACCTGGGAAGCGCTGGCCGACGGGCTGTGCGATGCGGCCATCCTGGCACGCATGGAAACCCTCTGGCCACCACGCGAAGGCGCGCGCTGCCAGGCCTGGATAGAGCGCCAGCTCGGCCGCGTCGACAGCGCGCTGGCCGCGATGTCCAAAGGCCTGGGCGACAAGACCTATTGCACCGGCATCCACCTGACGCTGGCCGACGTGGCGGTGGGTTGCGCGCTCGGCTACCTCGACTTCCGCTTCCCGGCCATCGGGTGGCGCGGCCGCCACGCCAACCTGGCCAGGCTGGCCGACAAGCTGGCGACACGGCCCAGCTTTATCGACACGGCGCCGCCGGCGGCTTGACGATCGCTTTCAAGCCGCCAGGTCGGCCTGACAATCCGGGCCTGTTTGCGCTTCGCGAGTCGCCATGTCTGGCCCAATTGCCCACGCCCTGCCGGCGCTTACCGCGGCCCAGATCGCCGCGTTGGACCGTGCGGCGCACCTTGCGCCGTCGGCCGACAACAGCCTGGAAAACCGCTTCCAGGCCGACCCGGCGCAGGGCTATGGCTTGAGCCAGCACAGCGCGCGCACGCCGGTGGTTGCGCGTCCGACCCTGAACCTGTTGTCGCTGGGCGCGGCATTTGAAAACGTGCGACTGCAGGCGTCGCAATGGGGCCTGGAGGTTAACGCGGCCGAGCCGGCCGAGGGCCTGCAACGTTTCGATCTACTCTTGCTGCGCATCGGGGCAAGCAGCGCGGTGCCGGACAAATTGGTCGCGGAGATTGAGCGGCGCCATACCAATCGTCGGCCACGGTTTCACGGCCCGGCGGTAGAGGGGGCATTGCGCGCTTCGTTCGACCGGCAGGTCGGCACCATCGCTGGTGCGCAACTGCATTGGCTCGACGCCCCACAAAAACGCTTCGCGCTTGGCTTGATTCGACTCGCCGAGGCGCAACGCTTTCACGTCGAATTGCTGCACCGCGAGCTGTTTTCATCGGTAAACCTGAATCAGCGCGATGCCGGGGCGCCAGACAGACACGGCATTCCCTGCGCCGCACTGGAGCTCAACCCACTGGACCGGTTGGTATTTGGCTGGCTGCGGCACTGGCCGCTGCAAAAGGCCCTGAATACCTTCGGTTTCCACCAGATCATGGCGCTGAAGGCGGCGTATCTACCGTGTCGGCTGGCGCCGCAATTGGGCGTCATTTCAGCCGACCCGGAGAACGCGGCGTCGGCATTTTCTGCTGGACGGCTGTTGCAGCGGGCCTGGCTTGCAGCCACAGCCGAAGGCTTGGCGTTTCAGGTGTTTGCCGCCTCACCGCTGTATGCGGCTCCTGGCGCGCGAGGCATCAGTCCAGCATTGCAGCAGCGCTTGAGCCAGGGCTGGTCTGTTTTGCTGGATGGCCGGCAGGCATCGATGGTCTTCAGAATCGGCCGCGCCGCTGCGCCAAGCTGTACAGCGGTGCATCCAGCAAGCTGATGCGGGCGCAGACTGCGTGTGCCTCGGCGTTACATCGCCTTCTCGGTTTTCTTTTGCAATTCGGCCACCTCGGACTGACGCGCAAATTTGGGCCCAAGCGCCGCAAGTGTTTTCAGCTCGGCCGCCGCCAGTTCGGTGTTGCCCGCCCGCATGAGAATTTTCGCCAATCCCAACCGCAATTCGGGGGCATTTGGCGCCAGCGCCACCGCTTTCCGCTGGGTGGCGATGGCGCGGTCGAAGCTCGAGGATTCTGACAACGCCAGCGCCAGCGTATCCAGTACCAGAGGATTATTAGGCGACTGCGCCAGCGCACGCTCCGCAAAATTCACCGCCTCGGGCTTGCCCTGCTGCGCCAAAATCAATCCCAAATTATTGAGGGCAACCACCTCGTTGCCATCCAGCGCAATAATCTCCCGGTATCTGGCTTCCGCGGCTGCAAGGTCGTTCGACGCCAAGGCGATTGCGCCCAGATATAATCTGAATCCGATTTCCTTGGCGTTTGACCTGAGCCAGTCCGCTGCAAATCTTGCCGCTTCTGGATCACGTTGAGTCTTCAAATAGGCCGCATGCAGCTTTTGTGCTGCCACGCTGCTTGAAGGCTCAACTTTGACCGCTTCTCGGTACGCGGTAATGGCCCCAGGCCAATTTTTTTCGGTAGCGAAAATATCACCTTCAAGCAGGAAACCGGTTTGCTCGCGTGGGCGACTTATTTGGGTCGCGCGAGCCACTCTTATTGCGGCGTCACG
>WBZS01000571.1_pt1 | contig 43280 bp, 37 predicted proteins | sample 5204201 | NCBI WGS metagenome assembly WBZS01 (sample SAMN12344357, study PRJNA552823) | activated sludge metagenome | biome: Activated sludge suspended growth; feature: Nitrification reactor; material: Wastewater; isolation source: activated sludge from nitrification reactor of wastewater...
ACGGTCGGCGGCACCAAGAACCCCGACATCGAGCGCGTGCTGGCGCTCAAGCCAGATCTGATCCTGGCCAACCACGAAGAGAACCGACCGGCCGATCTGGAAGCCCTGGGGGCCGCGGGCGTGCCGGTCGCCGTTTCGTGTCCGTTGACGGTGGCCGACGGGCTGAACATGCTCTGGCGCCTCGCGACGTTGCTGGGCGTGCCCGCGATGGCACAGCGCGTCGATCAGATGGAGCGCGCTTACGAATGGCAGTTACGCGCCGCTGAAGCCGGCCCGCGGCACTCGGTGTTCTGCCCGATCTGGCGCGAGCCCGAGGGTCACGGACCCGCGAGCTGGTGGATGACGGTCGATCGCCGGACCTATACCCACGACGTGCTGCGGCTCCTGGGTCTTGACAACGTCTTCGCCGATCGGCCGCGGCGCTATCCCCTGGCAGCCGATTTGGGGCACGAGCCACCACAGGACCCGGGCATTCGCGACACGCGATACCCCCGTGTCGGGCCGGAGGAGATTCGGGCCATCGATCCCGCTGTGGTGATTTTGCCCACGGAGCCTTATCCCTTCGCCGAGCCCGAGCGCAGGGTTCTTGCGGAACAATTTGCAGGGATCGGCGCCGTGCGCGACAATCGGATCTGGATCGTCGATGGTACGCTGCTGACCTGGGCGGGCACACGGATCGCCCGAATGCTCGGTCAGTTGCCGGCCTGGTTGGCCGAAAGGCTTCCAGCCGCATAGGGCCGGCGGAACCCATCGCAGGACTGACACCACATCGAATTGGAGAAGGTACCATGCACACACCCACACGGCGTATCCTCTTGCTTGCGGCGCTTTGCAGCGGCGTGCTTCTGAGCGCGTGCGGTGGAGGCGGTGACAGCACCGCTACGCCCATCCCGGGCGGCGCACCGGTCGAGGGCGGCTATCCCGAATCGCTTGACGGCGCGGCAGCGGCAACGCCCGAGGCCGTCGTCCCGACCGCCGTCAGTTATCCGTAAGGCATGGGTGCCGGGGCCGTTGCGGACGCCACGATTCAAGCGAAACCGGGCCGGGTCGGAACTCAACAGAAAGAGCCGGGGCGCGACAGGCATCGATCCTGTAGCCGGTTGCTATTGCCACGACGATGATTGAGTCCTATCATCCTCTTGTTGTTCCATACTTTTCGGGAGGCCAACATGAAGATGAGGTTTTTGGTTTTGGCGATGCTGGTTCTGGCGACGGGTTTGCTGAGCGGGTGCAAGGGCGGGCCGAAGACGCCGCCGTATGCGACCCCGACCACGGCCCCGTACCCCGGCTACCCGTAAATCGCACGCGCACGTTCGAACCTGAAGCGCCCGGGCGTTAGCTCGGGCGCTTCGTCTTTGTACCTGACGAAGGCAACCACGATCATGGCTGATGATCCTGAACGGAACTTCACGAGCCTGGAGCTCACGCGCTATAACGGCGAACGCGGCCAACGCGCTTTGATCGCTTTTCGCGGCGCGGTCTACGACGTCACCGACTGCCCACAATGGCGCAACGGCCTACACAAGAACCTGCACTTCGCCGGTATCGACCTCACCGATGAGCTGGCGGAGGCCCCGCACGCCGCCGACGTCTTCACCCGCCCGTGCGTCAAGCGGGTCGGACGGCTCGTCGCCTGACATTTCCTCGCGCATTTCGGCCACCCGAGGTCCACTTGACCCGCGGATGGGGTGGGTGTATCCTTTTGGGTAATTCGTTGAATGAATCAGATTAATCGGTGGAATGATGATCGTTGATCGGATCGAGTCCGCGCTCCTGCGATATATCGCCGAGCGCGGTGGACAAACGGGCGTTCAACTGCCCTCGATCGAAAAACTCTCCGAGGAACTGGGCGTCAGCGCCGGCAAACTTCGCGAACAGCTCGAAGTGGCCCGAAGCCTGGGCCTGGTCGAGGTCAAGCCCAAACTGGGGATCCGCCTTGCGCCTTACAGCTTCCAGCCGGCTGTGCGCCAGAGCTTGCTTTATGCCCTGGCCTGCCGCCAGGCCACCTTCCAGCAATTCAGCACGCTGCGCCAACACCTCGAAGCGGCATTCTGGCACGAGGCGGTGGCTGCGCTTCAACCGGAGGATCATGCCCATCTGAGCAGGTTGATCGCCTCCGCCGAGGCCAAGCTCAACGGCCGGCCGATCCAGATCCCGCAATCCGAACACCGCGAGTTGCATCTCACGATCTTCTCGCGGCTGGACAACCCCTTCGTCACCGGTTTGCTCGAGGCCTATTGGGATGCTTACGAGGCCGTCGGGCTCAGCCTGTATTCCGATTACGCCTACCTCCAGGAGGTCTGGTCGCACCACGCCCAGATCGTCGACGCGGTCGTCAACGGCGACGTCGACGGCGGGCATCGCCTGCTCGTCGAGCACTGGAACCTGCTCGCCCATCGCAGCGCCGCGGGCACGGTCGCGACCATGGCCTCGATCGGCTAACCCACACGCGATAACCATCTATTCACCGAGATGTGAATCAGGAGATGAGACATGGCATTGAGTGAAGTCGCTGGGTCGCACCAGACCGAGCGCGACCCGGTGGTCAACAATTTCTCGATCATGGTGGCCACCAAGAACGGCTCGGGTAGTCAGACCGCGAACACGGCGCTGTTGCGCGCGTTGTTCAAGATGGGCATCCCCGTCACCGGCAAGAACCTGTTCCCGTCGAACATCCAGGGCCTGCCGACCTGGTACACGATCCGCCTGAGCGCCGACGGTTTTGCGGCGCGGCGCCCGCGCTCCGAGATCGTGATCGCCATGAACCCGGCCACGGCCATCGAGGATTACGCCGGCGTCGAGCCGGGCGGGGCGTTCCTGTTTGCCGATGACATCAAGATGCCGATGGACCGCACCGACATCGCCCATTATGCGATCCCGGCCAAGGCGATCTCGATCAAGCACGAGAAGGATCCAAAACTGCGCGGCTACGTCGCCAACATGGTGTACGTCGGCGTGCTGGCCCACCTGCTCGGCCTGCAGATCGAGGAGCTCGAGTCGGCCCTGATGTACCACTTCAAGGGCAAGCGCAAGCCGGTCGACGTCAACATGGCCGTCATCCGCGCCTCGGCCGAGCACGCCGCCGCGAATTTCCAGAAGCACGACCCGTTCAAGGTCGAGCGGATGAACAAGACCGACGGCATGCTCATGATCGACGGCAACACCGCCGCCGCGCTCGGCGCGATCTACGGCGGTTTTACGTTCTGCGCGTGGTATCCGATCACGCCCGCGACGAGCATGCCCGAAGGCTTGATCTCGTTCTCGCCCGGGCTGCGCACCGAAGCGGATGGCAAGCGCACGTACGCGATCGTCCAGGCCGAAGACGAGCTGGCCGCGCTCGGCATGGTGATCGGCGCGGGCTGGGCCGGCGCGCGTTCGGTGACCTCGACCTCGGGCCCGGGCATCTCGCTCATGGCCGAGTTCGCGGGCTACGGCTACTTCGCCGAGATCCCGGCCGTGATCTGGGACGTGCAGCGCATGGGCCCGTCGACGGGCCTGCCGACCCGGGTCTCGCAGGGCGACGTCCTCAAGACGTATTTCCTTGGACATGGCGACAGCCGGCACATCTGCCTGATCCCGTGCGACCCGTACGAGTGCTTCGAGTTCGGCTGGAAGTCTTTCGACGTGGCCGAACGCTTCCAGACGCCGGTGTTCGTCCTCAGCGACCTCGACATCGGCATGAACCAGTGGATGTCTCAGCCGTTCGATTACCCGGATCGCCCGCAGGACCGCGGCAAAGTGTTGGGCGCCGCTGAGCTCGACCAGCTCGGCGGCTTTGCCCGCTATAAGGACGTCGACGGCGACGGCATCCCTTACCGGACCCTGCCGGGGACGCCGCACCCGCTGGCCGCGTACTTCACGCGCGGCACCGGGCACACCGAGAAGGCCACGCTCTCCGAGCGGCCGGCCGACTGGACGGGCAACCTGGATCGGATCCGGGCCAAGTTCGAGACGGCCCGCGCCGAGCTGCCGCAGCCGATCGTGTCGCTGGTCGACGGCGCCGAGGTCGGCATCATCGCCTACGGGTCGGCGCATCCGGCGATCGAAGAGGCGCTCTCGCGCCTCGAGCAACAGACCGGCTTGAAGGCTTCGTATCTGCGCGTCCGCGCGCTGCCGCTGGCCGAGAGCATCAAGGACTTCGTCGCCGCGCACAAGCGCGTTTACGTCGTCGAGATGAACGACGACGCGCAGATGCTGCAACTGTTGCGTCTGCACCTGACCGGCGTCGAGGGCGACAAGCTCCGTGCCGCCAACCTGTGCGACGGCCTGCCGCTGACCGCGCGCTGGATCACAGAAACCATCCTTGCCAAGGAGGCGAGCAAATGACAACCGCAGCCCCCGCCGCCAAGAGCAACGTCAACATCCTCGGCCTCGCCAAGGCCGATTACAAGGCCGCGCCGAGCACGCTGTGCGCCGGCTGCGGGCACAACTCGATCGCCGACAAGATCATCGATGCGTCGTATGAGCTCGGGCTCAAGCAGCACGAGGTGATCAAGTTGTCGGGCATCGGCTGCTCGTCGAAGAGCCCGGCGTATTTCCTGGGCCGCTCGCACGGCATCAACACGCTGCACGGGCGCATGCCGTCGGTGGCGACCGGCGCGCTGATGGCCAACCACCTGCTGACCGGCGTGGGCGTCTCCGGCGACGGCGACACGGGCTCGATCGGCTTCGGCCAGTTCAAGCACATGGTGCGGCGCAACGTCCGCATGGTCTACATCGTCGAGAACAACGGCGTCTATGGTTTGACCAAGGGCCAGTTCTCGGCGACCGCCGACGTCGGCCAGGAGCTCAAGCACGCCGGGCGTAACGAACTGCCGCCGCTCGACCTGTGTCTGGAGGCCATCATCGCGGATTGCGGTTTCGTCGCGCGCTCGTTCGCGGGTGATCCCAAGCACGTCACGGCGTTGATCAAGGCCGCCTTCAACTTCCCCGGCACAGCCGTGCTCGACATCATCAGCCCGTGCGTGACCTTCAACGACAAGGACGACTCGACCAAAAGCTACGCGTGGGGCAAGAGCCACGACGAGCGCGTCAACGACTTCACGTTCGTGATGCAGCAGGACGAGATCACGGTCGAGTACGAAGAGGGCGAGACCAAGGCCGTCGAGTTGCACGATGGCTCACAGATCATGCTCAAGAAGCTTGACGGCAAGCACGACCCGACCAATCGCGCCGCCGCGATCGCGTTGCTGGATGAGGCCCGCGAGAAGCAGCAGTTCATCACCGGCCTGATCTACATCAATCCGGCGCGCGCCAGCCTGGCTGACGCCGCGAACTTGATCGACAGCCCGCTGGCCTGGCTGCCCGAGAGCCGCACCCGGCCGTCGGCCGAGTCGCTCGACAAGATCATGGCCAGTCTGAAGTAAGATCAGGTCTTGGGGAGCTGACCAACGCGGGCCGGCCAAGCCGGCCCGCGTTCTTTATTGCCTTGGGGACGAGGTGGGGGGAGAGCGAGAATGGCGTTGATGCGTGATATCGGGAACTTAACAAAGTCGAGCGCGACCTGGGTGGCATTGGGACTGGTCGGGGGGTATTTGGTCGGCCTGCTTATCGGCCAGCAATTGGGCGGCGCGGATCTGGTCGGCTGGCAGCGGGTGGCCTCGGTGGAGGTGGCCGCGGTCGAGGTCGTCAGCGTCACCGACGAGTCGGTGGTCTACGTGCGCTCGGCGGATGGGCGCCATACGCGCTGCACGCCGGTGGAGCGTGGCCTGTTCGACTGCGTGCCGGTCGACGCGTCGGCCGTCGAGCCGACCCCGGCCGAGTCGCCCACCTGCGCGGACTACGAGCCCGGCAAGCCGGGGGAGACGCCCGGCTACGTCGTCAGCGCCGTGCACCACAAAGTGTGTACAGAGGAGTCGGCCTCCTTCCTCGACGTGATCGCCATCTCGGATGGGAGCGTCTGGATCTGGCACGCCGGCACCGGCGCCCTCTTCAACTTCGCCGCGTCCACGGCCGCGCCCGTGACCGGCGCTGTGTTGGGCACCCTGCTTGCGGTCGGTTACCTGCGGTTTCGAAAGAATCCGAACCCGGAAGCCTAACGGCGAGACCCCCGGATGTCGCCCGATGAGCCTCAATGTTGCGGGCCGACCAATAAGAAGATGAAAATGGTCGTTAATCCTGTCAAGAAGACAGGAGGCGATCATGACACACAGACGATTGAGCCGCGCCCTGGCCGCGCTGGGCCTTAGTTTGAGCTGGGCGCTGCCGTTCGGCCCGCTGCCGACGGCAGCGGCGGGTACAACGATCACGGTCACGACCACGGCCGACGAACTGAACACCGACGGCGACTGCTCGCTGCGCGAGGCGGTCGCGGCCGCGAACTACGACATCGGCGTCGACGCCTGCCCGGCCGGAAACGGCGGTGACGTGATCGACATCCCGGCCGGCACCTACGTCGTCGCCGCCACGCAGCCGGGGCCGGGCAACACCGGCGCCCATCCCTTTGAGCTCATCGGCTCGGTGACCGTGCGCGGCGCCGGGGCGGGCGCGACGCGGCTGGAGGGCGACGGCTGGACGTCGCTGTTCACGACCCGGCCGGCCCAATACGCGCTGGTCTGCGACGGCACCAACGACACGGTTCGTCGCTACCGCCTGGACGGCAGTTTCTATGGCACGACGGTCACGGCCGGGAGCGGCGGGCTGAACATGCCGTTGGCGGCCTTCGTGGACGATCAGGACCTTTACGTTGCCGGCTATCTCAGCGGGATCGATCGCTATGATCTGAGCACCGGCACTCACGAGGCCGATCTGGTCGGCACCACCGCCAACGGCCATGTCTTTGCCCCGACCGATATCGCCCTGCGCGGTTCCGTCATCTGGGCCGCCAACTATCAGCCCGGCGCCGATGGCGGGATCTATCGGTTCAACCAGGCGAACGGCGCGTACCTCAGCCAGCCCATCGTCAACGGCAGCGGCGGTCTGGTCATCCCAAACAGCCTCTTGATCGAACCCGACGACGACGTCCTTGTCGTCGATCCAAGCGCCAGCAACGTCAAGCGCTACAGCAGCGCGGGGACGTACGAGGCCGTGGCGATCGCCACGGGGGCGGGCGGGCTCAATCAGCCGCGCGGGCTTATCGGCAGTTTTCAGTCGATCCCCCATCGCCTGTACCTGACCAGCGAAAACAACGACAAGGTCGTCGCCTATAGCTGGGATACCGGCAGCCAGGCCTGGGTCTATCAAAGCGATATTGTCGCCGGCGGTAGCGGCGGCCTGGATCGCCCGACCGCGGTCGTCGCCGGGCCGGACGGCATGTTGTACGTGATCAGCCAGGGCACTCAGCAGATTCTCCGCTTCGACGCGCGCACCGGTCAACCGTTGGGCGCCCTGGTCACGGCCGGCGGTGGGTTGGGCTCGCCCAATTGCCTGGCCTTTGCGCCCTCGAGCGAGACCTTCGAGGTCGTGATCAGCGACGTGACGCTGGCGCACTCGCGGTCGACCCTGTTCGCGGTCAGCGCCGGTTTCAACGCCACGGTCGAGCGCGCGGTGCTCGAGGGCGGGTTCGAGCTGTTGGGCGCGATCCAGAATCACGGCGGCACGCTGACCGTGCGCGAGACGCTTTTCAGCAACAACCAGGCCAGCGGCATCCTGAACGACGGCGGCACCGTCTACGTGTATGACTCGACCGTGACCGGCGGAAGCTCGCAACAGGTCGACTTGGGCTCGGGCCTGACCAACAGCGGCGGCACGATGATCGTGTTCGACAGCACGATCTCGGGCAATGCCTCCTTTGCGACAGGCGTCGTGCGCAACAAGGACGGCGGCTCGCTGTTCCTCAGTTTCGTCACGGTGACGGCCAATACCTTGCCCGGCGGCCTGGGTGACACCGGAGTCGTCAACGCCGACGGCGATGTGTACGTCGGTAGTTCGCTGCTGGCCGGCAACACCGGGACGTCGTACGGCATCGACTGCGCCGGCACGATCCTGAGCCTGGGCTACAACCTGATCGGCAACAACCAGGGCTGCACGTTCGCGCCGCTGGCGACTGATCAGGTAGGCACGGCGGTCGCGCCCATTGATCCGCTGTTGAGCCCGCTTGGCGATCACGGCGGGCTGACGCCCACGCACATCCCGCTGCCCGGTAGCCCGGCCATCGACCGCGGCAAGACGATCCCCAGCGGGTTCCTTTCGTTCCACTGTGACGCGCTCGATCAGCGCGGCTTCGCCCGGCCCTTCGACGGCGACGCCGTAGCCGGCGCGCTCTGCGACGTCGGCGCCGCCGAGTACGTGGTCTACACGACCCTGGTGCCGGCGCTGATGAAGGACTGAGGCGGCGCGGCGACGACATCGGGGTACATCGGGAGACACCCGGTGTACCCCGATGTCGCTCCGGGTAGAATCGCCCCATGCGCATCGGCATCGATATCGGGGGCACCTTCACGGATCTGGTTCTGATCGACGACGCGACCGGGGCGGTGTTGGTCGGGAAGTCATTGACCACACCCGCCGACCCGGCGGAGGGCTTCCTTCAGGTGTTGAGCGAGGCCCTGGCGCGCGCCGGCCGACCGCTGACGCAGGCGCGCACGATCGTACACGGGACCACGCTCGTCACCAACGCCCTGATCGAGCGCTCCGGCGCGCGAACGGCGTTGCTGGCGACCCGCGGCCATCGCGACCTGGTCGAGATCGGGCGCGAGCAGCGTTTTGACCTGTATGACCTGAACCTGCACCGCCCGACGCCGCTCGCCCCGCGTTGGCTGCGCTTCGACGTCCCCGAGCGCATCCTGGCCGACGGCGCGGTGCGCGAGCCGCTCGATGTGCCCTTCGTCGAAGGCCTGGCCGCCGAACTGGTTGCCCACGGCGTCAGCGCTGTGGCCGTATGTTTCCTCAACAGTTACCTGAACCCGATCCATGAGCAACAGGCTGCGGCAGCCATTCGGCGGGCGGCGCCCGGGCTGCGCGTGACCCTGTCGTTCGAAGTCGCACCCGAGATCCGCGAGTACGAGCGCGCGACCACGGCGCTCGCCAACGCGTATGTGCAGGCCCGGCTCGAAGACTACCTGCGCGCGTTGGAGGCCGAACTCGAAACGGCCGGGTTCCGCGGCAGCTTCCTGATGATGCAATCGGCAGGCGGCCTCGCGGCGCCGGAGACCGCCGCGCGCTTCCCCGTGCGGCTGCTCGAGTCGGGCCCGGCCGGCGGGGTGCTGGCCGCGGCGCGCATCGCCGAACAGGCCGGCTTCAGCGATGTGTTGGCCTTCGACATGGGCGGCACGACCGCCAAGCTTTCGGTGATCGAAGACGGGGCGCCGCTGGTCGCGCGCGACTTCGAGGCCGACCGTGCTTACCGCTTCAAGCGGGGTTCGGGCCTGCCCATCCGCGTGCCGACGATCGACCTGATCGAAATCGGCGCGGGTGGCGGTTCGATTGCGCGGCTCGATTCGCTCGGCCTGCTGAAGGTCGGACCGGAATCAAGCGGGGCAGACCCGGGCCCGGCCTGCTACGGGCGCGGCGGCATCGCGCCGACGGTCACTGACGCGGATCTGGTGCTCGGGTATCTCGATCCCGCGTTCTTTCTGGGTGGCGCACTCGCGCTGGACGTTGAGGCGGCGCGGGCCGCGCTCGAACGACTCGCCGCGCCGCTCGGTCAGACCATCGAACAGACGGCCTGGGGAATCCATCAGGTCGTCAACCAGAGCATGGCGAACGCGGCGCGTCGCCATGTGCTCGAGCGCGGCCAGGATCCGCGTCGGTTGCCTGTGCTGGCGTTCGGCGGCGCCGGGCCGAGCCACGCCGCGCGCGTGGCGCAGGCGCTGGGCGCGCCCGGCGTGATCGTCCCACCGGCGGCCGGGGCGTTGAGCGCGCTGGGGTTCCTCCTCGCACCGCCGTCGTTCGAGAGCGTGCGCTCTTACCCGGGCGAGCTGGCCCGGCTCGAGTGGGATGCGGTCGAGCGCCTGCTCGCCGAGATGGCCGACGCCGGCGCCGCGCAGTTGCGGGCGGCGGGTGTCGAACCGGAGCGGATCCAACACGCGCGGTTCGCCGAGTTGCGTTACCTGGGGCAGGGCTACGAGATCAGCGTGCCCGTCCCGAGTCCGGGCAGCGTGCATCCCGTCGCGCAGTTGCAGACCGGGTTCGCGGCAGCCTACCAGAAACTCTACCAACGTTCGGGGCCACCCGTGCCGATCGAGGCCGTCTCGTGGCGCGTGGTCTCGTCGAGTGCGCCGCCGCAACTGGCCTTGCCGCGGCTGGCGGGCGGCGCTCCGCAGGCGGCGCTCAAAGGCGAGCGGCGCGCGTACTTCCCGGATCGCGGCGGCTACGTGGCCACACCGGTGTTCGACCGGCAGCGACTCGGCGTCGGCGCGCGGGTGACGGGTCCGGCGCTGATCGAAGAGCGTGAGTCGACCATCGTCGCGTGTCCGGGGCAGGTGGCGCGCGTCGATCGGCTGGGCTGTGTGATCCTGGAAACCGAACCCGGCGCCTGACGCCCTGGAGCCAAACATGAGCGAACCCGACCAAGACGTTTCGAGAGCCTCGGCCGAGGCCTTTGCCGCGGCAGTCGTGGCCTACTGCGGTCTGATCGACACGGTTTCCGAGATCCCTGTGGCGACGCTTCCCGGCGCGCTGCTGCGCGGGCTCGCGCGGTTGTACGCGTCGGCGGTCGGGTTGCCGCCCAGCGACGACCTGCCTGCGGCCGACGACGTGACCGGCGCCTCGATCTGGGCGAATCGCTACGAAGGCGACCGATACGCGGCGCTGGCGGCGCGGCTGGGGAGCGTGCGTCGCTATCGCGAATTCTTTGATCCCTGGGACTTTGGTGGCGATGCCGAGGTCGGCGGCGATCTGGCCGAGGACGTGTGGGACGTCTACAAGGACGTGCGCGAAGGGCTCGAACACTGGCAGGCGGGCCGGCGCGTGGCGGCGGTGTGGACCTGGCGTTTCACCTTCGAGATCCACTGGGGCGAGCACGCCACCGGGGCGTTGCGTGCGTTGCACGCCCGCGCAAGCCTGCACCAGGGCGGTTGGCGTTAAGAGAGAAGGGTCATGTTGGATTTGAAACAGGATGCCGCGACGCTCGAGGTCTTGTGGGCGCGTCTGCTGGCCGTGGTCGATGAGCAGCAGGGCGCGCTGATCCGCACGGCCTTCAGCACGGTGGTGCGCGAGTCGCAGGACCTGGCTTGCGGCGTGTTCGATACGCGCGGCCGGATGTTGGCCCAGTCGTTGACCGGCACGCCCGGCCACATCAACGCGATGGCCACCGGTGTGCGCCATTTCCTCGCGGCCTATCCGCCGACCACGCTCAGCCCCGGCGACGTCCTGGTCACCAACGACCCGTGGCAGACCGCCGGTCAGATCAACGACTTCACCGTGCTCACGCCGGTTTTCCGCGGCCGCGAGTTGATCGCGTACTTCGCCAACACCTGCCACGCCCCCGACATCGGCGGCCGGCTGCTCTCGGCCGAAGCGCGCGAGGTGTTCGAGGAGGGGCTGCGCGTTCCGATCACGCGGCTGTTCGCCGGCGGCGCGCCCAACGCCGAGCTGATCAAGTTGATCCGCGCGAACGTGCGCACGCCCGACGAGACGGTCGGCGACCTGTACGCCCAGGCCGCCTGCAACGCCGTCGGCGGCGAGCGGTTGCTCGGTCTGTTCGACGAGTTCGGGCTGACGCGGCTGGATGAGCTGGGCGGCGAGATTATGGATCGTTCCGAGCGCGCGTTGCGGTCGGCGATCGCGGCTTTGCCGGACGGCGATTATTCGGCCGAGGCCTGGAGCGACGGGTTCGAGGAGCCAATCGTCATCCGCTGTCGTGTGACCGTGCGCGGGGCGGACCTGGCCATCGATTTCGCGGGCTCGTCGCCGCAAAGCACGCGCGGGATCAACGTCGTGCTCAACTACACACACGCGTACGCGTCGTTCGCGATCAAGGCCGCGCTCAGCCCGGATGTGCCTCACAACGAGGGCGCGTTTCGCCCGGTGCGCGTCACGGCCCCCGAGGGCTCGATCCTCAATTGTCGGCCGCCGGCGGCCGTGGCTTCCCGCCACGTGCTCGGCCACTTTATCCCGGGCGTGATCCTGCAGGCCCTGGCGCCGGCGCTGCCACATGGCGGCCTGCTGGCCGGCGGCGCCGACGCCGTTTGGATCTCGGTCTGGCGCGGCGAGGCCGAGCGCGGGCGGCCGTTTACGTTCACGCTCTTCCAGTGCGGCGGCATGGGCGCGCGCGCCGAAGCCGATGGGCTGAGCACGACGGGCTTCCCGAGCGGCGTCGCGGGCGTTCCGGTGGAAGTGATCGAGACGCTCACGCCCCTGATCGTCGAGCGGCGTGAGTTGGCCGCCGACAGCGGCGGAGCGGGGCGCTGGCGCGGCGGGCTGGGTCAGCACGTCATCGTCACGCGCCGGGGCGGCAACCCCTGGGGGGTATCGGCCATGATCGACCGCACGGCGCATCCAGCGCCTGGTGCGGCGGGCGGCCGACCGGGCGCGGTGGGTCGCTTCGCGGTCTCGTCGAATTCGTCAGCCCGCCCCAAGCAGCTGGCGAGCATCGATCCGGGTGGTTCGGTCGCGCTATCGCTGCCCGGTGGCGGCGGGCACGGCGACCCGGCGCGGCGCGATCCGGAGCGTGTGTTGGCCGACGTCGTCGACGGATACATCACGCCTGAGACCGCCTGGGCCGACTACGGCCTGCGCATCGTCTACACCGGCGACCCCGGCGATCGCGTTCGGCCGCCGGAGCGGTGGATCATCGAAGAAGACACAGGGGCACTCCCGGTGTCTTGACGCCGAGGCCGATATGTACTATACTCCCCTACAGTATCGGAGGCGGCGATGGAAGACGATGCGCGAGACGATGTCAAACGGCGGCTGCGTCGAGTCGAAGGCCAGGTCCGCGGTGTGATCAAGATGCTGGATGAGGGGCGTTCCTGCACCGAGGTCATACAGCAGCTCGGCGCGATCAAGGCTGCTGTGCAACAGGCCAGTCTGTCGATGGCACGGACCTACGCGTGCGAATGTCTGGCCGAAGACTCCGGCAAAGACCAGGTGAAGCTGGTCGACGAGCTGATCGACGTGCTTTCAAAGGCACGCTGACCCAAACGGAAGAAAACGATTATGGCAATGAAAGAAGGACGCGCGATCTGGCAGGGCGAGGGGCTGAAGTTCACGGGCACGGTCCCCTCGGGCGCCAGCCTGACGTTCAACAGCGAAGGCGATGCCTTCCGCCCGATGGAGATGCTCGTGCTCGGCCTTGCCGGCTGCACGGCCATGGACGTGGTCGACATCCTGCGCAAGAAACGCGTGGACGTGACCGCGTTCGAGGTGGTGGCGCGCGGCGAGACCGCCGAAGCGCATCCACACATGTATACGGCGCTCGAGGTGACTTACATCGTCACCGGGAACGCAATCGAGCCCGCAGCGGTCGAGCGCGCGATACAACTCTCTGAGACGAAGTATTGCGGCGCCATGGCCACTCTGCGCCAGGCCGCGCCCGTCAGTGTGAAGTACGAGATCCGGGTCCCGAGCCCGCAGTGATTTCTGATTGTTGATTGCTGATTGTCGATGTGCAATCGGCGAGGTCAATCAGAAATTAGAAATCAACAATCAGCAATCGCGTAATGGAGTACATCATGTCAGACACTATCTCTGAGCCCGTCCACGTCACCGATGCCGCCTTCGAGAAGACGGTTTTGCAGAGCCCGACGCCCGTCATCGTCGACTTCTGGGCGCCGTGGTGCGGCCCGTGCCGCGCCGTCGCGCCGCACCTCGACAAGATCGCCAAGGAGTATGCGGGCAAGGTGATCATCGCCAAGGTGAACACCGACGAGGAGAACGAGTGGGCCGGCCGCTTCGGCGTGCAGGGCATCCCGACCATGCTGTTCGTCGCCGGCGGCAAGGTCGTGTACACCCAGGTCGGCGCGTTGCCCCCGGGCCCGCTGAAGATGATGGTCGACAAGTTCCTGGAGACCGTCAGCCCGGCTGCGGCCTGAGCGACGCCTTCGCTTGAAACGACAACGGGCCGCTCCACCTCAGGTGGAGCGGCCCGTTCGTGTTTTCGCGCGGAGCCACGCCGTCAGACCGGGTCCTTGGTCTTCTGCGGCTCCTCGACCTTGGCGCGTTTGGGCGGCTGCTGGCCGCCCTCCGGCGATTGCGAGCCGAAAAGCAGGCCTTCGACGCGGCGCAGACCGCGACGGGCTGTCGAACGCAGACCCGCGAAGCTGTAAGAAAGCTGACGGCGGAAGCGCGCGATCCCGGTCGGCTCGGCCGGCGGTGTCGCATCCCACTGGATCAGGCCGGCGCCCCACGTCAGCCCGGCGCCGAAACCCACCAGCACGACGTTGTCGTCGGGCCGCAGTCGGCCGTCGCGCACGGCCTCGCACACCGCGATCGGGATCGAGGCCGCCGAGGTGTTGCCGTAGCGATCGAGGTTGAGGACAAACCGATCCTCGGAGAGTCCGAGCGTTCGGGCCGAGGACTCGATGATGCGTTGATTGGCCTGATGGGGCACGATCAGCTGTACCTGGTCGAGCGTGACCCCGGCCTTCGCCGTCACTTCTTTGATCGACTCGGTCATGACGCGGGTGGCAAACCGATACACGGCCTTGCCGTCCATTTGCAGCGTGTGCAGATTGTCGCGGACCGTTTCGAAGGTGGCCGGCTGGCGACTGCCGCCGGCCGGCACGATCAGCGAGCCGCCGCCGGAACCGTCGGCGCGCAGCACGCTGGTCAACAGGCCGCCGGGCGTCTCGCGTGCCTGGAGCACGAAGGCCCCGGCGCCGTCGCCGAAGAGCACGCACGTGCCGCGGTCGCGCCAATTGATGAAGCGCGAAAGCGTCTCGGCGCCGATGACCAGGATCGTGCGCATCACGCCGGTGCGGATCATGCTGGTCGCGAGCGTCAGCCCGTAGATGAAACCCGAGCAGGCCGCCGAGACGTCGAAAGCGCCCGCCCGGCTGCAGCCCAGCGCGTCCTGCACCAGACAGGCCGTGGCCGGGAAGAAGTGATCGGGCGTGCAGGTGGCGACGATGACGAGGTCGACCTCGCCGGGATCGATGTTGGCCATATCGAGCGCGGCACGCCCGGCCTGGGTCGCCAGCGTCGACGTGCTCTCCTTGGGGCCGGCGATGCGGCGCTGTCGGATGCCCGTGCGCGACGTGATCCACTCGTCGGTGGTGTCGACGATGCGGGCCAGGTCATCGTTGGTCATCACCTTCTGGGGCACGGCCATGCCCCAGCCGACGATGTGTGCGTATCGGTCTGGGGCCGGCGGCGCCCCGGCCGGCAAGGCGGCCGGCGCAGGCGGAAGCTCGTGTGAGCCGTTCTTTCCGTTCAACATGCGGCTTGCTCGCTTCCTGGGTCGTTACGCTGAAGCGTGCCCGTTGGCGCCGGGCGTGTAGCGGCCGAAGATCAGACAGGCGTTGTGTCCGCCGAAGCCGAACGAGTTGGACATGACGTGGTTGAGCGTCTTCGCCCGCGACGTGTTGGGCACGTAGTCAAGGTCGCAATCCGGATCCGGCGTCTCGTAGTTGATCGTCGGCGGGATCTGGTTGTGCTGGATGGCGCTCAGACAGATCACGGCCTCGATCGCGCCGGCCGCGCCGAGCAGGTGGCCGGTCATCGACTTGGTCGAGCTGATCGGGACGTTGTAGGCGGCCTCGCCGAACAGGCGCTTGATCGCCCCGGTCTCCGACTTGTCGTTGAGCTGCGTGCTCGTGCCGTGGGCGTTGAGGTAATCGATCTGGGTGACGTCGAGACCGGCCTGGCGCAGCGCGCCGCGCATGCAGGCCATCGCGCCGGCGCCGTCTTCGCGCGGGGCCGAGATGTGATAGGCGTCGTTGCTCAGGCCGTAACCGACGACCTCGCCGTAGATGCGGGCGCCGCGCGCGCGCGCGAACTCCTCCGACTCGAGCACGACCAAGGCGGCGCCTTCGCCCATGACGAAGCCGTCGCGGTTCTTGTCGAACGGACGCGAGGCCGCGGTCGGCGAATCGTTGCGCTTGGAGAGCGCCGTCATCGAGTTGAAGCCCGCGACCGCCACGGGCACGATCGCGGCTTCGGCGCCGCCGGCCAGCATGGCGTCGACGCGCCCGGCGCGGATCGCCTCGAAGGCCTCGCCGATGACGTTGTTGCCCGTGGCGCAGGCCGAGATGATGGCCAGGTTGGGTCCGCGGATGCCGAACGTGATCGCGACCTGGCCGGCCGCGCTGTCGGGCAACATCAGCGGCACCGCCATCGGGCCGACGCGTTGCGGGCCCTTCGTGACAAGCGTCGTGACTTCGTCGCTGCATGTGTTCAGGCCGCCGATACCGGTGCCGATATACACGCCGATGCGCTCACGGTTGTCATCCGTGATCGTCAGACCCGAATCTTTGATTGCATCTTCGGTGGCGTACATGGCCAGCTGCGAGAACCGGTCCATGCGGCGCGCTTCTTTGCGGCCAAAGCGCGCAATCGGGTCAAAATCCTTGACCTCGGCCGCGATCCGGGTGTCGAAGCCGGTCGTATCGAAGTGGGTGATGGGTCCGACGCCGGATTTGCCCGCGACGGCCGAGGCCCAGGTATCGCCCGGGGTGTTTCCGAGAGGGCTGATGCAGCCCATGCCGGTGATGACAACACGATGAGTCATGGTCTTCCCGTGCAGGCAGGCGACAGGGATTTTGCGCCGCGCGAGGCGTCGCTGCCGTGCGTGTTATGTTAGCTTGAGTGTGCGCGACGTGCAGTATAACACCCGACCCCGCGCCAGGATGCGGTCGCCCGGTGGCGGTCCAGGGCAATCGCATCCTTATTCGCCGCGCAGTGTCTGACCGCGGGTTTCGCGGATGACGCAAATGGGTTGAGCGTTTCCACAATCCGCGTCATCCGCGAAATCCGCGGCAAATGCCGACCCGGATTGGTTTTGACACGATTGCCCTGCCGCACCGCCCACGAAATTGACGGCGGAGAGTCGCTGCGATACACTCGGTGAGTTTCCGGAGGCTCCCAGGTGTTGATCTTATTGACCGGCGGCACGGGCCAGGTTGGGCGCGCGCTGCTTCCGCGCTTGCTGGCGGCCGGACACGAGGTGCGCTGTTTGGTGCGCCCCTCGAAGCGGTCGCCGAACCTGCCGGCCGGCGTGCCCGTCCAGCTGGCGCTGGGCCGGGTCGAGGATGAGCGTGCCGTGCGCGGCGCCCTGGCCGGTGTGGAGGCCGTCATCCACCTGGCCAGCGCTGAGTGGCGCGGCCACCGCGGCAACCTGGTCGCCACGGACGTCGACGGTACCCGTTTGCTCGCCGCAGCGGCCGCCGAGGCCGGGGTCAAGCGCTTCCTGTACGTCTCCCATCTGGGCGCAGATCGCGCCTCGGGTTACCCGGTGTTGAAGGCCAAGGGTATCGCCGAGGAGTTCATCCGCCAGAGCGGCGTGCCCTCCGTGATCCTGCGCAGCGCCCTGGTTTTCGGGCCCGAGGATCGGTTCACCAACGTCATCGCGCTGTTGGTCAAGCTTGCGCCGGGCGCGTTGTTGCTTCCGAGCGAAGGGCGCACGACCTTGCAGCCGTTGGCCACCCAGGATCTGGTGACCTGTCTGGAGTGGGCGCTGCTCAACCCGGAACTGACCGGGCGCACGATCGCCCTGGGCGGCCCCGACATGTACACGGTCAAAGAGCTGTTCGAACAGGTGATGGACGCGCTCGAACGCCGGCACGCACTCTGGTCGGTCAGCCCGATCGTGTTGCGGGCCTCCAGCTGGTTTCTCGAACAGGTGTTGCCGCGCGCGCCGATCACCAGCCACTGGCTCGATCACCTCGCGCTGAGCGGGGTGTGCGAGCTGACCAGCGTCACACAGGCCTTTGGGTTCAAGCCGACGCCGCTCAACAAGTCGCTCGGCTACCTGAAAACGCAACGCGCCTGGCGTGAATGGCGCCGCTTGAGCTCGGCCCATTAGTCGCCGCCGGGCCACACCACGAGTAAGGCATGACCATCGAGATCCGTCCCCTCCAAACCCTCGAGGACTTCATCCAGGTCGAGGAGATCCAGCGCGAGACCTGGCGCGACTCCGAGACCCAGATCGTGCCGCGCCACATGATCAACGTCACCGCGCACAGCGGCGGTGCTGTGCTCGGTGCATTTGACGGCGAGCGGATGATCGGCTTCGTCTTCAGTTTTATCGGCACCGACGACAGTGACCCGCGTCGCCCGGCCATGTCGCACCTCAAGCATTGCTCGCACATGCTGGCCGTGCTGCCCGAATACCATGGGCAGGATATCGGCCTGGCGCTCAAACTGGCCCAGCGTGATTTCGTGCACACGCAGGGGATCCGCCTGATCACATGGACCTTCGACCCGCTCGAGTCGAAGAACGCGCGTCTCAATATCACGCGATTGGGCGCGATCGTGACGACGTACATTAACGACGCCTACGGCGAGATGGTCGACGGCCTCAACGCCGGGTTGCCGAGCGACCGCTTGCTGGCCGAATGGTGGATCACGTCGCCGCGGGTGCGCGAGCGAGTCGACGGCGGACGCGCGGCGCTGGTGCTCTCCACCTATCTCGAGACCGGCGCCCCGATCGTCAACGCCTCGACCATCGCGCCCGACGACGGCCTGCCGCGCCCGCCGGAAACGCTCGTCGAACCGACGGGCATGTTCGCCCTGGTCGAAGTGCCCTACGACTTCCAGTCGCTGAAATCCTACGACGGCGTGCTGGCGCGTGCCTGGCGCTTCAACACGCGCGACGCGTTCTGCGCGCTGTTCGAAGGCGGCTACATGGTGACCGATTTCTTCGCCGAGAAGCACGAGGGCCGTATGCGCTCGTTCTACGGCCTGTCGCCGCGGGGGGTGCCACGCGAAGGGTGATGACGGACCCTTTGTTTGTGATCACGTGCGGTCGGTCTGCCCGAGCTTCAGGACGCGCCGGTCGCGGCCGCCTGCACGCCGACGTCGGGATCTTTGGCCAGTTGTGCAAGAGCCGCGGCGCCGTGCGTGGAGCCCAGGCCGCGCAGCCCGCGGGCCGCGGCCGCCCGAAGCACCGGATCGCGGCTGCGCGCGGCGAGCAGCAGGGCGCGCAGGGCACGCTCGATGTCGCGGCGCAGTTCGTTCATCACGCCGACGCGCAGTTCCGAGTGGGCCAACAGCGAGACAAGCACCTCGAACGCGGCCTGGTCGCGACAATGGCTGAGCGCCAGCACGGCGCGGTCGCGCACGGCCGGTTCGCTGTCGCGAGCCAGCGCGCCGAGCAGCGGCGCGGCCTCGGCGACCGCAATTTCGCCCAGCGTGTCTGCCAACGCCAATCGAACGCTCGGGTCCGGGTCGTGCCGCAGCGGCGTGAGCAACTCAAGGACGTTGGGGTCGCCGTTCGAGATCACGGCCAGGGCGCGCAACGCGTGCAGACGCACCTGGATCTCGTCGTCGAAGATCCCGGCGCGCAGCACGGGCATCAGCGTGGGGTCGGCGTTGATCTCGAGGCCCTGATAGGCCGCGTCGCGCACCGCGCCGGCGCGGTCGCTTGTGCCGAGCAGCAGGATCTCGCGCGCGCGGATGTCGTCGAGGCGCGCGCAGGCGGCCATCACGGAACGCCGCACCCACGGGTCCGCGTCCTGCGCCAGTTCGCGCAGAGGGCCGAAGGCGCGATGATCGCGCAGGCGGCTGAACGCGCCGACCAGCGCCAGGCGCACGCGCCACTCGGGGTCGCGGGCCAGCGGCTCGAGCGCCGCCAGGGTGCGCGAGTCGTTGATGTGGCTGAGGGCCTCGATCGACTTCTGACGCACCAGCCAGTCACGGTCCCCGGTGGCCTCGATCAGCACGTTCACGGCGCGTCGTCCGCGCACGAGCGAAAGCGCGTTGGCCGCGGCATGCCGCAGGCGCGGGTCGTGGCTGCGGATGGCGTTGAGCAGGATGCTGGCCGCCAGTTCATCGCCGAGCATGCTCAGCGCGCGGGCGGCCGCCCACTTGATCGCCTCGTCGGCCTGGCTCTGATAGAGCACGCCCTGCAGATAGCGCTTGAACTCGTCGATCAGGGTCTCTTCGCCCAGGCCGCCGATCAGACCGATAGCGTGCTCGGCCAGCGCCGGATCGTTGAGCGCAAGCACGAGCGCGGCGTAGGCCGGCTCGCCGCCCAGGCCCGCCAGAGCGCGGAGGACCGAGATACGCACGGTCTGCGGCTCGTCGTTGAGATGACGGAAGAGCGGCTGCGCGGCGCTCGAGTCGCCGATCAGGCCGAGCAGGTCGGCGGCGGCTTCGCGCACTTGCGGCTCGGGCCGTTCGAGCGCCTCGACCAACTTCGAGACGGCGACGATGTTGAACCGCAGCAGCGCCTCGAGCGCGGCGTCACGCAGGGCCGAGTCGGTGGTGTTGAGACAGCCGATCAGATCGGGCAACGCATCGGGCCGACCGAGCCAGCCAAGGACGTGCGCGGCATAGGCGTTGTTCGGCGCCACCCCTGCGCGCAATTCGCGCTGCAGGGCCGCGGTTGAGATCAACGGGCGCAGTCGCGCCGTGCGCAGCAGGCTCGCGCGCCGGACGGTTGGCTCGACGACGGTGCGATACAACGCCTCGAGCACCTGACCGCGCCAGTTGTCGAGCGTGGCATGCATCGGGCCGCGGCCCTGTGACGATAGCCACTCGAGCGTGTCCATCAATGAAGGCACGGCGTCGGTGCTGGCGAGCACACCCAACGTGCGCACGGCGGCCAGGCCGATTTCGGGCCGGCCGCTCTCGAGCTCGCCGACCAGGCGGCTGACGGGTTCGACGGCCGTCGCATCGCCGCGCTGGCCGAGCGCCAGGATCGCGGCCACACGCACTTGTTCGGGCCCGGCCGATTGAGCGATCTCGAGCAGCGCGCGGGTGCTATCGGCGTGATCGAGCTGGCCCAACGCCTGAGCCGACGCGCGGCGCACCTCGTGCGACTCTTCGACGTCGTTCAGCACGGCGATCAACGGCCCGGTGGCTTCGGTGCGGCCGAGGTCGCCCAGGGTCGAGGCCGCCCAGCCGCGCACGTCGGGGTCGGGGTCCTTGAGCGCGGCACGCACGTCGATTGGGCGCGCCTGAGCGATCTCGAGCAGGGCGCGGCGCGCGCTTTGACCCGGCACTCGGTCGGCCTGTTCGCGGCCGAGGGCCACCAGCTGATGGATCAGGTCCGGCTCGGTCTGCGCCAGCAACGCCTTGATGATCGCGTTCTGCGCCGGAAAGTGCGGTTCACTCAGCGCCGCGATCAAGGCCTGCGCGCCGGCGCGCGTCGGGTGCGCGCCGAGGTAGTCGGCCGCGGCCTGGCGGATTGCGGGCGCCGGGTCGCGCAGATCGGCGAGCGACTGCGTGAGAGGATCAGACATGCCGTTGATCCTTGACGACCATGCTTCCGCCGCGCGACTTGGCGAAGAGCTTGAGCTCGGCGCCGATCTCGGCGACCTGGTAGTGGCTGGTCACGTCGCGGTACTCGTTGTGCACGATGGCGACCGCGATCGTAAGCAACGCGTACTTGCGCAGGATGCCCTGCCGATCCTTTGCGGTGATGTAGCCCCGGCGTCGATCGGCCGGCGTGTAGAGCTCGGCGACCTGGTGATCGAACTCGGCCACGATGCGGTTGGCGATCGGCTCGCCGCGATCGGGCCGGGTGAGCACGACGAAGTCGTCGCCGCCGACATGGCCGACGAGATCCGACGGCCCGGTGTGTTCGTTGGCCGCGGCGACGATAACGCGCGCGGTCAGACGGATCGCTTCGTCGCCGGCCGCGAACCCGTAGACGTCGTTGTAGGCTTTGAAGTTGTTGAGGTCGATGTAAAGCGCCGCGAACGCGCCGGCCCCGGGTTCGGTGCGTCGGCGCAGCTCCTGCTCGATGACGAGGTTGCCGGGCAGGCCGGTCAGCGGGCTGACCGCGGGCTTGAGACGCGCGCGTCGGATCAGGGCCTCGATCCGCGCCGCGAGCAGGCCGTAATCGATCGGGCGCGCAAGGTACTCGTCGCCGCCGGCCTCGAGGGCCTCGCGCAACTGCTGCACGCCCGCGATCGTGCCGAGCACGATGATGGGGATGTGGCGAGTCCGTGTGTCGTCGAGCAGGCGCTGGCAGATCTGGGTCCAGCGCAGGTCGGCGACGTGCTGGTCGCAGATCACCAGGTCGGGCAGGTCGATCTGCGCCGCCTGCAAGCCCTGCGCGGCGGTTGTGGCGGGGCGCACATCGTAGGCCTCGCCCTGAAGATGCAGTCGCAGCAAATGCAGGAGCGGCATCTCGGGTGAGATGAGCAGGATGCTGGCCCGACCGACGTCATTGAACACGGTGTTACCGCCCGATGTACCGCGAGATCGTCTCCGACAGCCACGGCGCCCAACTCAATGCTCCGGCGCCGGCCAGAGCGATCAAGATCATCTTGGGCGCTTTGCCCAAGAGCGTGAACAGAAAATACTCGTGCACCGGCAGCTTCAACATCCCGGCGACGATCCCGGCCAGGTCGAAGAACGGCAACGGCAGGAAGCCGAGCACGGTCAACACCCACGGGCCAAACCGCAGGATGTAGCCGTGCAGGCGATCGTACATCGCCCGGTTCTCGATCACGGCGCTGCCGGAGTACCCGGCGATGTAGCCCGAGAACTCGCCGATCGTGGCCCCGATGCCGGCCACGATGCCCACGATCCAGGGATCGAGCCCGAGGGCCGGGGCGCCGAACACGAGGACCAGGCCCGGCGCCGGCAGCACGACCGTGGCGTTCGCCAGGATCGAGAGCACGAAGACCCCGGGATAGCCGAAGGCCGCCAGCATCGCGGTCTGATCCTTGATGCTGTAGACGAAGACCGACAGACCGATCACGAAGGCCAACATCAGCCCGCGGGTCAGCCACAGTCGCCGTTGCGACGAGGATGAATCCGCGGGCTGGCGGTTGGGTTCGGTCACTGCTCGACGATCTCGATCGACTGGATGGTCGCGCCCGGCGTTCGCGCGCGCATCGGATCGCGTTCTGGGATGCCGAGCACGATGTCAAGGCCTTCGATCACCTTGCCGAACACGGAGTGCCGGTTGTCAAGGTGCGGCGTCGGCCCGTGGGTGATGAAGAACTGGCTGCCGTTGGTGTTCGGCCCCGCGTTGGCCATCGACAGGATCCCGGCGACGTTGTGCCGCAGCGCGGGGTGGAACTCATCCTTGAACTTGTAGCCCGGGCCGCCGGTGCCGGTGCCGGTCGGGTCGCCGCCCTGCGCCATGAAGCCCTTGATCACGCGGTGGAACGTGACGTTATCGTAGAAGCCCTCGCGCGCCAGGAAGACGAAGTTGTTGACGGTGTTCGGCACTTTGTCTGCGTACAGTTCGATCTTGAAGGTGCCGACGTCGGTCTTGAAAGTCGCCTGATAGGTCTTTTTGGGGTCGATCACCATGTCGGGGGGAGTGGCATAGCGTTTGGTCACGTGTGAACCTTTCTGTGTGGACGGTCAGGTGTGCGGCCAGGGGCCACACGACCACGCATTATAGTACCGCCGCTGCGTTTGGAGAGACCACCCCGGGGCGCTAGCCGATGACCCGGCCCTCGGCCGCACGGGTCAGCCGATCGCGCAGGGCCAGCCCCAATCCGCGCTTTGCGGGCAGCCGGGCAAGCAAGACGTCGAGACCGGCCCCATCGAGGTCGCGCAGGGCCTGGTAGAGGCGCGCCGCCGCCTGTTCGAGCCTGGCCTCTGGCCCAAGGGCTTCGATCCGCTCGATCGGAGCACTTCTCAGGGCCTCAAGATCCTCCGTGAACGCCAGGACGCCGACTCTCTGCCCGGCCCCGAAGGCCCGGCGAGCCACATCGAGCAGGTTGGCGAGCGCCGTCTCGGGAGCCCCGGCGCAAACCTGCAACGGCGTTTTTGGCGCATAATGGCGCAAGAATTGGCCCGGCGCCTGAGCGGCCAGGGTCTCCGCCGTGAAGCGCTCGACGACGACCAGGTCCGGCAACTGCGTGAGCAGGGCCTCGAACGACACACCGCCGGGCCGCAACAATCGCGGCGGCGTGTGGGTCAGGTCGACGATCGTCGATTCGACGCCGACCGACGTCGGACCGCCGTCAAGCACGAGGTCGACCCGGCCATCGAGGTCGGCCAACACATGCTCGGCCCGGGTGGGGCTCGGGCGTGAAAACCGGTTCGCGCTGGGCGCCGCCACGGGCACATTTGCTGCAAGGAGGAGGGCGCGGGCTACGGGGTGGGCCGGGATCCGGATCGCGACCGTTTCGCCGCCGGCGGTGACCACGTCGGGCACGGCCGGGCTACGCGGCACGATGAGCGTCAGCGGCCCGGGCCAATACGCCGCGGCCAGTGCTTCGACGCCTTCGGGCAGGGCTCCGCTCACGTCGGCCAGTGCGCCGAGGGCCGCGATGTGGACGATGAGCGGATCCGTGGCCGGTCGCCCCTTGGCGGAGAAGATCCGGCCGGCGGCACGGGCGTCGAGCGCCAGTGCGCCTAAACCGTAGACGGTCTCGGTTGGAAAGGCGACCAGGCCGCCGGCAAGCAGCACCTGAGCGGCTTCGGCGATGGCCTGAGGGTCAGGTTCGGCCGGATCGACCGTCAACACGCGAGTTGTTGGCATTACGGCCGATTATAGGTGAGAGCAGGGTCTCTTCGCAGCGCGCCGGGCAGCGCGCCCGGGCTAACGCATCTATAGTGAACCGGTACGATTTTAGCCACGAATTTCACGAATTGAAACGAATTGGCACGAACGATCCCCATTCGTGAGAATTCGTATCAATTCGTGAAATTCGTGGCAAAGAAACCGGTCCTCGCGAATAAGACGCGATAGCCCTGGGCAGCGCGCCCGGGCTGCGAGGCGGCGCGAACAGCGTCTCGACACGTTCGGGAGTAAGATACGACTATGACGTTTCGTTCAGTTGCCAGCACGCATGTTCTCGTCCGGAGACGGCGTTGGGCGATCCTTCTGGCAGGCGCTGCCGTGTTTCTGGTCAGCGGCTGCGTGCCCCTGATCCAGCTTCAGCCGGTGCCGACCCTGGCCGCGCCGCTGTCGACCCTGACGCTAACGCCCACGATCGTACCGAACACGTCGACGCCGACCCGCAACCCGAACTTCGGTTATCTGATGGGTGTCGTATGGAGTGATTCGTGCGATCCATCGGCCTCGTCGTCCAACCCGACACCGGCCTGTATCCCGGACTCCTATGGTGCGCTCTACGGCAACGGCGTCCAGGATGAAGGCGAAGCCGGCATCCCCGGGATCACGATCAACCTGGGCGTCGGCGCCTGTCCCTCGACCGGCCAATCCCAGACCGTAACCGACGCGGACGGCAAGTTCGTGTTCAAGGACGTCGCCCCGGGGACGTACTGCGTTTCGGTCGACCCGGCGGCCAATGCGTCGCTCGTCCGCGGCGGGTGGACGTATCCGCAGGTCGCGGATCGTCGGGCCCTGGCCGCGCTCTCGGCAGCCGCCGCTTCAGGCACCGACACGACCGGCATCGTCTTCGGCTGGGATTTGTCGGTGCAGCCGACCCCGACCTCGAGCCCCACGCCGCGAGAATCCACCACGCCGACCCTTACGGCGACCCTGACGCGTCGGGCCGCGCAACCGATCAAGATCCCGGCGACGTTCACACCCGTGCCGTCGATCACGTTGACGCGCACCATCACGCCGACGCCGACGATCACGCTGACCAGCACGCCCACGCGCACGCCCACTTCTGGCACACCGACTGCGACGCGCACGGCGACGCCCGTGACGGGCACGCCGACCGCCACAAGCACGGTGACAAAGACCCAGACGCCGATCGTGACCATCATCGTCATCACGGCCACGAACGCGCCGACGCAAACGCCGACGGGCACGCCGTCTCCGACGCAATCGCCGACTCCGACGTCGACCCTTGCCCCGACCGTGACGTCGACGTCGGCGCCCAACACACCGACGGCAACCGCGACCCCGACGATCACGGCCACGGCCACGGAAACGCCCACAGCGACGGAGACGCCCACAGAGACTGCGACGCCGCCCTAAGCGGCGCCTTCGCCCGGGTTTCGCCGCGGGTACAGCCGCTGTTCAGGCCAGCAGGGCCTCGACCCGCGCCACCGCCTGCTCCGGCCCGGGAAGCGCCGCGAACTCGCGGCGGAGCACGCGGATCGCGTGCGCGTAAGTCGAATCCGTGAGGATCGCGCCTGCCGCACCCGCCACGTCCGCGGGCGTCGCAGCCACCGGATCGAGCCAGCGCCCGATGCCAAGCGCCGCGCAGCGTTCGGCATTGAGCGGCTGGTCGGCGCCCATCGGGATGAGGAGCATGGGCACGCCGTGCGCCAACGCGCCCGCGACGCTGCCCGACCCGCCGTGCGACACGACAAGGCTGCAGTGCGGCAGGATCGTGTCCTGCGGCACATAGCGCTCGATCCGCACGTGGCCGGGCTGTCGGTCGAACTCCGCCGGGTCGATCTCGTGCCCTACCGTGACGAGCACGTTGACGTCCAGGTCGCGTAACCCGGCCAGCACCCGCCCAAACAGATCCCCCGACTCGATGTTGAAGACCGTGCCAAGCGAGAAGTAGATCAGCGGCATACCCGGGCGCTGCCCGGCCCAGCTCGGCGCCGGGCTCACACGCCGGGTCGGTTCGAACGGCCGGAAGCTGAACGCCGTCGTCGGCAGCGGGTAGCCGGGATCGCGAAAGCCCGGCGGGAAAGGCGACAACACCCGATGGCGCGACAACATCTCGAGCGCGGGATCGGGCGGCAATCCGAGCTCAGCCCGGACCGTGTTGAGCGCGTCGGCGATGCGTTCGGCGCGCACAAAGGATCCGGCCGCCATCACATTGACCGACGCGCACGGCAGGCCGAGCACCTCGGCCGCCAACCGGCTGCCGAAGTCGGCCTCGTCGCACACGATCACGTCGGGCTCCCAGACGGCCGCCTGTTCGATCAGCAGCGGCGCCTTACGCTGCGATGCGGACCGCGCGAACCGGTCGCGGAATTCGTCGAGCTCGCGTTCGAGGTCGAGCGGGCGCAGAGCGCTGCGCTCGGGCGTCGCGGATGGCCCCGAGCCCAGCGTGAGAACTTTGAAGCCGGCCGATTCGACGGTCGCGCGCAGAGCCGGCCCGCAGGCGAACGCGATCGAATGCCCTGCCGATTGTGCGGCGCGCGCGACCGGGATCAGCGGCACGAAGTGCCCGTGACCGCCCATGAACGAGAACAGCCAGCGACTCATGGCAGAATGGTCACCCGCGGCCAGCGCTCGGAGTACCGTTTGTTCGCGATGCGCTGACGGTAGACCTCGAGGCTCACCCGCGTCGGGTTGCGGCGCACGATCATGGCGAACAGGTCCTCCAGACCGCACGGTGCGATGACGCGGACGGCGCCCGTCTTGCTCACGGTCAGGCCGACCGAGGTGGCGGTCTCGGGCCAGGTGGCCACCGCGGCCTCGAGCGAGGGCAGGGGCTCGACCGCGGTGCCGAAGTAGCGCTCGTACCAAAGGTGGACGGCGGCCTGGTTGGTCACCTCCCAGGGCTGACCGGGTGCGCTCGCGCGCAGGCGGTCCTCGAGACGTGTAGCGGTCTCGGGCGAGAGGTCCTGCGCGTCGAAGTAGGCGACGTCCACGTCGGCGAGTTGCGAGGGCGTGGCGTACCCATGCAGATGGTCCCACACCAGGTTGCGCACGGCGCCCGCGCCCACGCACCACGACACGAGGTTCAGGGCGCGGACCGCCTCGAGCGCGGGCCCGAACCACGACGACCCGAGGGCCATTTCGATCAACGCGCGTTCGAGGGGATCGCGGCTCACACGTCTGCCCGGGGCGTGTCGGCGAACAACGGCAGCTCGAGCCCGAGGCCGCGTTCACGCGCCAGATCGTACACGCGTTGGGCCGTGGCGATGTCCCAGGCCGAGAGCCCATGCGACTCGAAGAGCGTGATCTCGTCGATCGCGCCGCGGCCGGCCACGCGACCGCACACCACGTCCGTGAACTCGATCACGTCTTCCCAGCGCAGCACCCCCTCGGTCACGGCGGCCGCCAGGTCTCCGCTCTCGAGCCGGGCCTGTTCGACCGAGTCCGCGACGACCCGCGCCGCGCGCGCCACGGTCGTTCCGTCGATCTCGCGGCGCTTGAGGTGGTTGCTGCCGGCGGCGTTGACATGTGCGCCGGTCTTGAGCCAGGCGCCGTCGAACACGGGCGACGCCGCCGAGGTCATCGTAACGACCACATCGGCCGGCTCGATTGCGTCGCGCGGGTCAGCGACCGCCAGCACCTCGGCCGACACGGCGGCTTGCAGTGCTTCGGCGAAGGCTGCGCGCCGGGCGGCATCTCGTCCGAAGACGCGCACGTGTCGGATCGGCCGCACCGCGCACACCGCCACCGCCTGCGTGAAGGCCTGGCCGCCCGAGCCGATCAGACCGAGCACCTGCGCATCGGCGCGGGCCATGAACTTCGTCGCCACGCCGCTGGCCGCGCCGGTGCGCAGACGCCCCAGCCAGTCGGCCTCGATCAGGGCCAGCAACGCGCCGGTCGAGCCGCGATACAGCGGCACAAGAAAGCGAGGTGCGCCGTGGCCTGTGGCGTAGAGCTTGGCGCCGAAGGCGTCGACGCCGGGCAGGCTGCTGGTCATGTAGTTCAGCTGACCGTCGGGTACCGGCAATCGGCGGCGGGGGTGGTTCACACCTTCCGAGCCCAACGCCCGCTGTGCGGCTTCCACGCACTCGAGCGCCAGGTCCATCGTGAGCACGGATTCGACGTCGCGTTCGGTGAGCAGGAGGGTCATTGGGGTGAAGAGGGAGGAGGGAGGAGGGAGGAGGGATTTCTCCTCCCTCTACCGCTCCTTCTACCAATACGCCTTGGCGACCCGCGCCGCCAGGCGAGCGTTGTTGAGCACGAGCGCGATGTTGACGCGCAGGCTTTCACCGCGGGTAGCGGCGTGGAAGTGACCGAGCAGGAAGGGCGAGACGGGCTTACCGCGCAGGCCGCGCCGGGTCGCTTCGGCTAGCCCGTCGGCGAGCACGCGATCGTGGAGTGCCGGGTCGAGCTGTTGCTCAACCGGCAGGGGGTTGGCGATCACCAGACCGCCGCGGGTGTCGTGCAGGGCCCAGTGCTGGCGCATCACGTCCGCGATCTGCTCGGGCGTGTCGACCTGCCAGTCGAGGCCGAAGCCCGAATCGTTCAGGTAGAAGCCCGGGAACCGGCGGGTGCGATAGCCGAGCACCGGCACATTGAGCGTCTCGAGCCTTTCCAGCGTGGCGCCGATGTCCAGGATCGATTTGCACCCGGCGCAGACCACGGCCACCGGTTCGCGACTGAGCGTCACCAGGTCGGCGCTCTCGTCGAACGTGGTCGAGGCTTCGCGGTGCACGCCGCCCAGGCCGCCGGTCGCGAACACGCGGATGCCGGCCCGCGCCGCCAGCAACATGGTGCTGGCCACGGTGGTCGCGCCGTGCGTCTTGAGCGCCATCGCGATCGGGACGTCGCGGACGCTGAGCTTGGGCACGTTCGGCGTCGAGCACAGCTCGCCGAGTTGATCGGCCGTCAGGCCGATGGTCGGCACACCGGCTACGAGCCCGATCGTCGCGGGCACGGCGCCCTCGGCGCGGATCGCGTCTTCGAGCTCGCCGGCCACGCGCAGGTTATCGGGCGCGGTCAGTCCGTGCACGATCAACGTGGTCTCGAGCGCGACGACGGGCTGGTGGGCGTCGAGGGCGGCTTTGACTTCAGGAGAGTAGGTGAGCATGGTGTTCTGGGGGAGGGAGGCGCAAGGAGGGAAGAGGGAGGAGGGAGGAGGGAGGAGACCCTCCTCCCTCCTCCCTCTTCCGTTCCTCAGCTGCCTCGCTGGTAATTCGGCGACTCGCGCGTGATCATCACGCTGTGCGGATGGCTCTCGATCAGGCCCGAGTTGGTGATGCGCACCAGACGGGTGCGGGTGCGTAGGTCGTCGAGGGTGCGCGCGCCGGCGTAGCCCATGCCGGAGCGCAGACCGCCGACCATCTGGTAGACCGCATCGCGTAGCTGGCCTTTATAGGCGACCAGGGCTTCGACGCCTTCGGGCACCAGCTTGCCGCTGCCCTTGCCCTGGCCCGTGCCGTAGCGATCCTTGGCCAGGCCCTGCATCGCGCCGAGCGAGCCCATGCCGCGATATTCCTTGTACCGGCGTCCCTCATAAAGCACGACGTCGCCCGGGGCCTCGTCGAGGCCGGCCAGCAGGCTTCCGAGCATGACGACCTCGGCCCCGGCCGTGATGGCCTTGACGATGTCGCCGCTGTACTTGATGCCGCCGTCGGCGATGACCGGGATGCCCTTGCTCTTCGCCGCGCGCGCACACTCGTAGATCGCGGACATCTGCGGCATGCCGGCGCCCGAGATGATGCGTGTGGTGCAGATCGAGCCGGCGCCGACACCGATCTTGACCGCCGACGCGCCGGCCTCGATCAGGGCCAGCGTGCCCTCGGCGGTGACGACGTTGCCGGCGAAGACCGGCAGGTTTGGCCAGCCGGCCTTGATGCGCCGGATCGCGTTGATCACGCCGGCGCTGTGGCCGTGAGCGGTGTCGACCGAAACCACGTCGACGCCGCGCGCCACAAGGCGCTCGACTCGCTCTTCAAGGTCCGGACCGACTCCGACCGCGGCGCCGGCCAAGAGCCGGCCGCGCTTATCGGTGGCGGCGTGGGGATAGTCCTTTTTCTTCTGGATGTCCTTGACCGTGATCAGGCCCTTGAGCACGCCGGCGTCGTCGACCAGCGGCAGTTTCTCGATCCGGTGCTTTTGCAGGAGCACCAGGGCCTCATCGAGCGTGGTGCCGACCGCCGCGGTCACCAGGTGCTCGCCGGTCATGATCTCGGTCACCGGCCGGCCATGGTCGGCAGCCGACATGAAGCGCGTGTCGCGGTTGGTCAGGATGCCGAGCAGCTTGCCGGTCTCGGGGTCGGTCACGGGCACGCCGCTGATCCGGAACTTCTCCATGATCGCCTCGGCATCGCCGAGCGTGGCGGTCGGGGGCAGCGTGACCGGGTCGACGATCATGCCCGACTCGGAGCGCTTGACCTTCTCGACCTCGTTGGCCTGTTGCTCGGGCGTCAGGTTGCGGTGGATGATGCCCAGGCCGCCCTCGCGCGCGAGCGCGATCGCCAGCCGGGCCTCGGTGACCGTGTCCATCGCGGCCGAGATCAGGGGGACGTGCAGGCCGATCTCGTCGGTCAGCCGGGCACGGACGTCGACCTGGTCGGGCAGCGTCTCGCTGAATCCCGGTACGACGAGCACGTCATCGAAGGTCAGGGCTTCGGTGGAATCAAAGAGTTTCTCGTTCATGGTCCTCATGGAGTGCAAGGAGGAGGGCATCCCCAGGGGGGACCCTCCTCCTTGAAATGGTTCCGATTCAGACGATTATACCGAGGCGATCAATGCCGGAAGTGGCGCACGCCGGTCGTGACCATGGCCAGCCCGGCGGCGTCGGCGGCGGCGATCGATTCGGCGTCGCGAACCGAGCCGCCCGGGTGGACGACGGCCGTAATGCCCAGCCCGGCCGCGATTTCAACGCTATCCGGGAAGGGGAAGAACGCGTCCGAGGCCATCACCGCTCCGCGCGACCTGGCGCCGGCGCGCTCGCCCGCGATTTTTACGCAGTCGACGCGGTTGGGCTGGCCGCCGCCGATGCCGACGGTGGCGGCGCCACGAATTGTGGCGGCGCCGGTCCCGGTTGTTGTGGCAAACACGATCGCGTTGGAGCGCACGTTCTGGCAGGTCTTCCAGGCAAAGCGCAGCGCCCGCCATTCGGCCTCGGTCGGCTGGCGCTTGGAGACGACCGTCCAGGACGCGTCGGCCGGGTCGCCGAAGTCGGCGTCCTGCTTCAGGAAGCCGCCGATGACGGTGCGGAGCTCATAGCGCGGCGTGACGGCAGCCGGGTCCGCATTCGGCATTTCGAGCAGGCGGCAGTTTTTCTTTTTGGCGAGCACGGCCCGGGCCTCGTCGGTGAAGCCTGGCGCCGCGATGCATTCGATGAACACGTCTGCCAGCGCCGTCGCGGTCTCGCCGTCGAAGGGCCGGTTCGACGCGATCACGCCGCCGAAGGCCGAGACCGGGTCGCTGGCGAAGGCGGCGCGATAGGCGTCGACCAAGACCGCATCGGTGGCGACGCCGCAAGGCGAGAGATGCTTGACGATGCAGATCGCGGGCTCCGCATAGCTGATCGCCACGCGCCAGGCGCCGTCGAGGTCGAGCAGGTTGTTGTACGACAGTTCCTTGCCCTGCAGCACGCTTCCGCCGAGCGGGCCGGCGCCGGGCGTCAGGCTGTATAGCGCCGCGGCCTGATGCGGGTTCTCGCCGTAGCGCAGGCTCTGGATCCGATGCCCGACGAAGTGCACGGGCGCGCTCTCTCCAGCCACCTGGCCGAGATAGGCGCTGATCGCCGAGTCGTAGGCCGCTGTGTGCGCGAAGCCCTTGACCGCCAGGCGGCTGCGCGTGCCGGCGCTCACGCCGCCGGCCATGAGCTCGGCCAGCACCAACTCGTAGTCGGCCGGGTCGCAGGCCAGCGTGACGCGCGCGTGGTTCTTCGCCGCGGCCCGGATCAGGGCGACGCCGCCGATATCGATCTGTTCGATGGCCTCGGCGAGCGTGACGCCCGGTTTCGCGATCGTGGCCTCGAACGGGTAGAGGTTCACGGCCACGACGTCGATGTAATCGAGCTTGAGCCGGTCGAGATCCGCCTGATCACTCTCGATCGCGCGCGCGAGTAACCCGCCATGGATGGCCGGGTGGAGCGTCTTGACCCGGCCGCCCAGGATCTCGGGCGAGCCCGTGTACTCCGAGACCTCGGTCACGGCCAACCCCGCCTCACGCAGGGCTTTGGCGGTGCCGCCCGACGCGATCAACTGCGCGCCCAGCTGGCTCAAGCCACGCGCGAACGGGACCAGGCCGGTTTTGTCGTGAACCGAAAGAAGAGCTTTCATGATTGCTGATTGCAGATTGCTGATTGCTGATTGTTGATTGCTATTCTAACGACGACGGGAGCAGTGGGCTTACTGAAGATCGGACCGTTTCGCCTGGGCAGATTGCCCGGCACAGCCCACGGGGTGAATCAGCAATCAGAAATCAACAATCAGCAATTTCTCTTAAGGATGGCCTTATTGATGGCGCGCACCAACCCGGGCCCGGCGTAGATCATGCCGGTGTAGAGCTGGATGAGCGTGGCGCCGGCGTCGAGACGGGCGAGGGCGTCGTCGGGCGTCATGATGCCGCCGACCCCCACGATGGGCAACGTCGTACGGAGCGCGAGGTAGGCCACGAAGGCGTTGGCGCGCGCGGTGAGCGGTCGGCCGCTGACGCCGCCCTGCATCCCGACCGTGTATGACGGCAGGCCTTTGCGGCTGACCGTGGTGTTGGTCGCGATCAGGCCGTCGATGCCGTTGGCGGTCGCGGCGGCCAGTGCGTCGTCGATCTCGGCCTCGGTCAGATCCGGGGCGAGCTTGAGCAGCAGCGGCACCCGGCGCGGGAGCGCATCCCGCGCTGCCGCGACGGCCTTGAGAAGGCCTTCGAGGTGGTCGCGGGCTTGAAGCTGGCGCAGGTTGAGTGTGTTCGGGCTGCTGATGTTGAGCGCCACGTAATCGGCGCGGCGATAGACGCGCCGTAGCAGGAAGACGTAGTCGTCGGCGGCGCGCTCGATCACGGTCTCCTTGCTCTTGCCGATGTTCATGCCCGCGCGCGTGCCCGGCGTCTGCCATGGGCGGCGCTCGATGACGTCGATGCCGTCATTGGGGAAGCCCATACTGTTGACGACGGCCTTGTACTCCGGGAGGCGATGCAGCCGCGGCTTCGGGTTGCCGACCTGCGGGAAGCGCGTGACGGTTCCGAGCTCGAGATGCCCGAACCCCAAAGCCGCCAGACCGCTCACGCCGACCGCGTTCTTGTCGTAGCCGGCCGCCATACCGACCGGGTTGCGGAAGGTCAACCCGAACGCTTTGACCTCGAGCCGTCTGTCGTGCAGATCGAACAGCGCGCGCAACGCCAGACGCGTCACCGGGTTGCGCCCCGCCATCCGCACGGCGTTCAGCGAGAGCGCGTGGGCGTGTTCGGGATCCAGTTGAAAGAGCAGTGGGCGGATGAGGGGGTACATGGCAGATATCTGCAATCCCTATTTAAGGAACTCCAACACGGCCTGTTCCTGCTCGGCAGAGAGCACCCCGGTTCGGCGCCAGTGCGGGAGCAGTTGACGGATCGTGGCGACGGCGTGCAGGCGGAAGCCGGCCTGCATCAGGGTCTCGCGCGCGCCGGATTCGCGATCGACGAGCACGACGATGTCACGCACCATCAGACCGGCCGCCGTCAGCTTCTCGACCGCTTCGATCTTGGTGCCGCCCGTGGTCGCGAGGTCGTCGATGATGGCGACGGTCTCGCCGGCCGAATAGGCGCCTTCGATCGCGGCCTGCGTGCCGTATTCCTTGACCTCACGCCGCGGGTAAATCAGCGGGCGATCCATCTCGAGCGCGACCGCGGTACCGATCGGCAACGCCGCGTAGGGCAGACCCGCCAGTCGATCGAAGCTCAGGTCCTTGAGCACATCGGCGTACATCTTCGCCGCGCGGCGAAGCGCCGCCGGGTGCGAGATCAGCAATCTCAAATCGAGATAGATCGGCGAGATCAGGCCCGATTTGAGTTTGAACGACCCGAACTTGACGCAGCCCGACTCCACCAGGTCCTGTGCCAACTGCGCGATTTCGCCTTTCGCTCCTCGCTCCTCGCCTGTCGCTCCCTGCTCCTCGCTCCTCGCCCTGCGTACGCCGTGCCGGATGGTCTCGATGGCGTCGCGCAACTCGGCGGCCGCCCGCTCCGGGTCGTCGGCCCGCGCAATGGCGCGTGAGACTGGGACGAGCACGCCCATCCCGTCTGCGCGCAGACCGGCCATCAGCGCGGCTTGCAGGTCGCCGCCCTGGGCCCCCACGCCCGGCGCCAGAAACCAGGCCTGCGGCGCGCGCGCCCGGATGCGGGCGAGCGCCTCGGGCTGGGTGGCCCCGATCACCAGGCCGATGTTGTTGCTTGTGTTCCAACCGTTGGCCAGGTCCGCCACGGCTTCGAACAGGGCGCGGCCGTCGGCGAGCACCAGCTCCTGCAGATCGCGCGAGCCGGGGTTGGACGTTCGGCAGAGCAGGAACACCCCCTTCTCGCGATCCTTGAGAAAGGGCGCGAGCGAATCGTGTCCAAGGTAAGGCGAGAGCGTGACGGCGTGCGCGCCCAGGTGCTCGAAGGTCGACGCCGCGTACGCATCGGCTGTCGAGGCGATATCGCCGCGTTTGGCATCCAGGATGACGGGGATGACGCTGCCGATCCGATGGGATTCGGCCCGGACGGCCTCGATCACGATCTTGAGGGCCGCCCAACCCTCGGGCCCATACAGTTCGAAGAAAGCGGCGTTCGGCTTGAACGCGGCGGCGTAGCGCGCGGTCGCCTTGATCAGCCGCAAGCAGTACTCCACCGCGGCCGCGGCCGTCGGCTCAGGCAGATCGTCTGGATGCGGATCGAGCCCGATGCAGAGCAACGAGTTGGTCACCTGGACGTGCCGGTCGAGGAGGGAGAAGAAAGATTCCATGTGTTTTGTCCGACAAACAAACGTGCGCGGTTCGGCTGCAGGTCGTGCATACGACCCAACGGCCCCAGACCGATTTTCCTGCACGGTCGCGGCACCTATACCTGCGCCCCCCATGTCATCCAGAGGGCCCATACCCCCGGGTCATCACACACGCTGAATGAGCCCGAAGGATCTCCAATCGGACTCGTTCGACGCACAGGCGAGTCCGATGGCGGATCCTGTGGCATCCCCGTGGCGGGCTCAATCGGAGAGACGTCCGTCGTCTCGGCTCACGCCTTTCCAAGCACCATCGCCAACAGGGCCATGCGCACGTACAGGCCGCATTCCATCTGGCGGAAGTAGGCCGCGCGCGGATCATTGTCGACCTCGCCGCTGATCTCGCCGACGCGTGGGAGGGGGTGCATCAGGGCCATGCGCGGTTTGGCGCTGCGCATGGTCTCGGCCGTGATCACATAGGCGCCCTTGACGCCCTCGTATTCGGCGAGGTCGGTGAAACGCTCTTTCTGGATCCGCGTGACGTACAACACGTCGCTCTCGGGCAGGACGCCCTCCATCGTGGCATGCTCGCTCTGCCGCAGACCGTGCTCGGTCAATTGTGCCACAAGGTCCGCCGGCATCTTGAGCAGGTCGGGCGAAACGTAGTTGACGTTGACGTCGTACAGCGAGAGCAGCTTGCTGAGCGAGTGCACGGTGCGCCCGTACTTGAGATCTCCGAGCATGGTCACGGTCAGACCGTCGATCCGGCCGAGCTCCTGGCGGATCGTGTACAGGTCGAGCAGGGCCTGGGTCGGGTGCTCGCCGATGCCGTCACCGGCGTTGATCACGGGCTTGCGCGCCGCCTGGGCCGCGATCGCGGCCGCGCCGGTCTCGGGGTGCCGCAAGACGATGACGTCGGCGTAGCACTCGAGCGTACGCACGGTGTCGGGCAGGCTCTCGCCCTTCGACACCGACGAGTAGCGCACCTCGCTGATCGGGATCACGCTGCCGCCGAGGCGCTCCATGGCCGCCAGGAACGACGACGACGTGCGCGTCGACGGCTCGTAGAACAGGTTGGCCAGGATCTTGCCCTTGAGCAGGTCAAACGTTCCGATGTGCGCGACCATGTTGCGCATCGCGTCGGCCACGCCAAAGACGTACTCGAGGTCGTCGCGCGTAAACTGCGAGACCGAGAGGATGTCCTGGCCGTAAAAGCGACCGGTGCGTTGATCGCCCAGAGGCAGGTGGCGCGACTTGAGGTGAGCGGGTAATGACATGAGGTCCTCCTTGTGGATGGCCGTCGGCTCGTCAGCCGGCGACGTTGCGCCCGAAACCGGGCTCAGCCAGGATGTGTTCAGACTCGTACACGCGGCGCCCGCGCAGCGTGACGCCGGTGACGCGCCCGCGCAGCGTCCAGCCCTCGAACGGCGTCCAGGCCGCTCGCGTGTGCTGCCGGGCGCCGACGGGCTGGTAGGTCGCGTCGGCGTCGACATCGACCCAGGTCTCGGGTTGTTCGGGCAGGTTGAAGAGCCGCCGCGGCCCGGTGTGCATGCGCGCGATGACGTCGTCGAGGTCGAGCAGGCCCGCGTGCACGGCCGTCAGCCAGAGCGGCAGCGCCGTCTCGAGGCCCGGGAAACCGGGCGGAGGCGTCGTCGACTCCTTCTCCGAAATCGTGTGCGGCGCATGGTCGGTGGCGAAGCAGTCGATCACGTCGAGGTTGGCCCACAGCGCGTCGACGTCGGCCTGGGTCTGCAGCCGCGGCCGGACCTCGGCGTAGGCGCCGCTCCACGCGCGCGCGTTCGTCGCAAACGCCTCGACCTGTCGCGCCGGGCGCGCGCCTTCGATCAAGAAGAGATGGTGCGGGCAGACTTCGGCGGTGACGCTCAGGCCGCGTTCGCGGGCCCGACGGATCAGTTCGATCTCGGACTGGCGCGCGACATGGCAGATATGCACGCTGCGCCCGGCGAGCTGAGCGGCGAGGATCACGGCCGCCGTCTGCTGCTCCTCGGCGTGCGCCACGATCGGCCGATGCCTCGGCCAGGCGTCGACATGCGCGACGAGCGCATCGAGCCCCGACATCTTCAGGTCGCCGAACGTGGCGTCCAGATACAGCTTGAGCCCGACGCTGCGAGCGGCTAACGGCGCGGCTGCGGCCACGTTGCCCGGGCCGGCGCCGAAGAAGATGCCGTAGTCGCAGACCGCGCGCGCGCGCGCCGCGTCCTCGTACAGCTCGAGCGCGCCCGCGTCGACAAGCGGCGGTTGCGTGTTCGGCATGGCCAGGAGCGTGGTCACGCCGCCGGCCAGCGCCGCGGAAGTGGCTGTGCGCCAATCCTCTTTGTGTCTCTGGTTGAGGTCGCGCACGTGGACGTGCGGATCGGTCAGCCCCGGCAAACGCATCGGGTCTCCTTGCCGGCGCGGCCGGCAGCAGGCAAAAAAAAGAGCCGATTGATCGGCTCTTTCAATAGAGAATGAATTGGGAGCGCGCCCGACGCGCTGGCTTGTTGTGATGGTTAGGTGTGTCGGGTCGCTGCATCGAGGGGAAACTATAGGACGATTCGGTTGCGGTGTCAATTGGGCATGTTCCACAAAGTTGGTCGTGTCGGCTTGGGGCCGCGGAGTGTGGGTGAACCTCGACCGTCGCGCCGCCTCTACACCGCCCGCGGCTTCAGCCGCCGTTGAGCCGCGTCAGAGCGACACCGATTTGAGCCAGAACCGATCGAAGGCGGCGCCGTCGATGCCTCGCACGAGGCGAGCCCGGTCGCCGTCGGGCGACGGCGTCTGGACGAGCCAGCCGTCTTCGATCGTGTTGCGCAGCCGCACGTCCTCGACCGACACGCCGGCATGCCAACCGACCGCGATCGCACAGGCCAGGGGATCGTGCTGGAAGTTGATGAAGTCGTCGGGGAGCGCCGCACAACTCGGGCCGTAGCGACCGCCGAGGTCTTCATCCTCGGCGAACGCTACGGCCTGTGTTGCGATGAGGCGCGCGATCGGCCCGCCGCGCCGCAGCATGTCAAGATCCGCTCGGCGCAACGCCGTCTCGGCCGTGACCGCGATCGGGACGAGCAACGGCGTCGACGCCTCGAGCACGCGGCGCGCGGACTCGACGTCGACCTGGAAGTTCCAATCCATCTCGCGCGTCCACTGCGGAAAGCCGTTACGCGGCGCTGTGACGAAGCCGCCCATCAGCACCAGGCGCGCGTCGCGCAGAAGACCTGGTGCGCGTGCCTCGACCCGGGCCAGGTTGGTGCAGGCCCCGATCGCCACGACCACGGCGCCTTTGCGGATGCTGTCCTCCAGCAGATCGAGCGCCGCCTCGAGCGGACCCGACAACGGCGCGATCGCTTCCGGCCAATACCGGCCTTCGTCAGGCACGAGCGCTCCTTCGGCCGGCAGCCGAAAGCAACCCAGAACACGATCGGCGCCGGCTGCGACGGGCACCCTGGCGCGTCCAGCGAGATCGAGCACGTAGCGGGCATAGCCGGCGCGCACGCCTCGATCTTCGGTGTTGGTCGTCACAGCCGACAGTTCGACGTCCGGCCGGCTGAGCAGAAAGGCCAGCGCGCACAGGTCGTCGATGTCGCCGCCGAAGTCGGTGTCCAGGTGAACAAGTGTCATGCGGACCCTTCCTTGATGAGCCGCTGATGGCGGAACCAACCGGCCGTGAAGCCAGCGCGCGCGAGTCTTCGACGGTTACTCGACCAGCAGCCCGTCGACGAGCCGCCAGCGCCGCGTGGCGACGTGCTCGGCAAAAGTGACGTCGTGCGTGATGGCCAGCACGGTGCCCTGAAAGTCGCGCAGCGCCGCTTCGAATTGTTCGACGCTGGGCAGGTCGAGGTGGTTGGTCGGCTCGTCGAGGACGAGCACATTCGGCTCGGTGGCCACCAGGCGCGCGATCTGCAGCTTGCGCCGCTGACCGAGGCTGAGGGTGCCGACAAGCTGGTGGGCCTCGTCATCCGCGAAAAGCCCGTACCGGTGCAGGCGTGCGCGCAACTCGGGCTCGGTGCCGACCAGGCCCTGGCTGAAGGCCTCGAACACGGTCTGGTCGAGATCCAGCGTCGCGAGCAACTGATCCAGGAATCCGATCCGCACGTTGGCGGCAAGCCGCACCTGCCCGGCATCGGGCGGCTCCATGCCCAACAGGATGCGGATCAGCGTCGTCTTGCCGCAGCCGTTCGGCCCCTGCAAAACGACTCGCTCGCCGCCATGGACGAGGCCGCTCGCGCCGGCCAGCACACGCCGCGGCCCGTAGGCCTTGTGCACGTTCTCGAAGGCGATGACGTCGTGGCTGATCACGGTCGGTTGAGCAAAGGTCGGGTTGATCTGCCAGCGCCGGGTGGGGCGCTCGGCGGCGTGCTTGTCCAGCTCGATCAGCAAGCGTTTGGCTTTGCGGATCTCTTTGCCCTGGCGCACTTCGTTGCGGCCGCGAAAGAAGCCTTTGGCGAACTTGTCGCCGTCTTTCGGCGGGCGACCGGATCCGGCGCTGTGCTGCTTGTGCTTGAGGATCTGATGCAGCTCGCGGCGCTCGGCCTGCTGGGCTTCGAAGATGGCCTGCGCCTCGGCGTCGGCGCGCACACGGGCGGCCCGGTAGGTGTCGTAATCCCCGGGGTACAGCGTCAGCGCGCGTTTGAGCGCCGAGAGCTCGGCGATGACGTTCACGGTTCGGTTGAGGAAACGTCGATTGTGCGAGATCAGGATCACGGCGCCCGGATAGCGCCTCAGATAATCGGCGAGCCAATCGAGCGCGGCTTCATCGAGATGATTGGTAGGCTCATCGAGCACCAGCAGATCCGGCGCGCGCAACAGCAGCCCGGCGAGCACCAGACGCGTCTGCTCGCCGCCACTGAGCGTGTGCGGTTCGCGATCCGGATCGACCTGCGCGAGGCCGAGGCCCACGCGCACATCGTCGAGGCGGTGCTCGCCGTCGTAACCGCCGCGGGCCGCGAAAAGCGTTTGGGCCGCGCCGTAGCGCGTCAGCGCCTCGGCGCGCTGGTCCACGGGCAGGGCCGTGTCGCCGAGGGCCGCCTCGAGGCGTGCGAGCTCTGCATGCAGTCGGTCGAGATCGCCCGCGGCATCAGCGAGATAGGCGCGCACGGTTCGCCGCGGGCCAAGGCCGTCGGCGGCAAACTCGGGCGCCTGCGGCAGGTGGCCGAGCGTGAGTTCGGGCGCGAGCAGGCGCGTTCCGGTGTCGGGCTCGAGCTGGCCGAGCAGGATGCGCGCGAGCGTGGTCTTGCCGGCGCCGTTCTCGCCGATCAAGCCGATGCGCGCGCCGCGCGTGACGATCAGGTGCACGTCATCGAGCACCACAGCCGGGCCGAAGGCCAGGCCGATGCCGTGTAGTTCGAGTAGAGATTGCGTCATAGCCTGTGTTCCAACTCCTCAGGCCGGGCGCCAAACGAAAACGCCGCCTGGACGGACCAGGCGGCGTTGGCATTCGGGATTGGGAGAATCGAAACAGATCGGCCGGGCTGCGTCCAGGAGGCGTTAGCGGGTGGCGATCCGATCCGTCATCGTGACGAGAGTGTACCGCAAGCGCCGCAACCTGTCTACGAGCCCGCTCGCTACGATCAGGGCGCGGCCAGGGCGGCGTTAATGGCCTGCCGGATCTCGTCGATATCCATCGGATTGTTCACCTGCACGTCGTTGACGAAGATCGACGGCGTGCCGTTCAAACCAAGCGCGCGCGCGCCGTTTTCATCGTCGCGCACGTTCTGGGCGAATTGATGGCTGTTGTAGCAGCTATCGAACGCAGCCATGTCGAGGCCGACCGCCTCGGCGATCCGGCGCAGCTGCGCGTCCCGGAAGCCGCCCGTGTTCTCGCCGTCCTGGTTGGCGAACGTGTAGTCGTGGAACTGCCAGAACTTGCCCTGGTTCGCCGCGCACTCCGAAGCCTCGGCGGCGCTGCGAGACTCGCCGTTGCTCGAGATCGGGTCGACGACGATGAAATGCCGGAACTCGAAACGCACGCTTTGGCCCGACGTGACGAACTCTTCTTTGATCAGCGGGCTGATCGACGCTGCCACCTGGCCGCACCACGGGCACTGAAAGTCCGCGTACTCGCGCACGATGACCTTCGCGTCCTTGGGACCGTAATCCTTGCCGTCGACGAGCGCGGGCGTGTAGGTATTGGCGGCTGGCTGTGTGAGTGGCGTGGCCGGCGTCACGAGGTTGCGAATGCTGGGCCAGGCCAGGATGCCGATGACGAGCAACGCAGCCACACCCAGGATGCCGTAGACGGTCAGGCTATCCTGGCGGGCCTGTTTGGCGCGTTTGTTTCGGATGATCTCGCGGCGGGTCATGTCTCCTCCAAGGTGGGCGGCGTGAATACTCTGGGCGTGCAGCCCGAGCGGGCATTATATCCGGCTCTGTCTATCCTCGAAATGAGCCGCGGCTGTGGACAAAACGACGCCGCCCCGGTCGGGGCCGGGGCGGCGTCGCGATAGGTTCGTTCGAGGTCAGGAGCGCTCAAGCGCGGCCCGGTACGAAGCCAGCGCGTCTTGCAGGTGCCCGGCCTTCATCTGAGCATCGCCCAAGGTGCGGAAGGCGATCGCGCCGGCCTTGCCCCGACCGATGTGGGCCTGGAGTTCGTTCAGGATGACGTCGACGTGCTGGCCGGTCTTGATCAGGTGCGTGTAACCGCTCATCGCAGTCGCTTCCTGGCCGCCGGCCAGTTGCTCACGGCTGCGCGTCAGGAGCGCATCGGGCGCGACGTCGGCAAACGCGGGCACAGAACGCGGGCGCCAGCGCGGGCGGCCCAGGTCGAGCGGACCCGTGCCCGTTCGTGGCGGCACGGCTTCGATCACGGGTTCAGGCTGAGCGGCATCGGCCATGACGGGCAGCGGCGCGGTCGGCAGTTCGCTGGCAACGTGGGCCGGCTCGGGCGCCAAACCGGCGCGGCGGTTGGCCAGCTTGGTCTCGATCTCGCGTTGCGCGGCCTCGCGCGCGGCGCGTTGCCGCTCGAAACGGTCTTGGATCTCGGACTCGCGGGCGCGTTTGCGTTCTGCGAGTTTGCCGGCCAGCATCGACGTGCGCCTGTCGCTGGTCGTGATCGGCGGCCCGGCCGGAGCCTCGTCGATGCTGGTTTCGGCGATCGAGGGCTGAGGCGCTGCGGCAGCGGTCGCCGGCGCCGTCGCAGCCGCGGGCGGCGTGATCTCATCCTGCAGCCAGTCGGGCAGCGTGATCTCGCCGCGTTCGCTCGGCGGCATGTCCGCTTCGAGCGGCTTGCGCAGCCAGGCGACGCCCTGGAGCCCGGGCTCAGACTCGGGCTCAGCGAGCGGGCGGGTCGCAGTGCGATCCGACGATGTCGGAGGGGTCACGTGCGCATTGGGTGAGGGCGGTTCCGACGCCGCAACAGGATCGGCCATCAACCATTCCGGCATGTCGATCTCGGCCGATGCCGGCGCACTCGTCGGTTCACCGGCGACGCTCAAGGTCTCGGGATCGGCGCCCTGACGGGCCGCCAGCGACTCGAGCCACGCGAAGGCATCGTCATCGGCTGAGGCGGCCTCAACCGTCGCGGCAGCGGGCAGGTCCGCTTCGGTGGGCGTGTTGGCCACATCCTGGCTCAGCCAATCGGGCAGGCTCACGGCCGGTTGGGCGGCTTGGGAGCCCTGCGCCTCGACTTCGGCGGCACCGTCCTCCAGGACGGCGGTGCTCAGTGTGGACGGATCGGCGCCCTGCGCGGCGGCCAGGCTCTCGAGCCAGGCAAAGGCCGCGTCGTCGTCGCTCGAGGCGATCGCGGGCGTTTCGGTCGCGGCGGCCTCGGGCTGAGCGGGCAGCTCGGCCGCGGGCTCGGCCTCGACGGTCGCGGCGCGCAGCCAGTCGGGCACGTCGGCGTCGGTCCCCGGCGCGGTCAGGGTCTCGGGATCGGCGCCCTGCGCGGCGGCCAGGCCCTCGAGCCAGGCGAAGGCCGCGTCG
>WBZS01000572.1_pt1 | contig 43244 bp, 32 predicted proteins | sample 5204201 | NCBI WGS metagenome assembly WBZS01 (sample SAMN12344357, study PRJNA552823) | activated sludge metagenome | biome: Activated sludge suspended growth; feature: Nitrification reactor; material: Wastewater; isolation source: activated sludge from nitrification reactor of wastewater...
GGCGTATTGGCTGATCGCCGCGCCCTCGATGAGGGCGTGCGGGTTGGCCATCATGAGCGGGATGTCCTTGCAGGTGCCCGGCTCGGACTCGTCGGCGTTGACGACGAGGTAGCGCGGGCCGCCGTCAGGCGGGGACATGAACGACCACTTCATGCCGGCCGGGAATCCGGCGCCACCACGGCCACGGATCGCCGAATTCTTCACCGCGGCGAGCACGTCGGCAGCGGGCATGCCCACGGCCTTGCGGAGGGCGGCATACCCGCCCGTCTGCTCGTATGCCGCGAGCGTCCAGGAGCGCTCCTGGTCCCAGTGGGCGGTGAGGACGGGCGTGAGGGTGTCGGTCACTTCGAGGCCCCCTTCTTCGCAGCGGACTCAGCGGCGGGTGCGGGTGCAGCCGAGGCCGGCGGCACCGGCGCGGTCCAACCGCGCTCCTGGGCGATCTTGAGACCGAGCAGCGAGGCCGGCCCAGCAGCGGGACCTTCGTCGGCGCGACCGTCGTGGAAGCCCGCGAGCACCCGCGAAACCTCCTTGAAGGTGCAGACCTTGTCGGCGCCGCGGGTCGGCCGGACGTCCTTGCCGGCCCGCAAGTCGTCGGCGAGGCGGATCGTCGACTCGGGCGTCTGGTTGTCGAAGAACTCCCAGTTAGTCATGACGACCGGGGCATAGTCGCAGGCGGCGTTGCACTCGACTCGCTCCAGGGTGATCTTGCCGTCGGAGGTCGTCTCGTCGTGGCCGATCCCGAGGTGCTCGGAGACGGCGTCCCAGATCGCGTCGCCGCCCATGATCGCGCAGAGCGTGTTGGTGCAGACCCCGATGGTGTAGTCGCCGTTGGGGTGGCGCTTGTATTGGGTGTAGAAGGTGGCGACACCACTCACCTCAGCAGTGGTGAGGTCGAGCACCTCGGCGCAGAACTCGATGCCCCGGCCGGTGACGTAGCCGTCGACCGACTGGACCAGGTGCAGCAACGGCAGGAGGGCCGACCGCTTGACGGGATAACGCGCGACAACCGCGGCGGCGTCCTCGCGCAACGTGGCCAGGACGTCCGCGGCATACGGGGCCTTGCTCTCCGCGCTGACGTGCAGGTGACCCGACGCGTCATGACCGGTCATCGGTCAACACCCCCCATAACCGGGTCGATGGATGCCACCGCGACGATGACGTCGGCGACCTGGCCGCCTTCGCACATGATCGAGGTCGCTTGCAGGTTGTTGAAGGACGGGTCCCGGAAATGCGCCCGATAGGGCCGGGTCCCGCCGTCGGACACGAGGTGGCAGCCGAGCTCGCCCTTGGCACTCTCGACTGCGGCATACACCTGGCCGGGCGGCACCCGGAAGCCCTCGGTGACGAGCTTGAAGTGATGGATGAGGTCTTCCATCGAGGTGCCCATGATGGTGCGGATGTGGTCGAGGCTGTTGCCCATGCCGTCGGACCCGATGGCCAGCTGGGCCGGCCAGGCAATCTTCTTGTCGGCCACCATGACCGGGTCGCCGGCGCTGGCCTCGAGCCGGTCGGTGCATTGGGTCACGATCCGCAGCGACTGGTACATCTCGTCGAGCCGGATCCGCAGGCGACCGTAAGAGTCGGCAGTGTCGCGGGTGATGACGTCGAAGTCGTAGGTCTCGTAGCCGCAGTAGGGAGCAGCCTTGCGCAGGTCGTGCGGCAGGCCAGCCGAGCGCAGCACCGGCCCGGTGATGCCCAGGGCCATGCAACCGGCCAGGTCGAGGTGACCGACGCCGACCATGCGGCCCTTGACAATCGGGTTCTCGTTGACGAGCAACTCCAACTCGCGGATGCCCTTGCGGATCTCGGGAACGAGCTCACGGATCTTGTCGATCGCTCCCGGGGGCAGATCCTGGGCGACACCACCGGGGCGGATGTAGGCGTTGTTCATCCGCAGGCCGGTGATCATCTCGATGATCTGGAAGACCCGCTCCCGCTCGCGGAACCCGATCGTCATCACCGTCGTGGCACCCATCTCCATGCCACCGGTGCCAATGCAGACCAGGTGCGAGGAGATCCGGGTGAGCTCCATCATGAGCACCCGGATGACCGACGCCCGCTCGGGGATGTCATCGGTGATCCCGAGCAGCGACTCGATGGCTAGGCAGTAGGCGGTCTCCTGGAACATCGGCGTGAGGTAGTCCATCCGGGTGCAGAAGGTGACCCCCTGGACCCAGGTGCGGAACTCCATGTTCTTCTCGATGCCGGTGTGCAAGTAGCCGATTCCCGCGCGGGCCTCGGTCACGGTTTCACCGTCGAGCTCGAGGATGAGCCGGAGCACCCCGTGCGTCGACGGGTGCTGCGGGCCCATGTTGACGACGATCCGCTCCTCGTGCAGCGAGGTCGCCTCGTCGACGAGGTCGTCCCAGTCGCCCGCGCCGCTCACCGTGAAGACCGGTGAGTCGACGAGGTCCTCGGCGGCGCTCGTCGCGGTGTGCTCGCTCGCGCCGAGCCGCGGGTCCAGGCCCGGGCTGGTCCCGTGTGCCGTGTCAGCCATGTCAGCCGTGTCAGGCATGTCAGTTCCCAGGTCGGCGGCCATCAGTTGAACGCCCTCCGCTCGTCGGCCGGGGGCACGGTCGCGCCCTTGTATTCGACCGGGATGCCACCGAGCGGGTAGTCCTTGCGCTGCGGGTGGCCCGGCCAGTCGTCGGGCATGAGGATCCGCGTCAGGGCCGGGTGGCCGTCGAAGATGATCCCGAACATGTCCCAGGTCTCGCGTTCGTGCCAGGTCGTCGCGGGGTAGGTCGCGACGATCGACGGGATGTGCGGGTCGGCGTCGGGGCAGACGACCTCGACGCGAATCCGCTTGCTGCCGTGGGTGATCGACATGAAGTGGTATGCCGCGTGCAACTCCCGGTCGGTCTCGCCCGGGTAGTGGACACCGGACACCCCGAGACACAGCTCGAAGCGCAGCGCCGGGTCGTCGCGCAGCACCTGGGCAACGACCGGCAGGTGCTCGCGGACGACGAAGACGGTCAGCTCGCCGCGGTCGACGACGACCTTCTCCACCGCATCCGCGTATGCCGTCCCAGCCCCGTCCAGCCCCGCCTCCAGGGCGTCGATGCAGGCGTCGAACCAGCCGCCGTAGGGCCGTTCGGAGGCGCCGGGCATGGCGATGGGAACGACGAGCCCGCCATAGCCCGTGGTGTCTTGGCCGGAGGTCGCACCGAACATGCCGTGCCGGGCGCCGACGACGACCGGCATACCGAGCTCGACGGTGCGGCCACCTGCCGCGCCGGTCTCCTGCGCCTGGGCGAGGTCGTCGGTGCTCATGCCAGCAGCCCCTTCATCTGGTGGGTCGGCACGGCGGCGAGCGCGGCCTCCTCGGCGGCGCGAGCGGCGGCCACCTTGTTGGCGCCGAGCGGCATCGACTCGATCTGCTCGTGGAGCTTGATGATCGCGTTGAGGAGCATCTCAGGCCGCGGCGGGCAGCCGGGGAGATAGATGTCGACCGGGACGATGTGGTCGACGCCCTGGACGATCGCGTAGTTGTTGAACATGCCGCCCGAGCTCGCGCAGACACCCATGGAGATGACCCACTTCGGGCCGGGCATCTGGTCGTAGACCTGGCGGACGATCGGGGCCATCTTCTGGCTCACCCGACCAGCCACAATCATCAGGTCAGCCTGGCGCGGGGTCGCGGAGAACCGCTCCATCCCGAACCGGGCGATGTCGTAGTCGGGTGTGCCGACCGCCATCATCTCGATCGCGCAGCACGCCAGCCCGAATGTCGCCGGCCAGATCGAGGCCTTGCGCATATACCCGGCGAGCAACTCGACGGTGGTGAGCAGAATCCCCGAGGGGAGCTTCTCTTCCAGACCCATGTCGGCGCCTTCCTCAGTCCCACTCGAGGCCGCCACGACGCCAGACGTAGGCGTAGGCGACGAAGACGGTCACGATGAACAGGATCATCTCGACGAGCGCGAACAGGCCCAGCTGGTTGAAGGCCACCGCGAACGGGTAAAGGAACACCGACTCGATATCGAAGATGATGAACAGCATGGCGGTGAGGTAGTACTTGATCGGCACCCGGCCGCCACCGGAAGCATGCGGAGTGGGCTGGATGCCACACTCGTAGGCCTCCATCTTGGCCCGGTTGTAGCGCTTGGGCCCGACCACGAGGGACAGGCCCACGGACACCAGCGCGAACGCCCCTCCGAGGCCCAACAGGAACAACAACGGAACGTAGGACTCGGTCATCCGTCGCTCCCTTTCAGGGTGGGTGCATGCAGGCCGTTCCCCATCCTAGGGGGGCCTGGAAGTGGGTCGCCCATGACCGAGGTCCCCGGCATGTCAGGCATCCGGGACCACCTTCGACATGAGGTGGACGAGGCGGTCGTCGAGCCGTCCGCCGTGCTCTTCGGGGAGGTTGGCCATAACCTTGAGCAGGAAGCGCATGAGCGCCGTCCGGGGCAGCCCGTAGGTGGTCGCCAGGCGCATCACCTCGGGGTTGCCGATGGCCCGCGCGAACCACCGTCCCAGGGTGAAGTAGCCCCCCAGCTCGTGCTTCATGATCCGCGGGTATGCCGCGAGCGCCCGCTCGCGGCCGGCGTCACTCTGGCGGGCGAGGGCCTGCCCGATGACGTCGGCGCCGACCCGGGCGGCCTCCAATGCGTAGTCGATGCCCTCGCCGTTGAACGGGTTGACCATGCCGGCCGCGTCTCCGACGAGAAGGAGGCCATCGGCATACAGGGGCGTGCGGTTGAAGCCCATGGGCAGGGCGGCGCCGCGGATCGGGCCACCGGCAGGGTCGAAGGCCAGCTCCCACCGATCGCCGAGGCTCTGCGCCCAGCGGCGCAGCACATCCTTGTAGTCGGTCTTGCCGAAGGCGCTGCTCGTGTCGAGGATGCCCAGGCCGACGTTGGTGCGGCCGTCCTCGAGGGGGAAGAGCCAGCCGTAGCCGGGCATGAGGATCCGGGCGCCGCTGTCGTCGGTGGTCCACAGCTCAAGGTGCGATTCGAGGTAGTCGTCTCGGCGGGGGGTGGTGTAGTAGGCCCGGACGGCGACGCCCATGACCCGGTCCTCGCGCTTGGGGCGCCCGACCGCGGTGGCCAGCCGGGAGGAGACCCCGTCGGCGGCGACGACGACCTTGGCCCGATAGTTGGCGGTCTGGCCGGTGGCGCGTCCGGCCTCGTCGAGGACCTTGGCACTCACGCCGACCACCCGACCGCGGCCGTCGAACAGCGGCGCGGTGACGCTGGTCGCCTCGTGCAGCCGCGCCCCCCGGGCGACCGCGTGCGCGGCCAGGGCGTGGTCCAGTTGTCGCCGGGTGCGGACCATCCCGTATGCCGGGAAGGTCGCGCTCTCGGGCCAGTCGAGGGTGAAGTTGCGTCCGCCGCCGAGGATGCGCAGGCCCCGGGTGCGCTGCCAGCCCGCGGTGTCGATGCCAAGGTGGACGAGTTCGCGGACCGCTCGCGGGGTGAGGCCGTCACCGCAGATCTTGTCGCGGGGGAAGCTCGCCTTCTCCAGCAGGAGGACGTCGACGCCTTGGGTGGCCAGATAGGCGGCGGTGGCCGAGCCTCCCGGCCCGGCCCCGACGACGATGACGTCGGCGGTCTCTCCCGCCTGGTCAGCCGATCCGGTGGTCACTATCGCCCTCGGTGCGCAGCGGCGCCACCCGGGCGCCTCTTGTGAAGAATGGCACGAACTCCGCACAGTCTAGGGGGCGCTGACTGGCCGGCCGACCGCGCCACCTGCCCGTCACACGCAGCTCCCCCTCCCGCTGACCCCCTCCCGCGAGTAACCGCTTGAGTGTTGGCGAATACACGAAATTTGCCCCGAAATCCGTCGAATCGCCAACATCTAAGCGGTTACTCGCGCGTCAGGGGCGGGTGGCGCGGTGCAGGGCAACGATGCCGCCGGACAGGTTGCGCCACTGGACCTGGGCCCACCCGGCCGCCCCGATCCGATCGGCCAGGCCCCGCTGGTCGGGCCAGGCCCGGATCGACTCGGCGAGATAGACATAAGACTCCGGGTTGGACGAGGTCCGTCGCGCGATCGCCGGCAGGGCGCGCATCAGATAGTTGAGGTATGCCGCCCGCACCGGCCCCCACACCGGCTGGCTGAACTCGCACACCACCAGCCGTCCCCCCGGCTTGGTCACCCGGGCAAACTCCCGCAGCGCGGCCTCGACGTCGACGACGTTGCGCAGCCCGAACGACATCGTCACGGCATCGAAGGACGCGTCAGCGAACGGCAGCCGCGTCGCATCAGCGGCAGTGAAGGCCAGGTCGGGCCGGCGCCGTTGCCCGACCCGCAGCATCCCCAACGAGAAGTCGGCCGGGACGACGTGCACCCCGGCATCGGCGAACGGCTCCGAGCTCGTCCCCGTCCCCGCAGCGATGTCCAGGACGGTCTGCCCGGGCCCAGCACCGACCGCCGCGACCGTCGCCCGACGCCACAGCCGGTCCTGCCCCGCCGAGAGGATGTCGTTGGTGAGGTCATAACGCTCGGCCACCGTGTCGAACATCGACGCGACGTCCTGTGGTGCCTTGTCCAGATCCGCCCGGGTCATGGCAGGCATCCTCCCATCCCCGGAAGGTGACCCGACGTGCCGCGGCCAGCGGGCGGCATACCGGGTCGTAGCATTGACCCTCGATGTCCAGCCTCCGCGGGCCCGCCCGCGCCGCCTCCGCCGCCGTCGCCCCCCTCGTGGTGCGCACGGTGGAGATCGGCGACCCCGGCCCGCTGCTGGCCCTACTCCCCCCTTCAGACGAACCCGGTGACGCGCTCTCCTGGGTGCGCCGCGGCGAGGGCCTGGTCGGGTGGGGACGCGCGGCGTCGTTCACCACGGCCGGCCCCGAGCGCTTCGCAGCGGCGGACCAGTGGTGGCGGCATACGGCCGCGCACGCCGTGGTCCGCGACGAGGTCGGTATGCCGTCCAGCGGGCTCGTGTGCTTCGGGAGCCTGCCGTTCGCGGACGACTCCACCGACGCGGCCCACTTCGTCGTCCCCCGCGTGACCGTCGGCCACAAGGGCGACCGGTGGTGGGTGACCACGGTCGGCGACGGCCCGACGATCGCCGTCACTCCGACGCCAGCCGACGACCCGCGGCCGCCGCGCAACGTCGCCTTCGCCGACGGGGCTTTGTCGAGCACCGCCTGGGCGGCCCGGGTCGCCGAGGCGGTCTCCCGGATCAACGCTGGCGATCTGGACAAGGTCGTGCTGGCCCGCGACCTGCTCGTCCAGGCCGAGGGCGCGGTCGACCCTCGGTGGGTCCTGAGGGCGTTGGCTGAGCGTTACGACAACACCTGGGTGTTCGCCGTGTCGGGGATGCTCGGGGCAACGCCGGAGCTGCTCGTGCGACGGGAGCGCGGCCTGGTCACCTCACGGGTGCTCGCCGGCACGATCCGACGCACCGGCGACGACGCCAAGGACCTGTCCCTGGCCGCCTCCCTCGCGCGGTCGAGCAAGGACCTCGAGGAGCACGAATACGCGGTGCGCTCGGTGGCCGACGCCCTGGCCCCGCACTGTTCGTCCATGAACGTCCCCGAGTCGCCGTTCGTCCTGCACCTGCCCAACGTCATGCACCTGGCCACCGACGTGACGGGGGTGGCGACTGACTCGGCCTCCTCGCTGGCGTTGGCCGCGTCACTGCATCCGTCCGCAGCCGTCGGCGGCACCCCCACGGACCTGGCCGTCGCGCTCATCGCCGAGCTCGAAGGCATGGACCGCGGCCGGTATGCCGGTCCGGTCGGCTGGATGGACGCCACGGGCGACGGTGAGTGGGGCATCGCGCTGCGGTCCGGGTGCTATGTGCCGGGCGACCCCAGCACGCTGCGGATCTTCGCCGGATGCGGCATCGTCGCAGGCTCCGACCCCGAGGCTGAGGTCAGCGAGGCCGACGCGAAGTTCGTCCCCATGCGTGATGCGCTGAGCGGTCGTTGAGCCCGCGCGGCATAGTTGCCTCTGTGACGGACCGGAGTGCGGGACGCGCGATGCCGACTGCGAGTGCGGATCGCGCCGTCCACGTGCTGCAGGCGCTGCTCGCGGCGGGTGTCCGCGATGTCGTCCTCGCCCCGGGGTCGCGGTCGGCGCCCTTCGCGTTGGCCCTGTATGCCGCGGACGCCGCCGGTGACCTGCGCCTGCACGTGCGCCTCGACGAACGGACCGCAGGCTTCCTGGCCCTGGGCCTGTGCATCGGGTCCCGGGCTCCGGTCGCGGTCGTCACCACCTCGGGGACCGCGGTCGGCAACCTCCTCCCGGCGGTGATGGAGGCCCACCACGCTGGGCGGCGGCTCATCGTCGTGTCGGCCGACCGCCCCGCGTCCTTGCGGGGAACGGGCGCCAACCAGACGACCTGGCAGGACGGCATCTTCGGGACCTTCGCGCCGACGGCTGACCTGGCCGTCGAGGCCCCCGGATCGGCCGTTGTCGAGGCCGTCCGTGTGGCGGCGGCCGGGGTCGGCCCGACCCACCTCAACGTCCAGTTCGACGCCCCGCTCGTCCCCGAGCCCGGTATGCCGTGGTGGCCCGGTCCGCTCGACCCTTCGCTCCTGCAGGTGGCGGACGGGCCGACCTCGGGTGATGACGGTCCCGCCGCGTTGCCGGTCACTCTGGCAGCCGGCCCGCGCACGGTGATCCTGGCCGGAGACGACGCTGGCCCGGCGGCGCGGGTCCTTGCCGAAGCAGCCGGGGTGCCGTTGCTCGCCGAGCCGACCTCCGGCTCCCGGGCCGGTGACCACGCGATCCGCACCTACCGCCTGCTGCTGGCCACCGCCCTGGGCGGCGCCATCGAGCGGGTCGTCGTCGTCGGCCACCCCACCCTCTCGCGCCCGGTGACCGCGCTGCTCTCGCGCACCGACATCGACCTGTATGCCGTCCGCACCCGCACCGGTGTCGCCACCGATCCGGCGCGCCGCGCGGTCGTCCTCGACGCGCCCCCCGTCATCGCCCGAAGGGTCGACGACGACGGCTGGTTGACCGCCTGGCGCGATGCCGACGCGGCCCTCAGTGCCCGGGTGGACGCGCTCGTGGCGGGTCTGCCCGACCTGCACGCCCTCCACGTGGCGACCGAAGTGTCCGCGGCGCTCGGCCCCGGCCAGAGCCTCGTCGTCGGCTCGTCCAACCCGATCCGCGACCTGGACCTCATGCTGGTCCCTTATCGGCCGCGTGAGCGTCGGCTCGTCGTCGCCAACCGCGGCTTGGCCGGGATCGACGGGACGATCTCGACCGCTGTCGGCGTCGACCTGGGCCGGGCCGGGGCTCCCCGGACGCTGGCAGTCCTGGGCGACCTCACCTTCCTGCACGACAGCACCGGCCTGCTCGTCGGGCCTGACGAACCCCGGCCCGACCTCACCCTGGTCGTCGTCAACGACGACGGGGGCTCGATCTTCGCCCTGCTCGAGCAGGGCGGGCCGGACTACGCCGAAGCCTTCGAGCGAGTGTTCGCGACCCCGGTCCATGCCGACCTGGAGGCGCTGGCGGCAGCCAGCCACACGGCATACCGGCGGGTCGAGTCGCGTCGCGCGTTGCGTGAGGTGCTCGCCGCCCCCGCCCACGGGCCACTCGTCGTCGAGGCCCGAGTGAGCCGAGCCGACCGGCGGGCGACCGCCGCTGCCCTGACCGCGCTTGCCGCCGACCTCGCCCCGTCCTGGCCTCCCGCCTCGGGAGGTATGCCGTGACCGCCACCACCGCAGGCGAGGAGAACGTCGGGCGGGCCAGCGCCGCCATGGCGGCCGGCTCGATCGCTTCTCGGGTGCTCGGCGTCGTGCGGCAATCACTCATCACCCTGGCGATCGGACAGGGCTTGGTGGCCAATGCCTTCACGACCGCCAACACCTTGCCCAACATCATCTACCTGCTCATCGCTGGCGGCGTGCTCAACTCCGTGCTCGTCCCCCAGCTGGTCAAGGCCAGCGAAAACCCTGACGGGGGAAGGGAATACACCGACAAGCTGCTGACCCTGGCGGTCGGGGGGTTGCTTGCCGTCACCGTTGCAGCGACCCTCGCAGCGGGCCTGCTCGTGCGGGCCTATGCGCAAGAGCTGACCGGCAGCCTGCTCAACCTCGCGGTCTTCTTCGCGGTCATCACCCTGCCGCAGATCTTCTTCTACGGGCTTTATGCCCTGCTCGGGCAGGTGCTCAACACCCGTGGCCGGTTCGCGGCGTTCGGGTGGGCGCCGGCCATCGCGAACCTCGTGGCGATCATCGGCCTCTTGGCTTTCATGCGGCTTTTCCAAGGGCACGTCACCGCGGCCGAGTGGACGCCGGAGATGGTCTGGTGGTTCGCCGGGACGGCGACCCTCTCGATCGTCGCGCAAGCGCTCATCCTGCTGGTCCCGCTGTGGCGCAGCGGATTCCGGTGGCGTCCGCGGTTCGGTGTGCGCGGCATCGGGCTGGCTGCAACCTCGCGGGTGGCCGGCTGGGCCCTGGGAGCGTTGTTGGTGTCGCAGGTGAGCTACCTCGTCGCATCGCAGGTCATGTGGCACGCCACCGGCTCGGACGAGGTGGCCCACGGAGCGGGTCAGGTGTTCATCGCGGGCACAACGATCTATGCCAACGCCTTCCTCGTCTTCATGGTCCCCCACGGCCTGGTGACGGTGTCCCTGGTCACCGCGATGTACCCCCGGATCGCCCGCGCGGCCCGCGCTGACGACCGGCCTGCCCTGACCCGCGACTACGCGCGCGCCCTCACGCTCCCGGCCGCGCTCACCATCCCGGCGTCGGTGGCCCTGCTCGTCTTCGCGGTGCCGATCATGGGGCTGCTGTTCAGCTCCAAGGACCCCGCCGAGATCCCGGCCGCGGGGGCCGCCCTGGCCTGCCTGGCGATGGGTGTGTTGCCCTTCGGCGTCGACATCATCAACCAGCGGGTCTTCTATGCCTTTGAGGCGGGCCGGTTCGCGTTCACCGAGCAGGTCATCGCCACGCTGACGGCGACTGCCGTCGCGCTCGGCGCGGTCCTCGCCCGACCGGAGTGGGCCGTCCCGATCATCGCCATCGGTGTCGTGCTCAGCGCGAGCGCCGCCGCGGCATACGGGATGCGGCGGGTCCGGCGGTTCATCGGCGCCTACAGCGCACGGGCGATCGTGCGCACCTGGGTGCGGATGCTGCTCGCGTCGGCCGGGGCGGGTTACGTCGCCTGGGGCGTCGTCATCATCCTCACCAGGGCGCTGGCCGGGTTCGGGCGGGTCGGGTATGCCGTGATCCTCCTGGTCGGTGGGATGATTTTTGCGGTGGTCTATCTGCTCGTCGCCCGGCTGCTTCGGGTGGAAGAGATCGCCGTCATCGCGGCACCGGTCATCAATCGACTGGACCGTCGGCCGCCCGGTCGGCATCGGCCCCGTCACTAGCAGGCACCACCTCGGGGGAAGGGAGGCGCTGAGCCCGATGAGCCTCGTCCGGAAGGCGTTGGCCCATCTCGGGCTCACTTCCGCAGTCCACGTCGTGATGCTGGCCGTCTTGCTGGGAAGTGCCCCTGCGGCCGCGGCCAACACCCCCTCGTTGACCACCTCGTTGACCACCTCGTTGACCACCTCGTCGAGCGCTTGGGAGGAGTGCGCCACACCGATGCGGACCCTCTTCTGCCGGACCGTCAGCCCGACGACTCCCCCGCCCACCCAACGGTCGACGGACCCCAGGACGGTCTCGAAGGTCGTCTGCAACACGGCGACGCTCAACGTCCGGATCACTCCCGGCACCACCTATCCCCCCATCGCCACCTTGACCGCCGGGTCCGTGGTCTTCGGCACCATCAGCAACGGGTGGATGGCCCTGGCCCGTCCGTATGCCGGCCGCTTCGTCTCCGCGACCTACCTGTGCACCCGACCGACGCCCTCCTCCCCGCTGGCCCCCGGAATGACCTATGCGCCAGGCACGTTCGTCAATCCGGCTGAGCACCAACAAGTGCTCGTGGCCAAACAGACCGGCGGGACAACCGGGTCCTACCACGGCAGATGGGCGCGCTGGGAATGGAATGGGTCCTCTCGGGACCAGGTCGGCGACACGACGACCGACGTCCGGTTCGGCAAGAACGGCGTGCTCGATGGCACCGTGCGGATCATGGGCTCCTTGACGACGCCCGCAGGCACCTATGCGCTGCCGATGGCGTTCGGCGAGGGCAATCCCGGCACCCGAGCCGAGTATCGGACGATCACCGATTGCTCATGGTGGATGGGCACGAGCGGCATCCCGTTGGGGGTGTTCAACCGCTGGTACGAAGCCTGCGGCACGACGTTCAGCGACGCCGAGGACCTGAGCTACTACCGGGACAAGGGCTACTACCGCCAGGCCGTCGTCATCGCGCACAACTACTACCCACCGCAGATCACCAGCGGTCCGGGGAGTTCCTCGGCGATCTTCCTGCACTACACGCCGGCCGGCGGCTACACCGCCGGGTGCGTCGGCCTCACCAACTTCACCGAACTGGTCAACACCGTTCGATGGCTCGACCCGACCAAGAGCCCGGTCATCGTCATCGGCTAGCACTCGCCGCTCACGACGCAGACGTGGCACCACCCACATGCCCGTATGCCGCGGTCACCCGATCGCGCCACCACGCCGTCCTCGCGGGTCCGGCGTCCCACCGGTCAACCAGTTCTTCGGCCACCACAGGCGCCGAGCGTGACACACGGAGTTCGCCGGACACCTGCGCGACCGGCGCGACGACGACGTCGCCGGTGAGCAACGCCAGCGTCCCCAGCCCGCAGGCCCACGGCAGCTCCGGCAGCGCGGCTGCCAGAGCCACCCCGGCCGCCATCCCCACGGACGTGTCCAGGGCGGAGGAGACCACCGCCGGAAGCCCGCACTCGGCGACGATCTCGAGCGCGCGGCATACGCCACCGAGGGGGGCGACCTTGACGACGACGAGGTCCGCGGCGCCTTCACGGGCGACCCGCAACGGGTCGGCCGCCTTGCGGATCGACTCGTCGGCGGCGATCGGCACGTTAATGCCGTTGCGCGCCAACGCCGTTCGCAACCGGATGAGATCGGGGACGTCCGGACAGGGCTGCTCGGCATACTCCAGTTGGTATGCCGCGAGCGCACCGAGCGCGCGGGTCGCCTCCTGGACGTCCCAGCCGCCGTTGGCGTCGACCCGAATCCGCCCGGTCTCGCCGAGAACGTCGCGCACGGCGGCGACCCGATCGAGGTCCTCCGGCAAGCCTTGACCGGGCTCGGCCACCTTGACCTTGGCCGTCGTGCACCCGGGGAACCGCGCGAGGACCCCAGCCACGTCGGTGGCCGGGACGGCAGGCACGGTCGCGTTGACCGGGATGCGGTCGCGAACGGGAGGCGGCCACCCGGCATACGCGGCCTCGATGGCCGACGCGAGCCAACGGGAGGATTCGCGCGGGCCGTATTCGAGGAACGGGCCGAACTCGCCCCATCCGAGCGGGCCTGGCAGGAGGGCGACCTCGCGTTCGGTCACCCCGCGGAAGGGCACCCGCAGCGGGATCCGGACCACTCGCACCCCAGCGAGCACCTCGCCCAGGGGCGGCAGCCCCGCGGGTCCTCGGGAACGAGGGGCGGCTGCGCTCACCGGTTGCGGGCCGACAGCACGCAGAACTCGTTGCCCTCGGGATCGGCCAACACCGTCCAGCTCTCGGCCCCGGTCTGCCCGACGTCGACCCGCGTGGCCCCTCGCGCGAGCAACGCGGCGATCTCAGCGTCGCGGTCCTGGGTCGTGTGCGGCGCAAGGTCGAGATGCAGGCGGTTCTTCACCGACTTCCCCTCGGGGACGGTCACGAAGATCATCGCCTGACCGGCCGCGAGCCAGGTGGCCAGATCCTCGATCGGCTGCTCGGACATGTGCGGCGGGATGATGACGACCTCGTCGTCGGCCTCATAGATGAGTTTCCAGCCCAACGTCTGTGCCCACCAACGGGACTGGGCGGCGATGTCATGGCAGTCGACGACGACGGTGTACCAGCGCAGCGGCATACCCGCGATTGTGCCAGCCACCAGTGTGAGGTGCGGCAACACCCGGTTACGGCAGGCTCGGCGCGCGGGTCAGGACATATCCTTCGGGGGTGAGCACCGGCGCCCTCCCCTTCGTCTCGGCGAACTTCGACGCCACCGCGTGGGAGCCAGTCGCCGGTTTCGACCTCACCGACATCACGTATCACCGGTGCGTGCTCCCGGGTCCCGCGAGCGGCACGGTGCGGATCGCCTTCGACCGACCGGACGTGCTCAACGCCTTCCGACCGCACACGGTCGACGAGCTGTATCGGGCGCTCGATCATGCCCGGATGACCCCTGACGTGGGGTGCGTCCTGCTCACCGGCAATGGCCCGAGCCCGCGACAGGGCTCCTCGCCGACGACGGAAGGCTGGGCGTTCTGCACCGGCGGCGACCAGCGGATCCGGGGGCGCTCGGGTTATCAATATGCGGCCGATCCGGGCGGCGACCCCACCGCGCAGGGCATCGACGAGCGCCGGGTCAAGGCCGAGGGCGGGCGGCTGCACATCCTTGAGGTGCAACGGCTCATCCGCACGATGCCCAAGGTCGTCGTTGCTGTCGTCTCCGGGTGGGCGGCCGGTGGCGGGCACAGCCTGCACGTCGTGTGTGACCTCACCATCGCCTGCCGGGAGCACGCCCGGTTCAAGCAGACCGATGCCGATGTGGGGTCTTTCGACGGGGGTTATGGTTCGGCCTACCTCGCCAAGATGGTGGGTCAGAAGTTCGCGCGCGAGATCTTTTTCCTCGGGCGCGCTTATTCGGCCGAGGACATGCACCGGATGGGCGCGGTCAACCTCGTCGCCGATCACGCCGAGCTCGAAGCCGTCGCCCTGGAGGTGGCCGCCGAGATCAACGGCAAGTCGCCGACCGCCCAGCGGATGCTCAAGTTCGCCTTCAACCTCCTGGATGACGGGCTCATGGGCCAGCAGGTCTTCGCCGGCGAGGCGACCCGGCTGGCTTACATGACCGACGAGGCCGTCGAGGGCCGCGATTCCTTCCTGCAGAAGCGTGACCCCGACTGGTCCGCTTTCCCGTGGTTCTTCTGAGCCTGGTTCGACGGCATACCCGATGCGACTGCAGCCGATCGCCCTGCCTAGCGGACCAGCGCTCCTGGCCGCGGTAGGCCCGCTCGCCGCCGCCCTTGACGGGTCGGGGCCGCCGCTGCTGCCGTATGCCGCGGGCTCACCTCCCCCGGTCCTCTCCCCGGGCGCGGACGCCGACCTGCCCGAAGGGTTGGCGCTCGTGGTGTCCACCTCGGGGTCCACCGGCATCCCCAAACGGACGATGCTCACGGCGGACAACCTGCTGGCCTCGGCCGCCGCCGCCCACGACGTGCTGTCCGGGCCCGGGGCCTGGCTGCTGGCGTTGCCGGCGCACCACATCGCGGGGCTGCAGGTCATCATCCGGGCGGCCCTCGGGTCGGCGGGCGAGCCGTCGGTCATGGACCTCACGGGCGGCTTCAGCGTCGACGGATTCGTCCGGGCGGCTCGAGACATGCCGGACACACCCGACCCGACCTATGTGTCGCTCGTCCCCACCCAGGTCGCGCGGCTGTTGGCCGACCCCGCGGGAGTGGAGACGCTGGCGGCCTTCGACGCGGTGTTGTGCGGCGCGGCGGCCATCCCCGTGGCGGTGCGCACCCAGGCCCGAGATCTGGGCATCCACCTGGTCACCACGTTCGGGATGACCGAGACCGCTGGGGGCTGCGTCTACGACGGGATGCCCCTGCCGGTGAGCGAGGTGCACATCGACAACGACCGCCACGTCGTGCTCGGTGGTGCGACGGTGGCGGCGGGCTATCTCGGCGACCCGGCGATGACCGCCGACCACTTCACCATCGACGCCGACGGGGTCCGGTGGTTCCGGGCCGAGGACCTGGGATTCCTCGACGACGATGGCCGACTGCACGTCACTGGGCGTGCCGACGAGATCATCAACACCGGCGGGGTCAAGGTGGCACCCGGTCCGGTCGAAGACGCCTTGGTCCGCTATCTGCCCGGGGTCCGCGACGCCGTCGTCGTCGGCGTCCCTGACCCCACGTGGGGTCAGGTGGTTGCCGCTGCAGTGACGATGCAGGCCCGGCCCGGTCGAGCAGCGTCGGGCGGGCGCGCCCGGATCGAAGACCGTGCTGCGCTCACCGTGGCCGAGGTGCGAGTGACGCTGCGCGGGATCGTCCCGGACGCGGCGTTGCCCAGGCTGTTGCAGGTCGTCGACGCCTTCCCCACCAAGGGCCCCGGCAAACCCGACCGCGCCGCGATCAGCGCCTCCTTCGTGCACCCCTGAGCCCCCCGTAAGGTGGTGGCGGACGGCGTCGTCCTGCCCTGCGTCACCACGTCGATCACGCCGGTCACGTCGACCACGTCGATGACGCCGGACCGCCAACCCAACCACCACAACCAGTTCGAAGGACCAGCTCACCGTCATGGCCACGTTCGCCCAATGGGTCGCCGGAGCCCGCCCCCGGACCCTGCCCGCCGCCGTCTCCCCCGTCCTGGTCGGGACCGGCGCCGCGTATGCCGTGGGCCGTGGCGACTCGGGTCTGGCGCTGCTTGCGCTCGCGGTGGCGCTGTCGCTGCAGGTCGCAGTCAACTACGCCAACGACTATTCCGACGGCGTTCGTGGGACCGACGCACAACGGGTGGGTCCGGTGCGACTCGTGGGGCAGGGTCTGGCCGTGCCTGGGGAAGTCAAGCTCGCGGCATACCTAGGGTTCTTCCTGGCCGCCCTCTTCGGGCTGGCCCTGGTGGCCCTCTCGCAGGCCTGGATCTTCATCCCGATCGGGCTGGCCGCGGTGGTGGCCGCTTGGCGCTACACGGGCGGGACCCGTCCGTACGGCTACCGCGGGCTCGGCGAAGTCATGGTGTTCATCTTCTTCGGCCTGGTGGCGACACTGGGGACCGAGGTGACCCAGGCGGGGGCGCCGTCGTGGCCGGGGCTGCTCGGTGCGGTCGGAATGGGGTGTCTGGCCTCGGCGATCCTGGTCGCCAACAACCTGCGCGACATCCCGTCCGACACCGTGGCTGGCAAGCGAACCCTTGCGGTGCGGCTCGGGGATGCCCGGACCCGGCGGCTGTGGCTGGCCCTGGTCGTGGCGGCGCTGGTTGCGGCCGCCTTGTGCGGGCTGTGGCGCTGGGGAGCGTTGGCCGCGTTGGCTGCCGTCGTGCTCGCGGTGCCGCCGTGGCGGACGTTGCGATCGGGTGCGGTCGGACGTGACCTCGTGCCGGTCCTGGTCGCCACTGGTCGCCTCCAACTCGGGTATGCCGTCCTGCTGGCTCTCGGCCTCACCCTCACCCCCCGCTGACCCCCCTTTTCACCCCGCCGAGATTGACGTTGGCTGCACGACACGCCGGGGCGTGTGGCTGCAACGTCAATCTCGGGGGTGGAGGGGCGACCGAGAGAACGGTGACTTATCCACAGGCGTGTGGGTAAGTCACTCGTTGCATCCCGTGAATCCGACAGGCTCAATCCATGACCAGCCCAGCGCATGCGCGTCAGATGCCCATCCGTGCTGCCGACGGACCCGAGTTCACTGCGGAACAGACGTGGCCCGCGATGGCCCTCTGCCCGGCGACCGAGCCGAGCCCGCCGGCCTTCGAGCCGAGCCCACCGGCCTTCGGGCCGAGCCCACCAGCCTTCGAGCCGACTCCACCGCCACCGCCGGTCTCCCAACCCTTGGTGCGCACCAACTCCTTGCCGCCAGAGTGGTCTGTTCGCCGAGCCCGCCGGGTCCTGCAACCGGTGTTCCGAGGAGCACGCGCACTCTCACCCGACGACCTCAACACTCGCGAGCGCATGGCCGCCCTGCGCAGTCTGGTCGGCTCCGGTCCGGTGTGGGCCGGTCTGTCGGCGGCCCAGCTATTGGGAGCGGATACCCAGGCCATCGGACTCCCATTGGATCTTGCCAACGCCACGTCCGGGCGATTCCGTCATCGTGACGGCGTCCGAATGCGCCGCCTCCTGCTCACCGAGGAGGACATCGTCGAGACCGACCTCGGCCACTCAATGACCGCGTTGCGGACCGCACTGGACCTGGCCGTCCGCGGAACCAGGCCTCTGGATATCGCCCGTGTCGATCAGGTCTTGCGCGTGGGCAGGGTGAGCGTCGCCGACCTTGGTGCCCTCGTGGACCGCAGCGGCGGGATGCGCGGCATACGGACTGCACGAGCGAATCTCGCGGAACTGGACCCGCGCGCCGAATCGATCCCCGAATCGGTGTTGCGGCTGGAACTGGTGCGCCTCGGTCTGCCCCCTCCGACGCCCCAACTTGAGGTTCGCGCTCCAGACGGGCGAGTCATTGCCCGGCTCGATTTGGGGTGGAAGGAGCAACGGGTCGGGGTTGAGTACGACGGGGAATACCACGACGCCGATCGGCAACAGCGCAGCCGAGACCGGGGGCGGCACAACGAACTGCGGGCCGTCGACTGGACGGTCTATCAAGTCGACGCCATCCTCGGTCGGAACCCCACAGCGGTGTTCGACCTGCTGCGGCCGCACCTGCTCATGCCCCGAGATTGACGTTGCGGCCGGTAGGCCCGGCGTGTCCCGCAGCTAACGTCAATCTCGGCGGCAAGAAGGAGGGGTCAGCAGGTCGGCAGATCAGCGGGTCAGCGGATCAGCTGGACTCGGCTTCGGCGTCTTCGGCCTCCGCGTCCTCGTCGGCGGCCGTCCGGCGCCGGTTGGGGTGCTCGGCCGCGGCAGCCTCGGCCCGCTCACTCAACCGCCGGTTGACCCGGTCATTGATCCCCGTCGAGATGTCCTCGCGCATCTGGCGCAGCGCGAAGAACGAGATCGCCATCGACACCACCGCCGCTATGACCAGGCCCCAAAACATCTGGTCGGGGTAGCTGCGGATCAGCGACCCGAAATCACTGTCCAGGCCACGCAGCCATACCGCCCACACGACCCCGAAGCAGACGGCGAACAGCCCGAGGCGGACCACGGTGTACTTGAGCACGGCACCCTCTCACCACAGGACGAGCCGGACGGCCCGCCAGCCAAACCTCGGTCGTCACAGCCCCGAATACGAATGCTGCCCGACGAAGAACACGTTGACGACCGCGAAGTTGATGATGATCGTCACGAAGCCCGCCAGCGCGATCCACATCGCCTTGCGCGGCTCCCACCCGGCAGTCGCCCGCGCGTGCATGTAGGCGGCATACACAACCCACACGACGAACGTCCAGACCTCCTTGGGGTCCCACGTCCAGTAGGAGCCCCACGCCTTCTGCGCCCAGATCGCCCCCGCGACGAGCGTGAAGGTCCACAGGATGAACCCCACCATATTGAGCCCGTATGCCGTCCGCTCCAGACCCGCGGCCGACGGCAGCGTCTCGAGGAAGGTCGCCCGAGCCGGTGGCGTGGCCTCGCGTCGGGCCTTGACGAGATAGAGCGCCCCGACCGAGAACCCGATAACGAACAACCCGACAGCGATGATCGCCACGGTCACGTGGATGACCAGCCAAACGCTCTTGAGCGCCGGCATGAGTTCGGCCGCCTCGGTATAGAAGGCGAGCAGCGCCGTCCCCAGGGTCAACAGCACCGGTCCGACAACGAACAGCCCCAGCCACTCCCACCGGTTGCGCCGAGCCAAAAGGCAATAGGCCACTGCAGCAGCCGTCGCCCCCGCCGTCGCGAACTCGAACATGTTGCCCCACGGCGGTCGCGACACGGCCAGCCCGCGCAGCACCACCGACCCGATGAGCACCAGCGTCGCCAGGCAGGTCATCCCGAAGGCACTTCCGGCGAGCTTGCGAGCCCGCAGCGACGGACCCCCCGACTCGTCGCCGACGCCGAGCGTGCCTCCGGACCCAGCGCCCGCCGCGCCCGCCACCCCCGCCACCGAACCCGCCGAACCCGCCGAACCCCCTGAGCCAGCCGAACCCGAACTGGCCACACCGGCCCCCACGAGCTCCATGGCCCGATCACCGGTCGCCTTCGCCCCCGCGACCGGCCCCAACGCAGCCAGGTATGCCGCATAGAGCAGCATCGCGATCGTGAACACCACCATCGCCGAATAGAGCGCCAGGTTCGCAGCGCTCGCCAACTCCGGCGACGGCGCCGCCCCGACAAGGGCAACGGCGGGCAGGGCCGCGGTCGACGGCATACTCACGTCCTTTCGGGGTGGGCCGCGAGCGCGGCGCCGGGCGAGCGACCGGACAACTCGGCCACCAACCCGTCAAGGACGGCGGCGAGGCCCGGATCGGCGGTCTTGGACAAACCTCCGATGGTGACGAGGGTAGTCGACGGGTCGGACGGGTCGGGCTGGGCCCGCACGAACACCCGGCGCCGCCGCACGAGCAGCGATGTGACCAGCCCGGCGATCGTCAGCAACGACGCAATGAGGGTCATCCCCTTGCCTGGATCGGTCCGCACCGAGAGCCCGGCGAACCGGCTGACCGAGTCGAAAGTGATCGACCCGCGACCGCCGGGCAGTTCGTAGGTCTGGCCGGGCGCCAACCGGATGAGCAGCGGCGACCCGTCGGCCTTCGGCACGGCGGTGAGCTCGCTCGTGTTGAGCGAGTAGACCGACTGCGAGCGCCCGCCGGGGAAGAGGTTGCCTTCCCACACGGACAACGCCAGCTCCGGGTTTTTCAGGGCGGGGAACTCCGACACCGGCCCGTTGGCGAAGCTCGGGTCCACCGTCGGCAGGAAAAACCCCGAGAAGCCGAGCATCTTCGGCGATGCCGCAGGCACCTTGATCGCGCCGACCGAGGTATAGAAGTTGTCCTGCGCGAGGAACGGCGTCGCCTGCCGATAGAGCACGGTCCCCGCGGCGTCCCGCACGGTCACCACGGGCGCATAGCCGTTGCCCAGCAGGAAGACATCTGCTCCCCCGAGGGTCACCGGCTCGTTGACGGTCAACACCTGCTCGCGAGTCGCGTCCCCGGGGACCTCCGTCGTCGTTGTGTATGCCGTGAACCCCCGAGGCGCGCCGAACTGCGCCCCGCCGACCTGCTCCTCGAACCGCACGTCGAAGCGGTCGATCCGCATCGAGAACGGCGGCACGGTCAATGGGTCGACCAGCGCTCCTCCAGAGAAGGTGTGATAGCTGCGGAAGGTCGAGGTGAAGGTCTGCCCCTCCGGCACGATGACATCGCCGCGCCAGCCCCACAGGTGCCCGACCGCGACCCCGACGATGACCAGGCACAAGGCCAGGTGGAAGACCAGGTTGCCGGTCTCCCGCAGATAGCCCGACTCGGCGCTCACCGAGCCCTCGTCATGGGCGTGCACGCGATAGCGCCGCCGCCGCAGCGCCGCACCGGCTGCGGCGAGGGCGTCGGTGGGCGGGACGGCATACGAGAAGCTCGTGTGGGCTGGCAGCCGCTCCAGGCGCATGGGCGCCCGCGGGGGCTTCGAGCGCACCGCGTGCCAGTGCAGGCGGCTTCGGGGCACGATGCAGCCGATGAGCGAGACGAGCAGCAGCAGATAGACGGCCGAGAACCACGGCGAGGTGTAGACGTTGAAGAACCCCAGCCGATCCAGCCATGGCCCGGTCCCCGGGTTGTCCGCGAGGTAGTCGGCGACGCGCCCCGGGTCGATGGTTCGCTGCGGGAAGATCGACCCGGGCACCGCCGCGATCGACAGCAACAGCAACAAGAACAACGCCGTGCGCATCGAGGTGAGGTTGCGCCACGTCCAGCGCGCCCACCCGAGCGGGCCGAGCGCGGGCTGGCGGATCGCCTCGTCGGCCTGACTCATAGGAGCGTCTCGAATCCGGTGACGAGGTGGGCCTGCACCCACGACATGATGCCCTCCCAGAGGCCGCTGACCATGAGCAGTCCCAGGACCAGCAGCAACCCACCGCCTGCGAGCTGGACCCCCCGCTGATGGCGGCGCAGCCACGCGTTGGCCCGCGCCGCCCGCGACCACCCCGCTGCCGCCAGGATGAAGGGCAACCCCAACCCCACGCTGTATGCCGTCGCCAACGCCACTCCCCGGGCCACCGGCGCATCGCCCGCGAGCGGGGCGGCAAGGGCATAGATGGCGCCGAGGGTCGGTCCCGTGCATGGGCTCCACCCGACGGCGAAAGCCGCGCCGAGCAGGGGGGCTCCGGCCAACCCGGCCGCTGGACGCCAGTGGGTGCGGACCTCGCGTTGGCTGCCGAGCCTCCCACCAACCCCGAGGAAGACCAGCGCGAACACGATGACGACCGCGCCGCCGATCCGCGTGAGCAGGCCCTGTCGGGTGGCCAGCGCGGCTCCGGCCGCCGACACGGCCACCGCCCCGAGAATGAAGACGACGGTGAACCCGAGCACGAACAGGGCGGCGCCCAGCACCATTCGGGACGTGCGGCGCTGCGCCAGCGCCACGTCTGACAACCCGGTGACATAGCCGAGGAAGCCCGGGACGAGCGGCAAGACGCACGGTGACGCAAACGACACCAACCCGGCAGCCACCGCAACCAGCACGGCCAGCGGAAGCGCGCCGGAGGTGATCGTCGAGGCGTCGGTGACCACGAGCCGGGTCACGCCTCGGCGAGGACGGCGTCGACCAACGTCCGCAGGGTCACCTCGGTGATCGGGCCGAGCACCCGCGCGGCGACCCGGCCCTGCCGGTCGAGCACAAGGGTCGTCGGAGTCGCGGGCGCCTTCCCTTGCAACGCAAGGGTCGGCGCACCCTGGCTGGCCTGGTCGCTGATCGACGGGTAGGTCACCCCCTTGGCCTTGAGGAATGCCAACCCCGTGTCGGGAGACTCCATCGTGTCGATCCCGACGAACGCGACCGGCTTCCCAGCCTTCTCGTATGCCGCCCACGCACCTTGCAGGGCTGGCGTCTCGGCCACGCACGGTGGGCACCACGACCCCCACACGTTGACCACGACGACCTTGCCGGAGCCCTGGTCAGTCATCGACCACCTGCCCCCGTCGACGGTCACGCCCGCAATGGCCAGCGCCGAGCCACGTGAGGCGGGAGCGAGCTGTTCGATCGAACCGTCGCCCGCGGCATACCCAGCGCGACTCCCCGAACCCGCTTGGGCGGCAAGGGAGTTGGGGTCGCTCTGGCAGGCAGCGAGCGCCACAGTCGCACCCACGAGGGCGAGCACCGCGACCCATCGAGTCGGCGTCGAGGTCACGCGCCGGCCTTCTTGGCGGCATCGCGGACCAAGGTGGCCGCCGGCTCGCTATAGACCACTGATACGAGCTCGTTCCCGAGGTAGTGCAGGGAGGTGAGCGACGCGAGGGCGCACTGACGCTTGCGCGGGTCGTGCCACAACCGGCGGCCTTCGAGCCGCGATCGGGCGGTCCACACCGGCAGCTGGTGGCTGACGACCAGCGCTTCATGGCCTCGCGCCGCGTCCCGGGCCGCGTCGATGGCGCCGAGCATCCGAGCGGCGATCGCGGCATACGCCTCGCCCCAGCTCGGGGTGAACGGGTCGCGCAGCTTCGACCAATACTCCGGGTGTCGCAGCACGCCGTCTCCCACGCCGACGACCTTGCCCTCGAAGAAGTTGCCCGCCTCGATCAGCCGACCGTCGACGTGGATCCCCAGACCGTGGCTGTCCGCCGTCGGCCGGGCGGTCTCGATAGCCCGCTCGAGGGGCGAAGACACGACGTGGACGATGTCATGGGCCGCCAGGTGCTCAGCGACCTCGACGGCCATGGCGCGCCCCAGCTCGGACAGGCGGAATCCGGGCAGCCGACCATAGAGGACCCCGTCGGGATTGTGGACCTCCCCATGCCGCATCAGGTGGACGACGGTCGACTCCGGTGTGGACATGTCCCCATTCTTCCAGCACTCGCTGTGTCGCCGGACAGTCGGCAGGCGGTCAGTCCGCAGACCAGCCGATCACTGCGTCTCTCCCGGTGAAGCCTCATCGGCGAGGCCCGTTGCAACCGCACCCATGGCATCGCCCAGCGCGGCGAACTCGGCGGCGGTCAACCTGTCGACCAGGTTCGCGCGGACCTGCTCGACGTGGACGGGCGCGATCTGGCCCACTTTGGCCCTGCCTTCGCTGGTCAGCGTGAGCAGCACCCCACGCCGGTCACCGAGGCACGGCTCCCGCACGACCCAGCCGCGCTTCTCCAGCCGGGTTGCGGTGTGAGTGAGGCGGCTACGCGACTGCACCACGAGGTCGGCCAACTCCGACATCCGCATCTGCTGGTTTGGGACCTCGGAGAGCATGGAGATGATTTCGTATTCCGACAGGCTCAGCCCGTGCGCGGCCAGCCCGCGGTCTAGGGCATCCATGAGCAGCCGACCGCCCCGCAGGTAGGCGCGCCAGGCCTGCTGCTCGGTCTCGCTGAGCCAACGGGGCTCACTCACTGCTGCCATGGTGCGCACTTCATGTCGAGGGGCTGGAGCGACCTCAGGGCGCTCACCCCGGCCGGCTGTGAGCACCAAGCATAGGCGTCCGGCGCGACTCGACCTATGTGGGTTGTGCGGGTGCCGGGTTCACTTGGCATTCGGCCGGCTCGACCGGGGGTGCGTCCACACTCTGAGACCCAGAGAGATCATCGGGAATAGTTGACTGTTCAAGTTGATTGTCTCTCCCGCAACGCCGGCCCGCCGGCTCACCTACGAGAGGACTCCCATGACCGCCTTCCCCGGACTCACCGCCGGCACTTGGACCGTCGACCCCGCTCACGCCGAGGTGGGCTTCGTGGCCCGCCACCTCATGGTCGCCAAGGTTCGCGGCCGCTTCACCGAGGTGAGCGGCACCGTCGAGGTCGGCGAGACCCTCGCCGAGACCTCAGTGCGCGCCCGGGCCGCTGCAGCCTCGATCTCGACCAACCAGGCCGACCGCGACGCCCACCTGCGCGGAGCCGACTTCTTCGACGTGCAGACCTACCCCGAGCTGACCTTCGAGTCGACCGCGGTGACCGCCGACTCGATGACCGGCACCCTCACCATCAAGGGGGTCAGCCGTCCGGTGACCTTCGACGTGGAGTTCGAGGGCGTCCAGGCCGACCCGTGGGGCAACACCAAAGCCGGCTTCACGGCCACGACGTCGATCAACCGGTCCGACTGGGGCCTGACCTGGAACGCCGCCATCGAAGGCGGCGGCGTGCTCGTCTCGGACAAGATCCAGATCACCCTTGAGGTCGAACTGCTCAAGAGCTGAGCCCAGCCCGCCCCGCACCAACCACGGGCGCACGGTGACGTCGCCCCGGTATGCCGTCCACACGGCATACCGGGTCGACGCTGGCTCAGCGCGTGCGGCGGCGCGACCCGGGCCGGCGCTCGCTCGGGCGACGCAACGGCACTCCGGCCTCCCGCGCGCGCATGGCGAGCATCGTGCCGTGGGCGGCGAGCGCGTCGATGAGCGCCTCTGACGATGGGATCTCTGCCTGCACGTCGACCCGCAACCCGTGCTCACCAGCCGTTGCCGCCGTCTGCGGGCCGATGCACGCCACGACCGTTTGGGCATGCGGCTTCCCGGCGATGCCGACGAGGTTGCGGACCGTCGAGCTCGACGTGAAGACGACGGCGTCGAACGACCCGTTCTTGATCGCCTCGCGGATCGTCACCGCGGGCGGAGCCGCTCGGACCGTCCGATAGGCCGTAACGTCCTCGACCTCCCAGCCCAGGTCGGACAACCCAGAGACCAGCAGATCGGTGGCGATGTCGGCCCGGGGCACGAGGACCGTCCGCATCGGGTCGAGATCCTCGTCGAACTCCGGCCAGTCCTCAAGGAGCCCAGCCACCGACTGTTCGCCGTCGGGGACGAGGTCGGGGCGGATCCCCCAGTCGCGCAGCGCGGCAATGGTCAGCCCGCCGACGGCGGCGATCCGCACCCCGGCAAACGCGCGCGCGTCGAGCCCGAACGCCTCGACCTTCTCGCGGACCGCCCGCACCGTGTTGGCCGACGTGAACGCGACCCACTCATAGTGCCCGGTCACCAAGCCCTTGACGGCCCGCTCCATCTGCTGGGGGGTTCGCGGCAACTCGACCGCGATGGTGGGGACCACGGTCGCGCGAGCCCCGTATGCCGCGAGCCGCTCGATCACTGCGTCGGCTGGCTCTTTCGTGCGCGGCACGAGCACCTCCCACCCGAACAGTGGCTTGGTCTCAAACCAGGACAGGGCCTCGCGCAGCCCGACGGTGTGACTGGCCACAGCAACGATGGGCAGGCCCGGCACGCTGTTCGCCAACGACTGTGGCGCGTCGGCGAGGCTGGTGACCCGGCTCGCCTGAGAGGTCGTCGTGCCGCCCTCGATGACCGCCACGGGCGTCTTCGGGTCGCGACCGGCCTGCAACAGGCCGTCGAGCGTGCGGGCGATGCGCGGCCCGGAGCCGACGACGACGACCGTCACCGACTCCTCGATCGCGGGCCCCCAGGACTGGGGTTCCCGCCCGGCATGCACGACCTGAACCGACGTGGCACATCCCGAGGTGAGCGGCACTCCGGCGTAGGCCGGCGCGGCAGTGAGCGGGCTGACCCCGGGAACGACGTCGAAGGTCACACCGGCGCGCCGGAGCGCCAGTGCCTCGGTGGCCAACCCGTTGAAGGCCATGGGGTCGCCATACATCAGTCGCACGACCAGACTTCCGGCCGGCAGGGCGCTGGCCTCCTCGACGAGTTCGCCACCGAGGTCGTCCGACAGGCGAGCGTCTGGCTCGGCAGCACGGTCGCCGTGCCGTTCGACCCGGACGATGCGGGCATCATGGCGGGTGAAGTGCCGGACAAAATCCTCCCCGAGGTCGTCCGTGACGACGACATCGGCCAACGCGAGCAGCTCACGGGAACGAATTGTCATCAGCCCCGGATCACCCGGCCCGGCCCCGACGAAGGCGACCCGCCCCGGCGCGGTCAACGGCCGACCGACGGCCACCCGGACCGTGGACGGCGGGGCCAGCGTTAACGGCACCGGTGCGCGCTGACCCGTTGACGCAGCGCCCCCGACGTGGTCAGCGGACCGCCGATCACGCGATGTCACCGACCCGGCACCCGAGCCCGCCAGTCGCGCGTCGCCGCCGCGCGGTGACTCGGCCCGCGCCCAGCCTTCGAGATCAGGTCCCTTCATCCGGCCCTCCCTACGTCGGCGCTGACCCGTTCGGGCTGGCGCAAGAAAGCCAGGACGTGCAGCTCAGTGGCCAGATCCACCGACCGGGCGGCCACTCCTTCCGGCAGGACAAGCGCCACCGGAGCGAAGTTGAGGATCGCTTGAACCCCGGCGCCCACGAGGGCGTCTGCGGCCTCTTGGGCCGATCCGGCGGGGGTGGCGATGACCCCGATCGCGATCCCGAGGCGAGCCACAGCGCCGGGTAGGTCGCTCATGGGAGACACCCGAAGCCCAGCCACCTGGTCGCCGACCACGGCTGGGTCCCGGTCGAAAAGCGCCTCAACGTGGAAACCCTCGGTGGCAAAGCCGGAGTATGCCGCCAGCGCCCGCCCGAGATTGCCCATCCCCACAACCGCCACCGGCAGGGAGTGGCTCAACCCCAGCGCGCTGGTCAGCTCGGCGGTGAGCCGCCCCACCTCATAGCCGACCCCCCGGACCCCGTGGGAGCCCAGATGGCTCAGGTCTTTGCGCAGTTGGGTCGGCCGGACCCCGGCCAGGGCGGCTAGCTCTTCTGAGGACACCCGGGTGACCCCGCGCGCGGCCGAGTCGTGCAGCGCCCGAAGGTAGACCGGGAGGCGGGACACGGTTGCCGAGGGGATCTCGCGTCGGGAGACGGACGTGCCGACCATGGGCTCCACCGCTCCTTCCTGCGCGCCGCGTTCCGCCGCAGGGCGGCGACGGTGCTGGCCTTTCCCTCCAATGTAGGGGTTTGTGAAGGATTGCACAAAGAGCCGTCCGTCACCCGAGAGGTCTCGGCGAAATCCCTGCCGGACAACGAGTTTGCCGCCCAGGCTCAGCGTTTGAGGGCCGCTCGGAGCCGGTTCTCAGACACCCGGTAGAAGTCATGTGGCCGCCCATCGACCAGGGTCACCGGGACCTGATCGCCCCAGCGAGCCAGCAGGTCGGGGTCGTCATCGACGGACACCTTCACCCAGCGGGTCTCGGATTCGGCCGCAACGCGAGCGATGATCGCCTCGGCGTCATCGCACAGGTGGCAGCCCGGGCGGCCGATGAGGACGATCCGTGGCTCGCCGGGATCGACCTCGCGACCGCGGCTTCGTCGCCAGAACACTCGGGCCCGCCGCGATCAGGAGAACACCGAGCGGCGCTGCATCAGCAACGAATAGAGGGTTTGCTGGATGGTCTCGCGGACCTGGTCGGTGAGGTCAAACACCAGCATCGGGTCATCGGCCCCCGCCGAGCCATACCGGGCGGTCTCGACCGGCTCACCGAACTCCATGATCCACTTCGAGGGCAGCGGCACGAGGCCCAGCGGACCGAGCCACGGCCAGGTCGGCGTCACCGGGAAGTAGGGGGCACCGAACAACCGGGCGAGCACCTTGATGTCTCCGAGCAACGGATAGGTCTCTTCGGCGCCGATGATCGAACACGGAATGATCGGTGCGCCCGTGCGGATCGCCGCGCTGACGAACCCGCCGCGGCCGAACCGCTGCAGCTTGTAGCGCTCACTGAACGGCTTGCCGACGCCTTTGAACCCTTCCGGGAACACCCCGACGAGCTCGCCGCCGGACAACAACCGCTCCGCGTCGGGGTTCGCGGCCAACGTGGCGCCTTGTTTGCGCGCCAAGGACCCCATGATCGGGGTCTTGAAGACCAGATCGGCACCGAGCAACCGCAAGTGGCGCTGAGCCGGATGCTCGTCGTGGATGGCCACCTGCACCATGTGCGAGTCCAGCGCGATGGTGCCTGAGTGGTTGGCGACGATGAGTCCCGAGCCCTCGGTCGGGATGTTCTCGATGCCCCGGACCTCGACCCGGAACCATTGCCGGTAGAGCACCCGCATGATCGGCATGAAGATGTTCTCGATGTAGTCGGGGTCCAGCCCGAAGTCGTCCACGGTGTAGTCACCGGTGAGCCGACGACGCATGAAGGCCAGCGTCCGCGCGACGGTCTGCTCCACCTCGTCGGCGCCCAACCCGGACGCCGCCGCCACCGTGCGCAACACACCGATGATCGCGGCGACAATGTCCTCGATGTCGGGGGTGAGTTCCTGCTGGGTCAGCGCCGACGCGAGCAGGGAGTCAGAGATATCCGCTTGTTCGGGGACCCGAGCCCGGGAGCGGTATGCCGTGCCCGTCCGGTCCCCACGCAGCCGCGGCGTGCTGCGGGTTGTCGACGAATCCGCCGCTGCCGCAGGCGCGCTCGCGTCTGCAACCACTGCCGGAGCCGATCGGTCGCCGACCGGGTCGACGGCGCGGGCGGCGGGTGCGCCGACGAGCGTCGATCCAGCAGCCTGTGCGGGAGTCGCCGCCGCGGTCCTGTCCAGCGCCGTCCGGGACCTCGCCTCGGTGGCCGAACCCCGACCGGTATGGACCGTCGCGGCCGTCGTGGCCGTCCCGGCCACCGTGTCCGTCGCGGCCGTCAGGCGGGCTCGCCGTCCGGCGCGGGAGGCCGGTGTCAACCGGGTGCTCGTGCCGACCCGGTCCCCCGGGCGAGACGTCGGGAGCTGGGTCACGGTGGCTTCGCCGACATTGGTCAGCCCGGCAAGCACCGGGCGGGGTCGGCGTTCCCGGACGACGGCATCGACAGTCGTCGCCGACGGAGGTGCCGTCGGGGTCACCTGCGGCACCGGCCGATGCGGCTGCGAGCGGGCGTCGTCGTCGGGGGCGGACGGCATACCGTCGACGGGGGCGACGAGCGGGGTGCTGTTGCGCTTGCGACGCTCCCCCGCGGCGCGGGCAGCCCCGGCTGCGAAGGCGTCACGCGAGGTGCCGGGCATCAGCTGGCCACCTGCCGCATGCGACCGAGCACGCCGGCGAGACCGCTCGCGGTTTGCAGAGCGCTACCGGCGGCGCGACCGATGAGGCTCGCTGCGGCGTCGGCGCCCGGAATCACCGGCGGCACGTGGTCGGCGAAGTCGAGGAAAGCTTCGCGGGTGGTGTGACGGGGGGTGAACTTCATGACCTCGCGCATCCTCGTGGTGTCCAGACCCCGCCCGTAGGAGAGGAAGGACAACTGGTCGGTGGAGAAGTCGGCCAAGCCCGCTCGACGCACCAGCGAGCCCAGGTATGCCGTCCCGAACGGCACCGGAACGATGGGACGCCCGACCATCGCGGCGGCTTGGCTGACGGTGATGATGCCGTCTCCGGCGATGTTGACGATCTGCACCGACGGACCGCGGACCGCCAGCAGCATGGCCGCGGTGGCGTCATCCTCGTGCACGAACTGCAGCCTCGCGTCAAACCCCATCGGCACGGGCAACACCGGCAAGGAGAAGTAGTCGGTCATCGCTGTCTTGATCCCCGGGCCAATGACGTTGGCGAAGCGCAGCAGGGTGATCTCGGCGTCGGGGCGGCGCCGCGAGAAGCCTCGGACGTAGCCTTCGACCTCGACCGAGTCCTTGCCGAAACCGCTCGTCGGCATCGTCTTGGGGCCGGTGTCCTCGGTGAACATCGCCGGGTCGCGGGGCGAGCTGCCATAGACGGCAGCCGTCGACTTGACGACGAGCCGCTTGACCGACGTGGCCTTCTGGCAGGCGGCGAGCAGCTGCATCGTGCCGATGACGTTGATCTCCTTCTGGGAGACCCGTCCACCGGCGGCCGTCGGCGTGGCCAAGACGTTCATGTGGACGACGGTGTCGACCTTGGCTTGGGTGATGATCCGCCCGATCATCGGGTTGCGGATGTCGGCCCGCACGAACTCGGCCCGACCGATCGAGTGCGGCGGCGGCACGACATCGATGCCGATGATCCGCTCGATGCCACTGTCCTTGGACAGCGCCGACGCGAACCGCCCGCCGAGATAGCGGGACACCCCCGTGACGAGGACGACGTCAGCCACGGCGCTCCCTTCGATGGGTCGGTCCGGTGGCGGCTTGGTGGCCACCACCGTCAATCCTACGCACCGGTAGCCGACCGCGCCGTTCGGGCGACGCACGGCATACCGGCGAAAAGCTGCGGGCGACCGCACCCAAGGTGGGGTACGGCCGCCCGCGAGGTATGCCGGGTGGTTACTTGCGGTTGCGACGCTGGTGGCGCGTCTTGCGCAAGAGCTTGCGGTGCTTCTTCTTGGCCATCCGCTTGCGGCGCTTCTTGATCACAGAACCCATGGGTCGTCCTTTGGCTATTCAGTCGAAATGTCGGCTGGTGGGCAGCCTACCCGCTCGGTCAATGCCCGCGTCGTGCGTGGTCGGGGCCGGGTCAGAGGCTGGCCCGGCCGTGCGTCTGCGGAGGCACGGCCGGGCCAGCGTGGGACGCTAGCTCCGTCGGCTGCGGGCGCCCCTGCGGCGCGGGGACGCCAGGAGCAGCAGCCAACCGAGGAGAAGCATCCCGAGTCCACTGCCCACCAGGCCGGTGACGTTGGCACCCGTCTGTGGCAGTGGAGTCGCAACAGAGATCGCGTATGCCGTGTCCGTCGCCTGTGGCGCTGGCGCTGGCAGTCCGTCCTCTCCGACCGCAGGCGTCCCGTCAGCCAGCACAGGCGTGCCGGAGGCGGTGACGGTGTTGCTGTGCTGCGTGCCCACGGCCGGAGCCGCGAGGTTCGCGCTGCACGTCATGACCTCACCTGGGTCAAGGGCCGCGGCGGGGCAACGGATCTCAGTGACGGTGCTGTCGGTCAGCACAACCGGGTCGATTCGGACATCGCCGGTGTTGGTCACCTCGAAGGTCACCATCATCAACGAGCCAGCCGGCACGGACACACCCGGAGCCGTGGCGGCGTCGTCGCCGTTGATCCGCTTGACGACACCGATCCCCGGATGCGCTGGCGCGTAGGCGTGCGCGTCATCGGTGGCCGTCGAGGGCGGCAACGGCTGACCATCGGCACCCACTGCCGGCGTGGTCCCATCCGCCAACACCGGCGTCCCAGACACCGAGCCGGTATCCACGTGCGTCGCGCCAGGAGCCAGGGCAGCAACCGTCCCCGTACACGTGACACTCGCCGTGTCAGACCCTGCCGGACCCAACAACGGAATCACGTTGGCCGTGTCCGCAGCCGCACCAGGACAGGTGATGCCCGTCGCCAACGAATCCGTCACCGTCACATTCGCCAAGAACGACGTCCCTGTGTTCGACACCACGAACGTCACCGTGACCGGCGAACCAGCAACCACCGACACACCAGGAGCCGCATTCGCATCATCACCGTTGAGCGACTTCACGATGGACACCCCAGCCGACGCCGGAGCAAACGCATGCGCATCGTCGGTGTCCGACGGGGGCGGCAACGGCGCACCATCGGCACCCACTGCCGGCGTGGTCCCATCCGCCAACACCGGAGTCCCAGACACCGACCCCGTATCCACGTGCGTCGCACCAGGAGCCAGAGCAGCAACCGTCCCCGAACACGTGACACTCGCTGTGCCAGACCCTGCCGGACCCAACAACGGGATCACATTCGGGGTCGCCGGGTCCGCACCAGGACAGGTGATGCCCGTCGCCAACGAGTCCGTCACCGTCACATTCGCCAAGAACGACGTCCCCGTGTTGGTCACCACGAACGTCACCGTGACCGGCGAACCAGCAACCACCGACACACCAGGAGCCGTATTCGCATCATCACCATTCAGCGACTTCACGATGGAGACCCCAGCCGACGCCGGAGCAAACGCATGCGCCGGGTCAAACGCTGTCGGCGCGTCAAGGGGCTCACCATCGGCCCCGACCGCGGGAACAACACCGTCTGACAACGTCGGCTTTCCTGTTACGAAACCGACGTCCTTGTGCTTCTCACCCGGCTCCAACGCGAGGATGGTCGCGGTGCACTCCATCGAATCCCCTGGCGCCAAGAGCGACTGCGGACAGGTGATCCCCGAAGCCGCGGGGTCAGTCACCGTCACGTTTGCCAGATACGACGATCCGGTGTTGGTCACGACGAACGTCACCGACAACGGCGCACCCGCAGCCACCGACACACCGGGAGCCGTGTTCGCGTCATCACCATTGATCGACTTCATGATGCTCACACCCGAAGTCGCAGGCGCAAACGCATACGCGTCGTCCGTATCCGTCGGGGGCGGCAACGGCAGGCCATCGGCACCCAACGCCGGAGTCGACCCATCCGCCAACACCGGAGTCCCAGACACCGACCCGGTGTTCACGTGCGTCGCACCAGGAGCCAGGGCAGCAACCGTCCCCGTACATGTGACACTCGCCGTGTCAGAACCTGCCGGACCCAACAACGGAATCACGTTGGCCGTGTCCGCAGCCGCACCAGGACAGGTGATGCCCGTCGCCAACGAGTCCGTCACCGTGACATTCGCCAGGTATGCCGTCCCGGTGTTGGTCACGAGGAACGTCACCGACAACGGCGCGCCCGCAGCCACACTCACACCGGGAGCCGTGTTCGCGTCATCACCATTGAGCGACTTCACGATGGTCACACCCGCAGTCGCAGGCGCAAACGCATACGCATCGTCCGTGTCCGACGGGGGCGGCAACGGCAGGCCATCGGCACCCAACGCCGGAGTCGACCCATCCGCCAACACCGGAGTCCCAGACACACTCCCGGTGTCCACGTGAGTGGCGCCAGCCGCCAAGGCCGCAACAGTCCCCGTACACGTCACACTCGCCGTGCCAGACCCTGCCGGACCCAACAACGGGATCACATTCGGGGTCGCCGGGTCCGCACCAGGACAGGTGATGCCCGTCGCCAACGAGTCCGTCACCGTCACATTCGCCAAGAACGACGACCCGGTATTGGTCACGACAAACGTCACCGTGACCGGCGCACCCGCAGCCACCGACACACCAGGAGCCGTATTCGCATCATCACCATTCAGCGACTTCACGATGGTCACACCCGCAGTCGCAGGCGCAAACGCATACGCCGGGTCGGTGTCCTGGACGGTGCCGATGGGCAGGCCATCGACCCCCAAGACTGGGGTTCCGTCGGCGAGCACAGGTGTTCCGGTCGCGGTAGCGGTGTCAAGGTGGGTCGCGCCCGCGGCAAGTCCTGGCAACGTTCCGGTGCATTCCATCGATGCCCCGGGGGCCAACTCGCTGACCTGGCAGCTCAGCCCATCGACCGGGTCGTCGGTCAGCGTCACTGGCGCCAGGCGCACATCGCCTGTGTTCGTCACGACGAACTTCACGGCCAGCGGAGCTCCGGCGACGACCGACACACCGGGCGCGCTGTTGGCGTCGTCGGTGTTGATCGTCTTGACCACCGTGATGCCCGGACGCGCGGCCACAAACGCGTGCGCGCTATTGGATGCGGACACGGGGTCCAGCGGCTTCCCGTCGGCGCCCAACGCGGGGCTGCCGTCGGACTGGACCGGGCTACCGACGACCTTCGCGGTGTCGACGTGCCCGCCGCCGATGGCCGGCGCGGGAATCGAGGCCGTGCAGGTCGTTGAGCCGCCAGGCTCCAAGGAACTGACCGGGCAACTGATCGTCGTGGCATCCGAGTCGGTGACGACGATCGGTGACAACCGTACGTCGCCGGTGTTGGTGACCAGGAAAGTGACCGCCATGGGCGAACCGGCGGCGACCGACACTCCTGGAGCGGCATCCGCATCGTCGCCGTTGATCGCCTTGACGATCGTCACGGCGGGGTGCGCAGGCGTCCACGTGGTGGCCGGGTCCTTATCGTCGACCGGCGACATGGGGGCACCGGTCGCCGGGTCGATGATCGGCTGACCGTCAACCTGAGTCGGCGTCCCCGAGACCGTGGCCAGGTCGGTATGTGGCTGTCCGACCGCCGGCGCAGCCCACTCCGCGGTACACGTCATCGTCTCGCCGACATCGAGGACCGAATCCGGACAGGAAATCGCTCCGGCCGGGATGACGTCGTCGGTGACGGTCACGCCGATGAGGGTCGTGTTTCCGGTGTTCTCCACCTCGAAGGTCACGGTCATCGTTGCCCCGGCTACGGTCGGCACAGCCGTCGTGGCGTCGTTGGCGTCCTGGCCGTTGATCTTCTTGACCACCTGGATCATCGGGTTGGCCGCGGCGGCGTTGGCCGGGTCCGTGTCAGTGATCGGGGTGATCGGTGCGCCGTTGACGATGGGGGTCGCCGTCGCCGTGGCGGTATTGGTGTGCTGCACCCCGACAGCGGGGGCGGCATACGTTGCAGAGCAGGTCGCGGACTGGCCCGGGTCGAGCGCGGTTGGCGTGCAGGTGATCGGTCCGGGGATCGTGTCGTCGGAGACCGTCACCTTTTCCAAGCGCGTCGAGCCGATGTTGAAGACCGTGAAGTCGACCTGCATGGTCGAGCCAGGCACCACGAGGACCCCGGGGGCGGTGTTCGCATCCTGCCCGTTGATCTTCTTCACGACGTACATGCCGGGCTGGACCGTCGCGGCATACGCCGGGTCGGTGTCGCGGACCACTGGGACCGGATTCCCCGTGGCCAGGTCGATCATCCGTATGCCGTCGGACAGCACGGGCGTTCCGACGACGCTGCCGGTGTTGGTGTGTTGGGTCAACGGAGCGGGTGCAATGAACGTCCCGGTGCAGGTCATCGACTCGCCGATCGCCAGCGACGTCTTCGGGCACGAGATCGAGGCGGCAGACACGACCGAGTCGGTCACCGTAACCGAGTCCAGCCGGGTGTTGCCGGAGTTTGTCACAAGGAAGGAAACGTTGACCGTGTCGCCGGTGACGATCTGCGGCCCGGGTGCCGTGTTGGCGTCGAGCCCGTTGAGGAACTTGGTGATGGTGATGTCCGGCTTGGGGTCACCCCACGCGTGAGCGTCGTCGGTGTCGGTCACGTCCGGTTGCCGAGTGCCGTCGGTGAGCAGCGGCGGGGTTCCGGTGACGGTCGCGGTGTCGGAATGCTGCACGCCTGCTGCCGGAGCCGGGTAGGTCGCCAGACAGGTCATGCTCGCTCCAGCGGCCAGCACCTTGGTCGGGCAGACGATCTGGTCCGCGGCAATGACCGAGTCGGTCACCGTCACCGGATCCAACGTGACATTGCCGGTGTTGGTCACCACGAACGTGACGGTGAGGGTGCCCGGCGTGGTCGCCCGCACCCCGGGGGTGGTGTTGGCATCGTCGCCGTTAATCTTCTTGACGACCTGGATCTTCGGGTCCGATCCGAAGTAGTGCGAGGGGTCAGCGGCGGTGAGCACGACGCCAGGCACGACGGTGCCGTTCGCGGCATACGTCGACGGCGCGGTGGCGGTCGCGGTGCCCGTGTTCGCGTATTGCCCCGAGATCGCGGTTCCCGTCGCCGTGCAGGTGACCGAACCGCTCGGCGCGATGGCGACGACGTTCGCCGTGCCCTGTCCGCAGTTGATCGTCGCGTCGTCGGCGATCTTGTCGTCGACGACCGTGGCGGTCAGCAGCGTGTTTCCGGTGTTGGTGACGACATAGGTCCACGTCACCGTGGAGCCGATTGCCACCAGCGGACCCGTCACCGTGTCAGCGTCGAGGCCGTTGGTGTACTTCTTCATCGTCAGGCCGCTGGTGAGGCCCCAGTAGTGCGACGGATCGTCGTCGGTGTAGCTGCCCAGGGCGGCGATGGGTTGGTTGGCGTTGTCGGCAGCCTGGGCGGTCACCGCGGCGAGGTTGGCATACTGCCCCTCCACGGCCACCCCGGTGCGCTGGAAGACCCATACCTCGGTGAGATCCAGCGCGCCGTCGTTGTCAGTGTCGCCCGAGACGTAACCGGAGGCTTTGGTCATCGTCCAGTCGTCGGCCGGCGTCGCCGGCGTGCCGGCATCGTCGGTGATGCTCACGCCGACCATCGGCCGGTCGCCCGTATTGCGCAGCTCGTAGCGCCACAGCACAGCACCTCCGACCGGGATGTTCGGCCCGGTGGGCGTATCGGCGTCCTGGCCGTTGGTGAACTTCTTCAGCGCCACCGATGGCGTCGACGGCGGGATGAGCCCGAGGTCGAGCGTGTAGTTGGTGAAGTCGTCGCTGACCGCGGACGGCAGGTTGCCGGTGTTGTCCCCGAGCGGCTCGTCGCCGGTGGGGGCGATGAGCGGGTTCGCGGGGACCGTCGCCGAAAGCCGGATCGTGCCAGAGGACCGTATGCCGTCCGCCACCGTCCCCGAGGTCAGACCGATCGCGTGGTGGTCGCCGGTGTCGTTGAGGTTGGTGTTGGGGTCGGCCTGCAGGCCGGCCGGGTCCAACACCCATGAGGCGAGCGGCCCACCAACGACAAATTGACTGGCCGGCACGACGACGAAGTAGTCGCCGTCGCCGAGCAGGGTGAACTGGTAGCGGCCGTTGGCGTTCGTCGTCGTCGTCCGATATGGCGCGTCGACGCCCGGCGTCTGACCGGCCTGGTAGAGGTCGACGACGACCCCGGCAGGCGCGCGGAGGTCGGCGGCCGCCTCGTAGGTGCCGTTGCGGTTGAGGTCACCGAAGATGAGGTCGCCGAGGTTGTAGGACGGCACCTGGACGATGACGTTGTTCGACCGCAGGAACTGGGTAGCCGGCAGCGACGTCGTGTCCACCGTCGCGCGGTTGGTGTAGCGGTCGGCCGGCTGGTTGTCCGTCGCTTTGAGGGTGAAGGTGATCTTCTGCCCCTGGCGCGGCTTGCCGTCGATGTCGAGCACGTAGTTGGAGACGAACTTGAAGGCGGTCACCGCAGCGAAGGACGTCGGACAGTCCGAGGCCACAGCGGGAGCCTGTGGCGTCCACGTGGCGCCCCCGTCTGCGGTCGAACACCACCTGGAGGTGTTGGCGTCCGGGTTGTAGTTGACCGTCGAGGAGGCGTCCTTCGTGTAATAGAAGGTGCCGATCGCGGCATACGGATCGGTGGCACCCGGGACGGAACCGTTCTTCCAGGTGACCGTGGGGGCGGCCGTGAGGGTGAGCGAGCCGTGGTAGTTGGAGGCCGGGTCGCGCTCCGACAGTGATCCGAGCACATCGCCGTTCCACGGGAAGACGTCGATCATCGTCGGCGGGTTGATCGTGAACGCCGTGGCGAAGTTGGCGTATTCGACCGTGTAGACCTGGGTGTCGTTGAGTGGGTCCAGCCGCCGGTCGACGGTCTTGCCGATCTGCATGGAGCCGTTCTGCTCGAGGATGATCGTGTGGTCATCCTGGCGGAGGGACAACGCCGTGATGTCGTCGGTGGCGGTGAGCCGGGCAACGTTCATGACGGAGGTGCCGTTGGGGGCCAGCGGGTCGGTGTCCGTGCAGATCCGGATCCGCGGGATGGCGACGTTGACCGGGAGATCACCGAGTTGATAGGTCAGTCGGGTGTACCCCGCCTGTGGCCCGGTCATCCCGGTGTTGAGTTCGACGTTGACCGGCAGAATCGTGGCCGTCGCGGTCGAGTTGTTCAACGCCGCGGTGCAGGCCGCGTTGTAGGTGGTGTAGGGCGGCAGAACGTCGGTGATGACGACGTTCTTGGCGATCTCGGCCGAGGGTGACAGTTTGGTCTGGACCGCCGGGATGAGCTCCCAGACGATCTGGTTGCCGGCCAGGGTCGATGTCGTTGCCCCGACGTTGGTCAACGGGGTGAGGGTGTGCTTCTGCAGCAGGGAGTTGAAGCGAGACAGGGTGCTCCGGTCGCCGTCGACGTGCGTGGTCTCGGGGGACGGCTGATAGTCCGCTGGCCGCCAGTTCCCGAGTGCACCCCCGTAGTTGAGGTTGTCGGCGCGGACCAGCCCGAGGTCGGCGAAGACGGTGCCCGCTGGGATGACTTGACCGGCATACGGGCCACCGTTGAACGTCGAACGAGTCTGCATGGGCACGATGGCGCGGATGTATGCCGTTGGCTTGAGGATGAAGTTCGGGTCGACCGACACGAACCGCACCGCGTTGACGCCGTCGACGCCCCCGGGCACGGCAGCAGGATCGGTCTGCCAGCCGCCCACTGCGGCGCCATCGGTGCATCGCTGGGCCTTCTGCGAGGTCCAGACTCCCTCGTATCGTCCGGTGGCGGTGTTGAACGTGTCTACCCCGGCGAAGGGAGTCGAATCGATCACTCCGGCCACGGGGACTCGTGCGGCGTTGTAGAGGGGGTCGTCCCCGCTGATCGGCAAGTGCGCGTATTCGACCCGGAAGTTCGAGGGCCAGGCCACGGTGAACGGTGACGTGTAGGTCGTGTCGAGCTGGTTGAGCCGCGTGACATAGGCGTACGTCGTCGTCGGGTTGGGCGGTTGCAGCGTGTTGAACTTCACCTTGTCGGCTGTCGCAAGTTTCCACACCGTGTTGTCGAAGATGTCGCAGACCCCGGGGTTGATGACGTCGTTCGAGCCGGAGTTGGTGAAGTTGATCCACGACGCGGTGTAGTCGCCCGGCTCGGTGAGACCGGCCCCGTCATGAGTCGCCGCCGAGCCCGGTTGGATGGTGTAGCTGCCCCAGTTGTCGGCCCGGTACATCTGGTACTTCGACATGCTGCCGGAGGTCGACAACAGGATCGAGTTGGGGCCGATGACGTTGTTCGAGGTGGCCACAGTGCTGGTCGTCGGGTTGCACGGCGTCGTCGAGTCAGGGCAGTAGCCGGGCTCGAACCCGGTGCCGTAGTTGGACGTCCCACTGACCCCGGCCGGGTCGAACCCCGAGTAGCGGTTGAACAGTTGCAGCGACCCAGCGCCATTGGTGGTGCCATCGGTGGCGTCGACCGAACGGAACGGGATGAAGATGCCGACCCGGTGTTCGGCGAGGATGAACGGACCGGCCGACAAGTCAGTGCCGCCCCAGGTGGCGCTCGGGAAGCGCGAACCGTCAAGGTCTGCCCCGGTAATGGACATCGAATAGGGAGTGGTGGTCGTGGCCCCAGAGGGTCGGGTCGCCGTGCAAGTGCCGGACTCATCGACGGTGCGGGGGTAGTAGATCGGGTCGCTGATTGGGGTTCGCCCGTAGGGGCGTCCGAGAACAACGTCGCCCCAGCCGGAGTCGTTGGCGTAGCAATAGGCGACGTAGTACTCGACGGGGTATGCCGCCCCGCCGTTGAGCTGTGCGCTCACCGTGTCGGTGAAGGTGAACGGCTGCTGAATCGCCTCGATGCCGACCTTCTGGGCAGCCGTGAGCCGGATGAGCGTGTCAAGCGTGTAGCCCTGGAGGTTCTCGCAGGGGGTCGCGGGGTTGGAATCGGTGTCGACACAGCGCACTTCGGGCCGCTGGCTTCGGAAACCCAACTTGACCAGATCGTATGCCGGGCGCGCTGAAGCGATGATCGGGCCGACGGTCGGGCCGATGGCGGGGACCGCACGGTCGCCGGTGGCGGCGGCATACACCTTTTCGGTGGTGGTGAACGAGGAACCGTTGGGGCTGAGCGCCGACAATTTGATCGCAGTGGTGAGCGACTCTTGGCCGCCCTCGACGAACTGGCCGAGGTTGCACCGCAGGGTCGTCTGTCCTGCGGTCGGGTAGTTGGTGAGGATCGCCGAGGCAGGGCTCCCGGTGCCGCCTGTGCCGTTGGGCGGCGGAACACACGAGACCGGAATGCTGGTGAAGGTCGCGACCGCTCCGCCGGTCGGGACGATGGTCTGCTCGAACACGACGTCGCCCCATGATGTGGTGCCGGGCTCGAAGTTGTCGGCGGTGATCGACCAGACCGTGGTGAGCGTGTCGCCGGTGCGCAGTTGACTGTTGCTGGTGCCACAGTCGTCCCCGGGCTGGCCCATCGCAGTGGCACTCGTGCACCCGCCGAGCGTGTTGAAGGGGCCGGTGCCGTCGATGATCCCCGGGCCGAAGAAGCCGAGGGACAGCTCCGGACGAGGCCGGATCGCGATGTCGTAGGAGGTGCCTGGCACGGCGTTGGCGATGGTGCCGACGCGCGGGTCGGACCCGGCTGTGGCGTCGTTGTCGGTGCCCACGTAGGGTGTCGCGTCCGGACCGGGCGGCGCGGAGATCACCCAGTTCGAAGGGTCGGGATAGGTGGTCGTCGACCGGGTGATCGTCAGCGAGTAAGGGCCCTGGCCCGGGGGCAGCCCGGTGAAGGAGTAGAGACCGGTGCTCGTCGTCGTGAGGGTGGCCACGACCGCGCCTGTGCCATCGCGCAGGGTCACGACGGCGCCGGTGAACCCGGTCTCAGTCGCGTCGTTGATCCCGTCGCCGTCCAAGTCGAGCCACACCACGCCGTTGAGCTCATTTCCGGCCGGCGCCGGTGCCGGCGCCGCGAGAGGGGCGGGCGCTGCTTGCGGGGCGGCCGCGGGGGCTGCCAAGGCTGGCGTCCCAGCCGCGACCGTCGGCGTGGAGTATGCCGCTGCCGCCGGAGCCAGCAGAGTCATGGGGACAAGTGAGCCGGCGGCGACGAGGCAAACCACCGCGACTCTGGCCGCCCTGAGGCGCTGACGTCGGCCCTTGCGGGTCACGAACTCGATGTCTTTTGCCGACCGCAGATCGACCCTCGCCATTACCGTGCTACCCCCAACTCGTCGGGCGGAAACAGCGCCCCAAGGTGACGCGATTTCCTGGTCAGACCCCCAGCAGTCGACGTTAGGGCCGCTACCGGGGAGAGCGACACTCCAGAACGGGATGATCTTCATCAACCTGAGTAAAGAATTAGTAAGGTTGACCACTTGATCTAAGAGTCATTAACTTCCGTCAACTGTCGCGTGGGGGCCTGAGTTCGGTCATTTGGTTATAGTGCCTGAGTTGGTGCGGCGAGCAGGTCGATGAGTGTTTGCTGTTCGGTGGGGATCGCGGGTGGGAAGGTCTGCTTGGTGCCGTTGATCGCGATGGTGGCCGAGCGCAGGGGTCGGAGTTGGCGGATCAGGTTACGGATCGCCAGCCCGCTGCGGTGTTGGGCTTCGCGGCTGACGGCTAGGGCGGTGAACACGATGGTCAGGTGGGCCTCGATCGCGTCGCGGGTGTGGTGGAACATGGGCCGGGCGCGTAGATCGGTCTTGGACATCCGGAACGAGGCCTCGACGTTCCACAGCTCGTGGTGGTTGGCCAGGACGTCGGCTGCGGGCATGACGGTGACGGGCAGGTTGGTGACGTAGCCGTTCAACCCGATCAGCCGCCGCGCTCGCGCCAGCGACGCTTCATCCAACGACCGGCTGCCGTTCTTCACGGTGACGAATCGTGGAGTGCGTGCGGTCTTCTCGCCAGCGATGACGGCCTTGGCCCGGTTCTCCTGCATCGTCAACGTCTTGTCGTCGCGGGCCGCGCGTTTGCTTGAGTAGGCCCACACCGCCCGCCACGATCTGTCGTGCACGGCCGGGCCCCATACCGGTTCGGCCCGCTTGGCTGGGTCGTTGACCGCGGACGCAGTCTTGGTCGCGACTCGTGGGGTGATGGTGTCGATGACCTGCCCGTCGGTGAACGCGTCGCCGTGCCAACGGAAGTGCGAGGCCAGATCCGCGGGAGCTTTAGTGACCCGGGAGCCGACGATGAACCGCAACCCGGCCTCGTCCAACGCCCTGAGGTTGCTGGCGGAGAGCATCCCGGCGTCAGCGACGACGACGAAGTCGGACAGGCCGTGGCGGGCTTGGAATGCCTGGATGATCGGCAGGATCGTCGCGGTCTCGGCCTTGTTCCCTTCGAAACAGCCGATCTCCAACGGGAACCCGGCCCGGTCGACCAGCAGCCCGACCACGACCTGGGGGTCGACGCGGCGTTCCTTGGAGTAGCCGACCTTACGCAGCTCGTCTTCCTTGTCCGCCTCGAAGTACAAGGTCGTCACGTCGTACAGGCACAAACTGAGGTCCCCGGCAGTGGTGGCGTGGGCGAAGCACGCGGCCGAGACCTTGTCCCGGTAGCCACGTACCCGGGCGCGGACCAACGTGCGGCGCATCGTCTTCTCGCTGGCTGGCCGCTGCCCCAGATCACCCAAAACCCGGCCAGCGTCCAGGATCGAAGTCGGCTCCACGATCCTGGCCAGCACCAGATCGCGGAACACCCCATCGCCCACCACATCGAAACCCAGGCCGGAGTACACGTGGGCCAGCACGTCGAACAACAACCGCGAGGACGTCCCCACCACCCGGGGGGCCCCGGCCCGCTCACACCGCAGCGCCCCGACCGGTCCCGGCAGTAACGCCCCCGTGTGATCAGCAACCAGGGCCACCACCGGCCGGGACGGCTGCACCCCAAGCTCGAACTGGCTTTACCCGGGATCGGTCAGCAACTCCCGTGCCCGCTCCAACAGCAGCCCCAACTCGGCCTCGGTGTGGGCCGACCCGACATGGGCCACGATCCGCCGTCGTCCACCCACCGACTCAGCAACCTGCACGGCAGTGGCGCCCGAAGCCGTCCGGACCCGCCTCACCCACGCCACGAACCCCAGCGTAGAGCACCAATTAGTGCCTCAAACCGGACCCAGTCACCACATCACTGCAGGTCAACGCCCCGCCGCCACCAACCCCGACCAAACTGACCGAAGTCAGGTCTAAGAGTCATTAACTGGGAGACTGTCCGACTTCCGGTGTAACTGGCTCGACACGCCGAACGTGTGTTCGGTGAGGAAGGTTGGTCACCGTGACCGAGATCCTGGCGGGTATGAGCCCGTTGGTGTCGGCGTATGGCCTCAC
>WBZS01000575.1_pt1 | contig 43170 bp, 43 predicted proteins | sample 5204201 | NCBI WGS metagenome assembly WBZS01 (sample SAMN12344357, study PRJNA552823) | activated sludge metagenome | biome: Activated sludge suspended growth; feature: Nitrification reactor; material: Wastewater; isolation source: activated sludge from nitrification reactor of wastewater...
CGGGTTCGGCAACACCACCAGCGGCCTCAGCGCCACCTACGATCGCCACATCTGGATGCTGAACGACGGAAAGATCGCCTTCGGCACCTACGCGGGCGCGCAGCAGACGCTGACCACGAGCGCCAGCTACAACGACAACCAGTGGCACATGATCACCGCGACGATGAGCCCAAACATTCCGACGGGATACATCACCCGCATGAGACTGGTCCCACATGCCTTGATCGCAACGATTTCGCTGTCGCTGCTCAACCGCCCGAAAGACAAGAGGGTCGCTAGGAGCACCGCCATAGGGAAAGTTTTCGCCATGATCCCAGGGAGAAGAAGCGTCGTTAACTCGGCAACCGTGAAGAACCCGACGCCCTTCACAAAGTAATCCGTGATGCGAAAGAGATAGGTTCCAGCGAGGATCAGGACAGTGAAGATCGCTACGCCAAAGACCCACGGTCCCATCAGTTCTTTGGTAATCAGCGCGTCGAGCCGCTTCACAAAGGATCGTCCTCGTGCGGACCTCTGGGCGGTTCTTCCAACGGTGGCTCTGATTCCGGAATCGATTCGAACTGGGCGCCGAGATAGAACTTGCGGACGAGCGGGTTATTGCTGATCTCGCTCGCGTTGCCCTGTGCGATGATTTTGCCCTCGATGAGGATGCTATTGCGATCCGTGATTCGCAGGGTCGCAGACACGTTGTGGTCGGTTATAAGAATCCCAATGCCGCGGTTTTTGAGCTTAAATAAAATGCCCTGGATCTCTTCGATCGTCACTGGGTCGATGCCTGTGAATGGCTCATCAAGCAAGATGAACTTGGGGTCAGTCGCAAGCGCTCGGGCGATTTCGACTCGTCTTCTTTCGCCGCCACTGAGTACTGCGGCAATGCTCGGCAGTATCTTTTCAATGTGGAGTTCGGCGGCAAGCTCATCAATCTTGGCGCGAATCTGGCGGCTGTTGAAGCCGCGCATCTCCATGACGAGCTTGATATTGTCTTGGACAGTGAGCCGACGGAACACGCTCGATTCTTGGGGCAGGTACCCAACTCCAACTCGCGCCCGCTTGTACATCGGCCAAGGTGTCACGTTCCTTTCGTCGAACTTTACGGTGCCGCTGTTGGGACGGATGAGCCCCGTGATCATGTAGAAAGTTGTGGTTTTGCCTGCACCGTTCGGCCCGAGGAGGCCAACGATTTCGCCTTGGTTGATATCGAACGAAACGCCATCCACGACGCGGCGTTGGCGATACGACTTAACAAGATTCTCGGCAACGATTCTCAACGAACAAGACTCCGCGGCTTGTTCTCGTGAAACGTCGTTCGGCCAGGATCGCCTTGAAGTTCAATGCCGATGACCTCGCGCTTCTCGCTAAGACTAATGATTGCTCGGGAAGCCTCAACCGTTCCGCCGACAACATTATCATCCCCATCCAGGTGGACTCCGCCAGACAAAACAATTGTGCGGGCGACATCGTCGTATACGGCTTTACTCGCTCGCCCGTTGATGACGACCGTGCGCTTTTCAGTCTTGTCGCCAGTCTTCACTGTCCTCACAGTTTCGATCACGACGACTACTGGACCGGTAATCGTGGCGGCTTTGATCGCCCAGTTGCTCTTTGTTTCAGGCGGATAAAGTGTCGCCGAAACGGTTGGGCCGGTGAACCGGATTGACCTTGGTGCGGAGGCGCTGGTACTTACAATTGTCACTCCGCCTGTTAGATCGAGATGGTTGGTATCGGCGGAGTAAACGGCCTGGGCGCAGGTGAAGTCGTTGTTTCGCGAAACTCCATTTTCGGTGCGGACAATGTTGCCCTTGATCCCGCCGGTCAGCGTGGCTTCAGCCAGATGGAAGGCGTTGCCTTTCTTTTTCGCCGTGCCTTTGATCGTCTTTGCACGAAGGGTCAGGCCTTGATCCTTCCACTTGCCGACGAACGGGTTGCCGGTGCCATTGAATTCAATGGTGTTGTCATCAACCTGCTTGGCTCGCCAACCCGAAAGTCCAGTCAACTCCATGTTCCCGGCCTTGTCCTTGAAGGTAATTCCTTGGGCGGCAAACGCCAAAACTGCGCTCACGACAAGCAGAAAAAATAAGAGTCGCTTCAAAGCCTTGGCTCCTTCCATTGATCTGGGGTGCCGACTTCTTTCAGGTCAGGGGATACCCATAAAACGGGGAATGGCCCCATTTCGTAGGAGTCTGAAATGACTTTCACCTTCCCGGTCGCATGCAGCATTCGCTTCGCTTCGTCCCATTCCATCGCGTCCGCATAGAGCCGGACCGTGCCGACCTTCTTTGCGTCTTTCTCTTGGACTCCCAAGCCTTCCAGGACCTGCTCCTTGCTTATCACAACAACGTTTCCCTTGAGCCGTAGTTCTTGGCTTTCCTGGTCTGCAAAACTTTCATCGGCCTCAAAGGTGCTTGCGATTTCGCCTTTTATGTAATAGGCACCCGTCACCCCGGTCATGTTGCCCGAGAGTTTGCCGTCGCCAGATAAGGTCATTTCGGACTTGGCTGACTTCACCTTCCACAGCATAACGAGATCGTCGTCACGTTGGGCTACCTCGACCGTCCCGGTCTGAATCGTGCGCGAGGGGCCGACCTTAGCTTCAACCTTTGCGGGCTTCGCTTTTCCGCCGCATCCTGCGAGAACGGCAAGCATCACGAGATAACTGGCAACGCGGATAGCGAGCTCCTTTTAGCAAATTTTCCGGTGTGCTGACCGGCAAGCTGACCACATGCGGCGGCGATATCGTGTCCGCGCTCGATGCGCTCGGTCACGGTTATGCCCCGTTTTTCGAGCTCCGCCCGGAAGGCATGGACGCGGTCCCGGCGGGGGCGTTTGAACCCTTGCCCAGTGTCCACCCAGTTGAACGGAATCAAATTCACGACGCACGGGAAGCCTTTAACCAATGCGGCCAAAGCTATCGCCTGAGCCCGCGAATCGTTCAGTTCGTCGATCATCAGGTACTCAAAGGTGACCTTGCGCCCGGTCTTCTTTTGGTATTTGCGCATCGTTTGCACCACCGTATAGACGGGCCACTTGTGGTTGACCGGCATGATTTTGTCGCGAACTTCATCCAGCGGCGAGTGCAGCGAAAGCGCCAGATTGATCGGCAGGTCAAGCTTGGCGAGCGCGTCGATTTGCGGCACGAGGCCGACGGTCGAAACAGTGAGATGGCGATGGCTCAGGCCAATCTCGTCGTGGAAAATGCTGATCGCTTTGATGAGGTTGTCGAAGTTGAGCAACGGCTCGCCCATGCCCATAAACACGACATGGCTAATCCGGCGGGGGCTGAGGTTCTGGAGCACGATGTACTGGGCAACGATCTCGCCCACCGAAAGATTCCGATCGAAGCCACTGAGTCCGGTCGCGCAAAACGTACAACCCATCGGGCAACCAACTTGGGTGCTGAGACAACAACTCACGCGGTCTTCGTAGGGCAACAAGACGCATTCGTAAACCTGGTGATCGCCGTTGTGGACGAGGAGCTTTTCGACTCCATCCGAAGAAATCTGATGGCTCGCAACCTGGATCGGAGTGATGATCGATTCGAGTTCTAGCTTGTCGCGAAACGGCTTCGGCAGCTCTGCCATCGCATCGAATGTGGAGTCATATTTTTGGTAGAGGCGGCTGGCGAGTTGCTTGCCTCGATATGCTGACTCGCCAAGCTTGACCGCAAGCTCGCTGAGTTCAGCCGTATTGAGTCCAATCAGACTCGTCCGAGGTTCGTCCATGAACCTACATTGTACCGGGGCCAGTGTAGGAAGACCGTAAGAATTGCCACTGAACGAGCATGCCCTAGAAACTGCCTACGTAGGGAGTGTTATGCGAAACTTGAGACTTCTCTTTGGCATACTCGCGATCGGTGCCATGGTTGGCACAGCGGTCGCACAGACTTTTGTCGGCACTCACACCGGCGAACAGCGTAGCGTCGAGCCTAAAGAAAACTATGCGATCGTCCGCATGCTGAGGCTAGACCGAAATGGTAGGGCTGAGCTGTCGACTTCCTATCGCGGTACAAAACCCAAATTGACTCGGAAGTCAATGAACGCCTTTGGATCCCTACTCGACGACGTTGCTCGGGAAAAGATCATTCGCCACGTGGGAACCTGGCGAGCAGAAGATAACCAAGTCTGGGTGACTTTGTCCACTTTGAACCTGGCTGCGGGTCCTGACCAACAAGACGCAGAGCTTGCCTTTGACGTCCGCGATGGCTTCTTGGTCTCATCGACCGAGGGCAGCGATCTGTACGGTGATTCGAGAATGCGCCTTAGAATGGGCAGCACGACGGCAACTGGAGGCGGAAATGGCGGCGGAGTCCAAACCCAAGCCGGCAATACGTTCACTTCCACGGTCAGGAATCCGAACCAAACCAACGAGTTTACGGTTACCCGTACGCTGCGACTTGAGCAAAACGGAAGAGCGGTAATGGAGTGGAGCTACAAGGGGGACACTCCCGATTTGACCCGGTCGAACATCAGATACTTCGGCGATGTTCTGTCAGATGTAGCAAGACTCCGCATTCTTCAGCATTCAGGAACTTGGAGGGCTGCCAATAACAATGTCCAGGTGAATCTGACAACCCTTGGCGCGAGAGAAGAACTTGCTTCCTCGCTGACCTTTGCGGTGCAAGGCAAGAATCTTGTTCTGACTTCCTGGGATAAAGAGTCGTACGGGTCGCAAAAGCTGACGTTTGTTGGCTCAGCTATGGTTGCAAGCAATCCAAATGAAGGCAGCGGCGACACGATCGGTGATGTTGTAGGTCGCCATTTGCAAACCTTCACCTTGGATTCAGGGGCCCAGATCAATCGGGAATTGATCTTTGAGAAAGACGGTACCGTCCGATTGACCACCGAGTATCCAGCTTCGCGACGCACGGCCATCTCCGATATCGACCAGTCCAATTACGGAATGTCGATTATCCGACTTGGAAGCCAGCGCAGCTATACGTATGAAGGAACGTGGCAAGTGCGAGGTAACGAGATTCTGATCACCTTCAATCGAGTGGACGACGATGCAATTCGGACCGAGATTCGATTGCAGCGACGAAACGGAGTGCTTGTCGGAATGGCGTACGAGACTCGCCAATTCGGTACCGCGCTCCTGAAATTCAGCCCTCGCTAAAGCTAAGTAACCGCCCAGCCATGCCCCTGCCCGCCAGAATGGTGAGCAGGGGCATTCTTTCTTTTTATTTGCTAAATTGCTGGCTTTCGCCCTGTTCACGAAAGGACACGGGCATTGACCCCCCGGAAATCGCGGAAAGCGTTCATTGCTGCCACCACCCCGCAGGGTTTCCAGTTTGAGAACTTGAAGTAGCCCCTGAAGTTTTGCTCCGCGGATGCCGAAATAAATGCTGGGGTAGTGCCCCTGGAGCCTTTGATGTACGAAAAGTATTGGGGATTAAACGAACCGCCTTTCACGCTCACACCGGACCCGCGTTTTCTATATATGAGCAAAGCTCATGAAGACGCGCTGATGATGATGCTTTATGCCGTCACGCGCAATAAGGGCGCGGCGATGCTCAGCGGAGACATCGGACTGGGTAAGACAACCGTCAGCCGCAAGCTGATCGAGTTGCTTGATCCGGTGGCTAACCGCGTCGTCTTAATTGTCAATCCGATTTTGACTCCGACGCAGATGCTGCAAGAGATTCTGCACCAGCTTGATATTCCTTCGGTCTCTAGGAATCGCCAAGTTCTCGTGCAAGATTTGCACAAGCACTTGCTCAATCTTTATGACAAGGGCCGACGCTGTGTTTTGATGATTGACGAGGCACACCTCATCCGATCAAGTCAAACCTTTGAGGAGCTGAGGCTTCTGCTTAACTGCCAAATGAACGATCAATTCTTGATCAGCCTGGTCCTGCTTGGTCAAACCGAACTGCGTGGAAAGATCTCGAAGGTTCCGGCGCTGGAACAGCGCTTAGCAGTACGCCACGTACTCAAACCATTGGACGCCGCTGAGACAGGCGACATGATCGAGCACCGACTTCGAGTTGCGGGATATACGGGTGAGAAGAGTCCATTTACTCCCGACGCAATCTACCAACTTCACAAGTTTACAAACGGTACCCCTAGGCTATCCAGCCAAATTGCCGATAACGCATTGATGGTAGGAATGGCCAAAGATGCGAAGATGATTGATGCATACGTTATGCACGAGGTCATCACAGAATTTACAGGAGGCATGCAATGAATTTAGCAGACGCAATTCGACGTGCCGCACAGGATACAGGACAATTGAACACGACACCAGCTTCGGCGTTTGCCTATGCAGATTCGGAGTTAAGAGTTGAAGTTGCCGAACAACCGATTGATCCTGTTACTCAACAAGCTTTTGGGCCCGAGGAAATTATGCCAACTAACGAGGATTCATACGACTTTTCATCCAAGCCACCGGCTACTCCAAGCCCGATGGTGACTACTGGGACTGCAGTAAGACTTGAGCTGTTCTTGACCCCGGATCAGTTGACGCAAGTCTTGCGATCGGTAATCGAGGGGCAGCACAATGTCTTGACTCTGCGCGAAGCAGCGGCTTACCTTAGAATCCCTGGCAAGACTTTGGAACAAATGGCTGCTTCAAACCAAGTTCCTGCATTCCAAATTGATGGACGTTGGCGATTTGCTAAACCAGCAGTAGACGAATGGATGTCGCTCCAAACTTCGGTAACGGAGGAAGGAGTCAATGCCGCTTAATCCATTTCGCAGAGCCTCAACTGTTGGCCTAGATTTGGGTCACCATTCGATCAAGGCCGTGCAAGTTGAACGCTCAACCAATGGTTGGAAGATCGTCCAGATGGTGAGCGCTTTAACCCCTGCTGGATCGATCAAAGATGGTGTGGTCGTTGATGCCGACGCAATGGCCGAAGCGATTCGAGAGTTACTCAAAAACTCGCGAATCAATGCTACTGCTTGCAACATCTCTGTCTCGGGTGGTTCGGTAGTTGTACGAACAGTGCGCATTCCCAAAATGCCGGAAGCTACCCTGCGCAAATCGATTCGATTTGAAGCAGGGCGATATGTGCCTTCCTCAATCGAAGATAGCTTTATTGAATTCGAAATCCTTGGACCTGTCGACGAATCTACGATGGAAGTTTTGATCGTCGCCGCTCCTCGGGATATTGTTGAGAGCAGAGTTCGAGCTTGCGAAGCTGCCGGTTTGGAAGTAGACATTGTTGATATTGAGCCATTCGCAACTTACCGATCTTTGGTTGAAGCAGATAGTATTACGGATTGGTCGCAGGAGACCTTCGCGCTTATCGACATTGGGGCAAGCACAACCAATGTTAGCGTGATCAACAAAGGCGTCTTTGCGATGACCCGGTCAATTCCGCAAGGCGGCCAGACTCTTACTGAGGCTCTGAAGAACTACTTCAAGCTGAGCGATGAAAATGCTGAATCGGGCAAAGCACAACTTGATTTCGCCGAGCTTGTTGGCGAAACTGCACCGGTGGAAAACCCACCATTGCGCGTGCTGCAACCTCACGTCGATGATCTCATTCGTGAGATTCGCCGGTCAATGAACTACTACCAATCGCAACAAACCGAGGCCGGTGCGCCTAGCCCAGTTACTCGGATTGTTCTGAACGGTGGTGGCGCAAGATTATTAGGAATTGACAAGTACATTGCCAGCAAAATGGGTATCGAAGTTTCATCGCTTGGTGTATTGGACAATCCACGATTTGCATATTCCGGCAATGACGAACCAGGCAATGGACTCGATCTTTCTGTGGCGAGCGGATTGGCGATGCGAGCCTTTACTAAGGCCGCTTAATTAGGAGAACTTTAACGCTATGCCAATGATCAATCTGATTCAGGAGCGGCGCACTGCCGTGCGACAAAGAGACCGAAAGTCCCGCGCTTTCTTTTTGGGCTTCGTCGCGGTTGCGTGTGTTTGTGGATTAGCGTTTGCCTTTCTGTCGTTGGAATCCGGAGAATTGAATCGGCAGGAGAGCAGCTTACGCGCGAAGCTTCGCAAGCTCGAACCGATTGTCAAGGAAATCAAGGCGAATGAGCTGACTGTTTCTGAGTTGGCACCGCGACTTACCACCTTGGAGGGCGCCCAGACTGCGACCTTGCGTTGGTCGAGAATCCTCGATCATCTGTCGCGCAACGTACCCGCACAAGTTTGGCTCACCAATGTTCGGTGCAGCAACGCCGACCCGACTAAGCCTGTGCAATTTAATGTGACGGGCGTTAGTCAAAACCAAGACCTGGTCGGTGAGTTTTTGCTGAGACTTCAAGGCTCATCAGACCTTGGAAACATCACCTTGAAGATGACAAGCGAGAAGACATTTGGCAACGCAAAGGGTACCGAATTTGAAATTGTCTGCGATGTGATCGGCACTGAAGAAGAACAGCCGAAGGCAAAGAAGAGCGAGGATAAGAAGGCATCATGAAGCACGGATTGGACCCAAAGATTATGCTCATTCTCGCAATTTCTGTGAGCTTGGTCGGCACCGTCGGGGTGTACATTCGATGGAGCGGAGTGCAATCGAGCCGAGAAGAGATTGTTCACTTGCAAAAGGAAACTCGGGAAGCGACGGCCAAGAACAAGGAACTTGAAGCAAGCCAACTGAAGCTGAAAGAAGCAAGCGATAAATTAGCGCATTTGGAACAAGGTGTTCCGCAGTTTGCTTATGTATCAACACTCCTTTCGGAGCTAGAAGCGACCGGCAAGAAGTGCGGCATGGCGGTTCTTGGTGTGCGGCCTCAGGTACCTAAAGCCGCGAAGAAGGGCGATGCGAAGGCCAAATCGAAGAAAGCATACGAAGAACTGAATATTGAGATTAAAGGCCGTGGAAGCTACAAATCCGTAATGAAGTTCTTAGAATCTTTACAGTCTTTTCCCAAGATCGCCGCAGTTCAATTGCTTACGCTAACGCCTAAAGCTGATCCCAACATTGTTGGAGCACCACCGCTAGACATCACTGTGGAGCTAAAGGCTTACTTGTTCCCGCCACTGGACCCAATCAAGAACAGCACAGCAAGCAGGAGTCAATATGACAAATCAAACGGATAAGAAAAAGATTATTGTAGTGGGCGTGCTCGCGCTGGCAGTGCTTTCTGTGGGAGCTTTTCAGTTCATGGGCGGCGGCCCACCGCCTCCTGCTCGTGCGAAAAAGAAGTCAACCGTTGCCCAGGATCAGGCGAAGGAAGATCAGGCTAAGCAGTTAGAAGTTGAAAAACTGGTAGCAGGTGCATTGCCGCAGCGCGATCCATTTATGCCCGCGGTCTTGCCTATCGATCCTTCGACAAAAACAGTTGACCCGAAGCAACCCGAACCGCCTAAGCCGAATGCTTCCCGCAATCGCGGCGGTACTAACCGATTTGCAACTGGAGGCGGACAGAGCATGCCACCAATGGACCCGATGGGTGGATTGCCCAGTGCAACCGGCGATATCGGGATGCAACCTGGTCAGCCACTTCGCCAACCGGGCGAATCTGGACTGACCGTTTCGGGCACGGTGACGGGCAATCATCCGGTTGCGGTTTTGAAGGATGAGAACGGGAATCAGCGCGTGGTCGCGCTCGGCGGGCAGATCGATCCGGATACACGAGTTGTTGGAATTGAGAAAGGGAAAGTAACAATTGAGCGAAAAGGCAAACGCCAAACGCTTTCGCCTTCTGGAGGAAACCCAAGTGGTTAGTAAACTTGCACGAGTCTTATTTGTATGTATCAGTTTGGCAGGATCGCTTGTCGCAAACGCCCAAAGCAAAATCACGGGCTTAACCATTGACCCTCAAGGCAAGGGTTTTGCGATAACCGTAAAAGGTGAAGAGCTAAATGCACCGCGAGTGATGCGCGTTAACAACGATAGGTCTTACATTCTTGAGTGGGATGCAAGCCTTGTCGGAGCGTCCAAATGGATCAAGGTTCAGAAAAACGGTCTTGATACCGCGCAGCTGCTCTGGTTTAGCGCAAGGCCACCAAAGGTTCGTCTTCACCTCAGAATCCGTGCGACGGACCAGCCGATTCTGAGCCAAGTTGCAGACGGTTGGCGAGTCTCTCTCAACCTTGCAAAACCTCGAGAGAGCGAGCCGAGCATGGACCAGGCGATCGCGATGATTAAGGCTGATGGTCAAGTCACCGCCCCGAAGAAGCCTCAGCAAGTTGTCGAAATGAAGACGGTGGAAGTTTACGACCAAAAGGTTCAACCTCGCACCGTGAGCTTAGCAGCGGCAGCAGCCAAACCAGGCGATCCGATTGTCTCGTTAGAGTTTACGAATACGGACATCGTGCAAGTGCTAAAGGCGCTCGCAATGCAAGCGAACGTCAACATTGTTCCAAGCGCGGAAATCAAGGGAACAATTACGCTAACCCTTGAGAAAGTAACCCTTACTCAAGCGCTTGATTTTGTTACCGCGATGACCGGTCTGCGCTATGGCAAGGTTGGCAAAACCATCATTGTAGCAACGGCGGCCCGATTCCCAGAGATTATGCGCCAGCTTGGCGCGGCAAATCAGCTTGGGCCCGAAACACGCGTGATTCCGATCTATAGCGGCGAGGGCGCGCAGATCAAGGCGGTCGTGCTCAAGAGTGTTAACCAAGATGGCGGCGATGGCGGATTTGAGATCTTGCTTCCTAGTGAAGAACTGAAGGTCCAATCCGTCGAGGCGATCATGAATAATACGCCACCGCCAACCGCGGAAGGCGATAAGCCCGATCCGAAAGCACAGGCTGCGGGCGGCACCCTGATCCAATCTTCAAGTGGAAAGAGCGGCGACAAAAAGCAAAACGATCCGTACGTCGTCCTGATTGGCACCAAAGACAAGCTTGACGAAGTCGAGAAAACGGTTCGCCGACTCGACGAACAGATCTGCCAACTCCTGGGGGTTCTCGTTCCCAGCTCAAGCGCTTTGGTGCAACGCAGTTACCTCGTTCAAGGTGGTAACGCAAAAGGATTGCTCGATGCAATCGCGGGCAAAGATGGTAACAAAGTTGGCAACGTTGAAGTTGTTGCCACACCGGAAGGGTCCAATAGTCGCCTTGTTATCGTATTGAAAGGCCGCGAAAACGAAGTTGATCGTGTGATGGATACCCTGCGCGAACTCGACAATACGGTGTCGGAAGATACTAAGTATGAAGTGTACGAAGTAAAATTCTCAGATCCGAGAGCTTTGCGTGAGGACTTGATTGTCCACGTTCCCGGGCTAACGGCATCGATTCCTCCGGCATCTGCAGGAAACCCTAGACTGTTCGTCCCAAATCAAACAGCGAATGCTGCGAATCAGAAGACGGACGACAAGGGAAAAACCAGTGGCACCAACGGAGAGTCCGGTGGCTCTGGGGAGAGCGGCAAGGGCGGTGCTCCCAGCGCAGAATCGCAAGTCGCGACCAATATCCAGCAGCCGTTCGCAAGCTTAGAGCCGTTCGCGGTTCCGATGCGGCTCATCCTTCGCGGGACTGAGCAACAGATTTCTCGCGCACACGAGTATCTCGCTTATGTTGACATCGCGCCGAAGCAAGTCGCTATCGAATTACGCGTTGTCGAACTGAGCAAAGAAGATGCGCTCAAGACCGGAATTGACTGGAACATTCTTGGTGGTGGTGCAGTTAAGATTCTGCGTCTCAATAACAGCAACTCCGAACCAAAGAATACGATAGGCATGTCGCTTAGCGGCAAGAATTGGTCGGGCGATGTTGGTGCAACGATCGACCGTAGTGTAGACCAAAACCGCATCATCGCAAGACCAAATCTTCTCGCCTTGGATGGACGAGAAAGCGAACTCTTTATCGGTGATGTTATCCGGTACGTTGAATCGATTGTCAGCGGACAAAACGGTCCGACGATTACTACGGGCGAAGTCAGCGTTGGCGTACGCCTTGCAGTTCTTGCCCGAGTAGGCGCCGATGGGAACCTGATTATGGACCTTCGTCCACGAGTCAGCTTCTTGCGAGGCTTCCTCGACCTACCGAACAATGCGGGACGATTACCACAAACCAGTGAGCGAATCGCACAAAGTACGATCAGCATGAAGAGCGGGGAGACGATTGCAATCGGCGGATTGATCCAAGATCAAGACGTTAAGTCGATGAGCGGTATTCCATTCCTTATGGACTTACCAATCGTAGGAAGATTGTTCCGAAAGGATACAACAACTAAGCGACGAACCGAGGTTGTCATCTTCCTTACTGCACGAAGCCTGGACGGACCGGCCACCGCAGGCAATGACCAATCAACCGTAACCGTTCCATCGAAAGATGTTGATCCAAAGAAACCAACCAAGAAGGGACCATGAAGAAACAAATAGTTCTAATCACATTAGGCTCGCTCTTGATCGCCGGCTGCGGAGGCAACTCGGGCAAGCCATTGCCGAGCAGCTACGCCAACCAGTGGACGGGCAATTGGGGCAGCCAATCGGCAAACGATGGCGGAGTGATGACCTTTCAAGTCTTTCAGGATGGAAGTGTAACTGGGTCGATGGTACGCAAGGGCGGGTTCACCGGCAACCTCTCGGGTCGAATCGAGAGCAACGGGACTTTGCATATGTTTGCAGGTTTTGGCGCGGATGGCAACTACGACATCAGCGGCGAAGTTTTGCTAAACAACGACGCTTTGCTCGGCTCGATGACTTTCACTTATCAAGGATTTCGCTATGGCGGGGAATTCAATTTGCAGCCACAAGTGGCCGCACCAGCCGGACCGTAAACACAAGGGGCAAGAGAAATGAAAAAGACACTATTAATCGGTGCAATTGCGGCAGCATTGCTATCAACAGGATGCGGAGGAAATGGCAGCACAATCATTCCGATTGCGCCGCTTCCAGGCGACAATTCGTCCGGCAACGTTCGACCAGGAACAATTGCACCAACAAGCAACTTGCGCTCGCTAGCGTCAGGCGATGTTTGGGAATACACCGTTAGCGGTCGGATCACCACGGGCACATCGACCAAGAATGTATCCGGCACGATGACCCGGATCGTGAGCAACGACACCTTGGCAGGAGCGCCAGTCCTCAAGATTACCGAGCGAATGACCCTGCAACCGCAAGGCGGCGTCCCGATGAACACGGTTACCGAAACATTTGTTTCGCAAAACGGGTCTGGAGACATTCAAACCATCGGCTCGCGTGAGGGCACGTTTATCTTCGAAACTCAAAGCAGCGGTTTCGATCTTCCCGGTACCTGGCAACTTGGGATGACGGCGGCGGGTGACACAACAATGGCAACCGGCGCAGGTTCACCCCAAGCTGAGTCCTCAATCTCGAGCACGCTCACGGTGACCTCATCGCAAGATGTAATCACCGCCGTCGGAGCATACGGAACGTGGCGAGCTGAGCGGAGTGACCAGGGCCGAATCGATTACACCGGCGTCACCGACCGAATTGAACTCGGCCAAGTGATCGAGGTCGGCACGGTCCTCAGCATCGACCGCACAGATTCGTCCACCGAGTGGTGGGCCCCGGCAATCGGATCGTTCGTCCGCAAGACATCGACCCTCTACTCAACAACCGAGAAGATTAAAGACGTGACTCAGGTTGCGCCAACGGTTTTGTTCACCAAAGAGACGATCAACACGACGACAACGCTGACCTACTCGCTTAAGTCAACAACAGTCCGCTAAGAACAGACTGCCCGGAGGCCAAAAGTCTCCGGGCGTCTTTGCGTCTGGGTTCATAATGAGGACTGCCCCATATGGAATTGCAAGACCTCAATCTGTTTCACGAGCCATACGATCAGCTCCGGCTGACCGTAGGCGAGGACCGCTCCTACCCGGTGGTGAAGCCGGTGTGGGCCGCGCCAATGACTCACCCGCGCGCTTTTTTGTCGCTCCTCGACGGCAAGGGCGAGGAGATTGTGCTCCTCGAAAAGCCCGAGGCTTTGCCTGCTACGAGCTATGAGGCGCTGAAACTTGAGCTGAAGCGGCGCTACATCACGGCAAGCGTGTTGCGCATTACTCATGCCAAGGTCGAGTTCGGCGCGACCTATTGGAGCGTAGAAACCGATCGCGGGCATCGAGATTTTGTGACGCAGAGTTTGCAAGAAAACGCTCAGTGGTTAACGCCGACGCACTTGCTCTTGATCGATGTGGACAACAACCGATTCGAGGTCACTGATGTTGACGCGCTCGATGCGAAGAGCAAGCATTACGTCGAGACAATCTTGTAGGTTCATGCGATATCAGTGAGTTTCGCCCCTTCAGGGCTGGAAATTTTAAAGATGTCTACTTTCCAGGGCGTTGCCCTTCGCGATAACCTTTAGGCCCTTTGGGCCAACCTTGCAATCGATTATTGAAACGCACATAAGGTCGTAGTGCGATAAGTTGAATGAGAATTTTGCTTATAACCGCGTAACCAATTAGCATCATAATCACGCAGCAAACAGGCCCAAATGGCCGAAAGGTTATAGCGAAGGGCATCGCCCTGGTTAAGGAAATTACAAAACAACTTAGCCCTGAAGGGGCGAATCATTCGCACTTCGGTTTCGCCACTACAGGGCTAGGAAGTCGGTCTTGCTTTGGTTCCAGGGCGATGCCCTTCGCTATAATCTAGCCGGCCCTTTGGGCCTAATTTTCTGCGCCATGAACATCGGCTTATCGATACATAGTTTAAAGACCCGACTTTGTGTGATCCTTCCCATCACAACTGCATTGTGAGTGGGCTACCTCAAGACTTCGAGGACTCCACTATCAAAACACCCGCTCGATCAATGTGCGATTTGAGGCCCTCGTGATCCAAACTTTCGTAATGCGTTACATCAATGGTGAGCCAACGTTGAAACCTATACTTGCTTGTAACGTGTCACCCCAAAGTTTGCGTTATATAAGTGAAGAAGGGAGGGACGGTCCATTCGGCTCGAATGGGGTCCTGCGTCTTGGAGTCGTCCTCTCCCGTCTTCTTGCAAAGACTTGACGGCTCCCGCCCAAAGATGTTCAGTCTTATTCCAAGCCGTCGTCGAAATAATCATCTGGGTTTTGCTTTCGCTTTTTCTTGTCGCTAATGCGCACCGCCCATACGCTGATAAAGAACAGCAGCGACATCGGCACCGCCATCATCAGCATCGAAGGGATGTCGTTGCTTGGCGTGATGAGCCCGGCTAGGAAGAAGATCACGACTGTGGCTTGCTTCCAATATTGGTTCAAAGTATCGGGGCCCAGTAACCCGAGCTTCGCCAAGGCAATCACGATGATCGGCAATTGGAATCCCAGCCCGAACGCAAGCATCATCTTGAGGATGAAGAAGACCATCGTGCCGGGTTCTTGGAATAGTGCCGCACCTTCGTAGTCGCCGAGATAGCTCACAAACCAGTTAATCGCGCTCGGAATAATCGCCCAGCAAAGGCCCGCCCCCAATGCAAACAGGAAGATACTTAGAGGAACAACTTTCTTTAGCGGTCGCTTTTCGTGAGGCTTAAGCGCAGGAGAGACAAATCCCCACAGCTGGGCGACCACAAACGGCAGCACGAGCACCAATCCAACAAAAAACGAAAGCCGCATCTTGAGCATGAAAGGGTCGGCGAAGTTCTTAAACGCTTCTTTGATCTCAAGATGCTGGGCGCGATAGGGTGCAAGGTTGGCGTCTGCCACCCGCTGTAGCGCGGCATAGACTGGCACGTGCAAGAACCACCCAATCAGCCAACCAACCGCTAGGAGTCCGACAATGCGGAAGACGCGTTGCCGTAGCTCTTCTAGATGTTCGCCAACAGGAAGGCGGAACTCCTCGGGATCCGAGTAGCTCCGCCTTTCTTCGTGTTGCGAACTAAGTCGCACTGAGTCCTTAACGCTCCAGAACCATGGTTTCTTGGATACGCTGTCTTATGTAGAGGATTTGGCCTGCGCCGCCCTGTGAGCCGCTACGTCCGCCACCTTGTCCGATGCCGCCGCCACGACCACCTGGTGGTTGCTGGCCCCCTCGTCCGCCGCCGCGTCCTCCGCCCGTGGGTCCGCCGCCTTCGCCTTGGATTCCGCCGCCGCCAACTGCTTGGTTCACATTGGTTGGACCACTAAAGCCGTCGCCTTCTTCCGGAGCGATTCCGCCACCACGTCCGCCGCCGTTGCTGTTGGCACCGCCGTTTCCACCCGCTCCCTGTCCAATTGCATCAGCACGAATGTCAATGGTCATGGTTTGCTCGATTCGGACAGGCATTCCGAGGTTAAGATCGAACCAAACAACTTGATCCAGTTCTTGTGCAACAGGGCCAAGGGCTTTGCCTAACTCGGCAGATGTGCCGACTGCTGCGCCAGCTTGAATCGAAATGTGAATCTTGGCAGTTGGTCGTCCGCCTTGGTATTCAATGCTCTCCAGCACTGCACGAGCTTCGTTGTTGGACGTGAACTTATTTTGAATCAACAAGTTCTCCATGTCGAACTTTGGTAAGAGGAATGGTGCGGCCCATCGGTCGCCAGGCTTGACAGCCCTCGTTGGAAGAACGGGAAGTGGATTCAAGGCAAATAGGTCAAGCCGGCTGCCCGATGCTACGCTACCTTCCATTGGGATATAGAACGGTGCAGACCCAAAGACTTCGCGACCGGTGTCGGTGATGCGCATGTAGATGGGAGCAAGTTCGAAGTCCAGGTACCTGCGTCCGTCTGGGTTCAGGCTCGTTCGAAGGAAGACGTAATCTTTGCCCTTGGTTACCAAAGGTTGCAAACGAATCAGTCCCTCGGTCCCGCCATTGACGTTGTACTTGTTCTCGTGGGCATAGAGGTAACGAATCTTTTCAGACTCGGAAGGGAGCTCTGCGGCTCGGCTACCCGATCGTCGTTGGGCATCGGTGATTGTAGCAATCACTTGGCGTTGCTCGGCAACATATGTAAATTCGTGGCCCGGTTGGAACTTGTAGCGAATCTTCATGCCACCAGCGGGAATCTTTATGCTTGTGTGGTTGTCGACATTGAGCTCAACTGAGGACCGATTAAGGACTCGCGAGGTATCGCCAAGGTCGGCGTAAAGGACGGCCTCAAAATTCAACTTGCCGTCAGCGATCTTGCGGCCCTTTGTATCGAGCCGGTAAATCAGATCGCCAGATGCACCTGGATCGACTGCCTCGACGAACTTGCCATTGATCATAATGCCGACGTAGACATTTGCTCTGGGCACGTCGTTCGGAATCGCAATTCGAATCGGGACGATCTCTCGGACCGTCGCGCCATCGACTGGCTTGCGAATTGTAAAATTGCTTTGGCAGAATGCGGTGCCGACTACGGCTAGCGCGATCAAAATTCCAAGTGCTCGCTTCACGTTAATTTCTATCCTCCAGTCCAGCAGATCTGCCGAACTCTATCGGTCCAGACGCATTTTGAACGTCCGATGTTACAGATCATCGGGCGTCCAGTTCTCCGTCCATAATACTTTACGGATGCCCTCCTCTTTCGACCTTTCCTCCCTAAATCCTGAGCAAAAACGTGCAGTTGAGCATCCCGGCGGCCCATTGCTCGTGTTTGCTGGGGCCGGATCGGGCAAGACCAGGGTCATTACCTGCCGAATCGCTCGCCTAATCGAGCAAGGAATCTCGCCTTACCGAATCCTTTCTGTGACCTTCACCAATAAAGCAGCGAGAGAGATGCGCGAGCGCATTGATGATATGGTGGGAGCCAAAGGTAAGGGCCTTTGGATGGGCACGTTCCACTCAATCTGCGCCCGAATCCTGCGAATGGACGGGGAGATGATCGGGATTTCGCGCGATTTTGTGGTCTACGATGACGCCGACCAGCTTCAGGTAGTGAAAGAAGCGCTCAAGAAGCTGAACCTCGACGACAAAGTCCTCCAACCCCGCGCCGTCCTCAGCATGATCAGCCATGCGAAAGAGCGTTTGCTGAGCCCGGAGAAGTTTGCCGCGTCCGCGGCTGGGTTTGTCGAGGGCAAAGTCGCGCAGCTCTATCCAATCTATCAAGGCATCCTCGCCAAAGCCAACGCGCTCGACTTTGATGACCTCATCAATGAGGTTGTACGGCTGCTGGAAACGAGCGAGGCGGCGCAATACAAGTACCAAGAGCGGTTTTATCACGTGCTCGTGGACGAGTACCAGGACGTAAACCTCGCCCAGTTTCGGCTGGCCGAGCTGTTTGCCGCGAAGCATCGCAACATTACGATCGTCGGCGACGACGACCAGAGCATCTATGGCTGGCGCGGGGCTGATGTAGGTTTGATGCTGCGGTTCTCGAGCGACTATCCGGACGCCACGATCATCACGCTCGCCCAAAACTACCGCTCAACCCAGCGCATCTTGGACGCTGCCCATGAGGTGATTCGCCACAACCGTACTCGCGCCGAGAAGAAGATTTGGACCACCAACTCGGAAGGCTCAAAAATCACGATAACTGAGGCGGGCACGGAGAACGACGAGGCGATGATGATTGCAGACCGGATTCAACGCCTCGTGCGAGATAAGGAGCGCAAGTACAGCGACTTCGCCCTGCTTTATCGCACCAACGCCCAGTCGCGGGTGGTTGAAGAAGCTTTCCTCACCATGCGCATCCCTCACGTTTTGGTGGGTGGTCAGAGGTTCTATGAGCGCAAGGAAGTTAAAGACATGCTCGCGTTCATGCGCGTGGTTTTGAACCCCAGCGACATGATCTCGCTTCGTAGGGTCATCAACGTCCCCGCCCGCGGGATCGGGGCGACTGCACTGGACTTCATCCAGGATTGGGCGGCACAGCGGGACTTGCCTTTGTGGACGGCGTTGAACGAACAGTACGTGCAATCCGAGCTGACCAAACGCACGACGATGGGGATGCGCAAGTTCATCGGCGTGATCGAAGAAGCCCAAACCAAAGCGCGAGAGTTGGGCCGGGCGACGCCGGTGCTGAAGCATGTCTATATCGCCAGCGGCTATATGCACCACTTGCAAGAGGATCGAAGCGAAGAGTCAATCTCGCGCCAGGAGAACATCCAGGAATTGATCCGTGTTACCGAGGAGTACGACGCGACTGCCGAAGAGCCGTCGCTGTCGGGATTCTTGGAGCAGGTCGCCTTGATCGCCGACGTTGATACGCTCAACGAATCGGGTGAGGCGGTGACGTTGATGACCCTCCACTCAAGCAAAGGTCTGGAATTCCCGGTGGTTTTTGTCGTCGGAATGGAGGAAGGCGTCTTCCCTCACTCCCGCGCGCTTGGCAGCGAATCGGAGATGGAGGAGGAGCGGCGCTTGGCCTACGTCGGTATGACCAGGGCTCGCGAGGAATTGCACATGCTGCATGCTCGCCGCCGGTCTTTGTTTGGGCAGGCCAACTTCAACAAGCGCAGCCGGTTCTTGGACGACCTCCCGGTCGAATGGATCGATACCCTCGACCCGCATGGACTTGCGTCCGTAGAAGGCTTGCACCGCGTTCGCGTGGACCGGACTGGCGGCTACGCTGTGACCGAATCCAGACCGCCGTCCGCGCTCCGCGCGCCGAGCTGGAACCCGCCGTTCAGTGTCGGCCAACGGGTGAAGCATGGCAAGTTCGGCGTCGGGGTAGTGATCGCCTGCTCGCCTGTGTCGAACGATGCCGAGGTGACGGTTGCGTTCCCCGGCGTCGTCGGAGTGAAGAAGTTGCTCCAAAGCTTTGCGAAACTTGAGGTGACAGAGGCTTGAGGTGGTTTGCGCTTGGTCTGGTTCTGTTTGTTGCTGGATGCGGTTCAAAGTCGCACTCGTTCTATCCGCTGGAAAAAGGCAACTCCTGGACCTACACCCTCCGCGCCGGATTCTTGAGCAAGGTTGAGAAGATCGATGTCATCGAACCGGTGACTGTGTCGGGCAACAAAGGCTGGATCATCGGGGGCAACCTCGGTCGGTCTCGGATTGCGTGGATAAATGATCTGCTAGTTGCTGAGGAACTTCCCGGCACCCGGGTTTCTCCGGCAATTCCGCTCCTCGATACGGCGAATCACAAAGCCAAGCGCGAATGGAGCGGGGTGATCACCGCCAACGGTCGCCCGTTTGATGGCACGGCGACACTCTATCAAAAGCCCGAAACCTACGACCTTGCAGGTCGCAAGTACAAGACCATAAAGGCAGTCCTAACCATTCGGTCAGGAGAGCGCACCATCGAACTCACCACGTGGTACGCCGACGGCTACGGCCCAATTCGGCAAGAACAAAGAACCAACGGCCTCCAAGACCGGGCGATGGAAAGGCTCACTGGACCATGAGTCATCGAGTTAGTCATTGACCTTGTCCATTACTGAAAAAATACTTGCCCTATGGTGACCCACTTGGATCGTGGATCATGTTGAGATATATTGTAGTGTATTCGTAGCAAATTCTAGAATGCTACATGGGGGATTCAATTTGAGATTCAGAACATTTCTTGCCGCGAGCATGCTCGCACTTTCAGTATCGAGTTTCGGAGACGTGGTTACTGCTGTGCCACCAGCCTTCGAAAACACCGCGACGAACGGAACATTTCTTGGACCACTTGCCAATGCTGCACGGACGTATCAATTCCTTATCCGGGCAGATCAACTTACGGCTCATGTCGGCAGGTTGATCAACGGGATAACCTATCGGAGCTTGGTATCTGCCACTACAGCTTGGCCAACTGCACCGATAACATTCAGTAGTTACGACATCCGGCTCAGTGGCAGCGTGTTGCCAGCAAATCGCAGCCTTACCTTCGCCTTGAATGTGGTAGGCCCGCAGACACTGGTCCGCTCAGGATCTTTGACAATCGATACAAACGCGTACGGCTTTGGCGGCTCGCCAGCACCATTTGGCCCCGTCATTGCTTTTCAAACCCCGTACCTGTATACAGATGGCAACCTGGCGACAACGGGCAAAGGATGAAATCATGCCGTCATTGCTTTTCAAACCCCGTACCTGTATACAGATGGTGAACTTCTGATTGAACTCCGGCATACGGGATTTTCGGGCACGTCACGTACAACAGAAGCAGTTCTTGCTACTGGCGGCCCTGCTGGCGTGTATGGTCAACAAGTAAGCGCATGCTGGACAGGTAGTTACACTGGCGTCAGTGGATCGCAAGGAAACTTTGCCATCCTCCAGGTTACATCTGCCGATACTTCAAGTACCGTAACTGGAACCGTAGATTTTGGAAACCTGGGTTCCAACTACAATCACGGCCCGATGGCTGCATCGATTCCCGTCTCATTCCGCGACGCATCAAACACGGAAATTGCAACCGCGAATGCAAGCTACGATTCAGTGACGGGCGCGTTTTCGGTCACAGTTCCTTCGGCTGTTACTGTGCCTTATCGAATCTCTTTCGAGCAAGGGTTCTGGCTCCGCATGACGCTTCCCGATCCTGCTGATCCGGCAACTCCACTGGGGAACTACAACTTTGGACTTGTGGCACCAATTGTCGGCGACGCGGATCTTGACAACGACATCACCAACAGCGATTACGCGTTCTGGGCAGGGACAAACGGAGACTCCGTTTCTCCGAACACTGGAGCTGACTTCGACGGAGACGGAGAAATCACGAACAGTGACTATGCACTGTGGGCCGGTAACAACGGTATCTCCGGCGACCAATAAGGGTCCGAAAATCGTGCCCCAGCCATTCGTGTTGGGGCACATCTGTTAGTCTAAGTACGCGATGGTGGCCCCGTCTCCACCTTCGCTCGCATCTGCAATCTGGAACCGTGAGATGCCTTGATGGGATTTCAGGATGCGATGGGTCATCGCCCTGAGCACGCCGCCGCCTTTGCCGTGGACGATGCGCACACTCGGCAAGCCAGCGAGCATTGACTCATCGAGGAACTTCTCGAGATCGCGCTCGGCTTCTTCGGCTCGCATGTGGCGCAAGTTGATCTCGGGTGACGAGTTCATCGCTCTGCTGAGTTGGGTGTTTGGTTTTGCTTTGAGCGGTGCTTTTTGTTTTTCCACTGCGGTCAAGCTTTGTTCCTTCACCGTCATTCGCAGGGGTCCAAGTTGCACCTGTGCTTTGCCCCCTCGCGGCTCTTCAACCAGAATGCCAACCTGGGAGTAGCCTTCGACCCGCACGCTCATCCCCTTTTCCCAAACTGGTGTGACTTTGGAACGCGGGCGATCTGCTGTTCCTGGCTTCCAGTCTTTGGCGATTTCTTGGCCGACTTCTTGAAGGTCTCTTAGTTTCTCTCTTGCTGATTCCGCACCCTTCGTGCTTCGGTCGGACTTGATCGAGTCAAAGATCTCGGCTGCTTCGAGTCTGATTTCCCTGAGCGTCGATTCCAGCGCATCGCCTGCTCGTTTGCGCGCATCCTTCAATGCTTCCTCTGCTTGCTGCAGTTTCTTCTGGGCCTCTCTTTCTACTTCTCTAAGCTGGTGCGCCAACTTGTCTGCCTCACCCTGCGCTCGCTGGGCTTGGCGTTGGGAAGTCTCCAGTTTTTCCAGCATCATCGCAACGTCCTTCTCGTCAATTCCAATGCCTTCGGACGCCCGCTGAATGACTTCCTTTGGCAGCCATACCGTTCGGCGATCCGCAAAGCATGGCTCGCGCCAGGAGTCCCCATCATGAGGCGATAGGTGGGTCTCAGCGACTTCACATCGAACTCCATCGAGGCGTTCATGAAGCGCGGCGAGTTGGTCGCGAAAACCTTCAGTTCGCCATAGTGCGTGCTCGCCATGACCTTCGCTCCAGACTCGACAAACCGATTCAGCAAGGCAATTGCAAGCGCCGCCCCCTCGGCAGGATCGGTTCCCGCACCAACTTCATCAAGCAAGACCAGCGCTCCAGGCTTGATGAACTTCAGCGCTTCCGCGATATTCTTGATGTGCCCGCTGAACGTGGAGAGCGATTGTTGCAGGCTCTGTTCATCGCCGATGTCGGCCCAGACTTGGGTGAAGTGCCCCAGCCGGACCTCGCTTGCCGGGAGCATCATGCGGCATTGGGCCATGACGACGAACAGGCCGACTGTCTTCATCGCGACTGTTTTGCCGCCCGTGTTCGGTCCGGTGATGAGCACTGCATCGGCGTTCAGACCAAGCTCAGTAGTCAGAGGAATCGCGGTGTCGGGGTCGAGTTCGGGGTGGCGGCCCTTTCTTATTTCGACCTGGTGACCGGGGAGTCTGGTTGGCAGGCACGAGCGCGACGCGTAGCCCTCGCGAGCCTTGGCAAGAATGAAATCGAGTTGACCCGCCGCTTCGTACCCAGCGAGAATCTCTCGTGAGCGTGCCCCGACGCGGCTACTCAGATTGGCAAGAATCCTTGCAACCTCGGCTCTTTCTGCAGCTTCAGCTTCTCTTATCTGATTACCGATTTGGAGGACGTCTTCGGGTTCGACGTAGACTGTCTGTCCGCTGCCGCTCGTGTCGTGGACAATGCCGCGGATTTTTCCTTTGTGTTCGGCCTTTACGGGGAGAACATAACGCCCGTCGCGCACGGTGTAGATCGGGTCGCTTAGGGAATCGCGGAGTTTGCCGCTCAGGTAACTCTGCATCTTCTCGACTGCGCGCTGGCCGAGGCTGGTGCGTTTGCGACGCAAGGTCCCAAGCTCGGGGCTGGCCGATTCTTTGACCTCGCCATTGCCATCGAGCGAGTCGTGCAGTTTCCGCTCCAGCTCCGTGATCTCGGGCAGAACCACGGCGATATCGGCGAGGAGGGGAAACGGGTTGTTACGAGCGCAGACAACCCCCTTGAGGTTTCGCATTGCGCCAAGGGCTTCGCCGATTCTGTAAAGCGTTTCGCCATCCACCGAACCGCCCTTTGCCGCCCGCTCCACCGCTTGCCGGTCGTCGCGCACCGCGCCCAGGCTCGGGAGGTTGGCGACGCCGAGTAGGTCGTATGCCTCTTTGGTCAGGTCTTGGAGTCGCCAGATTTCGTTGGAATCGAACTCCGGTTCCATCGCGCGCGCAAGGTCCGCGCCTTGCTCCGTTTCGCAATGGGATGCAAGTCGCTGCAAAACTGAATCGAACTCGAGCACGCGCAGCGCATGATTCATGGTGAGGACCAGAAAAGGGTACCGGAACGGGAGCATATTGAGTTAGGCACGACGTAGTAGCCGGTATGATTGCCACCCTTTGTGCGCTTGTTTTGTCTTCCACGACTCTGGAATTCACACCCACCGATGACCTATGGGTCTACTCTCGCGCATCTGAGCCGGACAAGGACCCATACCTGCGAGTCTGGGGTTCAGAGGGTTTGGCGGTTGCGCCAAAAGGCGAATCGGCGGAGAGTTTCGGCTATTCCTATCTGCGGTTCGACTTGTCTTCGGCGCGGGAAGCTACGGGCAAATTGGTCTCAGCAACTTTGGTTTTAACACATGTACCCGATCCTGCTTTCACGTTAGAAGATGTGAAAGGTGCCCCAATCGAGGCGCGTGCTTTGGACGTTGATTTTAGCGAGAAGACTTGGACCAATGAAGACATTGCCAAGGTATTCCCCAAGCCGGATCTTGCGAGTGTTTATGGGAGTTACACAGTAACAAAGCTCCCGGAAAAGGGCAAGCCTTTTGCGGTCGAGATTAATTTGCTGCAAAACAAAGAGCTGTTTCCCATGCGATGGGAGGCGGTAAGAAATGGCAAACCCCTAAACCTTGCCCTAACCTCAACAATCGATCCCGCAGGGATGAAAGGCATCTACAAGTTCTATTCAAAAGACGCCCCCGAAAAGGAACTCAGACCGAAGTTGAAGTTGGTTTTTGAGTAGCGCCGTATTTGAGTTAGTGTATTCTCTCGCGCATGAGCAACTACCAGGGTCAGCAGCCTTCTTGGCTTGACAAGCAGTTTTCATCGACGTCTATTGTGATCATCGTGCTCGCTTCGATCTGTTGCGCACTTCCGGCATTCATTTTTGGCCTTGTTGGGTGGCTCACGTGCACCGACCCTATCTCCAAGCGCAATGCCATGATCATGTGCATCATTGCCTTTGTGATGCTAGCAGTCGGGACTACTCTTCGACTGGCCGGGCTCATATTGACTGCCGGGCGGTAGCAGTCCGCATCGCTCATTTGGGGCCAAACCCAGGCTGGCGGGTAACCTAGGTCATTCATGCTGATCTTGATGCGCGTCGGCGCGACCGACGAACAAGTCCAGAACGTTTGTGCCGTGATCCGCGATCACGGGCATGAGCCCTTGGTGCTACCCGGACAAGACCGCCTCGCGGTAGGCATCCCCGATGCCCTAACCCCGGAAGAGCGGATCAACCTCGAAATGAGCATCGGCTCGCTGGAAGCCGTCAGCAAAATCACGCACACGAGCAGGCCGTATAAGCTGGCGTCGCTTGAGTTCCATCCCGAGCGGACGGTGGTCGAAGTAAAAGGGGTCAAGATTGGAGGCGGCAACTTCGTCGTCATGGGCGGCCCGTGCTCGGTTGAGTCGCTCGAGCAGTTCCAACAATCCGCTGAAATCGTGCGCGCATCGGGGGCTCAGATTTTACGCGGCGGAGCATTTAAGCCGCGATCCTCGCCATACGCATTTCAGGGACTAGCCGAAGAGGGCCTCAAGATCATGAAGCAAGTCGGCGACGAAACTGGTCTGGTTACCATCAGCGAAGTTATGAGCCCGGACTTAGTGTCGCTAGTGGCCGAGTATGTTGATATCTTGCAGATTGGGGCACGGTCGATGCAGAACTTTCCCCTGCTGATCGAGGCAGGGAAGAGTGGCAAACCTGTCTTCCTTAAGCGCGGTCCTTCGGCGACGATTGATGAATTTTTGCTTGCCGCGGAATATGTATTGAGCCAAGGAAATCCGCGTGTGATTTTGTGCGAACGCGGCGTAACGCCGCTTGATCGTGCGTACACCCGAAACACTTTAGATTTAGCAGCGGTGCCTGTGCTGAAAGAGCATAGCCACCTACCCGTAATCGTCGATCCGTCGCATGGTACTGGGGTGGCGCGCTATGTGAGTGCCATGTCCAAGGCCGCGCTAGTCGCGGGGGCAGACGGCATCATGATCGAGATGCACCCCAACCCGAAAGTCGCGCTAAGCGACGGAGCCCAGGCGCTCACGCCAGAGCAATTCACCGCGCTCATGCGCGAGATCAACGCCTTGGCCAAGTTCTTGGCGCTCAATGTCTTGGGTTAAGAGACTGTTAAGGCAAGTAGGCCTATTGAGTCCCGCGCTCTAATCCATGTAATATATCTGGCATGAAACCTGTCGTCATGATTGCGGGAGATTTTTGGCTTCAAAAACGGTTCGTCCAAGTGGATGATACATCGGGTACAACATTCGGGCGATCGACGCTGGGTGGAAATTTTGAATTCTATGGGGGTTCAGTCCAGCTTGAGTTCCTACTCCATAGCACTAGGGAGCATTGGCGGTATTTCTCGCCGCAAAACTTTACGGACGCTGAAACCTTTGCCTCATACAATCCGAATGTGCCAGACGTTCCTTACATCATTTACGGTCCCAGTGAATTCACCATCGCCCCAGCTAGGACGTATCCACTTGCGATTATAAAGGGTAAGTCGGTCTTGAGTTACTATAATGACCATCCAGAGCAACTACCAGTCGAAAGATTTATCATACGGAAAGTGAACTATAGTCAGAACAATGACCGCAAAGTTTGGAGAATAAAGGAAGAACAAAAGCTTGCAATACAGTCAGAGCAAGCTGCAACGCAACCTCAATCACCTAGTCCTTACCCAAATGATCGTCTAAAGGTGTTGTTACTCGACATTGAAGGATTCGGAGCAGCTTCCGAGAACTCTGGCCGCGACTACTTAAATAAGCTTGGCTTAGGGCCGGAAACTAAGATACCAGTTCTCATTACAAAGTTTCGCAATCGAAGCGGTCTTTTTTTGCGCAAGATGGACTCAGTTACCATGAAGTACCGGTGCTTCCCGAAGGGTGTACTTCCTAACAAGTTTGAGAATCAGAGGGAAGGACTCCTCCAAATTTACAATACTGTTAAAACGCTGAGTGATTTAGCAAAGGAGGAAAACACACGCTCAATACTCATTCTGCAAGTGGACGACCTCCGCATGCACGATGAAACCGTCTCCTACCAAATAGGATGGGAGAGGACCCGAGACACCATTACCAGGGCTGTCGAAGCTCTACTCACAACTAAGGATTGGGAAGTAAAGCCTGATGACAGTAACTGGGAGAAGGCAAGCGCAAGCGATCCATTAAGCTTTGTAAAATACTATAATGAAATCGTAGTTAGTTTGCTCCCTGATGCTGTTTTGCGCTATAAGATCACGGGAGACAAATCTCCTGAGCCGAGACGAATAATCGAGTGCGTAACTGAATGTTACATTCCAGGTCAGTTTGAAGGGGATACAAAGGAAATGTACGAAGGTCTGACGAAGGTAGAAGAAGCATCGTTGACGACCTCCATTGCTCATTATGAAGCCATGCATGAGGCCGTTAAGGACAATACCACGTATGTACATCCCGAGGACCTTAATAACGCAAGGACCGATTCAGCGCAAGACGCAAAATTGGAAATCAAAGCACAGCGATTTTCCACCGAATGGACGCGGACATATGCTGATCCCGACGCGAACTTAGTGCAAGCCATCGTTTTAGGAATGAAAGCAGCACGCGTAGCGCACCTTGCTGGATTTCAAAAACTGATCGATCTAGAAAAGCTAGCTGAAGAGCAACCTGCGCAAAGAATTACTCAGCTCATAGCAAGACGATGCTTTGACCATAAACCGGAACCGCCGTCTGACGACAGGGTTAGAAAGAAAGCGCATGCGCACATATTGAAAAAGGGGCTGGGCAATCTTCCCGAAATTGAGGAGCTCCTCGAAGGTATACCTCTAGACCCAGACAGCTCTGCCACTAAGGTTGCACTAGACATAATTGAAGATAAGTCCAAAATCGGAGATTTCCAAAATCCACTGAAATCGTTTGGCGTCGACATAGACCAATATAAGCTGATCTTGCCAAAGTTGATAAAGGATTATTCAAGTTTCTTGCGACGTGAGCCGAGTTCTTGGGTGGCAGAGTACTATTACTATCTCCACACGGTAGCCGGAACCCAAAATCCAAGACATGGATACTATGACGCAGGAATTGACAATAGGGTTGACTGTATGTCTATCCCCGTTCACTTCGTTGCTTCCACGATCGGGTGCGGCAATGTTGCACCGTACCGATGGTACGGAGCAAAGGCGAGTAGCAAGCAGCAAGAGGAACTTAGAAAGTCTCATAAAGAAGCTGGCGAAGTTTGGACAGACGCGGGGTGGGTGATGTCAGTTACGAATAAGTTTGCGTTTGCCCGTGAGACGAAATTAGCACGTGCTGCCCGGTTCGACTCGCTTAGCGTCAAAGGACCAATTGCTAATGCTGCACTCAAGTTGGCTAGCCGACTCTTTGGCGAGGAGCAGAATATGCGAAGTAGAGGGACCAGCCTGATTGAAGAAGATTTTCACTTTGCATTCGAGGAGTGCATCCGAAGGCTTGCAATTCAGTTGTATGCGCCTAAGAGTGGGTGGAGCGAAAGGGAATGCCAAGCCAATCTCAATTTGCTTCAGGATCTAATGGCAGTGCACCTTGCCCAAATGTACCTAAACTATGGTGATGATTACTTCTTAGACAAGAAGTTTTTGTTTACCAGGCAGCAGAACGCGTTGGCTTTCGCTCAAAGGTGCCATAAGGCCATGGGCTGGGGTGTCCTCGCAGATCGGCAGATTACAGACCAGTTCCTTGATGACTGGCTAGCTCCATTTCCATGTCTAATGATCAACAAGCGTGCTTATTGGGATAAGACCGAGATCGAGATGATGAGGGAAATTTATAGCCTTGTCAAAAACTTCGTGAGCAAGGAGAATTTTCAATTTCTGAATATTGTACTTTTAGGCAAGCCGGGAAGTGGTAAGAGCTCAAACGTGGAAGCGATTATCTCAGATCTGAATCTGCGGGAGGACAAGCTCAAGAAGCTCGACTTCAACCTAAGTCAGTTTTCTGATGAGCAAGAGCTAATAGCGGCATTTGAAAAAATTACAGAAGTCGGAGTCTCCAAGATTCCGGTTGTACTATGGGATGAGTTTGACTCGAATCTTAAGGAAAAGTATGGTTGGGTTGAGAAATTCCTTCGCGCGATGCAAGATGGAGTTTATTCAACGAGGTATGGGGACAGACGACTACCAAGGTCTATTTTCTTCTTTGCCGGGTCGCGTATTCACGACGTGAAGGAATTGTTGAATCTGTGCAAAAAGGTAGGTCCGGGCGTGGGTAGCCCTGAATGGCACTGGCAAGCGGTCAAAGGACAAGACTTCAAGAGTAGATTGTCTTATCCATTCGTCACTGGGAATATTGACTTGGAGCTAACACCCGTACGGGCATCGCGAGACATCTACTCTGTGCTGTTAAGAAGAGCGGGGGCGCTTCGATTCAATTTTAAGAAGTACCACAGCGAGTTTTTTGATGAGAATAAGGAGCTAAAGATTGACACTCCTGTTTCTATTGCACTATTACTTGCCGACTACTACGACGATCTACGATCGATTGATAATGTTATTAAAAGTGCAAGCACGGATGGTAGGGCCTCTTTTGATGCCAGTTGCCTTCCCACAAACCGCATGCTTGAACTGCATTGCGATCCGAAGTGGATTGCGGACGTGGCGATTAGTTTTGCTGACTTGAGAAACCAGACTGTTGGCAGGGATGCGAGCTTGATTCTTGCTATACGTGACAAGATGCAGAATAGGTGGGTTAGTAGCGGTGCGACTAGTCCGTAACCGATTTGGGCACATGCTAGTTAGACTTCGAAAAATGTTGATAGTCTTTGGCGCGCTTGCCGTTGCCGCCCCATGTCCAACCGTGCTTGACAAAGATTTTTACAGCGGGGCTGGTGCGAGTTAGGACGCCCGGTTTGCCCGGTCGATAAGGTCGCGGTTTCTTTCCTGACGCTGAAACGTATGGATTGAGATACGGGTTTAGGTCGATTGCTCGGCCGTAGGCGTGGGCGGAGAGTTTGTTGCTTTTCGTACCGGGCATGATGACACGGCGGTAATTAAACGCGGAAGTATTGTTATCGTTTATCGAAGCCTGATCGTTCCATTTGTATCGTACAATGGGAACGACCTTTTTGATTGGGTATTTTGCTCGTTCTAACTCGATAAAGATTTGCTTTACCTCTAGGGCAAGTGCACAGTCGACCACAAGCTGTCCACGGTGTTGCTTGTTATCAAATCCTAGATAAGTCACTTCGACCAAGCTCATCTTATCAAGTATGTGCTGGGGGAACTTGTTATTGGCTAAAGCCTGCTTCCGTGTAAGCGCGCTATCAACGATAACAGCGGGCTTGGACAGCACAAGGAGCAGGGTGAGTACCACTTAGTCATCTTCCGTAGTAAGGATTACCGGGCCAGATTTTGTGATCGCAATCGTATGCTCGAAGTGGGCGCTGAGTTTGCCGTCGTTCGTGAGCATGGTCCAGTTGTCGGCCAGAGTGTGGATGTGGGCGGTGCCTTCGTTCACCATCGGTTCGATACACATCGTCATCCCGGCTTTTAACACTGGGCCCTTGCCTGCCCTCCCATAGTTCGGAACGCTCGGTTCTTCGTGCAAATTGCGCCCAATCCCGTGTCCGACAAGCTCGCGAACCACCCCGTAGCCGTGGCCCTCGCAGTACTTCTGCACGGTCGCCGAGATATCGCCGACCTTGTTGCCCACCTTGGCCTGGGCTATGCCCTGATAAAGCGATTCGCGGGTCACGTTCAGCAAGCGTTGAGCGTTGTCCGCAATCGTTCCGACCGGATAAGTCCAAGCCGAATCCCCGTGCCAGCCATTCAGGAACACACCCACATCTATGTCGATGATGTCGCCGTTCTGCAGGGGTGTATCGTTTGGAATCCCGTGGATCACGACGTTGTTGACGGACGCACAGATCGAGGCCGGGTAGTTGCGGTAGTTCAAGAAACTCGGACGTCCGCCGGCCTCCGCAATCAGGCGAAAAGCAAGGGTGTCCAATTCCTTGGTCGTGGTCTTACCTGGCACTATAGACTCATTCAAAAGGCGTAGCACCCGCGCAACCACAACGCAAGATTTCTTGATATGGGCGATGTCCGACTCGGACTTGAGGATGATCATTGAGTCAGTTCCGCGGTGATTTGACCGAAAACGACTTCCGGTTCAGCAGCGCCATCGACACGGATAAGGTGGCCCATGCTTGCATAGTAGTCAATCACCGGCTTCGTGCTTTGGTGATAGACCACCAACCTGTCTCGGATCGTCGCCTCGTTGTCGTCGGGGCGAATGATTAGGTCTGCGCCGCAGTTATCGCACTTGCCTTCGATCTTTGGCGGGTTCGAAACGACGTGATAGATCTCACCATTCGTAGGGCATATCCGCCGCCCTCCGAGCCGACCAACCACGATCTCATCGTCGACTTCAATCGCAATTTGCGCATCAAGGTGCATCCCTAAATGCGCCAAAACAGAATCCAACACCTTCGCCTGCTCTACGGTGCGGGGAAAACCGTCAAGGACAAACCCGCGTTCTTTCACATCAGCCTGGCTGAGGCGCCCCTGCATCATGGCAATGGTCACGTCATCGGGGACCAGCTTGCCCTGGTCTATGAATCCCTTAGCCATCACGCCAAGTGGAGTCTGCGCTTTGATCTCGCTGCGAAAGATGTTGCCCGACGAGAGGGGCAGAAGACCAAGCCGCTCTTCGAGGAGAGCGGCTTGGGTTCCTTTGCCCACACCCGGTGGGCCTATCAAGATAAGTCTGGCGGCCACCTTCTTATTGTGAGTATTGCTTCATCAGAAGATTAGCCTCAAGCTGTCGCATAGTTTCCAAAGCGACGCTGACCATGATGAGGAGCGAAGTACCGAACAGCAGTCCCAGGTTGGGAAGTCCACGCGCAATAAGCGGAACCAAATACTGGGTCAAGGCAACCACCGTAAGGAATGCTGCTCCAACAATTGTGATTCTCGAGATGACGGCATCAAGGAATTCCTTTGTCTGCTTGCCTGGGCGAACTCCAGGAATAAACGACCCGCGCTGCTTCAGATTGTCCGACATATCTTCCACGTTGAACTGAATCGCCGTGTAAAAATACGTGAAGAAGAAGATCAGGGCAGCGTAGAAAACCACACCCACCAAACCTTGCCAAGTGGAAAAGTCCGGGTACGTGAATTTAGCAATGTTCTGCAGGGTTTCTTGAAGCGGCGAGTTTGCCGGAGCCATCGACGCAAACTGCGACGGGATGTAGGTGAGCGCAACCGCAAAGATGATTGGGATGACGCCTACAAGATTGACGGGTAAGGGAAGGTAGCTCGTCGAGCCACCCATCTGCTTAGTACCAACCTGCCTCCTCATGTGCTGAATCGGAATTCGGCGCTGAGCGATGGAGAAGTAGACGACAAAGTACGTCGTTGCAAGGAACATCAAGAGCAAAATGATGACCTGCCACCACTGTATCAGGATGCCGATCTTGCTTGCGATAAGGCTAAAAATGTTTGGAATCGAAATGACAATTCCCGCAAAGATCATAAGCGAGACGCCGTTGCCAATCCCTTTTTCCGTGATCTGTTCACCCAGCCAAAGCATGAACATTGCGCCAGCGGTCCAGAAAGCGACAATTGCAAACTGGTCTAACGGACCAATTTTCGTTGCGTCGCCGATGTTCCTCAGAATGATCTGAAGTAATCCGTACCCTTGGAATGCACATAGGACGAGCATCAAAACGCGGGTCTTCTTGTTTTGCTGGGTTCTGGCGTACTCGCCACCTTCTTGCAGATCCTTCTTCCATTTCGGGATCGCCATCGTAAGAACTTGCATGATGATCGAACCCGTGATGTAAGGCCCTAGACCGAGTGCAAGTACGGAGATGCGCTTAAGCGCACCGCCGCCAAAGGTATTCATCAGTTGGAAGTAAGGGTTATCCTCGATAAGCTTTTCAAACTGAGTGGGATTCAAACCAGGAACCGGCACAGGGATGTGCGTCCCGATTGCGTAAATCGCGAAGATCATCAGGACGAACATGAGCCGCTGGCGCAGATCAGGGTCGGCCCAGGCGAGCCTTAAGGTTTCCAGCAGAGGAAGGCGGAGCGACTTGTCGCTCGGCTTTCCTGCGCCATATCCTGCTAATCCAGAGCCGAGGCTCACAGAACGATGACCTCTCCACCAGCTTTGGTGATGGCATCAGCCGCCGCTTTGCTGAACTTGTGGGCGCTCACCTTGAGCTTCTTCGTGAGCTCACCGAAAGCCAAAATCTTCACGCCGTCTTTGACGTTCGAGATAATTCCCGTCGCGATCAGGGTTTCGGGATTAACCTCGCCACCCTTTTCGAACAGGTTCTCGAGATCGTCAAGATTGACGATCGCAAACTCCTTGTGATTGACATTGCGGAAGCCCTTCTTTACCGGAAGTCGGCGATGGATTGGCGTCTGACCACCCTCAAACCATGCAGGGATTTGGCGTCGAGCCTTTTGGCCCTTGGTACCGCGAGTGGCGGTTTTACCCATACCGCTCCCGATGCCTCGACCTACCCTACGTTTTGTACCTGTGCTGCCCTTTGGCGGGCGTAATTCGTGCAAGCTCATCGCTTTACTTCTCCTTCACTTCTTCGACCTTGAGCAGATGCTTCACGTGGTGAATCATCCCCCGAATCTGCGGGGTGTCTTTGTGCTCAACGGTTTGTTGGGTCTTCGAAAGTCCGAGCGCCTTAACGGTTGCCCGGTTTCGCGGCGTGTTGCCGATTATGCTTTTGACCAGCTTAATGCGCAGCATCCGCTTCCTCCTTTCTAGCCTTGGCAAGCCAAGGAACAAGCTCTTCGACGTTCAATCCACGCTTGGTTGCAACGTCTTCAGGCACCGCAAGATTTCGGAAAGCCTCGATGGTGGCATAAGCCATGTTCACCGAGTTGCGGCTGCCTAGAGACTTTGCAAGTACATTGTGAATTCCTGCAGCCTCAAGACAAGCTCGAACCGCGCTTCCGGCTTTGACCCCGGTTCCAGGGCTCGCGGGTCGCAAGATGACGAGTGCCGTTCCGCACTTGGCTTGTACCGTGTGAGGAATGGTATCGCCGATCATTGGGATCTTGAACATCTCCCGCCGTGCGCATTCTTCGGCCTTGCGGATGGCATCGGGGATGCCTCGCGCTTTTCCGAGTCCCACGCCGACGCTGCCTTTGTTGTCGCCAACAACGACGAGCACTGACCAGGAAGCCGTCTTACCGCCCTTGTGGGTCTTGAACACCTTGTTGGACCGGACGACGCGAACGTCGAGCTGTGGTCCTTCTTGTTGCTGGCCGCGTGTGTCGCGCCGGCCCGTCATACGATTTTGCATTCTCATCGCTTTAGAACTCCAACCCTCCCTCACGCGCGCCGGCAGCCAGATTGGCTACGCGGCCCTGATATCGAAAGCCTCCGCGGTCGAAGACCACGGTGTTGATTCCGTTAGCCTTGGCTCGCTTTGCAAGTTCCATCCCGACGATCTTTGCGCCTTCGACCGTGCCCTTAGCACTGATCGCCTTTTCAAGGCTGCTTGCCGCGGCGACTGTTTTGCCGGTCGAGTCGTCAATGATTTGCGCACTGATATGCTTCAGGCTCCGATAAACGGAGAGCCTGGGGCGCTTGACGGTGCCCACGATGCGCTTGCGAACGCGAGCGTGCCGGGCCACACGAAGCAGATTTTTGGTTTTCTTTGCCATTTTCTTCGTTTCCCTTACTTCTTAGCGGCGGCTCGCTTGCCGGCCTTAAGCTTGATAATTTCGCCCTGATATCGAATGCCCTTACCTTTGTATGGGTCAGGCTTTCGAACCTTGCGGATGTCGGCGGCGACTTGGCCTACGAGAGCCTTGTCGATACCGTTGACAATGATCTTTTGGCTACGGGTTTTCTCATCCGCAGCGATTGTGAATTCGATTCCCGGTGCACCGGTGATCTTCACCGGGTGCGAATAGCCGATGCTGAGCACGAGGCCCTTGCCCTCAGCCGTCACACGATAACCGATACCGACGATGTCCAAAGTCTTGCTGTGGCCCTTGGTTACGCCTTCGATCATGTTGAAGATCAAGGTGCGCGCAAGGCCGTGCTGACTTCGGAGTCGGTACTGATTGTTCGGGCGATCGATATTGATTTGAGTGCCTTCTTGCTCGATGGAAAGCTCAGGCGCGATATTCTCGCGAAGCTCGCCCTTCGGCCCTTTGACAATCACTTCGTTGCCCGGCTGGACGGTTACCGTCACTCCGCCCGGAACTTCGATGGTTTGTTTACCAATTCGTGACATCTTAGTAGACCTCGCAGAGGACTTCGCCGCCGATCTTGCGTCGGCGTGCCTCACGGTCAGTCATAACTCCCGAACTCGTGCTCAGAATGAGCGTGGTCAAACCACTGCGAATTGGCTTGAGATCTTCGGCACCGCGATAAACGCGCAAGCCAGGCTTGCTGATGCGCTTGATCTTGTGCATGATCTCTTTTCGCTTCGTGTCGTAGCTCATGTGAACTCGGAGAGTTGGGAATTTGCTCTCGCTGGTGATCTCGTGGCTCTTCACGAATCCTTCGGATTCGAGAATCTTCACGATTTCCAGCTTGATCTTGCTCAACGGGATATCGACCGTAGTCAATTTGGCTCGGCTTCCGTTGCGCAAACGGGTTAATAAATCTGCAATGGGGTCGCTATGCATCGTGCTCCTCCTTTACCAGCTCGACTTGGTCACGCCTGGGAGTTCGCCCTTGTGGGCTTTCTCGCGGAGGACCTGTCGGCATACGCCAAAGTAACGATAGAAGCCGCGTGCGCGACCCGTTACGGAGCATCGATTGTAATAGCGGGAACGATAGAGCCGATTCTTGATGCGATGCGCTTTCAGCTTCGCGGAAGCCTCTTCTCGGGCTTCTTTCGGCAGTTCCTTGATCCGCGCTTCTTCTTCGCGAATCTTGTCCCACTTCTCTTGCAGCCGTCGCTGCTTAACGATTAAACATTGTTTTGCCATGTATTCTCCCGCCGTGCTCGGGTCGGTTCACTCCTGAGAGCGCTTCGCCCGTGGCTAAGTTTTAGGTTTGATCTGGAGGCACAAGGCTCCCAAAGCAAGACTCGCAGAGTACCCGGACGGAGCCGTTGAATTCAACTCCGGGAGCCCGAACGCCAGAGTGAGCGAAATACGCGGAGTCATCTTAATGCGCCTGGTATTCTTCCTCCATAACAGATAATCAGCCTGTTTGGAGGAGCCTGCCACTTATAGGAGCCGGATGCACGCGTGCACCCGGAGAGCCAATTGCGCAAGTTCATAGCCCGTAGTTTCGGTGGTGGTGCTTAATGGACCACACAACACAGGTGCTCTTCAGCCTGTTCATCGTCTTCGTCGCGGCCCAAGTTGGGTCCGAAATTGCACAGCGACTCAAGCTCCCGGCAGTCGTGGGGCAGATCGGGGCGGGCATTGCCATTGGTCCATCCGCGCTCGGGTGGATGACCCCCAATGAGCCGCTTGAGGTTCTCGCCGAAATCGGCGCGATCTTGTTGCTGTTCTCGGTTGGACTGGAAACCCGCTTTGCCGAACTCAAGAAGGTAGGCAAAGTCGCCGCCATGGTGGGCATTGTCGGGGTTATTCTGCCCTTCTTGTTTGGTGGGGTTTGGGCCACGCTTGCTGGATATCCGATGCAGAAGGCGGCATTCATTGCGGCAGCATTTGTCGCCACATCTGCGGGGATTACTGCGCGAGTTTTGCAAGAACTAGGAGTTCTCGGAAGAATTGAAGCCCGAATAATCCTTGGCGCCGCAATCATCGATGATATCTTGGCAATGCTTCTGTTGGGAATAGTTACGGCGCTGCAAACCGAGACCGGCGTTAACGTGCTGAACCTGCTTATGGTTTTGGGCCAGGCTCTCGCCTTTGTGGCTCTAGTAGCGGTGCTCGGCCGAAAGATAATGAAGCGGTCGTCGCATTTAATGGAGGCCCCGCTCGACCCGGAGTCCCCTCTCTCGATCTCGCTGGCGATTTGCCTTGGCCTTGCGGTTGCTGCTTCCCAAATTGGACTCGCGGCGATAATTGGAGCGTTTCTGGCAGGGATGATCTTGGCGGAGACCCCGCACCGAGAAGATCTCGAGCACAACACGAGACCGCTCATGGCTCTCTTGCTTCCGTTCTTTTTTGTTCTGACCGGGTCGCACGTGAACCTTAACTTGCTGGGCACCTGGTCAGTCATGGGGACGGTCCTCTTGGTCACGCTACTCGCGGTTATCAGCAAGCTCGTGGGTTGCGGCTTGGCGGCTCGCAGCCTTGGGAAACGCAGTGCATTGATCGTTGGCGTGGGCATGGTGCCTCGGGGTGAAGTTGGGATTATCGTGGCAAGTCTCGGGAAACAGGCCGGGGTTTTTGGCGACAGCATTTACGCCATCGTCATCGCGATGTCTTTGCTGACATCAGTGATCGCACCGCCTGCTCTGAAAATCTTGTTTGCGGGTCAGCCCAAGGGAGAAGATCCGGTTGAGCAGGATGGACCTGCTCAACCGGTACCAGTTACTTAGGGAGCTTCTTCAGAAGCTCCTCAACTACCTTCTCGGTCTGAACGTCCCGTCCGGCTCGCCATGCATTTGGATCGAAGGGGACTCGGAAGTCCGGCTTTCGACCGTTGTGTTCCAGATTTTCACCATTGCTGGCATAGGCACCACCGCGAGGCATTCGGATTGTGCCTCCATCCCAGAGAGAATACGCGCCGGTTGAGATGACTCCGCCTGCCGTTGGAACTCCGACGATGGGGCCGAGCTTGTAGTAGCGGAAGCCTTCCGCGAACATTTCAGCGTTGCTGAAGCTGTTCTGGTTAATCAGGAGCGCAGTCGGAAGCTCGAGGCTATCGCCGCGCCAGATGTTTTCGCTGTACTTGAGACCCGGCGAACTGCGCCAAGTTCGAGCGAGCCATGGCTGCTTGATTAAGATGCTCAGGATCAGGTGGCTGGTGCTTCCGCCGCCGTTGAATCGCACGTCGAGCACCACACCATCTTTGCCCGGCGTCAAAGTCCGGATCTCGCGCAAGAGCTGCTGATAGCTCGGGTCGTCCATGCCCTGGATGTGCATGTAGGTGAGCCTGCCTTTGCTGAGCTGGTCCACAAGAGAGCGTTCGAACAGGACGTAGTTATCGTACAGGATTCCCGTGCGCGAGCCCGAATCGTTTGGGCGCATGGTGAGTTCGATCTCCCGACCGGATCGCTCGATCACGAGCTTAACTTTCTTGCCTGCTTGCCGATTGAGCAGCTTCGACAGCGGCTCTTCATCGGAAGGTTTGACTCCATTGACGCTAACAAGGCGATCGCCTGGAAGCATCAACGAGTTCGGATATGTGGCTGGGGTTCCTTCGTAAACTTCCTTAACCACAAAGACCCCTCGCTGGGCAAACGCATCCCAGTCCCATTCGACGCCGAGCCAGGCGGTGCTGTCGGGCGGTGCGGTCGGAAGTTCTAGCGGCGCGGTTGTGCCGAGGTGGCTGGAGTTCAGTTCCTCCATCATCTCGAGCATCATGTTGTAGAAATCCGTCCGGTCGTAGGCGTACGGCACGATCTTGGAGTAGCGCTCGCGGATGGCATTCCAGTTGTGGCCATGGAACTCACTGTCGTAATAGAAGCGATCGATGAGCCACCAGATTTCGCGGAAGATCGCCATCTCCTCGTCTTTTAGGTTCACGCTCATCTGCGCGCTGAAAGCGACGGGGGTTAAGCCTGCTTGGCTAAGCGCAAGCAACCTGCCGCCGCTGACAAAATAGACCTTGCCAGTGCCACCGATTTGGATGTTGCTTGCCGGAGGAGCGCCCTCAACTGGGCGAGTCGCGCCGCCCGCAACGGGAACGGTGTTCAGCACGCCGTCGATGTTGACGTAGATGGACTTGCTGTCGGCAGAAGCCATCGGATTCGAAGCACCCTGGGCCACATTCGTGAGTCGACGCATTCGGTCAAAAATGCCTCGCGCTTGGACCTTGACTTCGTTGGTTGGCTTAACGGGAGGCTTGTTCTCGTCGATGGTGTCGAGGTCGTCTTCGGTGAAGTTGACATCTTGTGGCACTAGGTCAACAATGAACAGATCTGGGTTCTCGGGCTCGGTCGCAGTGAAGTAAACCCCTCGTCCGTTGGGCAAGAACTGGGGAGTCGATGCCCCTTTCGATGTTCTTGCAATTGTGATAGGAGACCCGCCGCCAATTGGCTGTAACACGATTTGGCTGCCTCTCACGTTGAGGACTTCAATAGCGAGCCACTGGCTGTCAGGGGCCCATGAGTACATGGGATCACCGATCATTGAGTCGCCGAAGACTCCCTTCATAAGAACCTTCGGAGTGCCGCCGCTAGCCGGCATCGTTACGATTTCAGTGGTTCCCCGCTGGATCGCGAGAGTCTTATGATCGGGCGAAAGGAGCGGGTGAGTCAGGTCCTGGGAATCGCTCAGGAACGGCTTCTCTACTCCGTCAATCGTGATGGTGAAGAGCTCACGCTTGAGGTTGCGCCCGCTGACAAAAAGGATTGTCTTGTTATCCAGCCATACCGGATTCGAGTCTGCGGCTGGATTTTTCGTCAATCTTCGCGTCGTGCCGCCGCGCTCTGGGATGAGGAACAGTTCGCCGCGCAATTCGAGAACCGTGCGCTTTCCGTCAGGGCTGACAGCATAGTCCCGGACTCCGGTCGTAAGCGTGAGTTCCGTAACCGGATTGACCCGGGCGTCGCTAGGGACTTCGACGTCGACTTTTGCTGTCTTCATCGAAGTCAGGTCGAGGACCCATATCTCGGAATCGAATTCGTAAGCGATCGCCTTTCCGCCATCGCTAAGTGAGGACCATCGCATGGCCGCACCTGAATGGTCGGTGAGCTGCTTCATCGCCCCGCCACTCGCGTTCATCCTCCAAAGGTTCGGCCAGCCGCCTCGGTTGCTGATGAAGTAAATGTTTCCGTCTTTGCTCGGCATGGGGAAGACGTCGTTGAACTCGTCTTTGGTCAGATTGACCATATTGGTCAGCGGTCCAGGACCCTTGCCTACCCAGATGTCGCCGGTGTAGGTGCCGTGCAGATAAGGGTTGCGCCACGTTGGGGGTCCGCCTGCGGTGTAGTAAATCGCCGAGCCGTCTGGCGCAGCCGCTGCGTATGCTTCTGTCTCTAACGGATGACCCGTTAGACGGGTGAGATCGCCGCCGTTGATAGGGACGCGGAACAAGTCCATCCGCCCGAATGCGTTGGTGTGTCCATAAACAAACCGCCCGTCAGGACTGATGCTGTAAGGCACTTCCGTCGCGCTATCGTAAGAGATTCGCTTGAGGTCCTCGCCGTTAACTCCAATGCTGAACAGGTCAAAGCTGCCGTAGCGGTTCGAGGAGAAGACGATGCGCTTTCCGTCCGGCGTCCACCGCGGAATCTGGTCGAGTGCAGGATGGACGGTGAGCCGCCGCGCCTCGCCGCCAGAGCGAGGGAGGAGCCAGATGTCGCCTTGCCAGCTAAAGGCTAGGGTCTTGCCGTCGGGGGAAAGCGAGGGATTTTGAACCCGCTTTATCGATTCGGCGTGGGCGGGAACGAGGGCCATGAGGAGGCCGAGCGCAAGAAGATTTCGTGTCTGCAAAAAAGTTTAAACCTCGTGAATGAATACCTAGGTTTACCCGACTCGCAACACTTCGACCCAAAAATGCCAGCTACATTTAGCCCGCGTTTCCTTGTGGTCGTCCTAAGGCAAGGATTGCATCAGGATCAAAAGTAGCTAAAGAAACTTCGATTTAAGGGGGGGACCGGTGGAATGTGCGCGCAATACGTGGTATAAAACCAGAGTTCGCGGGAGTAGCTCAGTGGTAGAGCATCTCGTTGCCAACGAGAGGGTCGAGGGTTCGAATCTCTTCTCCCGCTCCATAATTTGGATGAAAGCCACCCTGTGGTGGCTTTCATTGTTTGAAACCGCAATTATGGATTACAGGGCCGCGATCAAGGCTGCAGAGGAATATCGCAACAACGGTCAGTCAGACCAAGCGATCAAAATTCTCCTTCGCGCTCTCCAAGCAAATCCCAAGCAAGCGGGCCTCATGTCGCTCTTGGCATTTGACCTCACTCTGGTCGGTAAGCCCGAAGAGTCCTTGGCCTTCGCGGAGCGCGCCGTGCGAGTTGAACCCAACAATGCGGGATATCGGAACAACCTCGCCTGCTCCCTCTTGCAACTCAAGCGATACAAGGACGCTCTTCCCCACGCGGCAGAAGCCATTCGCCTTGATCCTGGATTCTATGACGCGTACTTAGCGCTGGCGGGAGCCCACGAGGGGCTTGCCCAGTTATCCGAGGCAATCGAAGTCGCCGAAAGGGCCGTCAAGGTTGATCCAAAAAAGATGGACGCGTATGGTGCGCTCGGGCAGATCAGTAGATCTTACGGCGACATAGAAAAGTCGCTTGAAGCCTTCCGAATTGGAGTTCGCCGGGCAACGCCGCATCCAAAGCTTGCCATGGCGTATGCGTTCACACTGAACTTTAGCGACAAAGCAGAAGAGTCCGAAATTCAAGTAGCGACCAAGGGTTTTCGACAAATCACGGAACACCAAGCCGAATTCAAGAACACCCAATTCCCGAACGAAAAGAACCCCAGCAAAAAGATTCGCATCGGCTACGTCTCTCCAGACTTTCGCCAGCACTCGGTTGCGAGCTTTGTTGAACCCCTGCTGATCCATCACGATAAGAGCGCATTTGAAGTCTGGCTATACCACCGACATGTCAAAAGCGATGAAGTAACCAAAAGGTTAAAGAGCCACGTCGAAGTCTTTCGTCAACTCGAGACTTCAGTGTTGGAAGTGGTTTATCAACGGGTGCTGCAAGACCAGATCGACATCCTCGTCGATCTCTCGGGCCTGACCGAAGGAAACTCGCTTCAACTGTTTGCACGCAAGCCAAGTCCAGTGCAAATGACCATGATCGGTTATTGCAACACGACCGGCATCCCAGCGATTGACTACCGAGTAGTCGATGCCCGAACCGATCCGGACGGGGCCGAGGCCCGCGCGACCGAGGAGCTTCTGCGAGTTCCGGGATGTTTCCTGTGCTACCAAGCCCATGCTCAGTCGACAGAAGTAGCGCCGTTGCCCTCGCTGAAGAACGGCTATGTGACTTTCGGAAGTTTCAATCAAATTCCGAAGCTCACTCCAACGACAATCAAAATGTGGAGCGACGTTCTCAATGCAGTTCCAAACTCAAGAATGCTGATCAAGTCTTATGGCTTAGATGTCGAGGCAGCCCAAACGAGGCTGAAGGGCATGTTCGCGGCAAATGGGATTGAGCCAGAGCGCTTTGAATTAAGAAATGCCGCGGAAACCAGCCGGGAGCACCTGGCAACCTACGGAGAAATCGATATTGCTCTGGATACTTTTCCGTATCACGGGACCACGACGACCTGCGAGGCGCTTTATATGGGCGTGCCAGTTATTTCCCGAATCGGTGTGCCCCACCGATCGAGAGTTGGCCTAAGTCTTTTAAGCGCAACCGGTCATCCAGAATGGGCGGCGGCAAACGTAGTCGAAGTGGTTACCATCGCGAAGAACCTCACTGCTGATCTCGACCAACTCGCGGGCATTCGCTCAAGCTTGAGGGCGCAGATGGAATCGTCGCGGCTGATGGACGGTGCAACCCACACCCGCGAGCTCGAAACGCTGTACCGCCAAGCTTGGACCCGGTGGTGCACCAGCTAAATGCTAAAATCTTAACGTGAGTGACCTCTCCTCAATCCAAGACGTTCTCGGACAGTGGGTTAAGGAGGCTGGGCAACAGGCGCTAACAATGCGACCGGGTCTTGAGCGCGAGATCAAGTCCGACGGCAGCATCGTCACCCGCGCCGACAAAGCAATCGAAACCTGGCTTCGCCCGAAGCTAACCGAACTTGTGCCGGGAAGCACGGTCTGGGGCGAGGAACTGGGCTGGAGCGAGCCTGGGCCAGGTGGCCTCTGGCTAATAGATCCCATAGACGGGACTTCAAACTACTTTTATGGTCAGCCGCTTTGGGGTGTGAGTGTTGCCTTGATGCAGAGCAATCGCCTTGTGGTCGGTGCGGCGTATCTGCCCGATCTGGACGAACTGTACTTGGCTCACACGGGTGGTCGAGCGACTTTGAACGGTGAGACTCTCCCTCAAATTCCTCCCGGCGAGATCAAGCCCTATGAATTGGTAAGCCACAATGACGGCTTGCCATACCGCTATCCGGGGCAATTCTTCCCGGGCAAGGTTCGCTACACGGGGTGCATTGTTTCCGACGGCGTGTTTGTAGCCACGCAAAGGTTTAGAGGGCTAATTGACGACAAGTGCAAGCTCTATGATGTCGCCGCGGTCATCGTCATGTGCCGTGAGCTTGGGGCGGACGTGCGCTATGCCGACGGGTCGCCATTCGTTGAAGCAGACCTGCTTGAGAATCGCCGAATTGGCAAGCCGTATCTCATCTTTCCGCAAGACTCCAACTACACAATCACGGGCGAAGCAGTCCCTCAATAGCCTCG